>JGI24661J20069_1000309_pt1 | contig 21650 bp, 24 predicted proteins | sample MalvirmetaMSP144_FD_20069 | JGI IMG/M metagenome (IMG submission 20069) | reverse complement strand
GGTGAATAGGGGCGGAAGGTGGTTCCCATCGGATTCTCCGGTGCTGAAGAATTTTTACGTATTATGCCAGAAGGTGGCTCCTGCCGCGCAGACTCCTAGCCTCGATCTTGGGGGCTGGGCGCTTATCTATGGTTTTACCAGATTGAGGCGCGTTAACTGTTGCGCCAGAGAAAGACCTTCGTTTTGATTGCGAGGTCTCATCGAACGCTGAGGCTTGTTGTTGGCTTGAGGCTGGGCTTTTTCTCGAAGCACTTGCAGCTGATGGCAGTTTATCAATGGCCGAGGCGCCATCCGGAATTGCAGACGGTTTGTCTGCGAGCGCAACTGACGACATCAGCGCGAAGAAAGGGACAACGATAGCTGTAAATTTCATGTACCCACTCCCTGTGTGACTGGTTAATTTCCGTACACCTTCTAACCTAGAACAAAGATGTTTCGCCGCGCAAATGAATTTACAAAACGACACATGTTTCATTAGATGGACACATTTTGCCCAAACATGGCCCGAACTAGACCCCGCCGTTGCACAAGGCTGCGCGGCCAACTCGCGCCCGTGCCAAGCCAGCCAGCTTTTATCGAGATACGCTAATAACGCCGTTAACTGATCGTAATACCAACGCCACGTGCATCGTCTACGCTGAGAGTGATTGCAAGAATTGAGCAGTTCGCGAATATTAGGCCTCAATCAAGGAGATAGACCTTGAAGGAGCTTAGACAAGGATTCCTTTTCACAACACTGGCCGTAGTATTTTCCATAACTTCTGCGAACGTTATTGCTTCAGAAGCGACGACAGGACGTAGGGTGTTAATTGATGGCTGTTACGGCGGTCAACACCAACTCACGCAGAAAGTTTATGACCAGGGAGACAGGTTCTATACGTTTGTCAGGGACGGACGGCCTAAAAATTGATAGAAATCCACAAGAACATTTGCCAGTCAGTCGGTGGTGAAGATGTCTTTGAAAAAGGCACAATCATGGCGTCTGACGCTGTTCAGGACGTGGTTGTTTGCAAAACCACTGACCCAAAGGCTATGGCAAAAATAGCCAGAGAAAATCCTGGGAACAGAGTCTCAGCTGGAAAGCCAACCGGACAGGACACGAAGAACGCAGTCACAACGAGCGGCCTCTATTGGCCTCCAGCTTTGAATCTCATCCCGCCTAATCGAGACGTTCCGGTGGATATCAACTACCGACTTAGAGCATACGTTGAATACTATACAGACGACGGCGGATTTTATAGCAACTCGATGCAGGCCGATCAGTGCAGCATTTCAAGATCAGGAACTGTTGGCAGCGATACCAAAGGTACACTCTACATAAATGTACTTTGCGTATCGCATAATTCTGGTACCTGGCCCGTTTATCTGACGTTTACTACTCCAAGGCTGACGGCCCAGGCTGTTGGAGAAATAAGGGCGCAGTAGAAACGCGCGTAAAAGGCAGTTGTAACAGGGGCAGGCGACTGCCTTTGTGTCAGATGAAAAGAGGATTTGAACGTGTTGACCAAGAGCATATCCGTATTAGTCGCCGCCACGGCACTCCTATGGTTTTCGGACACATCTACGGGATCGAATACCTTTCAAGTGGAAAACACAATCTTTGATGAAAGTGATAGATCGATTACGGTCACAATGTCGTTTCGGAAAAATAGTGACGGCACTTTTACCATTGTCAGCCTTGTTCCGGAACAAGAGGCCAGGGTATTTTTTGATCGCGCATGCGAGGAAGAATATGGCCTAAATGCCCGGTGGGCGGGCGTTGACAAGGGCGAGGTAAAAATCTCAAGCCCTGAAAACTATACCTATAGCTGTCACGGCCAGCGGGCAGGAACTCGGGACAAATAACAGCATAACCTCTTGCTTGGAATCAGTGGGGCTGTAGAAACTTTCCTGCAACAAACACGTGGATTGTTGCCGTCTAGCCTTGTGCCTGGTCTAAGAAAGGCAGTCTGGAGGGATGTCAGGAAAACGAACCTCTTTTTATTGGCATCGCTGTCAGAGAGTGATGACAAGCTTTCTTCAGCAGGCTATGGGTCTTGGCGAGTGCATTTGATCGGATACCAAACCGCTGATGCGTCCCACCAACCCTCAAACTTGGTCGAAAAGCGGCCTAACTTAAAGGGGGGAGCGAATGTTCGCTTTTGTTTAAAAGCGTGAAAAAGAGGCGTTGCTTGCAGTCGGCCGATTCGGCCAAATAATGGTTTTAACCGCGATTAGTCGTCCAGGAATGTACTGTTGAACCCGGCTCATCAGTAACAGCTAGCACCGATCAGGCTAGGAGCAGTCCTTGTGCTACGGCCGGGCCTGATACACTGTCACAAAGTCTGCAACAGCAAAACGTGCCCGGAATGCAACAAACTCAGAAAACGAGCCACTGCCCCTGCGGCAGCGAAAAGCCTTATTCACAATGCTGCCAGCCACTGCATCAGGGGCAGGCGGCAAAAACGCCGGAAGCGCTGATGCGCTCCCGCTTTGCGGCGTTTGTACTGGACCTGCCGGACTATCTTCGTGCGACCTGGCATTCAAGTACACGGCCCGCTTCGCTCAGTCTGGAAGGCTCACCGGCCTGGTCGTCATTGCAAATCCTGCAGAGCTCGCAGGAAGGTGATTCGGGCCGCGTTCATTTCCGTGCGGTCTACCGTGCCGGGAGCGGATGGGGATTTCTGGAAGAGAACTCCGATTTCCGCAAGGAAGAGGGTCGCTGGTATTACCTTCAGGGCGACACCCGGGAAGGCCAGTTAAATCCCGGACGCAATGACCGCTGCCCATGCGGCAGCGGTAAAAAATACAAGGCCTGCTGTCTCTAGCCCAACCCGTCTCCTTGCTGGATTGTGCGCTACACTCCGTCGCCATCCATCCTTGCAAGCAAATCGTTCACTGCGTTGGCAAACTGCACCGGTGAGTCTTCCTGCAGGAAATGCCCGCCGGTGAGGGTGACATGGGGCTGGCCTTTGGCGCCGGGGACGCGTTCCTGCACATACTTATCGCCACCCCGGGTGACCGGGTCGCCGTTGCTGAAGGTGGTCAGGAAGGGCTTGTCCCATTTCTCGAACACTTTCCAGGCCGCCCGGTTGGCTTCGGTGGCCGGGTCGTTCGGGGTGGCAGGCACCAGTTTCGGGAAGGCCCGGGCGCCGGCTTTGTATTTCTTGTTAGGGAAGGGCGCGTTGTAGGCCCGCATTTCGTCGGGCCCCAGCTTTTTGAAGCTGCCGGTGTCGATGATACGGGCGATCGGGAACCAGGGGCTGTATATCGCGAAGTTTTTCCAGACTTTGAAGGCTGTCGGCATGGCCTGGTCGCCGGTGGGTAGCATGCCGTTGCCCAGCACGATGGCGCGGAAGCGGTCGGGGTTTTCGGCGGCCAGGCGCAGGCCCAGTAGTGAGCCCCAGTCCTGGCAGACCAGGGTGATGTCGGTCAGGCCGGTCTGGTCCAGGAAGCTCTGCATCCAGTCCATGTGCTGCTGGTAGCTGTAATCGTTGATGTCGGTGGGCTTGTCTGATTTGCCGAAGCCGATCAGGTCTGGTGCGATCACCCGATGGCCGGCGGCTGCGCAGATCGGGATCATGTGGCGGTAGAGGTAAGACCAGGACGGTTCGCCGTGCATCATCAGAACAGGTTTGGCATCGGCCGGACCTTCGTCTACATAGTGCATTCGGAGTCCGTCCACATCCGGGCCGCCCACCGTGAGATAGTGCGGCTCAAAAGGGTAGTCCAGCAGGCGGTTAAAGCGTTCGTCGGGGGTGCGCAGTGCGTCCATGGTGTTTCTCCGATCTCCGTTGGCTGTCGCGTAACTAATGTAGGATTGCTCAACATATCATGACTTTAAGGTATTTGTAGGCCATGTTTGAGACAGAGTGGGAGAAATAGCCTGGATATATCACTGATCGAGAAAGCGACCCGGCAGTGGCTGGAAGAGGTGGTGATCGGCCTAAATTTATGCCCGTTCGCCCGTAAGGAGCTGGTGAACAACCGGGTCCGGTTTGTGGTGTCTTCCGCGGATTCGGAGGAGGCACTGCTGGCGGATTTGCAGGCGGAACTGTTGCACCTGGATGACCACCCGGAAACCGAAACCACGTTACTGGTCCACCCCGGCGTTCTGGCGGATTTCGAGACCTATAACGACTTTCTGCCTGCGGGTGATGGGCTGCTAGAGTTGCTGGAACTGGATGGGATCTATCAGATCGCCAGCTTCCACCCCGACTACCGCTTTGCCGGCACCGGGCCAGAAGACGCGGAGAATTTTACCAACCGGTCACCATTCCCCATGCTGCATCTGTTACGGGAAGCCAGCGTTGAGCGGGCCGTGGAGTCCCATCCCGATCCTGACGCGATACCGGAGCGCAACATTGCCCTGATGCAGACCCTTGGCACCGCAGAGATGCGTCAGAGGCTTTCCCGAATCCATTCCCCGAAGGTCTGAACCGCCTTTACCCGCTCGGGGCTCCAGCCCTGGGCAAAGCTGATGCGGAAACAGCACTTGTACTGGCCAGACGCCGAGAAGATCTCGCCGGGGGCAATGGTCAGGTTCTGGCTGCGCCCGCGATGGTAGAGTTCGGTGGTGTTGACCCGGTCGGGCAGTTCCACCCAGGCCACCAGGCCGCCCTTTGGTCGTGATAGCCGCGTCTGTTCCGGGAAATGCTGGCTGACCAGGTCCACCAGCTGCTGACTGCGCATGCGGTAGGTTTCCCGGGCCTGGCGCAGGTGCCGGTCGTAGGCGCCCTGGGCCATGATTTCGGCGGTTACCATCTGGGGCAGGGTGGCGCCGGATACCTGCTGGATGAACTTCTGATGGGTCACCTGCTCCAGATAGCGGCCGGGCATGATCCAGCCCACGCGCAGCTGCGGGTCGATGGTTTTGGACACGGACGAACACAAAAGAACCCGTCCGTCCCGGTCGAAAGCCTTGACGGATTTGGGGCGACGGTCGCCGAAGTAGAGCTCGCCGTAGATGTCGTCCTCAATCATCGGAACATCATACTTTTCCAGCAGCTCGATCAGCTCCTGCTTGCGCTCATCGGGAATGATCGAACCCAGCGGGTTGGAAAAGGTGGCCACCGATACCAGCGCCTTGATGGGCCATTGTTCCAGGGCCAGTTTCAAGGCTTCCACACTGATGCCGGTGTCGTGGTGGGCGGGAATCTCGATCACCTTAAGCCCGAAGGCCTCTGCCATCTGGATCAGACCGTAATAGCAGGGGGATTCCAGGGCAATGATGTCGCCCGGCTTTGTCAGTACGCTCAGACCCAGAGCCATGGCATTCTGGCACCCGGCGGTACTGACAATTTCGTCCGGTGAGACGTGAACACCTGCGTCTACGGCCCGCCGTGCAATCTGTTGGCGGAACTCTGGCAGTCCTTCCGGGGCGTCGTAGCCCACGCCCAGGTATTTGCGGGTTCTGGACAGGCGGGTAAAAGCCCGCTGGACATTGCCGAGAATGGGAAAGTCCAGCGCCGGAATGGCCGCTGCCATGCTGACCCCTTTCTGGCGGGCAGAATCCCGCTGCACTTCCATGACCAGCTCCGAGGTTGTCGCGGCCCGGGGTTTCGGCTTGATCCGGACCTGCCGGGGAATGGCGAGCCTCTCGTCCTGCCGGTGGGCGACGAAGTAACCGGACTTGGGCTTTGCTTCCACCCACCCCCATTGCTCCAGCAGGCTGTAGGCGGTGGTGACGGTGGAAATACTGACGGCCTCCCGCTGCGCCAGGTGGCGTACCGAGGGCATCTTGTCGCCGGTTTTGAACAGGCCTTCGCGAATCTGCTGGCTCAGGGAGTCTGCCAGTTGTGCATACAGGTTGGTTTCCATGAGCTCTCGACCAGTACAGATGAAAGAAAACAGACCATGACAGATGCGGGCTTGCAGGATCTGTACTGGTTAAAATAACAGAAAGGTGAATCTGTCACCATTGCAATTGCCGGTTTAGGATGAACAGGCTCATAACAGTAAAAGAAGGAGAAGGCACATGACCACAGCACACATCCATTCGTTGACCCATGGCGGTGTTGTCCGCGCAGCGAAATCGGCCATCGCCAGCCCGGCGAAGGCGGCGATGCGGATACAGCGCGTGATTATGGTGTTCTCGTTCTCAGGTTGGCTGATGGCGATCGTCCGCAATCATCGCAGCCGCGCGCAGCTTGCCCGGCTTGATGCTCGCCTGCTGGCGGATATTGGAATCAGTGAAAGCCAGCGACAGGCCGAACTGCGCAAGCCATTCTGGAAGGCCAGGAGGCCGGGGTAGATGACCATGGAAATTCTGTTGAGTGTATTGTTGTTTGCCCTGGTTTCTACGGCTACGCCCGGCCCCAATAACATCATGGTGATGACGTCAGGGCTGAACTTCGGCGTCTTGCGCACGCTGCCCCATTACCTGGGTATCTGCATTGGATTTCCGGCTATGGTGCTGGCGATCAGCATGGGCCTCGGCAAGGTGTTCGAGGCGGTGCCGCTGATGCATCAGGTTATAAAGGTACTGGGTATCAGCTACCTGATGTATCTGGCATGGCGCATTGCTACCACAACCACGGAGATCAGAAAGGACGGGGCCAGCCAACCGCTTTCATTCTGGCAGGCGGCGGCTTTCCAGTGGGTCAATCCCAAAGCCTGGGTGATGGCGGTTGGGGCGCTGGCCACGTTCACCACGGTGAGTGGGGAGGTGATCTATCAGGCTTTATGGATCGCGGCCGCGTTTATGGTGGTGGCCGTTCCCTGTGTCGGCGCGTGGCTTCTGGGCGGCGCCGGTTTGCGGCGGCTGTTGCAGAAGCCGACCTACCGTCGATGGTTTAACTGGACCATGGGGCTGCTGCTGGTACTGTCGGTGATTCCGATGGTGTCGGTGGAACTGTCCGCAGTGATGTAAAAAAAGCAGCGGGTGAAACCGCTGCTTTTTCCGTTACGCTAACGTATTTTCAGATCGCGCAAATGCCTAGACGCGGGTCAGCGTGACGTCGATGTTGCCACGAGTGGCGTTGGAGTAGGGGCACACCTTATGGGCTTCGTTGATCAACTGGTCAGCCTGGGTGCTGTCCATTCCGGGCAGTGAAATCTTCAGTTCCACTTCAATTCCGAATCCGCCGGCCGTTTTGCCAAAACCAACTTCGCCCTCAATGAACGCATCTTCCGGCATGGGTAATTTGTCCCGGCCGGCAACCATTTTCATGGCGCCAAGAAAACAGGCGGAATAGCCTGCGGCGAAAAGCTGCTCCGGGTTAGTACCCCTGCCGCCAGCACCGCCCATCTCTTTGGGGGTTGCCAGCTCGACATCCAGAATGCCATCTGAAGAAACGGCTCGGCCGTCACGACCACCCGTTGCTTCGGCAGAGGCGCGGTACAGAACTTGTTCAATAGCCATGGTCTGATCTCCTTGTATTCACTTTCGGCGTGTTTCTTGATACGTATTTCCGGTACTAAACTAGCGCACAAAAGATTAGCGCGCAAGGTAATTGCCGAAGTGGATGTGTCACTCCCGTCCGGCCGTAGCTAGGACAGCGGTTTCAGGTTCTCACGTAGTTTCAGTAGTTGGCGCTTCAGCTCCATGAGTTCCGAGACACTCTGGCCACTGGCATTGACGATACAGCCGGGAATGGTCTGGGCCTTATCCTTGAGGGCCTGACCTTCGCTGGTGAGGTAAAGCTCAACCACCCGTTCATCCTGCTTTTGCCTTACCCGAGTCAGCAGGCCGTCAGCTTCCAACCGTTTCAGCAGCGGGGTCAGCGAGCCGGGATCGGTCAGCAGGCGTTTGCTGATCTGACTAACGGTGATGCCATCCTCTTCCCAGAGCACCAGCATGGCCAGGTACTGGGGGTAGGTCAGGTCCAGGGCCTTGAGGAGTGGTTTGTAGGTTTTAGTCATCATCAATGACGTGGAATAGAGGGCGAAACACAGCTGGTTGTCCAGCAGCAGCTCGGAGCAGGAGTCGTCTTTGGCCATGACAATAAAAACCGTTGCACCAGGAATTTGTGCACAAGTCTACGGCCTTGTTCCGGTGTATTTCCAGCACCAGGTGTTGGCATGAGCCGATTTGCGCCCTAGAGTAATGAGAACTTTTTCATACTGTGGTGTGTATGTCTGCAATCCGAAATCCCGTCAGAGGCGTTTCCATGCCGGTTGGCGACGAACCGCTGGTTAGCCACGAGCCCGGTCAGGCTGGTGAGCTGCTGGCGGATTTCATTCGCCGGCATCCCCGGCTGCTGATCCTCACCGGCGCAGGCGTAAGCACCGATTCCGGTATTCCGGATTATCGTGACGGAGAGGGCAGCTGGAAACGCAAACAGCCAGTACAGCATGGCGAGTTCATGGCCAGCCTGCCTACCCGGCAGCGTTACTGGGGGCGCAGCCTGATTGGCTGGCCGGTCATCCGTAACGCCAGCCCAAACCCCGCTCATCGCCAGATTGCGGAACTCGAGGCCCTGGGTCACAGCGATCTGCTGGTCACCCAGAATGTGGATCGCCTGCACCAGAAAGCTGGCAGCCGAACGGTTATGGACCTGCACGGCCGTGCCGATGAAGTCATCTGCATGGCCTGTGGTGAGCGCTCCACCCGCGACCTTGTCCACCAGCGCTGTGCTGACCTCAACCCCGGCTTTGGTGGCTATTCGGCAACCGCAGCGCCGGACGGCGACGCAGACCTGGAAGTGGATTTTTCCCGCTTTGACATTGCCGACTGCGAGGCCTGCGGCGGTATTCTCAAACCCGACGTGGTGTTTTTCGGGGACTATGTACCGAAGCAGCGGGTTTATTCCGCCCTTGATGCACTGAAAGCCAGCGACGGCCTGCTGGTTATTGGATCCTCCCTGATGGTGTATTCCGGCTTCCGGTTCTGTCGCTATGCCACGGAATGGTCCCGGCCCATCGCGACATTGAATCTGGGCCGCACCCGGGCCGATTCCCTGGTCGACCTGAAGCTTAACGCCAGCATCAGTGAAACCCTGGAGCACACGCTGCAACAACTTTAGTCGGAAGAACCCGGCTTTTGCGGCATCTACCTATACGTTTGGTTACCGGAATTCATTAGCTTGCTAAAATGACAAGCGTCTCCTATCCCTATCAGCTCAGCGCCTCCAAAGTGCGCGCCGAGTTCTTTCGGCTGCTTCCCATCTCATTGTTTGTGGTGGCGTTCGGCGCTGCCTTCGGTCTGGCTGCCATGCAGAAGGGGCTTGAACCACTCCAGGCCCTGCTGATGAGCACCACCGTATTTGCCGGGGCTTCGCAATTTGCGGCAGTGGACATGTGGGGCGGTGAAGTATCCCTGTTGCCCGTCATTGCCGTGGTGTTTGCCATCAATTCCAGGCACCTGCTGATGGGCGCTTCGCTCTATCCCATGCTGCGAGATATGTCCCCGGGGCGTCGCTACAGCCTTCTGCTACTGCTGACCGATGCCAACTGGGCCGTTTCTGCCCAGGAGTATCAGCGGGGAACGCGAAATCTGGAAGTCATTCTGGGCGGCGGCCTGGCCCTCTGGCTGGCCTGGATCCTTGGCACCTGGCTTGGCGTCTATTTCGGCGGGCTGTTGCAGAACCCTAAGTCCCTGGGTCTGGATATGGTGCTGGGCTGTTTCCTGCTGGCCATGGCGCTGGGGGGTAACAAGTCACCCAGAACGCTGATGGCCTGGACGGTGGCAGCGGTGTCGTCACTGGCAGCCTGGAAGTGGCTGCCGCCCAACATGCACGTGGTTGTCGGCGCACTGGCAGGCGGCGCCATCGGCTTTTTCTGGCTGGAAAAGAAGCCGGATGAGCGTGCGAAAGAGGGCTCGGCATGACCATTGAAACAACCACTCTGGGCACGCTGGCGCTTATTGCGATCATTACTGCCGTTACCGTGGTAACCCGCTTCGGCGGCGTCTTCCTGATGTCGTTCGTAACTATCAGCCCCCGCATCGAAAGCTTCATCAACACCATGGCCAGCTCGGTGCTGATCGCCATCATCGTGCCGATGGCCTTTAGCGGCGATGCCGGCTCGGTGGCTGCCTTGGTTGTAACCGCTGTTATCATGCTGGCAACCAAAAAACCTCTGCCCTCTATTGCAGCGGGTATTGCGGCTGCGGGCTTTGTCCGTTATGCAGGTTTCGCCTGACGCTGGCAGCTTGCTCTGAAACAGGGCGGTGCAGGGCAGTCCTCCCAAAAATGTGCGGAGCCATGGATGGCGGAGCCCAAGCGCACACGGACGTGTTCACAGCGTTTTTTGGGAGGACTGCCCTGCACCGACCGTCTTGGCAGCACCCGTCTCAGGCGGGATAACGTCTGGCATTGGGTTAGTGTTGCGCAGTGCCAACTCTCCAAACCCTGGTAGTTTGACGCCCAACCCCAGTGGGTTAACACCCAGCGAGAGGCCAAGGATGTTTAATTCCAGGCCCTCCCGCGTACCAGCAAGAATACCAAAATAGCCTCCGAGCGAAAGCTGGTAGCCAGTGCCTCCGGGCACCTCGGCAATCAGATTGTCTCCGAGATAATCCTTGCCGATGGCATGGCTGGGCAGGGCGACCTCCAGCTCCGGGATTTCGCGAATTACCCAGGCCACAAAGGTGTTGCTGTTGGGTCCCGGCCAGGCTTTGTACTGGGTCGGGTAGGGGTAGCGCCCAATGACTTCATCAAGCTGCTCGATGATCCTGGTGGCCTTGTCGCCACGAATATCCGCGATCAGCGTTGGCGCCGACCCGAACCAGGCCCGATCCGGGACGCCCGGTCGTGACTGGACCGAGTAATAGCGCCATCCCGTCACATCATGCACGTAATACTGGCCAGCGCCGGCGGCCTTGGTGCTGATCCAGGTATGGACCGCAAAATAGCCCCGCCAGTTAAAGGCCCGGGCGGCGTAGACCTGAACCACTGCCGCCGGTTCCTGTTCCGGTGATGGCGCAATGGCGGCGCTGGAGCGGTCCGCCGTGCGCCAGCTGTCGCTTTCCTGGAAGCTGGCGCAGGCGGCCAGAAAAAGCGGCCCTGCTAGCAGCACAGCCAGCGTCAGCACAAAACCGAGAAGGCAGCGTTTTATTTTCGCCATGTGAGTCCGTCTTAGGGTGGTCGGGAATTACCGCCAAATATACGGCAGGCGGACCTGAGAGTTCATATCGCAGGTAAAGTTCCGGGCGATTTGATGGACTCAGGTTACTGGTATAGGGTGAAAGTACAGGCAAACACAAAATTTGCCCGCAAATACAGCCTCACGAACAGGAGATCTTATGTCTGATCATCATGTTTACAAAAAGGTTGAAGTTGTCGGGTCCTCAAAGAACAGCATCGAGGACGCCATCGAAAATGCGATCGCCGAATGCCACAAAAACCTGCGCAACATCGAATGGTTTGAAGTGCAGGAGACCCGTGGCCACGTGGTGGATGGAAAAGTCGGACACTATCAGGTTGTGCTGAAAATCGGCTTCAGGATCGAAGGCAGCTAACACCCTCTGGTCCCGATGACTTCAAGAAGTTACCGAGAAGACAGGAGGCAGGTTTATGAGTACTGAACAACATGCCTTGCTGCTAGTCGATGTCCAGAACGATTTCTGTGAAGGCGGTAGCCTGGCCGTACCCGATAGCAACGAGATTTTCCCGGTGATCAATCAGTGGATCCGTAAGGCGGAGGAGGCCGGCTGGCCGATTCTGGCCAGCCGTGATTGGCATACCGTAGACCACATCAGCTTTGAGGATCGCGGTGGCCCCTGGCCGGTTCACTGTGTTCAGGACACTCCGGGCGCCGAGTTTCACCCGAAGATGGAACTGCCGGATTCCGCTATCCGGGTGAGCAAGGGCACCGCCTTTGATACCGATGCCTATTCCGCGTTCGACGGCACTCAGCTGGACAGCTATCTGCGCCGTCATGGCATTCACCGGCTGTTTGTGGCCGGTCTGGCTCTGGATGTCTGTGTCCAGGCGACGGTGCGGGATGCCCTGAAGCATGGTTTTGCCGTCGAGTTGATCACTGACGGTACGCGTGCCGTCAAGGCAGACGAAGCGCCAGCGGTGTTTGAGCAGCTGAAACAGGAGGGCGCCGACCTGTGCTGAAGCAACCACCGGTTGTTAAAGAGAATGATTTGTCCCTGCTGGTCGATCTCTATGAGTTGGCCATGGCCCAGGCTTATTGGTCCGAAGGCATGGACCAGACTGCGGTATTCAGTCTGTTTTTCCGCGAACTTCCCGCCCATCGGAACTTTGTTCTGGCCTGCGGCCAGCAGAACGTGGCGCAGGTAGTCGAAGGGCTCAGGTTTACCGACGAGCACATTGAGCAGCTGGATTCGCTGGACCGCTTCCAGCCTGATTTTCTGGAATGGCTACGCAGTTTTCACTTCAGCGGCTCTATACATGCCGTTGCCGAGGGTACCCCGCTTTTTCCTCAAGAGCCGTTGCTTGAGATCGAGGGCCCTATCGCGGAGGTGCAGTTGCTGGAAAGCCTGGTAATGAACTACGTGCACCTGGAATCGGTTCTGGCCTCGAAAGCTGTCCGTGTGCGGTTTGCAGCGGGAGACAGGCCCGTTGTCGACTTTGGCATGCGCAGAACCCATGGCGTGGATGCCGCTCACCGGGGTGTGCGGGCCTATCGCCTGGCAGGGCTGGCTGGAACCAGCAATGTGCTGGCGGGTCTGGACTTCAATATGCCGGTAAAGGGCACCATGGCCCATAGTTTTGTCCAGTCCTGCGACAGTGAGATGGACGCCTTCAGGACCTACGCCCGGCTGTACCCAGGAACCACGCTATTGGTCGACACCTACGACACGGTAAATGCGGTCAGGAATATCATCCAGTGGCTGAAAGAGGACACGGACGCCAGCATTGGCGGCATCCGTCTGGACTCCGGCGACCTGGCGGGCGAGGCCGTGCAGTGCAGACGCCTGCTGGATGACGCGGGCTTTACCGATGTGAAAATCATGGCCAGCGGTGGGCTTGATGAATACGAGATTGAGGAGATCGTGTCCACGGATGTGCCAATTGACGGTTTCGGGGTGGGTACGGCGATCGCCTCTTCCAAGGATGGCGCGGCGCTGGAGCTGGCCTTCAAGCTGACGGAATATGCCAGCCTTCCGCGCATGAAAAACTCGCCCGGCAAGCAGTCATTCCCTGGCCGTAAGCAGGTTTACCGCCAGCTTGGAACAGACGGCTTTATCAATCGGGACATTCTTGCGGGCCGGGAGGAAGTATTCGATGGGGAGTCATTGCTGAAGCCGGTCATGAAAGATGGCCGGATCATCGAAGGCGCGATACCGTCCCTGGATGATCAGGTGGCAGTAGCAAAGCAGCGGACTCAGACGTTACCGGCGCAATTCCGTTCTTTGAAGCCGGTGAAAGAAAACCCGGTGGTGATCAGTGATTTCCTCCGGGCGCTGCAACGGGACACGCTGGAAAAGATCAGCAACCGGTAATCCTGTTTATCGAAGCATACGGCGCCTGATCAGCGTGACCAACTGGTTCAGCATCTCTTTGGCCTGGCTGTCGTAGAGCATGTGGAACTTCTCTTTCTGGACGGCCATTTCGTGGTTGGAGCTTGAGGCAAGACCGTCCTTGCGCAGATCCATCAGGTGGCAGGCCGCCAGGTGTGCCTTGATGTGGTTGTCGATCAGTTGGGTAATCAGCTCATCAATGTCGCTGTGGCAAAAGGGGCGCACACGGTTGAGGACTTTGCGTGCCTCCAGCGCTGCATTGCGCGCCTCGAGCCGCAGCTCACCGGCATTGTCCTCGGTCTCTACCGCCCGCAAAAACATACCCAGCCTGTCATGAAGGGACCACACCAACGGCCAGATGGCCTCGTAAGCCGCTTTCTCCGTGGCATAGTGTTCGCCGGCGTTCACATCCTGCTGGGCGGGCGTGCCGGGGCTGTTGAACTGCGATGCCTGCCATGCATTGATATCTTTCCAGAGAGTGTCCACCCGGTATTTCATCAGATTGTTCTGCTCGGTCATTTTCCGTCGGGCCAAGCTACCGGAAATAATGGCAAAGGCCGCCACAATCAGTGACGTGACAGCGATCAGCAGAATGATGTGGTTGGTGGTTAGAAGGTTGAAAAGATAGTCCGTTTCCATGGATACCACCTCTGTAACATGTCGGTGAGCAAAGGGGGGCTGCTACTGACTTGTTCCGGGCTGACGGAAAGGCAGTGCGTCTGATGCTTCATCAGCATAGGCCCTGACGTGATTCGCCTCTTCCTCGGTAAACCTGGCAATGGCCTCCCGGAAATCAGGGTGCGCTATGCCGTGCCAGGAATGCGTCAGAATCGGCTCAAACCCACGGATCAGTTTGTGTTCGCCTTGAGCCCCCGCATCGAAGCGTGCCAGGCCTCGCTCGATGGCAAGTTCGATGCCCTGATAGTAACAGGTTTCGAAGTGCAGAAAGTTGTATTCGTCCAGGCATCCCCAGTAGCGACCGTAGAGCGTGTCCTGGCCGCTCATGAACAGGGCGCCGGCGATCATTCGGCCGTCCTGGGCGGCCATGATCAGCGTCAGGTGCTCCGGCAGGCGTTCCCGGAGCTGCTGGAAGAAGGATTCGTTCAGGTAGGGCCGCTGGCCACGTTTGAGGTAGGTGGCCTGATAGAACACATAGAACGCAGACAGCACATGATCAGAGATATCCCGGCCATGGTAGCGTTTGAAGGTGATGCCCTGTTCGGCCACCTGCCGGCGCTCTTTGCGAATCGCCTTGCGCTTGCGGGAGGTGAGCGCTGCCAGAAAATCATCGAAGCTGTTGTAATGGTGATTATGCCAATGGAACTGGCAGCCCAGTCTGTGCAGTTCGCCTTCCTGATGAAGCAGCGACTGGTCGGCGACGTCCGGGAATAACAGGTGCCAGGAGTGCACGTCCAGGTCGGCAATCACCGAGTCCAGCAGGGCCGGGATATCTCCGGGTCTGAGGCGCGTTCGCACGGCGGGATCAATCAGCAATCTGGGCCCCCGGGAGGGCGTGAAGGGAATGGCGATCAGCAGCTTCGGATAGTAGGGCAGTCCGTGGCGCTGATAAGCCTCGGCCCAGGCAAAATCAAAGACGTATTCGCCCATGGAGTGGGTCTTCAGATAGGCAGGGGCTACGCCCACAATCTCGTCGCCTGCGCGGATAACCAGGTGCTGAGGCTGCCAGCCGGTTTCCACACGGGTACAGCCGGACTGCTCAAGCGCCGCGAAGAATTCATACCGCAGGAACGGATTGCCAGTGCCAGCCAGCGCCTGCCACTGTTGCTGACCGATCTCTTCGATGGACTCGCAGGTGGTGATGGTGAGTGCGGGAAGAGTCGGGTCGGGCATATCGGGGCAAGCTCCTGTGGGTTTCCCGATACCATACGCCAGAATCTGTGGTGGAGACCATGGTGTAAAGGTTTTGCAAAAACCCTCCGGCCGCAGCGGCCCGGTTTCAGGGCGTGATAGACTTTCGACAGGTTTCAGGAGGGGATATATGCAAAACCGGGTCTTGCTGGTCGAAGATGATGATGAACTTCGTTCGCTTTTGTCACGCTATCTCACCAACCAGGGCTTCACCGTGCGCGAGGCGGCCAACGGCAACGACGGTCTGTCGCTGGCCATGGGCCAGGACTGTGACATTGTGGTGCTGGATGTGATGTTGCCGGATATCAGCGGACTGGATGTGCTGCGACAGCTACGGGCAAAAACTCATCTGCCGGTGGTACTTCTGACTGCCCGGGGCGACGAGACGGATCGCATTGTCGGGTTTGAAGTGGGCGCGGACGATTACATCCCCAAGCCCTGCAACCCGCGGGAGCTGATCGCCCGGATGCAGGCTCTGCTCAGGCGCATAGCCTGGGACAGCGAAGTGGACGTGGACGACAGCAGGCTGTACGGCGATCTGCGGGTCGAACCGGTCCAGCGGCGCATCTATCAGAACGACCAGGTGCTGGACCTGACTGCCACCGAATACGAAGTACTGCAGGTTCTGCTGGCCCATGCGGGCAGCGTCGTGCGCAAGACGGACCTGATGCAGTGGGCGCTGGGCAGACGGCTGGAAGCCTATGACCGGACCCTGGATATGCACATCAGTAATCTCAGGAAAAAGCTTGGCGGCGATGATCCCCCGCGGATCGAGACCGTCCGGGGGCTGGGCTACAGCTACCGGGTCCCGGTATGACCGGTCTGATGCGGCGCGGGCTGCGGGTTACGCTGTTCTGGCGGGTGTTCATTTCAATCTGGGTCGCCATGGCCCTGGCCGTGGTGGTTGGCAATATGGTCACCCATACATTGCAGGACCGTGAGCGGGCAGCGATCGAGCGCCAGGCCGGCCTGCGGGAGGTTGCCATGCAGGCGCTGGCATTCCGGCGTGACGACGATGGCGGCAGTCTGTGGCGCTACCTCAAGTCCGAAGGACAGCGACTGGACCTGCACTTGCGGCTGATTGAGGTAGACCGCAATGACGACGATCTGCCCCAGATTATCCGCGAACGGCTTGAATCCAGTGGCTGGTATCACCTGAAACCTGCGGTTATTCCGGTGGCCGACGATTACCAGCTGGTTGCCTGGCCCCGTAAGGGCGCTCAGGGCTGGGTGGATGCCCGGCTGTACCGCTGGTTCGAGCTGCTGCTGGCCTTCGTGATCATTACGCTGGCCTGCTGGTGGGTGGCCAGGCTGGTGTCCCGGCCGCTAAGGCATATGGAGTCCACCGCCCGTGATATCGCCGGCGGCCATATCGATCTTCGGGTCAGCCGCCGGATTGCCTCAAGGCGTGACGAAATCGGCGCCCTGGCCACCGCATTCAACGGTATGACCGAGCGGCTTTGTTATCTGCTGGAGCGGCAGAAACACCTGATGCGGGATATCTCCCACGACCTCAGGACGCCGCTGACCCGTCAGCGTATTGCCATAGAGCTTGCCGATGACGGCAGTGTCGATGAAGATCTGCTGGCGTCCATTCTTCGTCAGAACGAACGCCTGGAAGCCATGACGGCACAGATACTGACGCTCTACAGCGTGTCTGACCAGGGGGACGACATTCAGCGCGAGCCGTTTCAGTTGCTCCATGTATTGAACAGCGTGCTGGCGGATGCCGCGGATTATGCCGAGCACCAGGGGGTGGATTGCCGCCTGACCGTGGCCCCTGACTCGGAGCATGCCCTGGTACTGGGTGACGCCAATCTGTTGCAGCGGGCGCTGGATAACGTGTTGCAGAACGCGCTGGACCACACGCCGCCCGGACATCCCGTGACCATCAGCCTCAAGACGGCCGGCCCACGTTTTCTGGTGGACATCACGGACGAGGGGCCGGGGGTTCCCGAAAATACCCTGGAGCAGCTCTTCGAACCTTTCTTTCGGGCCGACAAATCCCGTGGGGGCAAAGGCTGGGGATTGGGTCTGGCTATTGCCCGCGACATTCTTGACCTTCATGATGGAGAGATCAAAGCGTTTAATTCGGACACGGGTGGGCTGTTAGTGCGCCTGAGCCTGCCGGTGTTCAGCCGCGACGCCTGAAAACATGGGAAAACCTGATGTCCGTGGACTATCCCGTTCCTGCCGGATTCCTTGAGCGGGAAACCGAGGTCAAAAAGAGCCGGTTTATCGCCCGCGTTGTACCGGTGGCGAGCCGCGATGAGGCGAAGCAGTGGCTGGCCCGGGCCCATGCCGATCATCCGGATGCCCGGCACGTTTGCTGGGCTTACCAGATCGGGCGACCGGGAGCCGCAGCCGAAGCCGCCATGAACGACGATGGCGAGCCTTCCGGTACCGCCGGCAAACCAATTCTGGGCGTGATCCAGCACAAGGATATGGGCAATGTGCTGGTGATGGTAATACGCTACTTCGGCGGTGTAAAACTGGGCGCTGGCGGGCTGGTAAGAGCCTACGCCGGGGCGGCGGAAAGCGTGTTGTCGGAAGTGGATCGGGTGGTTCAGAAACCCGTTGAGACCGTACGGGTTATTATGGGGTTTGCGGACGAGCAGCCCTTGAGACACTGGTGCGAGGGCCGCGAGGCCCTCATTGAAAACGTCGAATATGACGCCACCGTAAAGGTAACCCTGGAGATTCCCCGGGACAGAATTGAAGAGCTTAAAGAGTTCTGCGAGGCCCGGGGCCTGGAAATGGATACACAAAGCAACCGTGAAGAGGTAATGGAATGATCAAGGCACTACTGATCTCCGTGTTTGCGATCACGATCGCTGGCTGTGCCAGTACCGTGGTCACTGATTATGATTCCGGCACGATCTTTGGCAATTACGATACCTGGAGCTTTGCCCCTGCCAGGCAAGACAGCGACGAGTACGTATCGCTGGATGACACCCGCATCCGCAATGCCATAGAACAGGAAATGAAAGGCGAGTCGTTGCGAAAAGCAGACAACGAAGAGGCTGACCTTCTAGTTGACTGGCGGATTGTGACCGAAGAGCGCATTGAACGCGGTGGTTCCGGGTTCGGTTTCGGGTTGGGCTTTGGCAGCGGTAACTTTGGTTGGGGTATTTCCGCACCGCCACCCATTGAGAAAGTTAAAGAAGGCAAGCTGGTGGTCCAGTTCGTAGACGCGCAGTCCAAGCAGGTGGTCTGGCGGGCGGCCAGTCGCCGTTATCTTGATGAAGGCATGTCTTCCGAAGACCGCCAGGAACTCATTGGAAAGATCGTAACTGACATGTTCGCGAAGTATCCGCCGGGGGCTTGATTCATGAAGAAGAATGCCGACGGCGGCCTGGTTTTTTCCACCGAGCAGGGGCGGATGTGCCCCGATTGCCGTCATCCGGTTACCGACTGTCGTTGCGGAGAAGACGTTGCGCCGGCCGGTGATGGCGTGGTCAGGGTCAGCCGTGAAACCAAGGGCCGTAAAGGCAAGGGCGTTACCCTGATTACCGGCATCCCGATGGCCGGTTCCGAGCTCAAGGCGTACGCCAAACAGCTCAAGGCCCGTTGTGGCACCGGAGGGACCGTCAAGGACGGTGTGGTGGAGATTCAGGGTGACCAGCGGGATATTCTGGTTCCTCTGCTCAAGGAAAAAGGCTGGACCGTAAAACGCGCCGGTGGCTGATCGTTGAACGGCTGAGGAGTGTCTGAATGCACGTTATTGTGCTGGGTGCCGGTGTCGTGGGTGTCACCTCGGCGTGGTACCTGCGCCAGAAAGGCTATGACGTTACCGTGGTGGAACGTCAGCGCAAGGCGGGAACCGAAACCAGCTATGCCAATGGCGGCCAGGTGTCGGTTTCCCACGCCGAGCCCTGGGCCAATCCGTCAGCCCCGCTGAAAGTCCTGAAATGGATGCTCAAGCCGGATGCGCCGCTGCTGTTCCGGCCGCGCCTGGATCCGGCACAGTGGCGCTGGGCGCTGTCGTTTCTCAGGGAATGCACCTCGGCCCGCGCGGCGTACAATATTCGTCAGATGGTCAATCTGGGGACCTACAGCCGCAGCTGTCTCCAGGCCCTGCGCAACGAGGCGGGCCTTGAATACGACCAACTGGACAAAGGCATCCTGCATTTCTACACCAGCCAGAAAGAATTCGAGGGGGCTCTGGAGCCTGCCCGCATCATGCGGGAGTTCGGCTGTGACCGGCAGGTCATCGACGGCCGCCAGGCGGTAGAGATTGAGCCCGCCCTGGCGCCAATCAGGGAGCGTATTGCCGGCGCCACCTACACCAGCGAAGACGAGTCCGGCGACGCCAGAAAATTCACCCAGGCTCTGGCAAAACGGGCCGAAGACGCCGGCGTGAGGTTTCTTTATGGCACGGAGGTGGTGGGATTCGAGCAGGCCTCGCACCGCATCCTGGGTGTGCACGTCATCCATGATGGCCAGCACCAGACGCTCAGAGCCGACAACTATGTGCTCAGTCTGGGTAGCTACAGCGCGATTCTGGCAAGGAAGCTCGGACTGTTTCTCAATATCTATCCGGCGAAAGGCTATTCCATCACTGTGCCGGTCAAAGACGAAGAGGCCGCCTATCAGGTCAGCCTGACCGATGACGAATACAAGCTGGTGTTCTCAAGGTTGGGCGACCGCATACGGGTCGCGGGCACCGCCGAGCTGAACGGCTACAGCCGTGAACTCAACCTCACCCGATGTCGAGCCATCGTACGGCGTACCGCCGAGATCATGCCTGATGCCGCTCACTGGGATCAGGCGGAATTCTGGACCGGTCTGCGTCCCACCACGCCTTCCAATGTTCCCTACATTGGCAGATGCCGATTCGCCAACCTTTTTTTGAACACCGGCCACGGAACCCTCGGTTGGACCCATTCCTGCGGGTCGGCGGCGGCGCTGGCGGATATCGTTAGCGGGCAGAGGCCGGACGTGGATTTCGCCTTCGCCGGCCTCTGAATTCCGCAGAAGTAACGTTTCAGCCCTGGAGCTGATCCCGAATCAGCTTCTTGTTGATCTTGCCAACACTGGTCTTGGGAATGTCATCCACGAAATCAATCTGGCCCGGTATGGCCCATTTGTTGATTTCGCCGGACTCCACAAATTTCTTGAGATGGTCCTGAAGCTCTTCCAGTGTGGCCTTTTCCCCGGGTTTGAGCACCACCATGGCGTGTGGGCGTTCGCCCCATTTCTCGTCCGGTACGCCCACCACTGCAGCTGCAGCTACCGCCGGGTGCTGGCTGATCAGGTTCTCCAGATCCAGGGAGGACAGCCATTCACCGCCGGTCTTGATCACATCCTTGATGCGGTCCTTGATGACCAGTGTGCTGTCCGGCTCCATGGAAGCAACATCGCCGGTGTGCAGCCAGCCGCCCTGCCAGAGTTCCTCGCCTTTTTTGGGCTCCTTGAAGTAGCTCTGGGTCAGCCAGGGCGCACGGGTGACAACCTCGCCTTTTGCTTCGCCGTCATGGGGTACCGGTTTGCCGTCGGGATCAACGATGTCAATCTGCACCATGGGCACGGCAACGCCGGTCTTGATGCGTTTGGAGGTCTGCTGGTCCAGGGGCAGGTCCAGATCCTCCGGCTTGAGGTGAGTCGTGGACAGTAGCGGGCAGGTTTCCGACATGCCATAACCGGTGTACATCTTGATGCCCAACCCGGCAGCGGCATCGCACAGGCCCCGGGTGAGGGCGCTGCCGCCGATCAGCACGTGCCAGTTGCTCAGGTCAGCCGTCTTGATGGACTCGGTAGCCATCATCATCTGCATGACGGTGGGCACACAGTGGGAGAAAGTCACCTTGTGTTCTTTCAGCAGGTCCACCAGCAGCTCCGGTTCATAGCGGCCGGGGTAGACCTGCTTGATGCCCAGCAGGGTCGCGGCGTAGGGCACACCCCAGGCGTGAACGTGGAACATGGGCGTGACAGGCATGTAGACCGAGGACGACCGCAGCATGGGCATCTCATCGAACGCCGATAACGAACCGGTCATGGCCAGGGTATGCAGTACCAGCTGGCGGTGGCTGAAGAAAACGCCCTTGGGGTTACCCGTGGTGCCCGTTGTATAGAAGGTGGTGGCGATGCTGTTTTCGTCGAAATCCGGGAAATCGAATTCGGTTGCCGCGCGGGCCAGCAATGACTCGTACTCACCCAGGTTGGGCAGCTGTGTTGAATGGGCCTGGGCTTCGTCCGTCAACTGGATGTAGTTGCGCACGGTTTTGATGTCGTCTTTGACCCCTTCCAGCAACGGCAGAAAGTCGTCGTGAATCAGCACCAGATCGTCTTCGGCGTGATTCATGGTATACACAATCTGATCCGGTGACAGGCGCACGTTGATGGTGTGTAGCACGGCGCCGATCATCGGAATCGCGAAAAAGCATTCCAGGTAGCGGGGCGTATCCCAGTCCATGACCGCTACCGT
>JGI24661J20069_1000303_pt1 | contig 21838 bp, 20 predicted proteins | sample MalvirmetaMSP144_FD_20069 | JGI IMG/M metagenome (IMG submission 20069) | reverse complement strand
GAGGCACGCGGCCTGAAGGTCACTATTCTCAAGCTGGACCCGTACATCAACGTGGACCCCGGCACCATGAGCCCGTTCCAGCACGGTGAGGTTTTTGTCACCGAGGATGGCGCGGAAACAGACCTCGATCTGGGCCACTACGAGCGCTTCATCCGCTCCCCGATGAGCAAGCGCAACAACTTCACCACCGGTCGGGTGTACGAGGAAGTAATCCGCAAGGAGCGCCGTGGCGACTACCTGGGGGGAACTGTGCAGGTAATCCCCCACATCACTGACGAGATCAAGCGCCGGGTCGTTGAAGGTGCTGCTGGCGCCGACGTAGCGCTGATCGAGATTGGTGGCACGGTAGGCGATATTGAATCCCTGCCGTTCCTAGAAGCCTGCCGCCAACTGAAGGTTGAAGTCGGTCCCCAGCGTGCACTTTTCATGCACCTGACCCTGGTTCCGTACATTGCCACTGCGGGTGAGATCAAGACCAAGCCCACCCAGCACTCGGTCAAGGAAATGCGCTCTATCGGCCTGCAGCCGGATATCCTGCTGTGCCGCTCCGAGCACGAGGTGGACGCCAGTTCACGTCGCAAGATTGCCCTGTTCACCAACGTCGAAGAGCGGGCCGTTATTCCTCTCCAGGATGCCAAATCCATTTACGCCATTCCTCGCATGCTCTATGAGCATGGCCTGGATCAGCTCGTTATCGAACGATTCGGCCTGGATGCACGTCCTGCGGACCTCAGTGAGTGGGACAACGTTGTTGAATCACTGATGAATCCCGAGCAGGAAGTGACCATTGCCATGGTTGGCAAGTACATGGAGCTTCTCGACGCGTACAAGTCGCTGATCGAATCCCTGCTGCACGCCGGCATCAAGACCCGCACCAAGGTCAATATCAACTACATCGATTCCGAAGACATCGAGCGTGATGGCACCGGTGCGCTGGCCAGTGCCGACGCGATTCTGGTGCCGGGCGGTTTCGGTGAGCGCGGCGTGGAAGGCAAGATCCGCACGGTTCAGTATGCCCGTGAGAACAAGGTGCCTTACCTTGGCATCTGCCTGGGTATGCAGGTTGCTGTAATTGAATACGCGCGGAACGTGGCCGGCCTGACCGACGCTCATAGCACAGAATTCCGCGAGCACACGCCGGAGCCGGTGGTGGGCCTGATCACCGAATGGCTGGATTCCACCGGAGAGCGCGAAGAGCGTACGGAAGAATCTGATCTTGGCGGGACCATGCGTCTCGGCGCCCAGGATTGCGTGCTTACCGAAGGTTCCACCATTGCCAACTGCTATGGCAAGAAAACCATTCGCGAGCGTCATCGCCATCGTTACGAGGTCAACAACCACTTCCTGCCAAAGTTGGAAGAGGCCGGTCTTCAGATCTCAGGTCGTTCGACCGATGGTCGTCTGGTCGAAGTGGTTGAAGCGCCGGATCATCCCTGGTTTGTCGCCTGTCAGTTCCATCCGGAATTTACTTCCACGCCCAGGGACGGCCACCCGTTGTTCAAAGGCTTTGTTGAGGCAGCACTGGCCTGCAAGAAAGGATCCTGAGCATGGCGCAGAACACTGTAAACGTTTCGGGAATCGACGTCGCCAACGACAAGCCGTTTGTGCTCTTTGGTGGCATGAACGTCCTCGAGTCGCCGGAGCTGGCCATGGAGGTTGCCGAGGCCTACGTTGAGGCCACAGGTAAACTCGGCATTCCCTACGTTTTCAAGGCGTCGTTTGATAAGGCCAACCGTTCGTCGGTGAATTCGTTTCGTGGTCCAGGCCTTGAGAAAGGGCTGCAGATTCTGGCGGACATCAAAAGCAAGTTTGGTGTTCCCATTATTTCGGACGTCCACGAGCCGGCCCAGGCCGCTCCCACAGCGCAGGTATGCGACATCATCCAGCTGCCGGCTTTCCTGAGCCGCCAGACCGACCTGGTGGTCGCCATGGCGAAAACCGGTGCGGTGATCAACATCAAGAAGGCCCAGTTCCTGGCTCCCCAGGAAATGAAGCACATCATCACCAAGTGCGAGGAAGCCGGCAATGACAAGGTGATCCTGTGTGAGCGGGGCAGCAGCTTCGGCTACAACAACCTGGTTGTCGACATGCTGGGCTTTGGCATCATGAAAGCCATGAACGTACCGGTGATGTTCGATGTGACCCACTCCCTGCAAATGCCCGGCGGACGCGCGGATTCGGCCGGTGGCCGACGTGCCCAGGTGACTGACCTGGCGCTGGCGGGTATGTCCCAGGGGTTGGCCGGATTGTTCCTTGAGGCCCATCCGGACCCGGACAAAGCCAAGTGCGATGGCCCCTGTGCTTTGCGGCTGAGCCAGCTTGAGCCCTTCCTGCAGCGGGTGAAAGCTGTGGATGATCTGGTAAAAAGCTTTAAACCTATCGACACCGCCTGATTGGCGGTGTTGGCGTTTTACGCGGACTATGGGAGCGAGCGGGAACGGCCCTGCGAAAATGTAGAGGGCCGTTCCCTCTCGCTCTGACTCCCGAATTTGAACATGAACTTGGAGACAGAGAAGAATGACCAAGATTGCCAACATCAAGGGCCGTGAGGTTCTGGATTCCCGCGGTAACCCGACAGTAGAAGCCGACGTTATCCTGGAAGACGGCACCGTCGGCAGCGCCTGCGCGCCTTCTGGTGCCTCCACGGGTTCCCGGGAAGCCCTGGAACTGCGTGATGGTGATGCATCCCGTTACCTTGGCAAGGGTGTTCTGAAGGCTGTGGAAGCCGTGAACAGCAAGATCCGTGATGCACTGGTAGGCAAAGATGCAGCTGATCAGCGTGCCCTGGATCAGATCATGCTGGACCTCGACGGTACCGAGAACAAGGCCAACCTGGGCGCCAACGCCATCCTGGCAGTTTCCCTGGCGGCGGCCAAGGCTGCAGCTATCTCCCTGGGCAAGCCGCTGTATGCGCACATTGCAGACATCAACGGCACCTCTGGCCAGTTCTCCATGCCGGTGCCGATGATGAACATTCTGAACGGTGGTGAGCACGCGGATAACAACGTTGATATCCAGGAGTTCATGGTTCAGCCGGTTTCCGCCAAGAGCTTCTCTGAAGCCCTGCGTGTTGGCGCGGAGATTTTTCACAGCCTGAAAAAAGTGCTTAAGGCCCAGGGCCTGAACACAGCGGTCGGTGATGAGGGTGGTTTTGCTCCCAACCTGCCCTCCAACGAAGCGGCGCTGGCGGTTATCCAGGAAGCGGTCGAGAAGGCCGGTTACAAGCTTGGTACCGATGTGACCCTCGCCCTGGACTGTGCGTCTTCCGAATTCTACAAGGATGGCCAGTACCAGCTGTCCGGCGAAGGCAAGAGCTTCGATTCCGAGGGCTTTGCCGATTACCTGGCAGGTCTGTGTGAGCGATACCCGATTGTCTCCATTGAAGACGGCATGGACGAGAGCGACTGGGATGGCTGGAAGGTGCTGACCGACAAACTGGGCGCCAAGGTTCAACTGGTCGGTGACGACCTGTTTGTGACCAACACCAAAATCCTGAAGCAGGGTATCGAGAAGGGCGTGGGTAACTCCATCCTGATCAAGTTCAACCAGATCGGCAGCCTGAGCGAAACCCTCGATGCCATCAAGATGGCCCAGGATGCCGGTTTCACTGCCGTGATTTCACATCGTTCCGGTGAAACCGAGGACACCACCATTGCCGATCTGGCGGTGGCGACCTGCGCCGGCCAGATCAAGACCGGTTCCCTGTGCCGTTCGGATCGTGTTGCCAAGTACAACCAGCTGCTGCGCATCGAAGAAGCGCTGGACGGTAAGGCGCCATACCGCGGCCTGAGCGAAATCAAAGGGCAGGGCTGATCGACTGATCCCACCGGTTCTGGCAGAGTGTCTGGCCGGTAATTGGCGAAAAACTGTTAAGGCCATCGTGTTCTGGGCGAAATTCCGGACATGATGGCCTTTTTGTACAGGCAGTTAGAAGAATTTGTTGCTAATCTACTCTAAGGTCTATACTCAACGTCCGGCGTTGGTATTTTGATTGATTGAATTTTGAACGGAATCGGCAATGAAGTTGCTCTGGACCTTAATGGTGGTTGTGATTCTCCTGCTGCAGGTGCGCCTGTGGGTCGGGGAGGGCAGCTTTGCGCAGGTATGGGCTCTGGAGCAGTCCATTGCCGAGCAACGTGAAGAAAATGCCGAGCTAGCTACCCGCAATGAACGTCTCTATGCGGAAGTCAGGAATCTGCGTAACGAGCAGGGCGCCGTTGAAGAACGGGCCAGAATGAACCTCGGCCTGATAAGAGACGACGAGACCTTTTTCCTGGTTGTTGAAAACTGATTGTCTATGCCTGCTCCGAGACTCTGGCTGATTGTTCCTGCCGCCGGCATCGGCCAGCGTATGCAGGCTGAGCAACCGAAACAGTACCTTCGGCTTGGCGAGCGTTTCATTCTCGACATCACCCTTTCCCGACTCATGGATTCCGCGCCTTTTTCCGGCTGCATGGTGCCATTGCACCCGGCCGACCATTGGTGGCCGGATACCGAAGCCAGCGGCGATAGCCGAATCCAGACCTGTACCGGCGGTTCCGAAAGAGCTGGTTCGGTGTTGTCGGCGCTGCACGCCATGGCGGAACAGGTGAAAGATGACGACTGGGTTCTGGTGCACGATGCGGCGAGGCCCTGCCTTGATACCCGGGATCTTTCCAATCTGATTGACCGGCTCTACAGCCATCCGGTTGGGGGGCTGCTTGCCTCGCCGGTTGCCGACACTTTAAAGAAAGCCGGTACTGCTGAACTCCCGGAAGTGATTGAGACCGTTGATCGCACGGGGTTGTGGCGGGCTCTGACGCCCCAGATGTTTCGCTATCGTGTTCTTGTTGATTCTCTGGAGGCAGCTCTTGCCCGAGAGCTTCCGGTGACCGATGAGTCCTCCGCGGTGGAGTTTTCCGGTAACATGCCGGTGCTGGTTGAAGGGCGGCCGGACAATATCAAGATCACCGTGCCCGCCGATCTGGCACTGGCAGGCTTCATTCTGAGCCAATTCTGAACTTTCGGAGTGTTCCGGAGCACATTATGCGTATTGGTCAGGGCTTCGATGTCCACGCCTTCTGCGAAGGCGACTCTGTGATTATTGGCGGCGTAAGCATTCCGCATTCCCACGGGCTCAAGGCCCATTCTGATGGTGATGTCCTGCTGCATGCGTTGGCAGATGCATTGCTGGGCGCTGCCGCGCTTGGCGACATCGGGCATTTCTTCCCGGACACCAGTGACGAGTGGGCAGGGGCCGACAGCAGGGACCTTTTGCGTCGGGTTGTGAACCGGGTCCGGGACGAGGGCTTCTCCGTCGTTAACGTGGATACCACAATCATTGCCCAGGCCCCCAAGATGGCACCCCATATCGATGCCATCCGTTTGAACATTGCCGAAGATCTGGGCGTGCCGGCCAGTCGTGTCAGCGTGAAAGCCACCACCACGGAGAAGCTGGGTTTTACGGGGCGCGGGGAAGGCATTGCCTGCCAGGCGATCTGCCTGCTTGAACCGGTGGAATCTTGAGCAACTGGCGCCTTGACTGGCCAACCTCCGGCGGCGGTCGTATTGCCTCTGGCCGCCTGAAAACCGCCCCGGGCGATTTCATTGTCGACGAATTGCTGGAGCTGCCGGAAAGCGACCCGGCTGTCGAGGGAGAGGTAATCGCAGGCAGTGGCGAGCATCTTTGTTTGAAACTGGAGAAAGTGGGTGATAACACAGAGTATGTTGCCCGCGAATTGGCCAGGATCGCCGGGTGTCGTCACTTTGATGTCGGTTTCTGTGGGCTCAAGGATAGGCATGCTGTGACCCGCCAGTGGTTCAGTCTGTACCGTCCCGGAAACGAGGATCAGGACACCGCTCTGATCCGGGAGATTGGCCTACGCTGGCCGGTTCTGGCGGCTTCGCGGCAGGCGCGGAAATTGCGGCGCGGGGAGCACAGGGGTAATGGCTTCACGATTACCCTGAGGGCCGTCTCCGGTGAGCACCAGGTTATTGACCGAGCGCTGGAGCGTCTGGGCGATATTGGGGCTCCAAACTACTTTGGCCCCCAACGGTTTGGCAATGATGGCGCTAACCTTGACCGAGCGGTGCATCTTGATCCCGCTACCCTGAACCGACGTGGCCGGTCCGGTGGAAAAGGCCGGGGTGGCAAAAAGCGAGCTGGCAGCGACGGCTCGAAAAACGTATTGTATTTTTCGGCAGCGCGCTCCTGGCTGTTCAATGAGGTGCTGGCAGCTCGGGTAGACGATGGCAGCTGGGCCGAGGCAGGAGCGACAGGTCCACTGTGGGGTGACGGCGGCACCACCGCTTGCGGGCCCCTGGAAACCTTCGAGCGAGGCATTGTCGCGCAAACCCCGGAGTTGGCCGCCCTGTTTTCGGTCACCCGGATGAAACCGGAGCGAAGGCCATTGGCGGTAAAACCGGAGAGCCTCTCCTGGCAGTGGGTCGCTGAGGACTGTCTGGAGCTGGCGTTTTTTCTTTCGCCCGGCCAGTACGCGACAACGATTTTGAGTGATATTTTCGAGCTTGAGGACATGAGCCTCGGCCGACACAACGAACAACAAGGCTAGCGGAGAACACTGTGCGTATTCTGTTGTCGAATGATGACGGCGTTCATTCACCGGGGCTTATAGCCCTGTTTGATGGCTTAAAAGGACTGGGTGAGCTTGAGGTCGTGGCGCCTGACCGGGATCACAGCGGCGCCAGTAACGCCCTGACGCTCAATCGCCCCCTGACGGTTGAGGAACATCCCAACGGTTTTCGTTCGGTCGATGGAACACCGACCGACTGCGTCCATCTGGCGGTGAACGGATTGTTCCGTGAGCCGTTCGACAGGGTGGTGTCGGGTATCAACACCCACGCCAACCTAGGCGACGACATTATCTACTCCGGTACCGTTGCTGCGGCAACCGAGGGTCGCCACCTCGGACTTCCCGCCATTGCCGTCTCCCTTGTCAACGATGGCCACTTTCACTACGAGACCGCCGCCCGGGTTGTCCGGGTGCTGCTCGAGAACGAGCGTCCCCTGGTGCTGGGGCCTCGCTCCATTCTCAACGTGAATGTCCCGGATGTTCCCTGGGAGGAACTGGCTGGCATTCGGGTGACGCGCCTCGGCCACCGGGAACGGGCAGAGGGTGCCGTCCCGATGACCTGTCCTCGCGGCAAAGAGCGTTACTGGATCGGGGCGGCAGGTGTCGGCGGTGACGCCGGTCCCGGCACTGATTTCAATGCCGTACGTGAAGGTTATGTCTCGGTTACCCCGGTTCACATCGACATGACCCGGCATGAGGCGCTCTCACGGCTCCGGGATTGGGTCGATACCCTGGAGGTTTCGCTGGAGGGGCGGGGATGACAGCGCAGCTCGAAGGCATCGGGATGACCTCCCGACGCACCCGGATGCGACTGGTTCAGCGCCTCAGGGAAGCCGGCATCGAGTCGGACCGGGTACTTGAGATTATGGGAGAGGTGCCACGGCACATTTTCCTGGATGAGGCGCTTTCCCATAGGGCCTACGAAGATACATCGCTACCGATTGGCTACGGCCAAACCTTGTCACAGCCCTACATAGTGGCCCGCATGACTGAATTAATGCTTGCCCACGGGCCCTCACGGGTCCTGGAGCTTGGCACCGGGTCCGGTTACCAGACCTCTGTGCTATCCCGTCTGTTCGCCGAAATCTACAGCGTCGAGCGTATCAAGGCGCTTCAGGACAGGGCCCGGGACCGGTTGCGACAACTGAACGCCAGAAACGTGTTCCTGAAACATGCTGATGGTGGCATGGGCTGGCCTGAACGTGGCCCTTTCGACGGTATTATCGTGACCGCAGCGCCCATTGAAGTTCCAGCCGAATTGCTCGCCCAACTGGCAGACGGTGGCGTGTTGATTGCCCCTGTCGGTGAGGAGAATCAGGTGCTGGTGCAGGTAACCCGGCGGGGAGATCGCTTTGATCACAAGGAGCTGGAACCGGTCCGGTTTGTGCCGCTTCTGGGCGGGGTTGTCCGATAATCATGGTCGACTCTTCAGAAAGTAAACCAAACCCGGACAGCGATATTGCACGCAGCCACCACCCTGCAGCCGTGTTTCTTCGGGGAATCGCCATGGGTGCCGCTGATATTGTTCCAGGGGTTTCCGGTGGTACCATTGCCTTCATCACCGGTATCTATTTCCGCCTCCTGGAAGCTATCAACGCGGTTCCGGGAGCAGTTTTCCATGACTTGATTCGCGGCCGGTTCAGCCGGTTCTGGCATGCCTGTGACGGAACTTTTCTGGTCGCCTTGCTGGCGGGCGTCCTGACCAGTATTGCTACCCTGGCATCTGGGATCAGCTATATGCTGGTGGCCTACCCGATCCTGATCTGGAGCTTTTTCTTTGGATTGATCGTCGCTTCGGTGTGGCATGTCGGGCGCCAGGTGCGACACTACAAGCCCGCACTGCTGGTTCCGCTGTTGTTCGGCATTGTTATCGCGTGGTGGATAACCACCCTGTCTGCCAGCGAAGTCGCGCCTTCTACTCTGGCGTTCTTTGGTGCCGGAGCGCTGGCCATCTGCGCCATGATTCTTCCTGGCATCTCGGGCAGCTTTATCCTGGTGATTATTGGTATGTATGCGCCCGTGCTCGCCGCGATCAAATCGTTGGACGCGGGCATTCTGCTTCTGTTTATGGCAGGTTGCGTGGTGGGTCTTTTATCCATCGCCCGCCTGATCACCTGGGCGTTCCACCATTTTCATGATCTCGTGCTCGCCTTGCTCACCGGCTTCATGATCGGAGCGCTCAACAAGGTTTGGCCCTGGAAGGAGACTCTCAGTTGGCGTATCAACAGCTCCGGTGAACAAGTTCCCCTGAATGAGACGAGTATCTGGCCCTCTACCTTTGCAGAGCAGGCCGGCCAGGATCCCCAGGTGCTATTTGCCCTGCTCATGGCGGCGGCCGGTTTTGCCCTCGTTCTGCTGGTGGAGTGGCTCGGTTCCCGGCATGGAGAGGTCGCACCATCGAGGTGATTTGAGGCGACTGTGTGCGAAGAGTGTTACCTAACGCACAAAACGGGTGTTTCTGGAGGTAACAAGGGAGGTCGGTCAGTAACTTGGCTTCCCGAGAAAAATGTGCAATATATTAGCAAGTTACTATAAAAACTTTAGAAACTGCTTCGACAACCGACAGCGGTTATACGGATTTTTCATAACTGGGTCAGTTTTATTCCTGTGAGATTCATGCGTGGGCTCATCACTGCCGTTTCACCGGCGTCCCCGCGGTTCCCGTCCGGTGCCTCAGAGCCTGATCGCCCCGCGAAAAAGGTGCTGGCCAGCCGCCTTGCACTCCTGCCCCTCATGGCCCTGCTGCTGCTTTCCGGCTGTAACACGCCGGCACTCTACCAGGACGACATTTACAATCCCCCAGTCTATTGGGGCCGTCACGTCGTCAAACCCGGTGAAACCCTTTACAGCATAGCCTGGCGGTATGGTCGGGACTACCGCGAGCTTGGCGACGCCAATGGCATTGGCCCGCCCTGGAATCTCAAAGCGGGTCAGGTGATTCGTCTGGATCTTCGCGGAAGTGTAACCTCGGGCAGTCAGACTACAGCAGCCAAAAAGCCGTCTGGATCGCAACCGCCGAAAACGGCGAGTCGTGCTTCGCCTCCAAAACAGACAGCTGCCACGGCACCCAAACCTGCGGTGACGAGAGCAGCGAACAAGGGCGCGCCGCTCGCTTCCCAGACCCAGACCGTGGCCCGGATTGAATGGCGCTGGCCTCACGTTGGCACTGTAATTGCTGGATATTCAACATCCGGAAAAGTCAATAAAGGTATTGATATTGCCGGGCAAGCCGGGGATGCTGTAAGAGCTGCGGCCACCGGGAATGTGGTCTACGCCGGCAACGGGTTGCTTGGATACGGCAACCTGATTATCGTGAATCACAACGAGCACTATTTAAGTGCTTACGCTCACAACCGGAAGATTCTGGTGCAGGAAGGGGAGGATGTGAAAGCCGGGCAGGTGATCGCAGAGCTCGGTAGCAGTGGCGCTGAACGACCCATGTTGCATTTTGAGATTCGTAAAAATGGCAATCCGGTTGACCCAGTCCATTATCTGCCGCCGCGCTAATGAATGACGCAGTCAGCAGGCTGCCCTGATCGCACACCCTGGCACTGACAAAACACCGCGTTCGCAAGAAAAACAAGAACGGTAAAGGCCATGACAGGCCGACCAACAAAATGTCCTGAAGAAAAAAGTGTGAAGACAAAGACGTCCGCAATAACAAGAAGTATCGGGCGAACATCCAGGATTATTGAGAGGCGGGGCAAGACAAATGTCAGCAGAGCAAGAAGACATCATCATTGATCGTGTATCGGACATGGACGATGCCGAGGATCAATTGTTAGCAGAAGAGAAAGTTGAAAAAGAGCCCACCGAAGAAGTGGCCGAAGTAGAAGAGGACATCCCCACCCAGGGACGTTATTTCACCAGTCAAAAGCAGCTGGATGCCACTCAGCTGTATCTCAACGAAATTGGTTTTTCCCCCCTGCTTACGCCGGAAGAAGAGGTCTATTTTGCCCGTCTGGCACGCAAGGGAGAGGAGTCCGGCCGCAAACGGATGATCGAGAGCAACCTTCGCCTTGTGGTGAAGATCGCACGACGTTACGTGAACCGCGGGCTGACCCTGCTGGACCTGATCGAAGAGGGCAACCTTGGCCTGATCAGGGCGGTGGAAAAGTTTGATCCGGAGCGGGGTTTTCGATTCTCCACCTACGCCACCTGGTGGATTCGCCAGACCATTGAGCGGGCCATCATGAATCAGACCCGCACCATCCGTCTGCCGATTCATGTGGTCAAGGAACTCAATCTGTATCTCCGTGCAGCGCGGGAACTGACCCAGAAACTGGATCATGAGCCCTCGGCGGAGGAAATCGCCAGAATGGTCGATAAGCCCGTGGCCGACGTTAAGCGGATGTTGGGTCTCAATGAGCGCGTCGCTTCCATGGACACTCCCATTGGTGCCGGTGGCGAAAAGTCGCTTCTGGATACCGTAGCGGATGAAGGGGCTTCGGATCCGGCGGATCTCCTGCAGGACAACAATATGTGTTCCTGCCTGGAGAAGTGGATTGACCAGCTTAGCGACAAGCAGCAGGAAGTTCTGTCACGCCGTTTTGGTCTGCGGGGCTACCCGGTGAGCACGCTGGAGGAAGTCGGCCAGGAGATAGGTCTGACCCGCGAGCGAGTAAGACAGATCCAGGTCGAGGCGCTTCGTCGTCTTCGTGAGATCCTGGAGAAGGAAGGCCTGTCCGGAAACCTGCTGTTCAAGTAACGTCTTTCTTTTCTTTCGATCCAAAGCCGGCCAGGGAATCCCTGGCCGGCTTTTTTGTGTTTCAGGATCGCCCCAAATGAGAACCAGGGCGCGTCCCGCCCGCCAGCGCCGTTGATAGAATGCCGTGACCGGGCGGGGATAAGGGTGTCGAAACCCGGTGCACGAATGAAACACGTCAATAATAACGATCGAAAAGGAAAGGACTATGAAGAAGGCTCTTACAACCGGTTTTGCGGCTCTGACGCTGACGGCCCTGCTGTCTGCTCCAGCCGCAGCACTCACCGTGGAAGGTGTTGATGTTCCGGATACCTATTCCGCCATGGATACCGAACTGACGCTTAATGGCGCAGGTACCCGTTCCAAATGGTTCATGGACCTGTATGTCGGCGGTCTGTACGTTCCCGAGACCATCGACGATGGTGAGGCCGTGATTAACGCAGATGAGCCCCAGGCCATCACTCTGCACATTATCTCCGGCATGATTACCAGCGAACGCATGACAGAAGCCACCCTGGAAGGTTTCGAGGCCTCCACCGACGGCGATATGGCATCTATCCAGGAGGATGTGGACCAGTTTATGGCGGTCTTCCAGGAAGAAATCACCGAGGGTGACGTTTTCGATCTGGTGTACCTGCCGGGCGAAGGCGTGCGGGTCCTCAAGAACGGCGAGCAAAAGGACACGGTTGGCGATCTGGCCTTTAAAAAGGCCCTGTTCGGAATCTGGCTGTCCGATAAGCCGGCGCAGAAGGATCTGAAGGAGAAAATGCTGGGTCAGCGCTAACCGCGGCTTGGCGTCTGAAACAAAAAGCCGGCAAGATGCCGGCTTTTTTAAGCCGAGGATTCAGAGATAATCCCGTTTCTGCTTGAACTCGCACAGGTCCTCAATGATACAGGCGCCGCATTTCGGTTTGCGGGCGGTACAGGTATAGCGCCCGTGCAGAATGAGCCAGTGGTGCGCGTCCAGCAGAAACTCTTTTGGCACCAGGCGCATCAACCGGTTCTCCACCTCCAGAACGTTCTTGCCGGGCGCAATGCCGGTGCGGTTCGACACGCGATAGATGTGAGTGTCCACCGCCATGGCCATGTGGCCGAAGGCGGTGTTCAAGACCACGTTTGCGGTTTTGCGACCGACCCCGGGCAACGCCTCCAGATCCTCCCGCCGCTCCGGCACCTGGCCGCCGTGTTTCTCAATCAGGATTCGACAGGTCTTGATCACGTTCTCGGCCTTGCTGTTAAACAGGCCAATGGTCTTGATGTACTCCTTCAGGCCATCGACTCCCAGGGCCAGGATGGCCTCTGGGGTGTTGGCGACCGGGAACAGCTTGTCAGTAGCCTTGTTGACACCCACATCCGTGGCCTGGGCCGAAAGAATAACGGCAATCAGCAGCTCGAACGGGCTGGAATAGTTCAGCTCGGTGGTCGGGTTGGGGTTGGCCTCCCTGAGGCGGGTGAAGATCTCAATGCGTTTCTGTTTGTTCATCAGCTCTCAGTCTTGTGCAAGTGCGGACTCAGGATACGTTCCCGGTAACCCGGACCCGCTTGCTGCCTGCTGCTACAGGCGCTGGTTCATGTGCCTTGCGGCGCTCTTCCAGATGGTTGTCGATACCATTTTTGAGCGCGATCAGCAGTCCTAGCCCGATAAAGGCGCCGGGCGGAAGAATCATGAACAGCATATCCGGGTAGTTGTCGAAGGGGCGGATCACCCAATCGGCAGCAACGGGGCCCAGCAGCAGGTGCATGTCCACAAACAGAGTGCCCTGTCCGATAAGTTCCCGAAGGCCGCCCAGAACAACCAGCACCGCCAGAAAGCCAAGGCCCATCATGGCGCCATCCAGCAGTGCCGGAAGTGGTGGATTTCTGGAAGCAAAAGCGTCAGCCCGGCCGAGGATGGCGCAGTTGGTGACGATCAGTGGAATGAAGATGCCAAGAATCAGATAAAGCTCATAGGTAAAGGCCTGCATGAGCAATTCGGCGCAGGTTACGAATGAAGCGATGATCATGACGAATGCGGGCAGGCGCACAGACTCGCTTACGAAATTGCGAATCAGTGACACCGCAAGATTGGACCCCATGAGCACCATGAGTGTAGCCAGCCCAAGCCCGATGGCATTAACAACGGTACTGGTCACGGCCAGAAGCGGGCAGAGCCCAAGCACCTGGACGAGGGCCGGGTTGTTGTCCCAGAGCCCGTCGCGGATGATTTCGCTCGATGATTTGGTTGCCATGATCAGGAATGCTCCGTATTGGACGATTCGCCGGCAATCGCTTCAGGGTTCAGGATCTTGTCTCTCGGTGACGGCTCTTCGTTGAGCCGCTCCCGGATAATCTGACGGTTTTCCCGAAAATAGATCAGCGCTTTCTGAACCGCTTTCACTACAGCCCTTGGCGTGATGGTCGCGCCTGTGAACTGATCGAATTCTCCACCATTCTTTTTAACGTTCCACTCCCGGTGCGGTGGTTTGCCCAGCGAGCGGCCATCGAAACTCTTGATCCAGTCGGATTTGCGGGTTTCGATCTGGTCTCCCAGCCCCGGCGTTTCCTTGTGACTGGTTACCCTCACTCCGAGAATGGTCCCCGTCATGTCCACTCCCACGAGGAGATGAATCTTGCCGGAATACCCGTCGGGTGCTACCACGGGCATTATCATGCCAATGGGCTGCTCGTTCTGTCGAGCTACCCAGACGTTCAGAGGGTCGGGCTGTGCCAGGCGCTCACTGGCAGGCAACTGTACCGTATCCCTGAGCAGGTCGTTGTTGTGCCGGCTTTCGGGAATGATTTCATACAAGGCCTGGGCCTCTGCGCGGGCGGCCTGTTCACGAATTCGCTCTTCCGTGGCCACCTGGGTTACGGCAATGGTGCCGCCGGTGATCACGGCGAACAGGCCGAGCCCGATGGCGCTGCGGCGGATGGACTGTGCAACTGCAGCCATGATTACCCCTGGCTCCCCGGTACACCCCGACGGGCCTTGTGGTGGCCGTAAGTGCGTGGAGGTGTGTAATGATCAATGAAAGGAACGGCAAAATTCATCAGCAGAACGCTGAACGCCACGGCGTCGGGATAATTGCCCCAGGTGCGGATCAGGTAGATCAGAATGCCAATTCCCGCTCCATAGATGAGTTTCCCCTGGTGGCTCGTAGCTGCTGACACCGGGTCGGTAGCGATAAAAAAGGCGCCGAGCATGGTCCCGCCTGCAAGCAGATGCAGGGATAGTGGTGCATAGAGGTCGGCATTGTTGCCAAAGGCCAGGCTCATTACGATCATCCCACCAAGAAATCCTGTCGGAATGTGCCAGGTAATGATCCGCAGGGCGATGAGCAGAAGGCCTCCTGCCAGAAATGCCGCATTGACCCATTCCCAGCCTCTGGCGATACCCTCACCAAACGTTGGGTGGTTCAGCACCTCGGTTGCTGTGTGGGTGGTGATCTTGTGTTTGTACTCGTCAAGAGGCGTTGCCATTGTCCAGCCATCGACCGCTGTTTGCTGGCCGGAGGCTATGGTTGCCAGGGTCTCGCCAAAGCCCGGAGCACCGTCCCAGAGCATGGCGGGCTCTGCCCAGTTCGTTGTCATCGCAACCGGAAAAGACACCAGAACCAGGGCGTAACCAACCATGGCAGGGTTGAAAGGATTTGAGCCCAGCCCGCCATAGAGTTGTTTGGCCACAACGATAGCCGAGATCACTGCGACCGCAGATACCCACCAGGGCGCAAACTGGGGCAGCGACAGAGCCAACAGAAGGCCGGTGACGGCGGCGGTATTGTCTTTGATGAAGAAGGCAACCGGCTTTTTTCTGAGCTTGAGCAGGGCAGCTTCAGAGGCGATCGCCAGGGCAATACAGAAGACCACGTTGATCAGGTTGCCCCAGCCGAAGAATAGCGTCTGGGCCAACAGGCCAGGCAAGGCCGCAATAAGCACCCATAACATCACGCGGGATGTTGGCCGGGCCTTGTGGGCGTGTGGCGATGACTGCTGAACAAATGCCATGGATGTGTTGCCTGATCTCGTTTAGTGGGTTGTCTGGGATTCAGTCGGACCGGCGGCCAGCTTTTCTCTGGCCTCAGACAGCGCCTCTTCCGCTCTTTGCACCCGATCGTGATTCTTGGCCACGGCCCTCTCCAGCTTCTCGACGTTGTCTGCCTGCTGGGCTTTGGCGTCATCAAGCATGCCTTGCATGGTTTCCAGCTTGGACCTGGCCTGCTCCAGCTGCTTCTCAAGGGCCTCGATGTCGGGCTTTTCTTCGGTCGGCGGTGCACTGGGGGCAGGCGACTGGGACGCTTGTGCCTTTGCTTTCTTACGGGCCAGGGCCTGCTCCACAAGCGCCGACTTGGCGGCACGTTCGTCAACAGCCTGACCTTCGGCGGCCGCTTTCTCCGCCTCTGCCTGTTTTTTCGCGGCTGCTTCGGCTGCGGCCTGCGCCCGCTCCTTGCGCCTCAGTTCTTTCTCCTGTTGCTCGCGCTCGAGGCGTTCCTGGCGTGCCTCGAAGCGTTCCCGGGCCCGGTCGGCTTTCAACTGTTCTGCCTGTTGGGCACGGATTTCACCCTTGGCGAACCGATAGTACTGAACCAGCGGAATCGAACTCGGGCAAACATAGGAACAGGCGCCACATTCTATGCAGTCAAACAGGTTCAGGTGCTCCGCCTTTTCAAATTCGGTGGCCTTGGCGTGCCAGAAAAGTTGCTGCGGCAACAGCTCCATGGGGCAGGCTTCGGCGCACTGGCCACACCGGATGCAGGGTTGTTCCGGTGGTGGTGCCGGCAGTTCAGCTGCCGTTGCCGCAATCACGCAGTTGGTGGTCTTGATGACCGGTACCGCTTCGGTCGTGAGTGTGTAACCCATCATGGGGCCGCCAAGCACCAGGCGGCTGACCGCATCCTGGTTAACACCAGCCTGCCCGAGCAGATGCTCAATCGGTGTGCCAATAAGCGTTTCGAAGTTGCCCGGTTCCCGAACGGCTTCCCCCGTGATGGTAACGATTCGGGAAATCAGCGGCGTACCCTCCAGGACCGCATTTGCCACGGCAACGGCGGTTCCGATGTTCTGGCACATCACGCCGATATCAGCGGGAATTCCGCCGCTGGGCACTTCCATGCCGGTCAGTATCTGGATCAGCTGTTTCTCGCCACCTGAGGGATACTTGGTGGGAACAACCGCAATTTCGGTCTGGGTGCCTTCGGTGGCTTTTCGCAGCGCGGCAATGGCTTCGGGTTTGTTGTCCTCAATACCGATCACGCAACGCTCGGGGCGCAGAATCCACGCCATGATTTTCAGCCCGGCAACCACCTCGTCGGCCTTTTCCCGCATGGTCATGTCATCAGCGGTGATATAGGGCTCGCATTCTGCGCCGTTCAGAATGAGCGTGCTGACCTTGCGATCCCTTGGTGGCCGGAGTTTGATATTGGTGGGAAAGCCGGCTCCACCCATACCGGAAATACCGGCATCACGGATAATTTGCAGAACCTCGTCGCGCTCCAGAGAACGATAATCCGCCACTGGACTGCGCTGGCACCATTGGTCCTCGCCATCCGGTTTCAGGGTGATGCACCGGTCCGCCATACCTGAGGGATGGGGGACAGGGAAGTCGGCGATGCTCTCGATCACTCCGGATGTCGGTGCATGAACGGGAACGCCCATGCCGGTTTTAACGTCGGCAATTTTCTGGCCCTTCAAGACCCGCTCGCCGACCTCAACAATGGCCTCCGCCGGATCACCGATGTGCTGCTGAAGTGGCAGAACCAACTGGGCAGGCATGCCGGCATCGCGAATCGGACGCGCGGTTGAGATGTCTTTGTGTTCCGGAGGATGGATGCCGCCGGAGAAATCCCAGAGTTGAGTCATCAGGCACTGGCTCCCTGGCGATCGGTGGCAATGAGTCCGGACTTGGGCGGTGTCCAGGTCCAGGTACGAATATCGGGTTCCACCGTCACCATGTCGATGCAGTCCACCGGGCAGGGATCAACACACAGATCGCAGCCGGTGCATTCGCTCTCAATGACCGTGTGCATGTGCTTGGCGGCGCCAAGAATGGCGTCCACGGGGCAGGCCTGGATGCACTTGGTGCAACCAATGCATTCGTCCTCACGAATCACCGCAACCCGTTTGACCTGTTCAACGCCGTGTTCGGCATCCAGGGGTTCCGGTTCCACATCCAGCAGGTCTGCCAGTGCCTTGATGGTAGACTCGCCGCCCGGCGGGCATTTGTTGATCGGCCCCCCCTCGGCAATGGATTCGGCGTAGGGCCGGCAACCGGGATAGCCGCACTGGCCACACTGGGTCTGGGGAAGAAGGGCGTCAATCTGATCCACCAGCGGGTTGCCCTCCACCCTGAACCGTTCGGCCGCAAATCCGAGCAGGCCGCCGAAAACAACGGCCAGGGCCAGAAGCACCAAAACGGCAACAAGAACGCTTGTCCACATAACCTGTTACTCCTAATCCCGCCGGCCGATCAAACGCTGACCAGGCCGCCAAAGCCCAGGAAAGCCAGGGCCATCAACCCGGCTGTCACCAGCCCGATGGCAGCACCGCGAAAGGCCACCGGCACATCGGACACGGCGATGCGCTCACGCATGGCGGCGAACAGCACCAGAACCATCGAGAAGCCCGCTGCTGCACCAAATCCATACAACACGGACTCAACGAAGTTGTTGTTCTTATTGATGTTAAGCAGGGCGACGCCCAGCACCGCGCAATTCGTGGTGATCAACGGAAGGAAGATGCCCAATACCCGGTAAAGCAACGGGCTGGTTTTGCGCACCACCATCTCGGTGAACTGAACCACCACGGCAATCACAAGGATAAAGGTGATGGTTCTGAGGAACGCGAGGTCCAGCGGCTCGAGCAGGTAGGTATAGGCAAGGTAACTGCACACCGAAGCCAGGGTCAGAACGAACGTGGTGGCCAGGGACATCCCCATGGCCGTCTCCAGTTTTCCGGATACGCCCATAAAGGGGCACAGGCCCAGGAACTGAACCAGTACAAAATTGTTCACCAGAATGGTGCTGACCAGAATCAGCAGATATTCGGTCATTTACCTTGCTCCATTGGCACCTGTCAGCGCTCAGCCCGGTCGCCCTTACATAATCCGCATGCCGGGCGTGGCGCCCGAATCCGGAGACAGGATAAAGATGTCCTTGCCTCCCGGGCCGGCCGCCAGAACCATACCCTCGGACATTCCGAACTTCATCTTCCGCGGCTTGAGGTTGGCGACCATGACGGTCAGGCGTCCCTCGAGATCTTCCGGCTTGTAGGCTGACTTGATACCAGCAAACACGTTGCGCTCGCCATGCCCTATGTCAAGGGTGAGGCGAAGAAGCTTGTCGGCACCTTCCACATGCTCTGCCTTGACAATTTTAACGACCCGAAGATCCATTTTCGCGAAATCGCCAAATTCTATTTCATCGGCGATGGGTTCAAGATTGGCAGCGGGTGCTGGTTTTCCGGTCGCTGCGGGCAACTCCTCCTTGGAGGAATCCAGCATTTTCTCGATCTGGGCCATATCCACGCGGTTCATCAAAGGCTTGAACTTGTTGATGCCGTGGTTCTCCAGGCGTTCGCTCCGATTGTTCCAGTCCAGCGGTGCATTCAGGAAAGCCTCGGAGGCCTTGGCGGTCTCCGGCAGCACCGGTGCCAGATAGGTCATCAGAAGATGGAACATGTTGATGGCGTTGGTGCAGATGGCCTGAAGATTCTCGTCCTGGCCTTCCTGCTTGGCGATCACCCACGGCTGCTCGTCGTTAACATACTGGTTGGCAATGTCGGCGAGCTCCATGATCCGGCGCATCGCGCGGCCGAATTCGCGGGTTTCGTAGAATTCCTCGATTTCCTTCCCAGCCTCTATGAATTCCTTCAGTTTGGCATGCTCGGTAACCTGGCCGAGCTGGCCGTCGAAGCGCTTGGTGATAAAGCCAGCGCTGCGGCTGGCAATGTTGACGACCTTGCCCACCAGATCCGAGTTCACCCGGGCAGCGAAGTCTTCCAGATTCAGGTCCATGTCATCCACGCTGCCGGTCAGCTTGGCAGCGAAGTAGTAGCGCAGGTATTCGGGATTCAGGTGATCCAGGTAAGTGCGCGCCATGATGAACGTGCCGCGGGACTTGGACATTTTCTTCCCGTTAACGGTGACAAAGCCGTGAGCCCAGACTGCGGTTGGTGTGCGGAAGCCCGCATCGTGCAGCATGGACGGCCAGAACAGCGCGTGGAAGTTGATGATGTCCTTGCCGATGAAGTGGTAGACCTCGGCGGTGGAATCGGCCTTCCAGAAGTGCTCGAAATCGATGCCTTCCCGGTTGCAAAGGTTCTTGAAGCTGGCAAGGTAGCCGATCGGCGCATCCAGCCACACGTAGAAGTATTTCCCGGGCGCGTCCGGAATCTCGAAACCGAAGTAGGGCGCATCACGGCTGATGTCCCACTCCTGAAGGCCTGCGTCCAGCCATTCCGCCAGCTTGTTGGCCACCTGGGGTTGCAGCGTGCCGCTGCGGGTCCACTTGGCGAGGAAGTCCTGGAAATCCGGCAGCTTGAAGAAATAGTGCTCGGACTCTTTCTCGATCGGTGTGGCGCCGGAAACCGCCGAGCGCGGATTGATCAGCTCGGCCGGCGTGTAGGTTGCGCCACAGGCCTCGCAGTTATCCCCGTACTGGTCCTCGGTTTTGCACTTGGGGCAGGTGCCCTTGATGAACCGGTCCGCCAGGAACATGTTCTTTTCAGGGTCGTAGGACTGGGTAATCTTGCGCGTGGCAATGTGCCCGTTTTCCTGAAGCTGACGGTAAATATATTCCGAGAAATAACGGTTCTCTTCGGAATGGGTGGTGTAATAGTTGTCGAACCGGATGTGGAACCCGGCGAAGTCCTCCTGATGCTCCTCGCGGATCCGGTCGATCAACTGCTCGGAGGTAATGCCTTCCCGCTCGGCACGAAGCATGATGGCAGTGCCATGGGCATCATCGGCGCAAACGTAGTAACAATTCTGGCCACGCATCTTCTGATAACGCACCCAGATGTCGGTCTGAATGTATTCCAGCAGGTGCCCCAGATGAATAGGGCCGTTGGCGTACGGCAGGGCGCTGGTAACCAGAATATCGCGCTGTTGTTTGCTCGCTTGCGTCATGGTGATGTCCGAACCTTATGTTGACACGGGTTGGAAAGACAAAACGGGGAACTGGTGGCTGTCTTGATTGATTGCCCCAGGTAAAGACCCCATATGGTCAGAAACGGGCACAGATGATACCTTCCGAGCAGATAATTTTCACCCGAATCACCTGTTTCCGTGCTTAAAATCGAGCATGAGCTTATTCCGGAGAACCCGATGACACAGATTTCAGAGCAGGCCCTGCAAACAGCGGTTCGCCAATACCGTGACCCGTACCTGAACAAGGACCTCTACGAACTGGGTGCCGTTAAATCCCTGAATGCCGATGAGAACGGAAACGTCACCCTCATGGTCGAGCTGCCATACCCCTCGAAAGGCATCGCCGGCGCCCTGAAACAGCTGGTGGGCAACGCCCTGGAAGACGTCGACGGGGTAGAAAATGTGGACGTCCACGTAGGCCAGAAAATCCACTCCTACAAAGTCCAGAAAGACCTGCCCTCGGTGCCCGGCGTGAAAAACATCATCGCCGTCGCCTCCGGCAAGGGTGGCGTCGGTAAATCCACCACCGCCGTCAACCTCGCTCTGGCGCTCCAGGCCGAAGGCGCCCGGGTCGGCATCCTCGACGCCGACATCTACGGGCCCAGCATCGGCATGATGCTCGGCGTGCCCGAAGGCAAACGCCCGGACACTCGCGAAAACAAATACTTCGTCCCCATGGACGCTCACGGCCTCCAGGCCAACTCCATGGCCTTCGTCGTCACCGAGAAAACCCCCATGGTCTGGCGCGGCCCCATGGTCAGTGGCGCCGTGATGCAATTGCTCCAGCAGACCCTCTGGAATGAACTCGACTACCTCATCGTCGACATGCCCCCCGGCACCGGCGACATCCAGCTCACCCTGGCCCAGAAAGTCCCGGTAACCGGCGCGGTCATCGTCACCACACCCCAGGACATCGCTTTGCTGGACGGCAAGAAAGGCATCGAAATGTTCCGCAAAGTCGACATCCCCGTGTTGGGCGTTGTCGAAAACATGAGCGTCCACATCTGCAGCAACTGCGGCCACGAAGAGCCCCTCTTCGGCCACGGCGGCGGCGAACGCATTGCCCAGGAATACGACACAACGCTCCTCGGCCAGCTGCCCCTGCACATGACCATCCGCGAACAAACCGACGGCGGCACCCCCTCGGTAATCGCCGAACCGGACTCCGAGAACCAGTACAAAATTGTTCACCAGAATGGTGCTGACCAGAATCAGCAGATATTCGGTCATTTACCTTGCTCCCTTGGACCCCTGCCAGCGTTGCCCGGCCGCCCTTACATAATCCGCATGCCGGGGGTGGCGCCGGAATCCGGGGACAGGATAAAGATATCCTTGCCACCGGGGCCTGCTGCCAGAACCATGCCCTCGGACATCCCGAACTTCATTTTCCGCGGTTTGAGGTTGGCCACCATGACAGTCAGGCGCCCCTCGAGATCTTCC
>JGI24661J20069_1000286_pt1 | contig 22517 bp, 21 predicted proteins | sample MalvirmetaMSP144_FD_20069 | JGI IMG/M metagenome (IMG submission 20069) | reverse complement strand
GCCGGTTCACGGTGCTTTTGCGTTTATCGTTCAGGCGACGGTCAATGATGTAGCTCATGGGCTTCCTCCGGAAGCGGCATCACGCAACACGCTTCACGCAACAACGCGGGGGCGGCTCGGCAGATGGCTTCAGGCGTTGTCGCCGCGTTTCGATTCGGGCGCGGTGATAACCGTAAAGCATCGAGAATCTTTATGTCGTGTTGTTGCGTGTTACGTGAAGCATGCTGCGTCTCCTGTTGCTATTGCGCCTTTCTCACCCGCAGGTACCACTCGGATAGCAGTCTTACCTGCTTCTCCGTGTAGCCCCGCGATACCATGCGCTGCACAAAGTTATTGTGTTTGCGCTGGTCGTCCTCGCTGCCTTTGGCGTTGAAGGAAATGACGGGCAGCAGGTCCTCGGTGTTGGAGAACATTTTTTTCTCGATCACATCGCGCAGTTTCTGGTAGCTGAGCCAGCTGGGGTTCTTGCCGTGGTTGTTGGCGCGGGCGCGAAGGACGAAGTTGACCACTTCGTTGCGGAAGTCTTTGGGGTTGGAAATGCCGGCCGGTTTTTCGATTTTTTCCAGGTCTTCATTGAGCGCCTGGCGGTCGAAAATTTCACCGGTATCCGGGTCGCGGAACTCCTGATCCTGAATCCAGAAATCCGCATAGATTACGTAGCGGTCGAAAATGTTCTGGCCGTATTCCGAGTAAGATTCGAGATAAGCGGTTTGGATTTCCTTGCCGATGAACTCTACGTAGCGGGGCACCAGGTATTCCTTGATGAAGCGGCGGTACTGTTCCGATTTTTCCTGGGGGAACTGTTCCTGTTCAATGCGCTGCTCCAGCACATGAATCAGGTGCACCGGGTTGGCCGCTACCTCCGAGTGGTCATAGTTGAATACCTTGGAGAGAATCTTGAAAGCAAAGCGGGTGGAGAGCCCGGCCATGCCTTCATCCACGCCGGCCATGTCGCGGTACTCCTGCATGGATTTGGCGTGGGGATCCACATCTTTCAGATTTTCGCCGTCGTAAACGCGCATCTTTGAATAAATGCTGGAATTCTCCGGTTCTTTCAGCCGGGTGAGTGTGGAGAATTGCGCGAGCATGTGCAGGGTGTCCGGTGCGCAGTGGGCATCGCGCAGGCTTGAGTTGCGCAGCAGCTTGTCATAGATCTGCATTTCTTCAGTGACGCGCAGGCAATAAGGCACCTTGACGATATAGACACGGTCGATAAAGGCTTCATTGTTTTTATTGTTGCGGAAGGTATGCCACTCGGCTTCGTTGGAGTGCGCCAGCACCATGCCATCGAAAGGGATGGCGCCCATGTGTTCGGTGCCGTTGTAGTTTCCTTCCTGGGTGGCGGTGAGCAATGGATGCAGCACCTTGATCGGAGCCTTGAACATTTCCACGAATTCGAGCAGGCCCTGGTTGGCCCGGCACAGGCCCCCGGAAAAGGCGTAGGCGTCAGGATCATCCTGGGAGAAGTCTTCCAGCTTGCGAATGTCTACCTTGCCCACCAGGGCGGAAATATCCTGGTTGTTTTCATCGCCGGGTTCGGTTTTGGCCACCGCGACCTGGTCGAGAATGGAGGGGTAGCGTTTTACCACGCGAAACTGACTCAGGTCGCCGCCGAATTCATGCAAACGCTTGACCGCCCAGGGCGACATGATGGTGCGGATATAACGGCGGGGAATGCCGTATTCCTCTTCGAGGATGGGGCCATCTTCTTCCGGGTTGAACAGGGTCAGGGGGGAGTCGTTTACCGGCGAGCCCTTGAGGGCATAGAAGGGCACTTTCTGCATCAGCGCCTTGAGCTTTTCGGCCAGGGAGGATTTGCCGCCACCCACCGGCCCAAGCAAATAGAGAATCTGTTTCTTTTCTTCCAGACCCTGGGCGGCGTGGCGGTAATAACTGACGATGTTTTCGATGACTTCTTCGAGGCCGTAGAACTCGTCGAAGGCGGGGTAGCGGCGGATAATCTTGTTGGAGAAAATGCGTGACAGGCGAGGGTCCTGGGCGGTGTCGACCATTTCCGGTTCGCCGATGGCCATCAGCATGCGCTCAGCGGCAGTGGCGTAAGCGCTGGGGTCGTCCTTGCACAGTTCCAGGTACTCTTCCAGCGACATTTCCTCTTGCTGGGTCGCATCAAACCGGGCCTGGTAGTGGCTGATTATACTCATGCCTGCTTCCTCCTGGCGGAACGCACATTGTCACAACAAAACTACATGCAGGGTTTTTCCTTTCTCGTTAAAAGTCAGTCGGCTATGGCGTTAAGAGAGGGTGAAACGGGCTGCGCGTCATCGCCGCCTGAACGCATGTCTTGGCTTTAGCATGGAACCAAACGGCGGAACAAGTCAAAGAAAAGCGGGCAACTTTTTTTAAAAAAATGACGAGGTGTCGGTAACGTTGATCAGGCGTATTGTCGGGGTGGGCGGGACGATTTTGCCGGTGTTATCCGGGCGTCAGTGGGTAACGGGTGAAGGGGGCTAGCAGTCGCACTGGATGCGTACCTGATCGTCCAGACGCAATGCTGTCAAAGTGCCGCCCCAGACGCAGCCGGTATCCAGTGCGTCGACTTTGTCGACCCCGCTGTGACCTTCCAGGGCGGCCCAGTGGCCGAACAGGATGCGGGTGTCGGTGAGTACCCGGCGGGGGTGCTGGAACCAGGGCATGAACCCGGCGGGGGGCTGGTCGGGCTCGCCTTTGCTGGTCAGGTCCAGTTCGCCGGCCTGATCCACGAAACGCATGCGGGTGAAGTGGTTGGTAATCACGCGCCAGCGGTCCGTGCCGCTGAGTTGTTCGTCCCAGCCGGCGGGGGTGTTGCCGTACATATGGGTGAAGAAGGCGTCGGCGGAGTCGCTGCGGAGCACCGTTTCCACTTCTGCCGCCCGCTGGCTGGCCTGCTCCAGTGACCACAATGGCGGGATGCCGGCGTGGGTCATCACCGCGTTATGTTCCGGCAGGGGAATCAGCAGGGGCTGTTGTTGTAACCAGCCCAGCAGTTCGGCGCGATCCGGTGCGTCGAGGATCTCACTGAGGGTGTCCTTGCGTTTGCTGTGGGTGGTGCCGTTGGCCACCGCCAGCAGATGCAGGTCGTGGTTGCCCAGCACGGTATGCACGTTGTCACGCAGGGCGTGAACGCGGCGCAGGGTGCCCAGCGAGTCCGGCCCCCGATTGACCAGATCCCCGGCGAGAAACAGGCGGTCACGGTCGGCGTTGAAGCCGATTTTCTCCAACAGACAGTCAAACGCCCCCAGACAGCCCTGCAGGTCACCAATGGCGTAGTCGCTCACAAGGCGCCTCCGGTGATAAGCCGGACGCAGGATGCCTGATGCCTGACGCTCCCGCTGTCGCGGGTTTGAAAAATGATGGCCGGAACGGCCATGCGTCGGGCGTCAGGCCTTAGGCATCCTGCGTAATCAATGCAATGCATGCGGTACCGCAAGGGTGAAGGCGGGGATTTGTGCGTCAAAGTGGATGCCATCTTCGCCAATCATCTGGTAACTGCCACGCATGCTGCCCACTTCGGTTTCCAGTATGGCGCCGCTGGTGTAGCGGAAGGTCTGGCCGGGGGCGATATGGGGCTGCTCGCCGATGACGCCTTCGCCATGGACTTCCTGTACGCGCTCTTCGCCATCGGTGATGACCCAGTGACGGGTCAGCAGGCGGGCGCTGACGGAGCCCTGATTGTGGATGCTGATGTGGTAAGCAAAGACCCAGCGTTCGCTCTCTGCGTCGCTCTGGTCTGGCAGGAATTCGGTTTCCACGGATACCCGGATGTCGTGGCGGGAGTCGCCGTTGGCGGTATCGCTGTTGCCTTGTTCGGTGACGCTCATGGCGTGCTTTCTCCCTTGTCTTCGTCGGCGTTCGGGCGGCTGATGTTGGCCAGTGCCACATAATCGGCCACGGACAGCTGGTCCGGTCGCAGGCCGGCATCAATGCCAAGCGCTTCGAATTGCTCGGCGCTAACCCAGGATTTTAACCCATTACGGATGGCCTTGCGCCGCTGTGTGAAGGCCTGGGCCACCAGTTTGCGCAGGTGGTCTTCGTCATCCGCCGGATGCGGCGGGCTGGCGTGGGGGATCAGCCGGACCACGGCGGAGTCCACCCGGGGAGGGGGGCTGAATGCCTCCGGGGGTACAAAGAACAGGTAATCCGCCTGACAGTGATACTGCACCATGATCGACAGCCGCCCCCAGTCGCGGGTGCCGGGGCTGGCGGTGAGCCGTTCGACAACTTCCTTTTGCAGCATGAAAGTCATGTCGCTGATGGCGTCAGCCTGGGCCAGCAGGTGAAAGATCAGCGGGGTGGAGATGTTGTAAGGCAGGTTGCCGATCACTCGCAGGGGCTTGTCCGCTGGTTTCAGGGCGCGGAAATCAAAACGCAGGGCGTCGCTTTCGTGAATGCTCAGCCGGTCGGGGGTGTTTTCCTGGCGCAGCAGGGCGATCAGGTCCCGGTCCAGCTCGACCACATGCAAATGCGGGATCTCTTCCAGCAAGGGGTAAGTCAGCGCGCCCCGGCCCGGGCCGATTTCCACCAGGGTGTCGCCCGCCTGCAGGCCCAGGGTGCGAATCATGCGGTCGACCAGATTACGGTCGTGCAGGAAGTGCTGGCCAAAGCGTTTACGGGTGCGGTGTTCTGTCATAGCGGGTCTCAGGTCGGGGCCGGGTGGTGTGTCTTATCGTGTTTTATCAATGCGCAGTCAGCGCAGCGTCAGGCGTCACATTGCGCTGAGGCCAGCGCCAATGCCTGGCGTGTGGCGGCGATCAGGCTGCTGGCGCTGGCGGTGCCGCTGCCTGCCAGGTCGAAGGCGGTGCCATGGTCCACGGAGGTGCGAATGAACGGCAACCCCAGGGTGATATTGATGGCTTCACCAAAACCGGCGTATTTGAGCACCGGCAAGCCCTGGTCATGATACATGGCCAACACCGCATCGTGCTGCTCCAGCAGGTGCGGCTGGAAGGCGGTGTCGGCGGGCAGGGGGCCGGTGAGGGCCATGCCCTGCGTGCGCAGTTGCTCCAGGGTGGGAATGATCACATCCAGCTCTTCGCGCCCCAGATGCCCGCCTTCGCCGGCATGGGGGTTGAGCCCCAGTACCATGATGCGAGGCTCGGCAATCCGGTACTTGCCGATCAGATCGTCACGGAGAATGGTCAGGGTGCGTATCAGGGCCGCCGGGGTAATCGCCGCCGGAACCTGGCTCAGGGGCAGATGAGTGGTGGCCAGGGCCACCCGCAGATCCTGCGTCCGGGCCGGGGCGGTGAGCATCATCACCACCTGCGCCACCCCCGCCTGTTCGGCGAGAAACTCGGTGTGCCCGGTGAAGGCCGGGTCGGCACCCTCACAAATCACATTCTTGGCCACCGGGGCGGTGACCATGGCCGAGAAGGTGCCGTTAAGGCAGCCCTGGGCGGCGCGGGTGAGCATGGTGAGTGTGGTGGTGGCGGTGGCCGGATTCGGCTGGCCAGCGGTGACGCTGGCGCCGGCGGGGGTATGCCAGACCGGCAGGCAGTCTGTGGGGAGTGGCTGGCCGGGTTGCCAGTCGCCCAGCGGCACCGTCAGCCCCAGTTGCTGCGCCCGTTCGGTCAGCACCTGGCGATCGCCGATAACCACCAGCGGGGCATCGGCAAAGGTATCCGGCAGGGTCAGGACCAGATCCGGCCCGATCCCTGCCGGGTCACCATAGGTGATGGCGATAGGTGATGGCGGCGCGAGAGACATGGGTTAGCAGAATGCCTGAGGCCGGGCCCCGGACGCCAATTCCCTCTCCCTGTCCCTCTCCCGCAAACGGGAGAGGGCACCCTCTACCTTGTGCAGGAGGGAATGGCGTTGCGTTTTAGCACGGCCAAGCGTTGTCAGGCATCCGGCGTTAGGCGTCAGGCGTTCCTTCATAGCCTGATATCCACATAGGATTCGCTGCGTTTTTCCTGCACCCAGGTTTCCAGCTCTTCTTCAAAGCGGCGTTTCTGCAGGGCCTGGGTGGCCTGCATGCGGCGGAATTCGGCGCTCATGTCCGCATCGCGTACGTCATCCACGCGCAGGAAGTGCCAGCCAAACTGGCTTTCGAACACCGGGGACAGCTCACCCACGGGGGTGTTGAGCATCATGTCCTCGAATTCCGGGACCATTTCCCCTTTGTTGACCCAGCCCAGTTCGCCGCCGCTGCGGGCGCTGCCCGGGTCGTCGGAGAATTCGGCGGCGGTGTCGCTGAACTGTCGCTCGCCGGCGGCGATTTCGTCGTGGAGCCGTATCGCCTGCTTGTGGGCCTGCTCGGCGCTGGTCAGGGCGTCGGTTTTAATCAGCACATGGCGGACCTGATACTGGGTAACGACTTTCTCGGAACCGCCTTTGCGGTCGATCATCTTGAGAATATGGAAGCCGGCGCCGGAGCGTAGTGGTTCGGAAATCTCGCCTTTCTGCAGGTTGATGGCATTTTCTGCAAACAGGGTGGGCCATTGTGCCGCCGGGCGTGAGCCCAGATCGCCGCCTTCCAACGCTTTGGGGCCATCGGATTCGGCCACCGCCAGTTGCTGGAAGTCGCCACCGTCATTGAGCTTTTTGACGATGCTTTCGGCTTTGCTGCGGGCCTGGGTGACGTCTTCCGGGCTGGCTTCAGCCGGTACGCGGACCAGGATGTGGCCCAGGTGGAAGTCTTCCTGGAACATCTGCTTGCCCAGTTCCGAGCTCAGAAAGCGATCCACTTCCCGGTCGGTTACCTGAATGCGTGAGGCCACGCTGCGTTGTTGCAGGCGGGAAATCACCATGTCTTCGCGAATCTGTTCGCGGAACTGGGGCCAGTCGTAGCCGTCCTGGCGCAGGGCGGCGGCAAAGTCTTCCAGGCTCATGCCATTCTGGCGGGCGATGCCGGCCAGGGCCTGGTTGAGGCTGGCGTCGTCGACCTTGATACCGCCCCGTTCGGCCAGTTGCAGCTGCAGGCGCTCCAGCACCATGCGATCGAGCACCTGCTCGCGCATCACCGCCGGGGGCGGCAGTTGCTGGCCTTTTTCCTGAAACTGCAGGGCGATGGTGTTGATCCGCTCATCCAGCTCGCTGGCCATGATGGCGCCGTCGTTAACCACGGCGACGATGCGGTCGAGCATCTGCACCTTGGCCTGGCTCCAGGCCGGCACCATCAGCACGGCCATGGCCAACAGGCCAAGCAGGGTGTGTCTGGCATGCAGCGTGCGACGTGCAGCGTGCAGCGTTCTATCAATCATACTGTCTCCTGTATCCCGGAATGCTGCGCTCCAGCAGGGAATCCACCTGGCCGCCAAAGCCGCCCAGGCCGATCATCTGGATCTGGAACCAGATGGTGCTGTCCGCCTCGAGGTTGCCGTCGCCGTTGTCATCCACCAGCTCGCGCTGGCTGAGCAGTCGCAGCTTCCAGCAGCAATTGCGGTATTCGGCACCGGCCATGGTTTCCAGTGTGCGCTGGTTGTCCAGGTCGTACATCCAGCGGCCAACCAGCCGCCAGTGTCTGTGAACCGGCAGAATGGCGCTGACTTCCGATTCGCGGATGTCGTCTGCCGGGCGGTCGTGATAGCCCAGGTTGACGACGCGGCGCTCCCGGTCGTTATAGCCAATCTGGAAGTTGGACCGTTCGCGCTTGTTCTCTTCGGTATCCCACTGGGCTTCTGAGTAGAGGTACCAATCCTGTGCAAAGTTCCAACGGGCGTCACCGATAACCGGGGTCTGGTCGTCGGTGGGGTCTTCCACGGCCCGATCGGTGATCACTTTGCGGTCTTCAAAGTAGAAGCCCTGGGCCACGCGCAGGCGTAGCTGCTCGCGGCCGGTGCCATCATGCAGGAAGCGGCTGGTCAGGCCTACCGCCAATTTCTCTTCGTCGCCGATGCGGTCGTAGCCGATGAAGCGGTTTTCCCGGAACAGCGAGTTGTAGGAGAAGGTCAGCTCGCCTGAATCGAAGTTGGGGAGTTCGCTCTGGTCTTCGTAGGCCACCTTGTTGAGGAACAGACGCGGTTCCAGTGTTTGGGTATAGGTAGAGCCGAACCAGTTGCCGGGGCGCTCGAAGAACAGGCCGGAGTCCAGGCTGGCGCCCCAGGTGGTCATGTCCGGGTTGTCTTCGGCATTGGCGTCCACGTTATCAAGCTGGTATTGGGTGTGGTACAGCCGGGTGCGGGGTTCCACGTAGCCCCAGGGTTTTTGCAGGCGCATGCTCAGGGCCGGGGCCATGTGGCCACGCAGGCCGGTGGCTTTGCCGCTGTCGTCGGAGTCACTGCGGTCGAAGGCGGTAACGTCGGACAGCCACAGCCCTTTCACCGGGCCGTAGAGTGTCGGGTCGCCGGTCAATTGCAGCTGGGGCAGGCGCCGGTAGGGCAGGTCGGCGTCGTCCAGGGTGGGGTCGATGGTCTGCCAGGATTGCAGCCGGCCCAGTACCTGCCAGGTGCGCCCGTAGTAGCGGGCTTCTGCCAGCCGGGGCAGGTGGGTCTGGGAGCTGATTTCCAGCCCGGTATCCAGATCCTTGAAGTAGAAATCATCGGAGACATAGGTGAAATCGGTCTCCAGGCTCCAGCGGTTGATGTTGCCGTTGTGCGTCCAGCGGCCCACCTGGCGATTTTCGTTGTCGAACTTGCGGTCGTTGAACAGCACGCCGTAGCTGAGGCTGCCTTCGCCCCAGCGGGACAGGTAGCGGAATTCGCTGTCCACGCCGCTGCCCCGGCCGTCGATATAGCGGGGGGCGATGGTGGCATCGAACTGCGGATGCAGGTTCAGGTAAATGGGCTGGGAGATATCCAGTCCGCCACTGTCACCCACGGACAGGGTCGGGAACAGCAGGCCGCTCTTGCGCCGGTCATCGATGGGGAAGGTCATCCAGGGCAGCCAGAAGATCGGCATGCTCTTGACCTTCAGTACCACGTTGTTGGCTTCACCCCAGCCCTTGTCCCGGTCCAGAAAAATACGGTCGCCCTGCATGACCCAGCCGTTGGAACCGGGGGCGCAGGTGGTATAGGTGCCGTTGGTGATGGTGGTGGTGTTCTGGTTCAGAAAGATATAATCGGCGTTGCCGCGGGCGCCGTTGTCGAACATGGAGTAGCGCACCCCTTGCAGGCTGCCTTCCTTGCGGCGAGTCTGGCCACTCATGTTGTCGGCAATAAAGGTGGCGCGGTCACTTTCCAGGCGCATGCCACTTTCCAGCTCGAATTTGCCGGTGGTTTGATCGAGCTCGGCAATGTCGGTGGTAATGCGACGGCCGGGCTGTTCAATCAGCACATCGCCGTCCAGTTTGATCAAGCCGTCCTGGGTAAGCGTGGAGTGATCAGCGGTCACCACTGTATCGCTGCCCGCTACGGGGGTGCCGATACTGGGGTTATAGTAAATGCCGCCGCACCAATCCGGTATCGGGCGCTGCTGCACGGCAGGGAACGTGGCCATCTCTTCGCGGTCAACCCAGTTCAGGTCGTTTTCCGCAAGGCTGGCCCCTGAAGCAAGCAGCAGGGCAGGAATCAATAATCGTGGTATGGGCAGTGGCATCAGCTGCTCAGAACAGGTAAAAAGGCCGCTTTATGGCGGGCGAGACTTTCCGTCCACCAAAAGCGGCAGTGTAATCGAACAAGGAAGGCAATGCAGCCTGATAAAAGTAAATCCGGAGCAACCCCGGACCCGAGAAAGCACGCCCTGGACCAATGGGTAAGCACGTACCTGGGTGAATCGGTGACCGGTGAGCCCGCGTCGGCGGATGCCAGTTTTCGTCGCTATTTCCGTTATTTTCAGGGTGGCACCAGCATGGTGGCCATGGATGCCCCGCCGGAACAGGAAGATTGCCGCCCCTTCGTGGACATCGCCGGGCGCCTGAAACAGGCCGGCCTGCACGTGCCGGCCATTATTCATCAGGATTTGCAGCAGGGCTTTTTGCTGCTCAGTGATATGGGTACGCAGACCTGGCTGAATGCCCTGACCGAAGCGAATGCCAACGACTGGTACAGCGCCGCCATCGATGCCCTGATTACCCAGCAATTGCATACCGATACCACCGGCTTGCCGGAGTACGATGAGGCGTTGTTGCAGCGGGAACTGGAGCTGTTTCCCCAGTGGTACCTGTTCCGCCACCGCGAGAAGGTGGTTACCGGGGAGCTGCGTCAGCGGCTGGACCGGGTGTTCGATGTGCTGATGCGTTCTGCCCTGGCGCAGCCCCAGGTGTTTGTGCACCGCGATTACATGCCGCGCAATTTGATGGTTTCCGACCCGAATCCCGGCGTGATCGATTTCCAGGATGCGGTGGCCGGGCCGATCAGCTATGACGTGATCAGCCTGTTCAAGGATGCCTTCCTGAGCTGGCCGGAAGAGCGGGTGCTCAGCTGGCTGCGCGAGTATTTCGACAAGGCCACGGCCGCCGGGCTGCCGGTCCCCGTGGCGTTTGAAGATTTCCTGCGCGACTGCGACCTGATGGGCGCCCAGCGCCATCTCAAGGTTATCGGCATCTTTGCGCGTATCTGCCACCGCGATGGCAAGCCCAAGTACCTGGGCGATGTGCCTCGTTTCTTTGCCTATCTGCGCACGGTCATTGCCCGTCGCCCGGAGCTGGCGGACCTGGAATGGGTGCTCGATCAGCTGGAGGACGATGCGTGAAGGCCATGATCCTGGCCGCCGGCTACGGCAAGCGCATGCGCCCGCTCACCGATCACACCCCCAAGCCGCTGCTGCAGGCGGGGGGCAAGGCGCTGATTGAATACCACATCGAGGCGCTACGTGACGCCGGCATCGAGTCCCTGGTGATCAACACCGGTTGGCTGGGCGAGACGCTGGCGGCCACGCTGAGTGACGGTGCCCGCTACGGCATTCCCATCGTTTATTCCCACGAAGGCACGCCGCTGGAAACCGCCGGCGGCATCAAGCGCGCGCTGCCGTTGCTGGGCGATCAGCCCTTTGCGCTGGTCAACGGCGATATCTGGACCGATTTTGACCTGTCCCGGCTGGTGGAGGATCGCCCGGACCCGGTGCATCTGGTGCTGGCGGATAACCCGGCGCACCACCCGCAAGGGGATTTTCATCTGACAGACGCCGGTCGGTTGCGCGATAATGCCGAGCCCAGGCTCACCTATGCCGGCATTGGCCGCTTTGACCCTGCCGTGTTTGCCAACCTGCCCGACGGCGAAGCGAAACTGGCGCCGCTATTGCGGACGGCCATGGCGGAGGACGCCGCCAGCGGTGAACATCACCGCGGCCAGTGGTGGGATATCGGCACCCCGGAACGCCTGGACGAACTGGATCAGTTACTCAAGAGCACCTGATCCAGCGCCGAAAATGGTTTTGTCGGAGCGTCGGTTATTCGCTACGCTCACCCTTCGGGCCGCCCTGCGGGCGTTCCTTCGCTGCGCTCGGTGGCGGCGTGATTACCATAGTGACGAGTTGCGAGTAACGCGTTTCGAAAGGCAAAACATTCGCCTTTGATCTTGGGTTTTCGCAACTCGAAACTCGTCACTCGCAACTGTCTTTACACTGAGGATGCCCCATGCCCAAGCAGGACTATCTGATCGCCCCCTCCATCCTTGCCGCCAACTTTGCCCGTCTTGGGGAAGAGTGCGACGCGGTGCTGGCGGCCGGCGCCGATGTGATCCATTTCGACGTGATGGACAACCATTACGTGCCCAACCTGACCATCGGCCCCATGGTCTGCAAGGCCCTGCGCGACCACGGCATCACCGCCCCCATCGACGTGCACCTGATGGTCAGCCCGGTGGATGAACTGATCAGCATGTTCGCCGAAGCCGGCGCCAGCTACATCACCTTCCACCCGGAAGCCAGCCAGCACGTGGACCGTTCCCTGCAGCTGATCAAGAGCTACGGCTGCAAGGCCGGCCTGGTCCTCAACCCGGCCACCCGCCCGGACTGTCTGGAATACGTGATGGACAAGCTGGACATGATCCTGCTGATGAGCGTGAACCCCGGCTATGGCGGCCAGAAATTCATCCCTTCCACGCTGGACAAGACCCGCGCCGTGCGCCAACTGATCGACGCCAGCGGCTACGACATCCGCCTGGAAGTGGATGGTGGCGTCTCCGAGAAGAATATCCGCGAAGTCGCCGCCGCCGGCGCCGACACCTTCGTGGCCGGCTCCGCCATCTTCGGCAAAGACGACTACGCCGCCGTCATCCAGCAAATGCGCGACGAGCTGGCTGAAGCCTAACAGCGAACCCATTGTAGGAGCGCCACTTGAGGCGCGAACCTGAGCTAAAGCGAAGGATCGGTTGAATGCCCTCGCCAAGGCTCGGGTTCGCGCCTCAAGTGACGCTCCTACATCAAGATGGTTCTTATGGAACCTTCCCGCCGCCCGGCTGCCTGACTCCTTAAGTCAGCCATCACTATCACGCCATGCCCCGCTATACCGCTATTCCTGTCCGGCTTCCTTCCCTGTTGCTGCTATTCGTCAGCCTGACAGCCTGCAGCCTGGTGCCCGCCGAGCGGCAATCCCCCCAACCTGACATTGCCGAAGTACCGCTGGAACTCCCGCCCCAGCAATCCCTGATCCTCGACAGCTTGCTCGCCCAGAAAGAAGACTGGCAGGGCGTGCCTTACCAATACGGTGGCCTCAGCCCGCAAGGCGTGGACTGTTCTGGCTTCGTCTATCTCACCTTCCTCTCGCAGTTGAACATGAAAGTCCCCCGCACCACCTCCGCCCTGATGCAGGAAGGCGAACCCGTGGCCCGCAACGAACTGGAAGTGGGCGACCTGGTGTTCTTCAAAACCGGCCCGGGCAATCGCCACGTGGGAATTTACATGGGTGGGGATGAATTTATGCATGCGTCGGTGAGTAGCGGCGTCATGCAGTCGTCCCTCAACAATCCCTATTGGAGTCAGCGGTATTGGAAGGCCAGGCGGCTGGTGAATCGGTAGCGCACGTTCGGTATTACTCTTAAGAAATTACCTGGATTCCCCGCGTCTCCCGAAATCACAGCACCAAGGCGAAACCCGCTAGAAAAGCGGCAACCCTTGCCGCCAAGAAGCCTCCTTCCCCGGCCTCTTCGTTTACCGAATCCCTGCCCGTTTTCACCCTCGCGCAAGTTGAATTTGTAGGATATGGCTTACATATTTTTGTAAGTTGCTGAGATAAAGTGAATTTTGGGTTTGGGGAAGGGGTTTGGCTTGGTTCTCTGGGGGCACGGCGCAAGACCTGACCCCAATGGCTCAATCAACCCTGCAGCTTGTGAAATGGCGGGCCTGACCTCGATGCGGGTCCCGATACGCTTGCGAATGCTCAATGCTAGAGTTGTTGTGAGGCTTAGGGACAAATGGATGATGATATAAAAATAGAAATAGATGGTCCGGTCAGTGACTCAATGAGGGGGCAGTTAACTTTGTTCGAGGATCGATTTCAGGAATTATGGAATAACTGGGAGTCTCTTAAAAAACTAGGTTTTAAAATTGGTGGGACTTTTCAGAATCGTGGGGGAGGGAAGATTGGCGGAGCAGGGTGTGGTGTTGAGCATCATAGATTGAAAGGGTTTTACTTGGACTTTCGGTTCTTTTTTGCGGATCGTGAAGATACCCAGTTTTTTAAGGTTGTTAAATTAGTTGAAGGTTTGTCCAGTGACAAAAGGGTTAAGGCCTTCATGAGAGAGCAAAGAATTAAATGGGGCGAGGCAGGTTTTTTAGAGGATTGGCATGGTTTGAATGCTGATGATCTAATTAGGCCGTTATTCAATGGCAATCTATTCCATGGCGACCAAAGATTTGAAGAAAAGCTGAATAGCATAAGATCTGCTATGAGTAACGATCTGGCTCACCATGTTTTGGCGGTCTGTATTTATAACCGAATGTTGGTGATCAGAGATTTACGGCTCGCTTTCAAGCCATTGTTAACTAATGGCCAGCATCTGGAATTGCCGGCACGATACGAAGAATAGTCGGTGACGCTCTGGGGGGGTATCTCATATTCCACGAAAACTTTACCTGTGGGAAATGGGAGACCTGCCCCCAATGGCTCTATTGCAAATTGATATATCGCATCTGTAATTGAATAAACTGTTGGAGGCCATTCATACTTTATGCAAACAGAAACGAAGGATGACTATTTCGAGAAAGGCAAACCTACGCACCGTATTTCGTACTGTGCGTTCATGGACGTCCTTGGATTTTCTGCCCAAATTTCTGAGAGCTTCGACAATAATCGAGGCGATAAGCTCCTTCGCAAGTTTCACGCCATTCTGTCGGAACGGATATCTGAAATGGAAAAGGAGCAGGATGATACGCTCCTTTACTTCAAATCATTTACGGATAACGTGATTCTGGCGCACCCAAGATTTAGCCCAGATTTGGAGTCAGAATTCGGATTCATCTTGGATTCGATTCTCGAATTTCAATTTCGGATGGCGCTGGCGGGTTTTTTCATTCGCGGCGGGCTCTCTATAGGGCCACTCTTTATGGATGAAAATTCGGTTTACGGTCCCGCATTGTTGGAAGCTTACGACCTAGAAAGCAAAAAGGCAGTCAATCCGGCGGTCGTACTATCCGATGACGTCATGGGTCTTGTTCTCAAACATTTAAAATTCTACGCTTCCATTGAAATTGCGCCTCAGAACAGGCACGTCTGGATCAATGATGAAGGACGTTTTTTTCTCAATTACCTTACCGGGTGCGTTTGGGAAACTGATGAAGGAGATGAGATTAATTGGATATCACTAAAGAAGCATAAGAAGCTGATAGAGCGCTGCTTAGACCAATATCGGTCAATACCCTCAGTCTTCGGAAAGTACGTCTGGTTGGCGTCTTACCACAATGAGTTTTGTAAGTCTGTATCGGATTTTCCTGGGTACACGTCGGCGGTTCGCGTACGGTCCGGAAAATTAAAATTCAAGTTTCGACGGTTGTCGGAAATTGGCCTCTAACAAATCGTTGCTCCGGAAATTTGACCCGATGCTCATTTTTCTTCCGTAAAAATGGCATCGCTCCAAATGGCGGCGAATTTAAACGTTAGGTTTATTGGGGGGATATTGGACATCTTATTAGTTCTTCTAGGCGCTTTGTTGGCAATCGCTGGCGGGTTCTTAACCCAGAGACATCAGCTGAAACTTGATCGAGCCATCAGGGAGGAAAGGCTTCTCATTGAAATAGAAGAGCGAGTTAGAAAGATACAGGCAGATAGAGACGAGCTGGCTACACTTGATTATGACACTGCTTTGGCTCGTGTTCAGTTTGCGCGTGAGGGGCTTCGGGAGGAAATCAAAGCTTCATACTTAAGCCTTGAAAGGCTGGCGATTCAAATCACTTCAAAAAAGAACAGAAAGATTGCGCTCCACGTTTTAAACGCAGCGAGAGAGAAGAATCCAAGAGAGGCCGAGACTCTACTCGATGCGGTTCTCCAATGCATAAATCCTGAACTAATAGGTTCGCAACGTGGGTAAGTATGTAGATGGCTCCGGCATCAGGTCTCCCAGTTCCTGTCAGCCCTACAGTCTGGGAAATGGGAGGTCTGACCCCCGAGAGCATTACGCTGCTCTCGATTCTGGGGGCAGGCCTTGCTTCGTGCCTTGGGATGTAAAGCGTAAGGCCTGCCCTAAATGTCCATTCTGGTTCTGTCTGGGGCTCCAAAGAAATTAGTTGTCAGCTAAAATAGTTGGGTTTTGGGGAAGGTTTAGCTATGGATGTTACTGATGAAAGAATAAGGGTGCAGGCAATATATTTTGCGAGATTTCTTCCTGCGCCTGGTTCTGTTTGGTTTCAGTCAGATATTTTTTTTATACGGGCTCATAAACTGCTGGAGTACGAACTAAAGCTTCTTCTGAATAAAAAAGGATGCGGTAAGCGAAATCATAACGACGCTATCCGTCAGTTGAGAAAGCTTAATTTGGATGGTGATTGCTCTCTTGCTTGCGATATTTTAAATCTTATACGAAAAGTTCGAAATAGCGGTGCCCATGATTTAAGGATGAAAACAGAGGCTCTTGATGCATGGAAAGACATGGTGCGCAAGTTTGAATCATTTCAGGAGATCAAGGATCCTCCGGATATTGATTTGGTATCACTAGATTTTCAGGCGCAATTTCGAACATATATGTGTGTGGTGTCCGTATGGGCATGGTTGTGCCGGGTTAATGGTGCCCCTATCGAGTTTGATCCTGTCTCAGAGATCATTGAAGCAGTTGAGCGAACTCATGATGAAGTCAGTTCTGCCCGAAAAAAATAATCCGGTAATGGGGTCTGGTCCCATGTGGGAAGTTTGGGGTCAGGTCTTTCATCGTGCACTGGGTTGCGACTTTCAAGACCATGATTCCATGGCTCAGACCCCATGGCTTTCCTCGTTCCCTAAGTAGAAAAATCACATAGGAAATGGGGTGGGGCTCACATTTTACAGACATCTCTAGCATTCTGGCACGGCCTTTGGGAAAGAGCTGTCAGTCGTTGGTGGCCTAATTGAAAGGCGAATGCTTACTTTCTGATGGGGGTGTGAAATGTTAGGTCTGACCCATGCATGACCTCATGACTTCTTTCTAGTGCAAGATTCTGGATCTGTTGTTGCCGTCTTTCTCTATAGTAATTATTGGAGTGGTTTTATGTTTAAAGTGTTTGTTTTTTTTATGGCTTTGACTTTGATGGGGTGTGGTGATGGAGAGGGATTGACTGTGACTGGCCATATTGAAGAGCTTAAATCGATGGTTTCTGGTGGGTTGACGGGTTCTGAAAAAGAGCTGATTAAGAAAGTTATTCAAGCTCAGTTCAATGATAGAGAGCCGGAGCGCATTAACAATAAAGGCGTGATAAAATTCATCGAGTATTTAGAGTCATCTCAACAGTGTCAAAGTGATTTGGGCGTTCTTTTCGATTCGCTTGATATTTCGTCTGGGTACGTCGCTCCTTTTTTTAGAAATTATCTCCGAGGAATATCTAGGGGCTCTAAGAGTGTGGCGATGGAGGGGTGTTCCAGTATTTCTAAAGGTAACTGGAAGATGGTTATTTATACTGAATTGGAAAAAAAAGAGTAGCGAGAAATATTTAGAGCTTTGGGCCTGTCCGGCTAGAACAAGCACCTTTGTCCGCTCAATGACATGGCAGGTTGGCCGGTAGCCTCCATGTTGATGCCGGCTTCACCTTAGAATTTGCCATGCAAGCATGGCTCCTACAGAGGAGGCCTAGCCCGCTTTCTCCAAAGGCCTTTCTTCTGCATCCACAAACCGCACATCCCGCACGGTGAGGATCTGGCCTTTCTGATTCTGGACAGCCACCGGGGCCAGTGGCTCGCCGCTTTGGCCGTCCACCAGTTGCATGGCGTCTTTCTCGCCGTTCCAGCGTTCGCTCCACTGGCGCAGGGCGGTGACCACGGTAAACAGGTCGCGGCCCTTGTCGGTGAGGCGGTATTCGTAGCGCTTGCCGTGTTCGCCCACGTCCACGCGTACCATCACGCCGTTATCCACCAGCCGTGACAGGCGGTTGCAGAGGATGTTCTTGGCGATGCCCAGGCTGTGCTGGAAATCCACAAAGCGGCGGGTGCCCAGCATGGCCTGCTTGACCACCAGCAGGGACCACCAGTCACCGACCTCATTGAGGGCGCAGGCCACCGAGCAGCCCATATCGTCGAAGCGTTTACGTGTCATGGCGGCAGTATAGATCAGAATGGTTGCATTAAGAAACCAAATAAGGTTTTATTACGCAACCAAATTGAATTGACCGCCCGTGAGGGCGGATGCGCTGATTCTTTTGTTATTGAGCGAGTGCTTCTGAAAGCGCTGCTGAAAGGGCCATTGCGAGGGTGGTTGCCATTGCTGGCCCCTTTTTTTGTTACCCCGAATGCTCAAGCCGAGCCTGTATCTGGCCCGGCCTAGAGAGTGAATAGACAAGATTGATGAGGAGAGCCCCATGAGTAGTTCCCTGGATAGCCTGCTGCGTCCTTTTGAACACAAATCCCTAAAGCTGCGTAACCGGGTGGCCATGGCGCCCATGACCCGTACGTTTTCTCCGGGGTATGTGCCTAACGATCAGGTGGTGGGCTATTACCAGCGCCGTGCCGAGGGTGAGGTGGGGCTGATCATCACCGAAGGCACCTTCGTGGGCCACAAGGCCGCCAACGGCTACGAGCGGGTGCCGGCCATTTATGGTGACGAGGCCATGGCGGGCTGGAAGAAAGTCGTGGATGCGGTGCACGCTGCTGGTGGCCAGATTATTCCGCAGCTGTGGCATGTGGGTTCGGTACGCAAGCCGGGTATTGGCCCGGACAAGGATGTACCCGGTTATTCCCCGTCCGGCCTGTTCAAGCCCGGCAAGGAAAATGGCCATGCCATGACCAAGGAAGATATCCAGGATGTGGTGCGTGCCTTTGCCGAGTCCGCCAAGGCCGCCAAAGAGGTCGGTTTTGATGGCGTGGAGATTCACGGTGCCCACGGTTACCTGCTCGACCAGTTCTTCTGGGAAGGCACCAACCAGCGTGATGACGAATACGGTGGTTCCATCGAGAACCGTGCCCGTATCGGTATCGAGATCGTAAAGGCGGTACGCGAAGCCGTTGGTGAAGATTTCGCGATCGTGCTGCGCTTCTCGCAGTGGAAGCAGCAGGATTACGAAGCGAAGCTGGCGCAGAATCCGGAAGAGCTGGAACGTTTCCTGATGCCCTTCGTGGACGCGGGTGTGGACGTGTTCCATGCCTCCACCCGTCGCTTCTGGCTGCCGGAATTCGAAGGCTCCGACCTGAACCTGGCCGGCTGGACCAAGAAGATTACCGGCAAGCCGGTGATTTCCGTGGGCAGCGTGGGCCTGGACGGGGACTTCCTCAACAGCCCGGACGGCATGGGTGGCACCGCCAACCCGGCAGGGCTGGAGGAGCTGGAACGCCGCATGGACAACGACGAGTTCGACATGATCGCCGTGGGCCGTGCCCTGCTGCAGGACCCAAACTGGCTGGTGAAAATGCGCGAAGGCAAGGAAGAAGAGATTGCGCCGTTTACCAAGGCGGCGTTGGGCTCTCTGAGTTAAGAGCTACAAGCTTCAAGCTGCAAGCTACAACGCGGGCCCGGGTTTGTCGGGTCTGATACATAAAGGCCGCGTCCAGAGTCTGGGCGCGGCCTTTTGTTTTGGGCCTTCCCGTAGGAGCGTCGCTGGCGGCGCGATCAAAACAGTTGCGAGTTACGAGAAGCGAGGCTCGAAAGGCACAACCTTGAACCATCCAGAAGCCTGGTCTTCGTAACTCGAAACTCGTCACTCGCTTCATAGGCTGGTGATCGCGCCGCCAGCGACGCTCCTACGAATAGGGTTTCAGAAATAATGAGGCCGCGCCCAGACTCTGGGCGCGGCTTCTGTGTCTCAGTCCGCTGTGGCCTCAAACCGCGTTGCAGCTTGAGGCTTGTAGCTTGCAGCTTAGTCCTCCCCCTGATCCTCCAGCGACTGGTTCACCGCCAGCGCCAGCAGGGTGCAGATCACGCCGGACAGCAGGTACACGGTCACTGACATGAGTCCGAACTTGGCGGACAGGCCCAGGGCTACCAGCGGGGCGAAGGCGGCGCCGAATAGCCAGGCGAAATCGGAGGTGAGGGCGGCGCCGGTGTAGCGGAAGCGCGGGGCGAAGTTGGCGGTGACCGTGCCGGAGGCCTGGCCGTAGGACACCCCGAGCAGGGCAAAGCCCAGCAGGATGAAGGTGTCCTGCATGACCGGGGTGCCGCCCATCAACAGCGGCGTGAGCAGGCTGAAGACACCAATCATGGCGGCCAGGGCGCCCACGGTGGTGCGCTTGCCGATGCGGGCGGCGATCCAGCCGGAGCCGATGGTGGCCATGATGCCCACGAAGCCCCCCAGCACTTGTACGGTGAGCACTTCGGCGGTGGTCTGGCTGCCCTGGAAGGCGATCCAGGAGAGCGGGAAGATGGTCACCACATGGAACAGCGCATAGCTGGCCAGGGCGGCAAAGGAGCCGATGAAGATATTGTGGCCTTCCTCGCGCACCATCTCGCTGGTGCGGATGGGTTCCAGTTCACTTTCCTGCATGGCTTCGGTGTATTCCTCACCCAGCACCAGGCGCAGGCGCGCAAACAGGGCGACCACGTTGATGGCGAACGCCACGAAGAACGGGTAACGCCAGCCCCAGCCCAGGAAGTCTGCGGCGCTCAGGCTGTTATAGAGGTACAGGAACAGGGCGCTGGCGATCACAAAGCCCAGTGGTGCGCCCAGCTGGCCGATCATGGTGTACCAGCTGCGGCTTTCCTTGGGGGCGTTCAGGGCGAGCAGGGAAGGCAGGCCATCCCAGGAGCCGCCGAACGCGATGCCCTGCATGACCCGGAACAGGGCGAGCAGGGCGATGGCGTAGCCGCCCAGTTTTTCATAGCCGGGCAGAAAGGCGATGCCCGCGGTGGCGGTGCCCAACAAGAATAGCGCGGCGGTGAGCTTGATGCCGCGGCCCCACTGGCGCTGGATCCACATGAACAGGGCGGTGCCGAAGGGGCGCGCCACAAAGGCCAGTGCGAACAGCATGAAAGAGTAGAGCATGCCCTGCAGCTGGCCGGTAAAGGGGAAAAACAGCTGCGGGAAGATCAGTACGGAGGCGATGCCGTATACAAAGAAGTCGAAATACTCGGAGGTACGGCCGATGACCACGCCCACGGCGATCTCGTTGGGGGCCACGGAGGCGTGGCTTTTTTGGCTCGGCATGGAAGCCGGATAGGTCTGCGACATGTTAAGGGCTCTTCACCAGAGTTGTTGTTTGTGCCTTGATGTCCATCAAGTATGGTTAGGACTTTAAGCCTATGGGACAAAATGTCCAATACCGGCTACTCATGCCCTTGGATAGAGTCCTGTCTACCTAAAAGCCAACCAGAAGATTCGCCAATGCAATTATTCAAATACTTGCGTGGAGCGTCGTTGACGTTGCTTGTCGCTGCCTTGCTGTCGGGCTGTGACGCAGTCGTGATGTCCCCCTCTGGTGACGTGGCCGTGCAACAGCGGGATTTGCTCGTCTGGGCAACCGTATTGATGTTGCTGGTCATTGTGCCGGTGATCGTGCTGACGTTGTGGTTTGCCTGGCATTACCGGGAAAGCAACACCGAGGCCAACTACAAGCCCGACTGGACCCATTCCACCGTGCTGGAACTGGTGATCTGGTCTGTTCCGCTGATGATCATCATCGCCCTGGGCGCCATGACCTGGGTGAGCACCCACAAACTGGACCCGTACCGCCCGCTGGACCGCATTGATGCGCAGACCCCGGTGCCGGTGGGCCTGGAGCCGCTCACCGTGGAAGTGGTGGCGCTGGACTGGAAGTGGCTGTTTATCTACCCGGAGCAGGGCATTGCCACCGTCAATGAATTGGCGGCCCCGGTGAATCACCCGATCCGCTTCAAGATCACCGCCTCTACCATGATGAATTCCTTCTTCATTCCGGCCATGGCCGGGCAAATCTATGCCATGGCGGGCATGGAGACCAAGCTGCATGGGGTGATCAACGAGCCGGGCGTCTACAAGGGCTTTTCGGCCAACTACAGTGGCGCCGGTTACTCGCAGATGAAGTTTGATTTCCATGGGTTGAGCGAAGAGGACTTCGCCAGCTGGGTTGCCAAGGTGAAAGCCAGCGACGGCAACCTCAGCCGCGATAAATACCTGCAACTGGAAGAGCCGAGCATCGATGACCCGGTGAGCTATTACGGCCAGGTGGATCCGACGCTTTACTACGGCATTTTCAACCGCTGTGTGGAGCCGGGTCAGACCTGCATGGAAGACATGATGTACCACGGCGGCATGGACAAGCACGCCGGTCACCATGGCGATGCCAAGGCTGAGCATGCGGATCACCAAGATCATGCCGGCCATCAGTCCCATGGAGGCCACCATGAATAATTCTCTCCTGATCGCAAACGCAGTAGGTGCCGCCCATGTTTGAGAACCTGGACCTGACCAAGCTGATCTTTGGTCGTCTCACCTGGGACGCGATTCCCTTCCATGACCCGATCATCCTCGGCACCTTTGCCGTGGTGGCGCTGGGCGGCATTGCACTGCTTGCCGCCCTGACCCGCTACAAGCTGTGGGGCTACCTGTGGAACGAATGGTTCACCACCATCGACCACAAGAAAATCGGCATCATGTACATCATTCTCGGCCTGGTGATGCTGCTGCGCGGTTTCGCCGATGCCATCATGATGCGCCTGCATCAGGCCATGGCTTTTGGCGATTCCACCGGCTACCTGCCGCCGCACCACTACGACCAGATCTTTACCGCCCACGGCGTGATTATGATCTTCTTCGTGGCCATGCCGCTGGTGACCGGGATCATGAACTACCTGATTCCGTTGCAGATCGGCACCCGCGATGTGGCCTTCCCGTTCCTGAACAACTTCAGTTTCTGGATGACCACCGGTGGCGCCGCCTTGATGATGGTGTCCCTGTTTATTGGCGAGTTCGCCAAGACCGGCTGGCTGGCTTACCCGCCATTATCGGGGATTTTGCAAAGCCCTGGGGTGGGGGTGGATTACTATATTTGGGCCTTGCAGATTGCCGGGGTGGGCACGCTGTTGTCGGGGGTGAACCTGCTGGTGACCATCGTCAAGATGCGTGCCCCGGGCATGAGCCTGATGAAGATGCCGGTGTTCACCTGGACCTCCCTGTGCACCAAC
>JGI24661J20069_1000282_pt1 | contig 22606 bp, 14 predicted proteins | sample MalvirmetaMSP144_FD_20069 | JGI IMG/M metagenome (IMG submission 20069) | reverse complement strand
AGATTCCATACCCCCGGCTGCAACCATTTACCCTCCAGCATCATCTTGGCACCGATCATCGCCGGTACCCCGGTGGTGTAGGAGATCGCCTGGGATTGAACTTCGGCATAGCAGGCCTGGTGATCGCAGATGTTGTAGAGGTAAACGGTTTTCGGCTTGCCGTCCTTGATACCGCTGACCACGCAGCCGATACAGGTTCTGCCTTTGGTGCGCGGACCGAGGCTCGCCGGATCGGGCAGCAGGCGCTTGAGAAACTGGATTGGCACAATCTGCTGGCCGTTGAAATCCACCGGCTCAATCCCGGTCATGCCGACGTTGCCCAGTACCTCGAGGTGTTTCAGGTAGCTTTCACCAAAGCTCATCCAGAACTGGGCGCGCTTAAGGCTGGGAAAGTTTTTCACCAGCGACTCAAGCTCCTCATGGTACATCCGGTAGATGTTGTAGGTGCCCACCCCTTCAGGGCAGGAGAAGGATTGCCTGGTGGACATCGCCGGGGTAGTAACGAATTCGCCATCTTCCCAATGGCGACACTCGGCGGTCACTTCACGGATATTGATTTCGGGATTGAAATTCGTGGCAAACGGATAGCCGTGATCGCCACCGTTCACATCAATGATGTCCAGAGTGTGGATTTCGTCGAAGTAGTGCTTGGCGATGTAGGCGGTAAACACGTTAGTGGCGCCGGGGTCGAAGCCGGAGCCGAGCAGCGCCATCAGCCCCGCCTGTTTAAATTTGTCCTGATAGGCCCACTGCCAGCTGTACTCGAACCTGGCGGTATCCAGTGGTTCGTAGTTGGCGGTATCCAGGTAATTGACACCCGTTTCCAGACAGGCATCCATGATGGTCAGGTCCTGGTAGGGCAGCGCCACATTGATCACCAGATCCGGTTTGATGCGATTGATCAGCGCCACCAGTTCCGGCACGTTGTCCGCATCCACCTGGGCAGTCTCGATAGGCCGATCCAGCTGCGAGGCAATGTGCCGACATTTCGCTTCGGTGCGACTGGCGAGGACTATCTCCTCAAAGACACCCGGCAACTGGGCGCACTTGTGGGTCACAACGCCACCGACCCCACCGGCACCGATAATGAGTACTTTTGCCATGCTTAACTCCTCAACCTTTCTTTTTGCCAGTCGGCAAACAGATTATCTTTCTCAGAACCAACCCTATTTCGAAAACGGATTGGCATCACGCCACGATCAGTCGGGCTTAAAACAATTCCGACCTTATCAGTCCCGCTCAAAATAGGTATAGCCATTCAAGCTGTTACTGAAAGTCTTTAACATCCGCTGGCGCTCGGCCACACTGATACTGCCAGAACGCACAGCGGTCTCCGCACAGATACGAAATTTCTCATACAACTCCTTGGGGTTGTATTCCACGTAACTGAGCACATCGCCGATGGTATCGCCCTGAATTTCCTCAACAAATTCAAACTGTCCCTCGCCATCAATGCGAACACTCACCACATGGGTATCACCGAACAGATTGTGCAGATCCCCCAGGGTTTCCTGGTAGGCACCCACCAGAAACACACCGAGGTAATATTCTTCGCCCTCTTTGAGGTCGTGCAGTGGCAGGGTACGCGTTTCACCGTCAGCATTGGCAAACAAATCGAGTTTGCCGTCGGAATCACAGGTCAGGTCAGCAATAATCGCCTTGTTGGTAGGCGCTTCGGTCAACCGATGTATCGGCATCACCGGGAAAATCTGGTCGATTGCCCAGGAATCCGGCAGCGACTGGAACAGACTGAAATTCCCGTAATAAATGTCTGCCAGCGCCTCATCCAGATTGGCCAGCTCTGGCGGAATGCGGCGCAGCGAGGGCAACAGCAGGCGGGTGCGCTGTAACACTTCCAGGTACAGGTTTTCCGCCAGGGCGAGTTCGCGCAGTTGCACCTGACCCTGACGGAACATGCGACGCATATCCTCCCGGTAGTGAGCCGCATCGTTACAACACTCCTGAAGATTGGTGTCATTCAGCGACTGCAAGGTTGCCCAGAGATTATCGAGCGATTCAGTACAGTCCTCTGGCAGCTGATCGGGAATACCGTTGGACTTGAAGTAACTCACATCGAGAATATTGAACAGCAGTACCGAGGAGTAGGCCACCGTGGCCCGTCCCGACTCGGTAATCAGGGTGGGGTGCGGGATATCGCTGTTGTTGAGTGCCTCGGTGATGGTTTCCACGATATCGATGCAGTACTCCTCCAGGGAGTAGTTCTTGCTGTGGGTTTCGTTGGTGCGGGCGCCGGTGTAATCCACCGCCAGACCGCCACCGAGGTCGAGATGGCCCAGCGGGGCACCCTCTTTCACCAGATCCACGTAGTAGCGACAGGCTTCCTGAACACCGTCGCGAATATTGCGAATATTCGGGATCTGGGAACCGATGTGATAATGCATCAGTTGCAGGCAGTGCAGCATATCTGCCTCGCGCAATCGATCCAGCACATCCACCAGCTGCGTCACGGTCAGGCCGAACAGTGAGCGGTCACCGCTGTCTTCAAACCAGTGGCCCTCAACCTTGGCCGCCAGTTTCAGGCGCACGCCGATCAACGGCTCGATACCGAGGCGTTTGCTCTGTTCCAGAATAATGCCCAGCTCGGAAGGGGTCTCGATCACAAAGAAACATTTCAGGCCCAGCTTTCTGGCATGCAGACCAAGCTGGATAAATTCGGCATCCTTGTACCCATTACATATGATACAGGCCTCACGATCCTGCAGATGTGACATGGCGATAATCAGTTCCGCCTTGCTACCCGCCTCGAGGCCGTGATGGTACTGACTGCCAAATTTGGCAATCTCTTCCACCACATGGCACTGCTGATTGACCTTGATGGGAAAGACACCGCGGTACTCGCCCTGGTAGTTCATTTGGCGGATGGCTTCGGCAAAACTTTCGTTGAGATAGGTGATTCGCTGGTCGAGCAGATTCTCAATCCGCAACAACACCGGCATGGCATGGCCGCGCTGTTCCAGACCCGCGACAATATCGAGCAGGGAAATCTGGTGAGAGCGACCGTTGTGAGGCGCAATAACCGTTATCTCACCCTTTTCTGAAAGACCAAAGTACCCGGCACCCCAGTCGTTGACGCCATAGAGACTCGCCGAATCCACAATAGACCAGCTCTGGCCTTGATGATCACTCAAGATAACCACTCCGACATATTTATAATTCTGTATAACCGCCGAACATAACCAGAATATGTCAACTTCATTCCGGCTACCCTCTGGCAGAACATTGAAGCACAGGACCAATGGCACCGGTGGATCCGCCAGGTAAACGCACCGTCGCGATCCCCACCCAGCTACACCAGCTGGTGCCACTTTCACAAAAAAGTACCGCGAGAAAAGACCATTCTAAAGGAGACGACTTTAAATTCCGAACGAACTTTTTGTCGGGGTCACGAGCACCTTAATCCTCCGAGCGTAGCGACCGGCAAACACGCCATGAACTAGCTCATATCTGCCCAGGGGTTTGACTTGTCGAATATCACTGCGTTGCCAAAACCCGGCATTGTGAGTCCATCACGGCTGAACTGAATGGCACTGTCATCAATGACCTGTTCACCAAACCGGTAAATGACATCGAGCTCTGCCCGATCTGCCCGCAACTCATAGTCCGCTGCCCGCTGGCGGGTCTGCTCAAGGCGCAAACGGTAATCAGCCATTGCCGCACCATAACGACGGCTCAGCATCTCTTCGACCTTGCGGGGGGATATGACCACGGCAGTTGCATTATTGCCACCAAAACCCTTGGAGTTGATCAGCGCCAGATCCATGCCCCGCTCCCTGACATCCCTGTCCTGCAAAGGGAACGAAGTATGGGTTTGGCAGACATCGGCGGCAACCCGATCAATTGTTTTGATACCCGGAATCAACTGGTATTTGAACGTGCCCAGTGCCGACATCAACTGATCACCACTGGCGGAAGCTATTGTATGGCCTACATAGGCCTTCACTGCCGCCACCGGCCAGTCACTGATCCCGAAAGCGGCGGCGACCCGATTGAAAATTTCTGATTCCGTAACCCGGTTGGCAGGGGTGCTGGAGCCGTGGGCGTGAATAAAGCTGTTGTGCTTAACCGTGTCCTCACCGAAGATTGCCACTGCCGATGCGACAGCCTTGGCAAACGATACGTAGTTGCCAGCACCGGGGGCGGAGATGGATTTCTTCAGACCATCGGCATTGATAAAGACCTCGGGCACAGCCCCGTGAATATCGGCACCCAACTCCACGGCCAGCGCGTCGTCCATCAACACCACAAACTGAGTCCCCTCCGCCAGGGTGAAACCACAGTTTTCACCAAAAGGTCGACTGGCTCGCCGCCAATCCGGCAGACTGGAACTATCGAGTTTGCAAAGTCCCTCGTCGGTGCCCAGCGCCCCCATATTGGTAAAGCCTTCAAATATCTCTGGTGTCAGACTGGCTTCGGCATTGCCCACCACCGCGACACGACGCCGACCACTGCGGATATCCCGCACGGCCGCCTGTAGCACATAAAGAAAGGAGGCGCAGGCCCCCGTAATGGCCTCGGTATGTCCCACACTACCCAACACATAGGCATTTATAAAATCTGCCGGCATGGTGTTGAGTCCCAGGGCCAGCTGTTTGGACGACGTTCGTTCACTGCGCAAACGGCTTTGCAATAATCCGCCAAAACCTTCCGGCGCCAGCTGTCCAAACACACTGGAGCCATAGACACCAATTTCGTCCGGGTGAACGGCAGCGACTATCTGCTCCCAGGGGACACCGACGGAGTGAACGGCATCGCTGGCACCCAACAAGGCCAGCTGCAACCCTCGCGGGTGAAACCGCGAACTATACTGGGCTGCGGGATCAAACCCGGAGGGCAACTGGCCCGCCGCCTTGGCCAATTGCTCGGTCTGCACCGGCACCAGAAATTCTCCGGTATCACGGGAGTGGATTTCAAAACTCCCGTCCTCGAGAGGACGTACGTTCCAGTGGCCGGGAATCTGTGCCGGCATATCCCGGCGACTCAGGGTAAACCGCACACCACCCTCATCGTGTTGCTGCATTTGTACACGCTTGTGACCAGTGACTTCATCAGGATTGTAGATGGTGTTTTCCAGGCGGCGGATCAGGGTTCCAGCCATGACCTGGTCAGCAAAGGTCGAGGCCACGGCGGCCACATCATAGGATTGTCCGGCCCTGTCACGGTACGAACTGCCATCCCACTTCACCAGACCCATAAGACAGGCCAGGCCCACCAGTGTTTTATTGCGTTCAACGGGGGGCAGGGACTCAACTACCGTTCGGCGAAAACCCTGGTGTGAAGAGCTGCGTCCGGCGGCGTTGTAGCCACCAAAACCGACAATAACGGGTAAAGCTTGCATGTTGCGCTGCATCCAGTTGAATTTATAGACGCAGTCTATCAGGCATCCCCGGTTGATTTTTGTTTCTTGTAGCCATATATTTGTCCATTATGGCCAAAAAACCGATTAATCAACCACCACCACTGCGGGTTTGCACCCTGCTTTACAACAATTTGCTGACGACCAGTGCTACCTTGCCGGTGGAAATGCTGCGCACTGCCGAGGCTGCCGACCGGGCAGCCAACCCCAACAGCACCCGCAGCATTGTAGCGACCACTCTGTCCATTGATGATCAGCCAATTACCTCGCCCTCGGGCTTCGCCATCAGCCCCTCGGCAACGATTGACGAGATAGACGGCTGCGACATTATCAGCCTGCCCGCACTGTGGCGGAACCCACGGCCTGCCCTGAAAAAATACCGCGACTATATCCCCTGGTTACAACACCAGGTGAGCGAGGGTGCCACCGTCATCGCAGTGGGTACGGGCGTGTGCTTTCTGGCAGAGGCGGGCCTTCTGGATCACCAACCCGCCACCACCCACTGGCATTATTTTGATCAGTTCCAACGCGACTACCCACTGGTAGCCCTGAAGAGACAATACTTTATTACCCAGGCCGGCAATCTCTACTGCGCTGCCAGCGTCAACGCCATGGCGGAGTTGATGGTACACCTGGTGGCGAGGCTGTATGGCCGCCAGGCGGCCACACAGGTGGAACGCAACTTCTTTCACGAAATTCGCAGCTCCTTCGAGCCCACCAGCTACTTCTCCGACAATGTGGAACACCACCCCGATGAACAGGTGGTGCAGGCACAAATCTGGTTTGAGGATAATTTCAGCAAGCCGATCAGGATTGGCGACGTGGCAAAACAGTTCGGGTTCAGTATGCGCACCTTTGACCGCCGCTTCAAAAATGCGTTGGGCCAGACGCCCCTGAAATACCTGCAGCGTACCAGACTCAACAATGCCAGGGAGTTACTGCAGAAATCAAACCTGTCTGTAGCCGAAGTGGCTGCTCACTCCGGTTACCAGGATGCCGCTGCATTCAGCAAAATATTTCATCGTCAATTTGGCACATCACCGATGAAATACCGAGAAACCGTGCGCGGTAAACTGTTTACCGCACATTGACCAAACGCTACAACGCCCCGGCCTGGGACGAGATTGACATCATAGAATATAGAGCAGCCATTCAGCAGCCATGGCAGGTTTTTCAACGCCCTGGATTTCAATGCCAATCTCCACGGTCAACAGCCGATTTTTGCCTTTCGGCTCGTCGGACAGCACCTGCCAGTTGAGACGAATGCGGCTACCGACCGGCACCGGCGAAATAAAACGCAGGCCATTGACCCCATAGTTGATCACTGTCGCATCGCCAATAAAGGCCAACAGGTCGTCCAGCATCATGTGGGGCACCATGGAGAGATAGAGGAAGCCATGGGCAATGGTTTTACCGAACGGCCCATCTGCGGCTCGCTGCTCATCCACGTGCAAGTACTGATGGTCGTGGGTTGCATCGGCAAACTGGTTGATCTGGGCCTGAGTAATTTCAAACCAGTCCGACTGGCCACTCATTGGTTGTGTCATGAAAATATTCCGGTGTAGGTGGGTGACGATACTACTTGTCGAGAAATTCCTGGATCGCGGGTGCAACCGTATCCGGCATGGTGAGCATGAACAAATGGCCACAATTCATCAGCCACAGTTCGGCGTTGGGGATACGACCGGCGAGAATCTTCGCATTGACCGGCGGAATGATCGGGTCATCGGTGCCATGAACAATCAAGGTTGGCATGGCGATTTTGTGTAACCAGTGCAGGCTCGACCAGGTTGCCAGTGCCAGCAACTGGTAATAGTAACCGCGCGAACTGGTGGTCTGCACCCGGGAGGCATGCTTTTCCACCTGGGCCGGATCGGTGCGCATTTTACCGCCATAGAGGTCGCCGGCAATACGGGACATGTATCTTTTGTCCAGATAGCGGCGGGGACTGATCATTTTTGCCAGGATGGATGGATGCCCGGGAAACATCGCTGAACCGCAACTCGTGGCACAGAGCACCAGCTTTCTGCAACGTTCGGGATACTGGCGGGCAAATTGCTGGGCCAGGGTGCCACCCCAGGAGAGCCCCAGCAAGTCCACCTGCCGATAGCCCAGCTGATCGAGAATTTTTGCGGTCAGTTTTGCATAGGTATGCAACCGCCAGGGCAGCACGGGGGCCTCTGACTTCCCCGCCCCGGGAACATCAAAAATAATCACCTCACAGCCCGGCATGGCCGCAATGAAACCTTCCAGCACCTCCAGACTGGCACCGATGCCATTCAGTAACAACAGGGGTTTACCCTGAGCATTACTGCCTCGCCTGATGCCAACACGGATATTCAGGCCCATGACCGTCAACCAGTAGATCTGCAACCCACTGGTTTGCACGCTCACCAGATGCTCCTCAATGTTCTCAGCCGAAGACATAGGTGCCGGGGGCCTCCTCCATGGGTTTGAAGTGCTTGCTGCCCAACACCGTCGGTGCAGCTTTTCGCACCCCGGAGCGGGCTTGAAGCCAGTCGGACCAGTCGGTCCACCAGGAGCCCGCAAACTGCTCAGCCCCTTCGAGCCACTCGTCGGCATTATCGGGCAGGCTTTCATTACTGAAGTAACGCGCTCTGGTGTTGGTGGGGGGGTTGACCAGGCTCTGAATATGGCCACTGGAACTGAGCACAAACTTGATATTTCCCCCGACAATCTGGGTGGTCTTGTAGCAGACTTTCCAGGGCGTAATATGGTCGGATAACCCGGCAGTTACATACTTGTCACAATCCAGCGCAGCCAGATCGATGGTCACGCCATTAATCTTCATCTCTCCGGCTTCCAGGGTGTTGTGCTCATAAATATCGAGAAAGTCGCAGTGCAGTTCTGCGGGCAAGTTGGTTGAATCGCTGTTCCAGAATAGAATATCAAAGGCCGGCGGCGCCTCACCCATCAAATAGTTGTTGATGTGATAATTCCAGACCAGATCATTGGGGCGCATCCAGCTAAAGACCCGGCCGAGTTCGGAGCCCTCCAGGACACCCCGCTCCCGCGATTTGAGCCGCGCGGCCTGCAGGGATGCCGGCGTAGTGAAGACCCCCAGCTCCATTTCCCGGGAGTTCATGCTGAGCATACACACGGACAGGCTCAGGGAATGCACCACGTCACGGCCAGTCTGCTTGAGGTAGGAGGACAGAATTGAAGCTGTGATACCGCCGGCACAGGCCCCGACCACGTTGAGAGATTGACTCCGGGTGATTGCGAGGATGGCATCGACAGCTTCGATGGCCGCCTCAATGTATTCAGGCATCCCCCAGTGCGCCTGCTCCTCCGAAGGGTTTCTCCAGCTGATCGCAAATACCTGAAATCCCTGATCGAGGCAAAAACGAAAAAAACTTTTTTCCTCGTTCAGATCGTAGATGTAAAACTTGTTGATCTGTGGAGGGATGATCAGTAGTGGCCTGCGATACACCCGGGCGGTACGCGGCTTGTATTGGATCAGTTCCAGCACCTCATTGCGAAAAACGACAACGCCCTCCGTCGTCGCCAGATTGCCACCCACCCGAAACTGGCTTTTATCCACCTGGGCGGGCATGCCGTTGTTGTCTTTCAGGTCGTGGGCATAGTTCTTCAGCCCTCTCAGCAAACTGCTGCCGCGGGTTTCAATCGCTTTCCTGAGCGCTTTTGGGTTCCCCAACAGGAAATTGGTCGGCGCCATGGACGTGATCAGCATCTCTTTGACGAAACGGGCCCGTCGCTCCTCTATCCCCTCCAGGCCAAGGTCATCCACCAGTTCATCCAATGACTCTTCCCAGGCAAAATAGGCCTGCTTGAGCTTGTGATAAAGCTTGTTTTCATCCCAGGAAGGGTCAGCAAAACGCCGATCTCCCTTGTGACCTTCGTACTTGTCCGTGCCTTTGAGAATATCTGTAACCTTGCCGGCAAACCGCTTGCTATAGCGCAACACCTTGGAGGGCTGTGCTGCAGTCTGTTTGACCGTTTTCTTGACGGCCGTCTTGAGGTCCTCCGTACTGACGCCGACCAGCGGATTGAGAGATACGGTCATCTCAATTGCTTTGGCCAGAAGCTCCTCGTGCTTTTCGGCAGCCGTTTTTTTACGCTCTTTGGACACTATTGGACCCTCGAAAAAGTCACTTGGAGGCAAGGAGGGGGCACCGGATGCTTGTACTCTACCACCAGCACCAGAGGTGCGCATAGTAAGGATTTGCTCGCCTACCCGCGGCAAAAGGCGCGGACAGGACCCTGCTGCATGGCGATCAGGACTAAAATGCACGGAAACGGGGCGCAATCCCCCGCCTGCCTCTAAAGAACTTCAGCGAGCAGTTGTTCAATTTTATCCAGATCGGGGATAAATGCCTGCTGCTCTCTGACAGCCACCATCATCAGAACATAGGGCGACAGCTCTGGCAGGGAAACCTGCTGCAACAAACCATCGTCTGCCAACCTGATCAAATGCGGAAAATTCTGGACTTGCAGGGCATAAAACCTGCTCAAACCGTCCGGCAGTATGCGGTACAGCACCAATGCCATCGCCCGGTCACCCAACGCCGCCCGCTCATGTCCAACCAGTGATTCAAAGGAAAGTAGTGGAATGCGTTCGGTTCGCCAGTTTATCCAACCCTGCAGCCAGGGAGGTTGATGGTCGTCCCGTTGACAGTCGACTTGCTGCACGATCTCGGCAACCGCTGCCATGGGAACCAGCAGGCGGTGACCGCTGAGCGACACAAGCAGGCTATCCACCTCATCGGGCAACAACGGGTTATCGGCCACCGGTTTGCTCACCAATTGCCCTCCTCAACAGTTATAGCTTCTTCTGGGACACTCACTCCCATAGGCACGCCCTTTGTCCGGATAGAAAACAGCATAACTATTCTCCTGATTCAGTTGCTACGGGCATGAGATGAGCCATGGCTTTCAATAGCTCCTGCTCCTGATAGGGCTTGCCCATGTAGTGCTCGACACCCAGGGAGAAAGCCCTTTCCCGATGCTTTTTACCCGACCTCGAGGTAATCATGATAATCGGTATTTGTTTCAGCTCACTGCTGCCTTTGACTCGACGCGCTACTTCAAAGCCATCCATGCGCGGCATCTCGATATCCAGCAGCATGACATCGGGCTTATGTTCCTGGAGCAAAGCCATTGCCTCGAGGCCATCTCTCGCGGTAATCACGGAAAATCCCTCTCGCTGTAAAAACCGACTGGTCACCTTACGCACTGTCACGGAATCATCCACGACCATTACTGTGGCGACAGGAGATGATGCCTCGGGCTCACCGATTTCTTCACTGTCTGCAACAGATGCGGTCATCAAACGGCTGCGCAGTAACGCCAATAGATCCAGAATGACCACAACCCGCCCGTCGCCCATCACAGTGGCACCCGTCAATCCGGGCACTTTGCTGAGCTGGATGCCAAGACTTTTCACCACAATTTCCATGCTGCCCGCCAGGCCGTCTACCTGAATGGCGAAATGGCGGGTTTCGGTATGCACCAGAATCAGGAATACCGACTGGCTTTCCATATCCAGTTTCGGGGTTGAGCGATGGTGCAACAGGCTGTCCAGATAGAGGACTTCGTAATACTCGCCGGCATATTCGAGGCGCGCATCAGGATAGAGATAGTAGTATTCAAGCTCCACCGGGCTGACTCGTACGACACCATCCACACTACTCAGGGAAAGCGCGTACAACTCGTTACCCATCTCAATCATCAGCGCTCTGTTGACCGACACCGTGAACGGCAAACGCACAATAAAACGGGTACCCTTGCCGGGATCGGTGACGACCTGCACCGATCCTCCCAGTTCGCGCACCTGACTGTTAACCACGTCCATGCCCACACCGCGACCGGAAACCTGGGTTACTTTGTCCGATGTGGAGAATCCCGGCTGAAAAATAAACTCGATGACATCCTGATCATCCAGAGGGCTGTCCTCGGGAATCAGACTCTGCTCAATCGCTCGACGGCGAATGGCATCGACATTGAGCCCCCGGCCGTCATCAGATAACAGTAGGAGAATATCGCCGGCCTCTCTGGCCAACCCCACAGAAATCACCCCGGTTTCAGGTTTTCCGGCAGCAAGTCGGTCTGCGGCAGACTCAATCCCGTGATCGATGGAATTGCGAATCATGTGTTCCAGCGGGGCCAGCATCTGCTCCATGACAGAGCGGTCCATCTCGCCGTCAATATTGATCAGTCGCAGTTCAACTTTCTTCCCCACCTCGTCACTGACCTGCCTGACCATCCGGCGCAATCTGGGCACAATCCGGCTGAACGGCACCATCCGTGTACGCATCAACCGCTCCTGAAGATCCGTGTTGATGCGCGACTGAATCAACAACTGTCCCTCGGCAGACCGGGCCTTGTCCGCCAGCGTTTCCTTCAGATCCTGAATATCGTAGGCGGACTCCAGCAGCGCCTGTGACAGTTGCTGCAATTGGGAATAACGGTCCATTTCAAGTGAGTCAAAACCCTCCGGGGGTTGCATCGCCTCCATTTGTTCCTGCCGGAACATCATGTGCGCTTCTGTTTCAACGCCAATACGCCGGACCTGATCCCGGAGGCGGGCGATAGTGGAGCCCATTTCATCGAGCGTAAACGAAAAATCACTGATCTCCCGCTCTACCCGGCCCCGTGAGATACTGGTTTCACCGGCCAGATTCACCAGACTCTCCAGCAGCGGGGCTGACACTTTGACCATTTCCGTGGATGTAGCCGGTTGGCGCTGGGGCGGAGTAATGCCGGGTATATCAGTGAGACTGGCCCGCAGCTGGGCAGGAATTTGATTGACCTCGGGTGATTGCCCCAGGGCAACCGTCTCTACCACCTCAGCTTCTGCTGGTTCTACCGGGGGCACACCCTCACTGTCACTGCCGAGCAATGCCCTGGCTGGCACCAGCGCCGCCTGGAGCTGATCCTGCTTGTGCAGCCATCGACTGAACACCGCTTCGTCCAGCCGGTCGCGCTGATGTTCGATAGCGAGGATGTCGGTTTCAAAATCATGACTCAACTCACCGAGCTGCTGCAGCCCGGCCATTCTTGCGCCACCCTTGAGCGTGTGTAGCGATCGCTTGAGTGACTCCACTGCCTCACGGCTCTGCCAATTCTGTTGCCAGTCCTGCAGACAGCGATCAATGTCTTCCAACAGCTCATTGGCCTCTTCGATAAAGATCTCAAGAATGTCCAGATCGATCTTTTCACGGTCAAGCGGCATAATTTCCAGCGCCGGGAGGTCACTGCTTCCAGCGGCATCTGACTCAACAGAGTCCACAGCAGGGGAGACAGAATCCACCCTTGGCTCTGGCTCTGGCTCTGGCTCTGGCTCTGGCTCTGGCTCTGGCTCTGGTTCTGGTTCTGGTTCTGGTTCTGGTTCTGGTTCTGGTTCTGGTTCTGGTTCTGGTTCTGGTTCTGGTTCTGGTTCTGGTAGGGAGATTGCCTCAGGCATTTCCTCATCGGTGGCCACCGCAGAGGATAAATCACCGGCCACTGCCGGGGCGGGCTGACCCGGCACATCCGCTTCCGCCGCCGCTGGGCGGGACAGGGACTCCAACCGTTGTAGCAACGCATTTTGCGGATTCGGCAAATCCTGATTGGCGGCCACGGCATCCACCATGGCCAACAACAGTTCATGACCCTCGGCTGCCGCATCCAGAAGTTCACCAGAAGGAGGTCGACGCATCTCCACGAGCCCTCGGTAGAACTGGCTCAATGCTGCAGCCAGCTCCTGCATACCCGGCATCCCCGCACGGCCAGCCGCAGGGGCCAAGCTATCCAGCTCGTTCTGCAAACCGGTCAACAGACCGAAGCCCTCGGGCTGATCCCGCCACTGTCTGAGGTGCTGATCTGCGTCAAGCAGGGGCTGCATGCCATCGGTCATCAGCAGATTGAGAAAACCGGGATCAACCTTGAGGGAAGGCCTCGCTTCATCACTGAGGATCGCGGACATGGCCTGATCGCGCAGCGCCGTCAGGCGCTCGAGAAACGCGGGGAGTTCGGGAATACTCTCCACCCGCTGCAAATCACGGACAGATGAGAGTGACAGCGTGCAATAACTCGCACCATCATCAAGCAGGTCGACAATATCGCCAGTCACCTCGAGATGGTAGTTGTATAGCTCCTTGATGAAGTGTTCTATTGGCGCGATCAGGTCGCCAATGGACTCAACCCCTGCCATTCGGGCACTGCCCTTCAGGGTGTGCAGGGCGCTCTGCAATGCACTGGTGGGCGGAGAATAGACCGGGGCCTGCTGGCGCTGCTCCAGCACAAACTCTTTGATGACATCGAGATAAATCACTGCCTCTTCGGCAAAGATTTCCAGCAGCTCAATATCTTCGGTATTCTGTGCCAGCGGTTGGCCGTCATCAACGGCCGGTTCAGCATCTGCCACCGCGGTGTTATCTGCCGTTGCCGGGGAGGGTTCCGTCGCGTCACTGTCGTAATGATCATCAATGCCATCGGGCAAGGCCGTATCTTCACCCTTGGCCAGGGCCTCTGCTGCAATCACCAACTGGGCGACATACTCCGGGCGACTGTAATCGGCTTTTTCAGAAAATGCCTCGGCCAGATCGGGCAGCAAATCCTTGATCAGCCCGACAACCGCCATCAGGGTGGGGGTAATGGCTACTCTTTTTTCAATCAATTGGTTAAGCAGATGCTCGACCGCCCAGGCTATTCCGGCGAGCTGATCTGCACCCACCATGCGTCCACCACCCTTGAGGGTGTGAAAGGCACGGCGTATCTCAATGACCGGTTGGTCTGCGTTGGGTGAATCAACCCATTGCTGATAGGTATCATCGAGTGTCGCCAGAACCTCAGTCACTTCCTCCAGAAAGACATCAATGATTTCCCGGTCGACCACATCAGCGTCAACGGCCACTGGCTGCTCGTCACCCTTTTCATCCCCTGTAACCGAATCTTCAGTCAGCGGCTCAACGGCGGTATTGTCGGCTTCATGGTGAGTGGCTGGCCCTGCAGCAAGCGAGTAACCCAGGCGGGCAACACTCTGTTCGGCCAGATCGAGAATGGATTGCTCAGATTCATGGTCCTGCTGATCGAGCACCTCCAGATAGTATTCGATACCGGTGATTGCCTCGGCCAGGGCATCGAGCATATTCCAGTTGGGCACACTCCGGGCAGACAATACCTGCTCATCGAGAAATCGGTTGCAAGCATCGAGAACTGCCGCCGCACGGGGCAGCTCGAGAATCAGAAGCGCGCCGCGCACATCCGCAACCAACCGGGATAGACCATCAAGCTTGTCTCGCCGCCATTGCGAGGCAATAAAGTCGACAATGACTTCCTTGACCTGATCGAGCGTATGCCTGGCCTCTGCCAGGAGTGTCGCCTGGGCACGGTTCACTTCAACCTGCATCTCCTGACCGACAGCACCACCCTCAATCAGTTGTTTGTTGAGCTCCAACCAACCGTGCAAACCGGTTTGCGCCTCAACCAGGCAATTGGCCACGGCCGCTGGATGAGGGGAGCTCACTGACGGATCAGCAATAAACCGTTGCAGCTGTGCGAGTGCCTCCTCCAGCAACTCACGCTGCCTTGGCCTGCCCAACATGGTCACGGCATCAACCAGTTTTTTCAGCCGATCCCTGCATTCATCGAGCAATGCCGGTCGAGTATCATTTTCCTCGACCAACCGGGACAGACATTCCTTGAAGTGCTCAATGTCCTGATCCAGCGCCGACACAATCAACCGGGCGGCGTCGGGTGCGTAAACAGGCGAAAGGCCGTCTTCGGTATCCTCTATGGTCACGTCGTTGGGCAGTGACTGGTCAAGATGGTAATCCTCCCGGACTGCGATAGCTCTGGGGCCCTTGCTGCGGGCAAAGGCGATATAAAACAACAGGTTTTTAAACAGCACCTCCGGCAGTGGCTGGGTCAACCCGTCATAACCCGCCTGCGCCAGCCGACGGATTTCACCCTCCAGCTCTCTCAATAACATTTTCAGCGCATAGCCCAGTGGTATATCCCGGCTGGCGATGCCTTCAAGCAGAGCCAGTACGACATTCCACAGCGGTTCCCGTGGCATGCCTTTGCTCAGCTCCTTGAGCCGTGAAAAGACTTTGTCCAGGTAACTGAAGTTTTCCTCGATTTTTTCCCCTTTGAGCAACCCCAGCAGCGCGTACTGGTACATTTGCCGTAATTTGCGCAGCAGGTTGGCCATGACCACCGGGTCAGGCTGGCGGTCATACGGTTTGCTGAGCCGCCGGGATGCTTCAATATGAGGCGAGAAGAAAGAGGTTTCCGAGATCAGCGGTTCACCTCTGACCGCCCGAAACTCATTTAGCAGAAGCAGTAATGACTCCGGGTTATCCCGACGGGTAGCCATCACCTGACGCAGGTAATTTGGCAGCTTCAGCATGGCCTGAACCAGGACATCACAACCATCGGCCACAGCCGTTATTCGCCGCTCGAGAATACGGTCGGCAAGTACCTCCATCTCCTCGGCCAGCAGCAAAGGACCATAACAGTTGGCAACTTTCAGGGATCCCTTTATCTGGTGAATGTAGTCAACACAACGGCGAATACTTGCGGTATCAGTCGAGTCAGCCAGAAAAGACTCTAACGCCTCACAGGCGAGCTTCAAGGTGGCATCGACCTCATCGGCAAGCCATGTCAGCCCCTGCAATCTCCCGGTCAGCGCCATTTAATGCCCCCGCGCCTGGCTGGGGGAGCGCCGGTAGGCAAGCACAGCGGGATCGCAACGGTCCCGTATCAGCACTGCCGGCGGCGTGCCAAAAAACTCACCGGGAGCAAGAATCAGACGACCAGCCGGTTTGAGGGCACCCGCCAGTTTCTCCAGTAGCATTTTTCTGCGTGTCGGTGCGACATATACCAGCAGGTTCTGACAGAAAATGACATCGAAGGTTTTGCCTGGTAGCGGATCGAGCAGATTATGCCGGGCGAAAACAACGCGCTTTTTGAGGGTCGCCCTGACACGCAGGAATTTATCACCCGCTGATTCGAACCAGGCGTGCTGCATGACATTGAGATGCCTCAGGCGGCTCCGCGGGTATTCGCCGCGCCTGGCGATATCCAGGGCCGACTGGGACACATCCGTGGCCAACAGGCGAAACGGAGAACACAATTTACCCGCCTGACAGAGTTGCTCTGAGAGTATCGCCAGCGAATAGGCCTCCTCACCACTGGCACAGCCGACGCTCCACAGACTGAAACCAGACGGTGGTTCCGATTGCGGGTCAGACCCGGGAACATCGGGACCACCCGTCAGAATGTTTGCCACATAATTAAACGAAGGAGGGTGACGGAAAAACCGTGTTTCCTTGATCAACAGGCGATCCACCAGGGCTTGCAGGTTCCCCGGGCTATCCTCTGCCTGCCGAAAAAAAGACTGGTGCTCAACCATTCGGCGACGGGCAAAGTCCGCCCAGCAAGCACTGACGGCAATACCGGTGTGTGATTCAATCAAACGACACCAATGCCTGAATTTGCGCTCAGTCAATTCCATGGCGGGGTCCATCGGAAAATTCCGCCATCAATCAGGCCTGGCCATCCGGAGAAGATGGCTTTTTCTTCTCCCTGTTGCCCACCTGATCACCGGTATGTTCTTCCCATTCTGCAGAGAAATCTTCATCTTCATCCAGTTCCCTGGCCAGGTGGTCGAAGTCCATATCGCCATCATCTGACTGCAGTGACTTGAGAATTTCCTCTTCATCGTAGCTGTCATTATCGTTATCGTCGGCGCTTGGTAAACGCTCACTGCCATCTGCTGATCTAGCCGTTTCAGGCGAGGATGTTTGACCTTTATACATCGCCTTTTCTATTTCATCGGCTTCCTGCTCGCTTAAGCTGGTAGCACGCATGGGCTGGCGGACCGGGGCAGCTGGTTTGTCTGCGGCACTGTCCTCGGGGTCGTCGGTCCCATCAGCGGGCACGTCTTCGCCGATATAGTCGAGAAGCTCATCTTCAGCAGCATCCTCGAAAAGCACATCATCGCCGAAAGCGTATTCATTAAAATCCCCGACCTGCTTCGGTTCCTGGTGGGGATGATGGCGCTCCATGGAGGCAGGCAACTTGAACCCGGAGACCGAATTTCTCAGGTCAACGGCCAGTTCCGCCAATTCACCAATGGACTGGGCCGTATTATTGGTGCCGGAAAGGGTCTGAGAGGTAATATCCTGGATCACATTCATCGTTCTGGAAATGTGTCCAGCGGTCGTGGCCTGATGCTTGGCCGCCGTGGAGATATCCTGAATCAGTTCCGCAAGATCGGCCGAGACGGTTTCAATTTCCTCCAGGGCACCCTCCGCAGCATGGGCCCGCTCTGCCCCTCTGACTACCTCGGACGTCGTTTGCTCCATGGAGCTGACGGCTTCATTGGTGTCGGTCTGAATGGTTTTCACCAACGAGGCAATCTGCTTGGTTGCCCCGGCAGAACGCTCGGCAAGACGCTGGACTTCGTCGGCAACCACCGCGAAGCCACGTCCGGCATCACCGGCCATTGAGGCCTGTATAGCGGCGTTGAGTGCGAGAATATTGGTCTGGTCAGCAATGTCATTAATCAGTGATACGATGTCACCGATTTCCTGGGAGCTCTCCCCCAGTCGCTTGATGCGCTTGGACGTATCCTGAATTTGCTCACGAATCGTATCCATGCCACCAATGGTATTCTGTACGACCTCGGCACCTTTCTTGGCAATCGAGACCGATTTTTCCGCCACCGAGGCAGATTCGGCGGAGTTTGCTGAAACCTGATCAATCGTGACGGCCATTTCGTTGATGGCTGCCGAGGCCCCGGCAATTTCCTGCGCCTGATGTTCGGAAGCGTCAGCCAGCTGCAGCGCCGTGGCCCGGGTTTCATTGGCCGCGGCCGAGACGTTTTCAGAGGTATCCTGTATCTGAGCCACCAGTATCCGCAGCTGGTCGATGGCGTAGTTGATCGAGTCTGCAATCGCACCGGTAAAATCCTCGGTGACAGTGGCATGACTGGTAAGGTCACCCTCACCAAGACCGGCGATCTCATCCAGCAGACGCAGAATTGCCTGCTGGTTCTGCTTGTTGTCCATCGCCGTTTCCTGAAGCCGGCGGCGGGTTTCCGCCGAGATCAGTACACCCATTAACGCCATAATAATCACACCGATGACACCGGCGTAAAGCGCTGTTTGATACGTAAAACTGCGGCTCTGCGGCAGCGCGGCGATCGCATCGGAGATATTGTTGATTCGCTCCTGCAGGAGAGGCGATTCGTCAAGGATGCTCTTGCTTGCCTGACTGGCGCTGAAGAACGCCGGGGTAGCATCAAAAATTTCCTGGATGGAACTGCTGACAAACGCAAAATGTTCTGTACTGCTGTCCAGGTTCTCTCTTGCACGAGGGACGGTAACAGGGCTGATACCCAGTTCGGCATCACCATTCTTCATGCCCGCCAGCACTTGTCCAAACATTTTCACATCGCGGGAGAACTGGTCAGCGGCAGTTTTTGCATCGGCACTGCCGATCAGCATTTTGTCCACATTGCGGCCAATTCTCTCGGCACGCCAGATTTGCGCCTGTGCAAGTGCCACCTGTTCTGAGGGCGCTCTGCCGGCCAGCAGAATATCCACCACTTCCATATGCTCCTGTTGGAGTTCCGGCAGGCTTTGGTTCAGCGTCGCAGCGACCTTGTTGAGGAAGATGACGGTGTCCTGATTGTCGATAATCGTACGAGCATTTTGCTGGGCGGTGATCCACACTTCCGAAAGCGCATCCAGTGGAGGGGCAGCCACCTCATCCACCAGGTTGCCATGCAGTTTACCCCAGCTCTCCTGCATGCGATCAACCAAACCCTGCAGCTCATCAAATGCCCCCTCGTTACCCGCAGTTGATTCCCGGGACAAACTGACGAGCCGGTAGGATAGCGCCCGCAACTCTGACGTCAGCTGCAAACTTTCCTGATCCCTGGCATTTTGATTGAAGACCATCAACAGGTTGAAGCCGAGAAAAACCACCACCACCATCAACAGTACCGACAGAAAGGTGATCAGGGATTTATTTTTGGATTTGTTGACCGCCGTTTTCATGTGAATATCACTCCAAGCCTGTGTTGCGGCTACCTGTGGCAGACCCGCACAAATTTTTCTGGGCAGCCAGCTAGGCCGCCACTTCGGTAAAACGCCGGTCTGCCAGCAACTGACTGGGGCGCAGCAAAATCCAGGTGCCATCAGCCTGGACAAAACCCCCATCTGCATATGGCGCGAGCCTGTCGGGGATATCATTCAGGTTTCTGGTAAATGTATCTATCTTGAAATGACGCATGCCATAAACACGGTCAACTGTCAGGCCAACAAACATACCCATCATATCAATCACCATCACCCGTTGCTGTTTTGCTGAACCGGATAATTTGTCACCCAGAAATGTTGCCAGGTTGACGATTGGCAATAATCTTCCCCGCAGATTTGCTATTCCCAGCACCCAGCGCTTCACCCTGGGCAGTCGGGTGTATTGCGGCATTTCAACAATTTCAGTGAGCTCTTCCAATGCAACCACCAGGTTAATGCCGAGTACGGAAAAGCACACCACCTTGCAGGAAGGAACGATATCCTGCTGCGCCGGCAATCCGCGTTTCGCGCTATTAAACCGCTGCGACAGGGATAGGAGCGTATTGAACGGTGAACTGACCATGACTCTCTAGCAACCAGTATTCAACTGATTACTTCCTTCAGAATGCTGATGAGATCTTTTTCATTGACTGGTTTGGTGAGATAGGCCTTGGCACCCTGCCGCATACCCCAGACTTTATCGGTTTCCTGGTCTTTGGTAGTAACAATGATCACAGGGATATGCTCCGTCTCGCTGGCCTTGCTCAACTGGCGAGTCGCCTGAAAACCATTGACACCGGGCAACACAATATCCATCAAAACAGCATCCGGCTGTTCTCTCAGGGCCATGCTATAACCGGCTTCGCCACTATCAGCCGCCAGCACCTCATAGCCATTTTTTTTCAGCATACCAGTGAGTCGGTGTGTCTCAGTGGGCGAATCATCAATGATCAGTACTCTCGCCATATGCGCCCCCATCCGGGATATCGGTAGTTTGTTCCGCTGTTGAATCCGGGGCAGCTGCTCGGGGAGCAAACCTCTCCAGCGCCTCAAATAACTCAGCTTTGCTGAATGGCTTGGTGAGATAATCATCAGCCCCCACAATTCGCCCTTTTGCCTTGTCAAACAAGCCATCCTTGCTCGACAGCATAATGACCGGTGTAAATTTAAAGTGGCTGTTATTCTTGATCAGGGCGCAAGTCTGATAGCCATCCAGTCGCGGCATCATGATATCGACAAAAATGATATCAGGCCTGGTATCGGCAATCTTGGAAAGCGAGTCAAAACCGTCAATAGCCGTAATCACCTCGCACCCAGCTTTGCTCAGCAGTGTTTCCGCTGTACGGCGGATGGTATTGCTATCATCAATGACCATCACTTTAAGGCCGTTTAATTGCTCTTCCATTGTTCTTTGTCCCAATTTTTGATTCCCACAAGTCCGTGCCACCTGGATGGACTTATGTAACACAATCATGAGGTTTTATCTATAACCGCCTGTTGGGATTGGCCACCGGGCACCATTTTTAACATCAGGTATTGCGCTGACATGGCACTGGCCTTAAGTTACTGCCATGAATCGCAAACCCGCATGGCTATCATAAAGAACATGCCCACCCTGATAGCGTGACACAGGTAACAATTATGACGAGGACACTCGGCGTGGTCATGGATGCCATCGATAGCATCAACCCGAAAAAAGATACCACACTGGTGCTATTGCTGGCGGCTCAGAAGCGCGGCTGGCAGCTCATGCTGATGGAGCAATCCGACCTGGCGCTGGAAAACGGTGAACCCAGCGCAAGGATGACCCCCCTCAGGGTCAGAGATGATCTGCTGGACTGGTTCTCGCTCGATGAGCCCCAACGGCGACCCCTGTCAGAGCTGGACGTCATACTGATGCGCAAGGACCCGCCGTTCGACAGCGAGTACATCTACTCCACTTACCTGCTGGAAGCGGCGGAAAAGCGCGGCGTACTGGTCGTCAATAAACCCCAGGGGTTACGAGACTGCAACGAAAAAGTGTTTGCCACGCTGTTTCCTCAATGTGCGCCCCCTCTGCTGGTCAGCCGCGATGCAGTGATGCTCAAGCAATTTCACAAGACCCACAACAATGTAGTGTATAAACCCCTGGACGGCATGGGTGGGACCGCCGTATTTCATGTTCGTGCCGATGATCCGAATATCAACGTCATCATCGAGACACTGACCATGAATGGCAGCCGCACCATCATGGCACAGAAATTCATTCCCGAGATCCACCAGGGTGACAAGCGCATCCTGATGGTGGATGGTGTGCCGATACCCTTTTCCCTTGCCAGAATCCCACCTGAAGGTGACATCAGAGGCAACCTGGCAGTAGGCGGCAGGGGCGTCGTGCAACCGCTCACCGAAAGAGATCAGTGGATTGCAGCACAGGTTGGTCCCGTGCTGCGGGAGAGAGCCATTTTGTTTGCCGGGCTGGATGTGATCGGCGACTATCTGACGGAAATCAATGTCACCAGCCCCACCTGTGCACGGGAAATTGACCGGGCTGAATCTACCGATATTGGAGGCAAATTGATGGATGCCATAGAGGCAAGACTGGTCTGATGCCTGTCGCCATGCCGGAAATTCAACCAGAGCACCAGTCCGATCGGTTGGGATTTTCAATCTTCCTGGCTGTGGCCATCCACGCCATGATTATTTTTGGTATCGGCTTTAAACTCCAGCAACAACAATCACCGGCACCCACGCTGGAAGTGACTCTGGCACAACATCACCATGAAATTATCGACGAAATACCAGACTTCCTCGCCCAGCAACAGCAACAGGGCAGTGGCGAAGAGCAGCAGATAGACATGCTCACCACGGATCAGCGCCCGGAACTCAGCGCCGAACAACAGCAGTCCCCGGCATCTCCACCCGAACAACAGCGGCAACAGACACCTCGGGACGCGGTCACCCTGATATCGACCACCAGCGGTGAAAGCGCACCGACAGAAACGGCTCGAGAAGCCAAAGAGGGTGATACTGCTGTGCAATCAGCGCCTGCCATGACGCCGGAATTTGCCAGCCTGCAGGCAAAGCTGGATGAGAAGAAGCGTGAATACAGCACGCTGCCCAATGTCTTGCGGGTCACCTCCGCCAGCACCAAAGCCGCTGAGTATGCCGCCTACCTCCAGTACTGGATTGATCGTAT
>JGI24661J20069_1000273_pt1 | contig 23360 bp, 27 predicted proteins | sample MalvirmetaMSP144_FD_20069 | JGI IMG/M metagenome (IMG submission 20069) | reverse complement strand
TAGGGTGAAGAACTGGTCCGCCACCTGTGGGTTGCGGGTGATTTTCTTGTCGAGAATCTGCTGGCGCCAGTTGGTGGCCTTGTCCCGCCAGTCGATGCCTTCCAGCAGCTGTTCCACCAGGGCCGGATCAAACCCCAGGGCCTTGCCGACATCCCGAATGGCGCTTTTGGGCCGGTAACGGATCACCGTGGCAGCCAGGGCGGCGCGCTCACGGGTATAACGCCGGTAGATATACTGGATAACCTCTTCACGACGTTCGTGCTCGAAATCCACATCGATATCGGGCGGTTCGTTTCGGTCTTTGGAAATAAACCGCTCGAACAGCAGTTCCACCCGGGCCGGGTTCACCTCGGTGATGCCCAGGCAATAACAAACCGCAGAGTTTGCTGCCGACCCCCGCCCCTGGCAGAGAATCCCCCGGCTGCGGGCAAAGTCGACAATATCGTGGATGGTGAGGAAGTAATGCTCGTAGTTCATCTCCGAGATCAGGCCCAGCTCCTTGCGGATCAGGCTCTGAACCTGCAGTGGTGTGCCATCCGGGTAACGCCGGCGCTCGCCTTCGCGGGTCAGCCGTTTCAGGTAGCCGGCCGGAGTCTCGTCCTCCGGCACCAGGTCTGGCGGGTATTCATAGCGCAGGCTGCCGGGCTCGAAGGTGCACTGGTTGGCAATGGTCAGGGTTTCATGCAGCCAGGCTTCCGGAAACAGCCGTTGCAGAACGGGCAGGGGGCGCAGGTATCGCTCGCCATTCTGGAACAGGCAGTGGCCGGCATTCTCCAGATTGGTGTGATTGCGCAGGGCTGTCAGTACATCCTGCAGCGGCTGGCGCTCCCGGCTGTGCATGTGCACCTCGCCCACGGCAGCCACGGGAATGCGCAGCTGATCGGCCAGCCAGTGTATCCGTGCCAGCCGCTGCTCCTCGCCGGATTCCAGGGTGCGGGCCGCGGCAATCCAGATCCGGGGGTCAAACAGTCGGGCCAGCCACTCGCCGCAGGCCAGCGCCTGATCGGAATCCGCTTCGGTAGGCGATGGGGGCAGCCACAGACACAGGCAGTCATCCAGGGTGTGGGTTTCAATGTCCCGGTAATACAGCTGGTAATGGCCTTTCTCAGCCCGCCGGCGGCCGGTAGTGATCAACTGGCAAAGCTGGCCATAGCCTTTGCGCGTGCGGGCCAGAAGGATAAAGCGAGGAGAAGCGGCGCCGGTGGGGGCATCCGACAACTCAAACCAGCTGCCGGTAATGAGTTTTACAGGACTTTCTGCCAGCGCCGCCCAGGCCCGGGGAATGCCGGCAACGGAGCAGGCATCGGTGATGGCCAGGGCGGTGTAGCCCAGCTCATGCGCTCGCTCAGCCAGTTCGTGGGGATGAGAGGCCCCGGTGAGGAAGGTGAAATTGCTGAAGCAAAACAGCTCTGCATACTGCTGCCCGGACATCAGCCAAACCACCCATGCACAAACCAGCCTTCCCGGGCATCCCGGAAGACCCAGGCCAACTGGCCGCTGCTCAACTGGGCAATGTAATAATCCCGGTGCACGCGCTGGCCATCCCACCAGCCACCGCTGATGCGCTCAGGCCCGGAAAACCAGGTAACGGGCGCCTCGGTCAGCGGTTGCGGGCCTTTCAATAACCAGAGCGGCCGCCTGGGCAGTTCTGCTGCCGGTACTGGCGGCGTTCCGGTTTTACGCAGAACTTCCGAGGCCGACCAGGCCCGTTCGGGACGATGATCCGCCTGGGGCGAGAGCTGCCTGAGAGCCTGATCGCCCAGGCGCGCCTGCAGCCGGCTGATCAGGGTATGCCAGGCTTCATTCAGATCCTGGGTTTCACCCAGCAGATCCTGCCCGGAGGGTGCTTCCCGTGACAGGAAACGCTTCACCAGCAAAACCATGGAGATAACCGGGGCGCTCAGGGAATGTTGCTCCAACCGCAGACGAACCAGGTTCAAGAAATGATCGGCCCGGTGCTCCGGCCCGGATGTGCGAATCTGCAGCCGGGTTGGTTCCGCATGCCGGTGCTTCAGAACCAGCCGCAGGCTGTCGGTATCCTGCTGGCGCCAGCACAGATCCTCTTCCAGTTCGACAAGCATGCGCTGGAGCGGAAACAGCAGCCCCTGGGTGTGTTCTATTTCCTGCACAAAATCCGCCTGTTGCCGGAACGAGTGGGGCGGCTGCCAGGGCGTGCGGGGATCTGGCCGGGTGCCCTGGATTTTCTGGATGTAAGCCAGTAACTCCGGAGACAGACGCCGTGCCAGTTCGCCGGGCGGTAAATCAAACACCTCCCCCAACGTGTTCAGCCCCAGGCGCTGCAAACGGGTACAGGCTTTCTCGTTGAATTCAGCTGCCAACAGGGGCATCTGGCTCAGGCTTCGAAGAATGTGGCCTTTGTCTGCCGTGCATTCCCCCTTGCCGGCGCGGGCAATCAGCCGGGCCGACAGAGGGGTATAGCCAATACCGATCCAGGCATTCAGCTGGCGCTCATTCAGCCCCTGTTCCACGGTTTGCCAAACGGCGGGCAGTCCGCCATACAGTTTTTGAAGGCTGCCAATTTCGGCCAGCAGACCATCGGGCGGCACCAACACAATATGGGCCGCATAGCGGTACAGCCAGCGGGCCTGATCTTCCAGAATCCTGGCTTCCTGGGTTTCATCGGCCCGCACCATGCCCAGATCCGGAGCCAGGCTGATGGCGGTTTTCAGGCGCATGCCGCTACGAATACCCTGGCTCCTGGCGTCCGGGCAGGCCTGGATCACCTTCTGGCCAGAGCCTTCAACCACCACTAGGGCGCCCTCATCTTCACGGGTGCGCCGAATATGGTCCAGCACCAGGTGCGGGAAATGCAGATACAGCCAGAGCATGGAGCGTTATTACCCGGTTGAACCCGACCAGGGGCCCCGGACAACCCGGGTGGTTTCACGGAAGGAGAGATCGGCCCGCTGGGCCATGGCCAGTGAACAGCGCTGCCCGGGCCAGCTACCCCGGCGCTTGAGCACATTCACCTTGAGATCCTGCTGCTCCCCCGGTTCCAGCTCCAGCCGCAGGGCAGCCGGAGAATTCTGCCCGGCGTAACGTCGTTCCCGGAACAGCACACACACATTGCTCCCGGCTTCGGCGGCCAGTTGCAGGCGACGGACTTCCCGTGAGGCCAGCTTGCCCGGCCAGGCCATTACCAGGCCTGTTACTGGTGAGCGCAGGCAGTTCTCCAGTGTCCACAAAAAGTCGCCCTCATCATCGGTATGGATCAGCACCACCTGGTCCAGGTTGACGCCTTCCCGGGCCAGGGCAGGGGCATAGGGCGTATGCGGCGGGTTCAGCCAGAACACGCTTTTGCCCTCTTCGCACACCCGTTGCATCAGCGGCAGAAGCAAATGCAGCTCACCAATACCCGGTGCATCCAGCAGGCATTCGCTCAAGGCACCCCGGGGCCAGCCCAGGCCTCCGAGCTGGTTATCCAGCACCTGGTAACCGGTTGATTGCGCAGGCTGTGTGGTCTGGGTGTGGCGGTGCCCCTGCCAGACACGGGCATCCTGCATCAGCGTGTTCAGAAGCTCGCTCATGATGAAAACTCTCAAAATACTGTTTAAATATACAGTATTCGGAAAGCCGCCGGATTTCAAGAGAAGGGTTGATAAAGCGAAGGGCACGACCCACGCTTGTAATACAGCCATCAACCATGGAGGTTGAAATGAGTGACCTGAAAGCACACAGCTGTGAAGCTTGCAGCCCGAACGCAAGCAAGGCGACCGAGGAAGAAAAGCAGCAGCTGCATAAAGAGGTCCCAGACTGGGAAATTCTGGAAATTGACGGGGAAGAACAGCTTCATAAGGTCTACAAACTTAAAAACTTTCTGAAGGCCCTGGAGTTCACCAACAAGATTGGCGAACTTGCCGAAGAAGAAGACCATCACCCGGTGGTTGTTCTGGAATATGGCAAAGTTGCAGTGAGCTGGTGGAGCCACGAAATCGGCGGCCTGCACAAGAACGACTTCATCCTGGCAGCGAGAACCGACGCTGCTTTCAACGACATGCAATAATCCCAATCACGGCGGAACCCGGTTTCCGCCGTGCTCCTTCCGGACCGGAGACCACCAGACGAATGGTTGAAAACCGCACCGATAACCCCCTGACCCTGAAGCTCGGCAGGGAAGAGCTCATCATCCGGCTTATCAGCCACATCCACGTTAAGCGAATTCCAGCCAGTAACTGGGAGAGTTAGAAGCCTTCGTCAACTGTGCTTTGCACTCCAAAAACAGTTTTAGGAGTTTGATAAACGGGTGATATACGAACGCGTTCGTGTAATTAGCTGCTAAATGCCAGTGATAGCCATGTCTAGGGCTCCAACAATCTGATCTCTGAAATGTGATAGAGAACCAATCGGATTGTTGAGATGCTTTTCAGAAACAGAGGAAATTTGCGGGGTCAACAGGAGAAGCTCCTGGTCTGCAAAGCTGATTTCTGGGGTGAGTCCTTGCATGGCTTCGCCACCGAATGCGGAGCGTTTCCCCAAAGGAATGACGATACGAGTTGCCAGTTCGCTCAGCAGGCTGCTTTGAATATCGACAAGGTAAGGGTAGTGAGCTTTGCTAGTTTTACTTGGGTTGAGGTATACATCGAACTGTGCCATCAAAATTCCCTGAATTCATCGCCGAAGCATCCATGTTGTTCGACAAAATCGTTATAACTTTTTATCGCAGACCTGTTTTCTTCAACCCATTGTTCTGCTTCGCGTTTGGCAAGCTCTTCTTTCAGGGCTCGCTCCAGGGTAGCAGACAAGTTAATGTTCAGTTCACGGGTCTTACGCAGTAGATCGCTATTGACTGAGAGGTTCGCAGCTTTTTTCGGTGCGGCTGTGTTGTAGAGTTCGGCCATTCCAGCCTCCAAGTGGCTATTTAATGCATGGCCTCAGTTTATGCGCATGATAGTGCGCATTCAAGAATTTAGCCAAAGGCTCTTGTCGGACGCGCCTGAGCTGGCGCTTCGCCGCTCCGCAAAGCCAGGGCGTTATGCAATACGTTCGCCTTGACGTACGTACCCAAGAGCGTACACTTGTTTAAAAGTTGAACATACAAGAGGTGCGTCATGACCGGAATCACAGCAACTGAGGCGCGCAGCAACCTATATCGGTTGATCGACGAGACCGCCGAGTCCCACCAACCAATCGTCATCATGGGAAAGCGGAACAAAGCGGTTCTGGTATCCGAGGAAGACTGGTCTGCAATTCAGGAAACGCTTTACCTGCTCTCCGTGCCTGGTATGCGGGAGTCTATTCGTGAGGGGATGGATACCCCCGAGGATGAATGCGATGAGGAGCTGGACTGGTGACATGGAAGTTGGTTTACACCAAGCAAGCCCAGAAAGATGCAAAAAAGCTGGCCTTCAGCGGTCTCAAACCAAAAGCCCAGGAAGTGTTGGCGCTTATAGCAGAAGATCCATACCGCAAGCCCCCTCCGCTTGAGAAGCTCATAGGTGATCTTTCGGGAGCCTATTCACGCCGAATCAATATTCAGCACCGTCTGGTCTACCAAGTGCTAGAGGACGAGCAAGTGGTGAAAGTCCTCAGGCTCTGGAGCCACTACGAATAATGCATAACCAGCCGCTGTTGCCGGACAATTTTTCCACCGCTTCGCGGCTCCAAAATTGCCGCAAAGCTTCGCTCTAGCTGTCTGTAATCATGGAAGAATTTCAAAATCGAGGAAACAAGGATGTGGGATTTTATAGGCTACACTGGTGTTGCTGTTTTTATTCTGGGCGGACTTGCACTTCTGGTCGCAGCGTTCAGAACAAGCATTTTATGGGGTCTGGGCTGCCTTATATTTTCGCCGCTATCGCTGGTTTATATCATCCTGCATTGGGGTGCTGCGAAGTTCCCATTCTATGTGCAGCTATTCGGGGTTTTCCTATTTTTAGCGGCGGTTTACATTCCATATTGGTCTCGCGCCTAGTGGTGGTTGGCCAGTTAACAAAATGGTCAACCGGACGCCAAAAGCGTACTGCACCGGGGTAAGTCCACGCCGCTTCGCTCAGCGTTAAATCAGTAGTGATACCGGAGCTGGGCGATAAGCAAAGCGTCATCCGTGACTTTGTAAACTATTCGGTGCTCTTCGTTGATCCGACGGGACCAGTACCCGGCGAGGCTGTGTTTTAGGGGCTCTGGTTTGCCAACACCTTCGAACGGTTCTCGCTTGGTCTCTTTGATCAGCTTGTTGATTCGGTTAAGAATCTTTTTGTCGGTTTTCTGCCAGTACAGATAGTCTTCCCAGGCGTTCTCGGAGAAGATGAGCTTCATTCAAGAAGTTCCTTTTCTTGACCACCGCCTTGCTCCAGCTCGGCAACGGATTCCAGCAAACGCCGTGCGTTTTTTGGTGCGCGCAGAAGGTATGCAGTTTCTTGCAGCGCCTCGTAGTCCTCGAGGGAGATCATTACCACTGACTGCGACTTGCTCCGGGTGATGATCACAGGGGAGTGGTCTTCACAGACCTGCTCCATGGTTTTTGCTAGATTGGTTCTAGCGGCTGTGTAGCTAATGGCATCCATAGGGTTGCTCCTGTACAGGATGTTGTTCATGGTCAGGATACCGTACGTCAAAGGATTTAACAATCGGCTGCACAGCGACCGATTTTCCACCGCTTCGCGCCTCCAAACCGGCGCGTGAGCCGGGCGGTTATGCATGTTTAATCAAGAAACTATGAAGTCGGGTAAGGGAATGCCAGATGCTCAATGAAGATTCAGGTGTATTTAGGTTGGCCGCAAGATTTGTCGCTTGGGTGATTGTTGAGTTCGTCTACGAGATTGGATTTCAATTGTTCTGTACATGGGCGGGCCGGCTGGCGTTGTTGCTCTTAACTCTTGGAAAATTCCCTAGCTCTCAGCAGGCCGAGGACTACGAGGTTTTGATCGGCCTTTTTGGATTAGCTTTGATCTTTGGGTTGGCTTTCTTGTCGTTTGAGTACTTAAGCTATTCAAATGCATAACAAGGCCATCAAGGTTGTTCCGGGCCGATGGCCCTCCACCGGACGCCCTTGTCAGGTCGCCGAATTGTGGCGTTAGCGGGCTATAAACTATGCCAACCTCGGAAGAAATTCTCGCTGGGCTCAGCGCCATCGCTAATGATTGGCGCCTTCTTGCCATTTTTTGGCACGGATACTTCGCAGCGCTCATTTTTGTGCTGTTTGCTGGGCTGCGCCTGAAAGGACGGCTCTTTGGAATACTACTCGCAGCGCCGATGCTCTCCGTTAGCGCCCTTGCGTGGATTCATGGGAACCCGTTCAACGGATTTTTCTTCGCGCTCACAGGTGTTCTGTTGATCGGAATCGCATTACGTATTCAGATAGAACGTCTAAGCATTGCTCCAATGCGGCTTACGATTCCCGGAGCTTTACTAATCCTCTTTGGTTGGGTTTATCCTCATTTTCTCCAGGATACAGGGGCCACCGCGTACCTCTATGCAGCACCAACGGGCCTGGTCCCATGCCCTACGCTATCGATTATCATCGGATTTACGCTGGTGATGCGTGGATTGGGATCCAGGGCGTGGTGCCTCGTGTTGAGCGCAGTGGGTCTATTCTATGGTGCCTTCGGAGCTGGCCGGCTTGGCGTGATGATTGACTGGATTCTATTCATCGGCGCCTTGGCAACGGTATATGTCGCCTTTTCAACATATTTGACGGGAAACCGTATTGACGAAATTGCCCGCTAACAAAAAATTGCAGCCCTTTCCGGCCCTGACGGGCCTCCACCGGGCGCGACCAGCGCGGCCGCGCCGCTGAATAAATGGCGTTTTGTGGTTATGAAACAACCGATATCGGGGTTCCACAAAGATGAATTCGACGACTGGGTAGCAGAATTAGCTTGCGGTCATTTCCAACATGTCAGGCACAACCCTCCGTGGCAGAATCGGCCTTGGGTGGAGAAATTGGAAACACGAAATGAGATGCTGGGATCTCTTTTAAACTGTAAGAAGTGCGAGGAAGGCGCTCCACCTGATGAGAAAGTTTAAATCATCCCGCAGCGTGTCATGCCCACCTAACAAGTGCAGGCACGGCGACGCCTACTACATTTCGGCTTTGGCTCCACTCCGTAGCTGCGTATGCTTTTGGGCCTAAGGCGGAGTTATTATGCTGATCGTGTTGCGGGTGTCATTACTCTATTTATGTTTTGTATTCGCGGCGGGCTTTCTGCTGGGGATCGTGCGCGTGATGTTTATGGTCGGTCTCTTGGGCGAGCGATACGCCGAACTTGCCGAGATGCCCTTTATGATCCTGGTGTGTGGTGTAACAGCTTACTACCTGGTTAAAAAATATCGTGAGCAGTTGTCCACAGCCCGCGCTGTCTGTGTGGGGCTGATTAGCCTTGTACTGTTACTTGCCGTCGAGTTCAGTGTGGTACTTGAACTACGGGGTTTGTCCATCCCCGAGTATTTTGCATTGCGCGATCCTGTTTCGGGCACGGCCTACATAGTTGGTCTCGTCAGCTTTGCACTCGCGCCGGTCGCGTTTTATTTACGTCAGCGTTAACTGAACGGAGGCGACGTGAAGTATTTTGCTTACGGATCAAATATGTCACTCCGACGATTGAAAGAGAGGGTTCCCAGTGCCCGGCGGATAGGCATGTTTACGCTTTCTGGGCATTCTCTTCGGTTTCATAAGGTGAGCAGAAAAGACCGATCGGCAAAGTGCGATGCGCTGTTAACCAACAACCCTGACGACTGTGTCATTGGTGCGGTTTTCGAAATACCGGAAGCTGAAAAAGGTTCACTCGACAGAGCCGAAGGACTGGGCTTTGGTTATCGGCAAAAGCAGGTTCTGATAAATGATGACTATGGCAATTCAGTTGAAGCGTATACCTACTACGCAACAAATACAGATCCTGACATGCTGCCTTATTCCTGGTATCTACATCATGTGATACAGGGCGCGAAAGAAACAGGCGTTCCCGCCGACTATCTGGATTCCCTGTCGGCGACAAAAATCAAGGAAGACCCAAACAGAAAAAGGGATGCAAGGGAGCGTGCGATTTACCGTTAACATGCGCGAACACAGCGCGCCTACGAATGGAGAAAGTCTGCTATGAGCTCGGCTACGGCACCCTACCCAATCGGCACGCCCGGCATTCCCTGGGCGGATGCGGAGTACGCCGAGTGGTTGTCACAACAGACACGCCAACGCAGTTACGAGTCCGACGTGCTAAGTGTGATTGACCGCCTGCGCTCGCGTTTCGACGTGGAAGAATATGGGCATCTGGACTATGGCCCGGACCGTTATCCGCTGATGGCGATCCGCAGCCGAAACTGGAGTGACGATCTGCCGGTGGTGCTGGTAACCGGTGGGGTGCACGGCTATGAAACAAGCGGCGTGCACGGCGCGCTGCAGTTCGTTGATCAGCATGCGGAAGATTACGCCGGCCGCGTCAACCTGCTGGTTGCGCCCTGTGTCAGTCCCTGGGCTTACGAGCGCATTCATCGCTGGAATGCGAACGCGGTTGACCCGAACCGTTCCTTCCGGAGCGACGGTTCGGCTGAGGAATCAGCGGCACTGATGAAACTGGTGGCGCCTATTCGCGATCAGGCGCTGCTGCATATCGACCTGCATGAAACCACGGATTCCGACGAAACCGAGTTCCGCCCTGCGCTGGCCGCCCGTGACGGAAAGCCGTTCGAGCCGGGTGAAATTCCCGACGGCTTCTATCTGGTGGATGACAGCGAAAGCCCCCAGCCCGAATTTCAGCAGGCGTTGATCGAGGCTGTGGCGAAGATCACTCATATCGCGCCCGCTGATGACAAGGGCGAGATTTTCGGAACACCGGTGGCGGATCGGGGTGTTATTCGGTACCCGCTCAGTCATCTCGGCCTTTGCGCCAGTATGACCAGCGCCCTCTACAGGACCACGACCGAGGTCTATCCGGACAGCGCCGGCGTCAGCCCTGAGCAGTGCAATCGTGCGCAGGTTGTTGCGGTGTGTGCCGCCATCGACTATGCACTGGCACATCAGTAGCGGCAATGGCCGGCCTGGGTGCTGTGCTACTCACTTCTTAGCAACAACGCCGGGTCCAGCCGCATGGCACGCAGGGTTGGCAGCAGGCCGCCGAGCAGCGCGAGTGAGCTGACGGCGCCTGCCACCAGTGCACCGATCCACCACAGATCCCCTGCCGGCAGTTTCAGCAGTTCAGATGCCAGCGGCAGGGCAATCAGCGCCCCCAGCGCGGTGGCGAACACCGTGGCCAGAAACGTCAGCAGGCCGGTTTCCAGCAGCATGGATTGTCGTATTGCCTGGTGTCGGGCGCCCAGGCAATGCAACAGGTTGGCCTCGTAGAGTTGTCGCCTGCGACTGACACTGACCACGCTGGACAGCACCAGAAGGCTTGCCAGCAAGCTGACAGTAGCCACTGCCGCCAGGCCCGCCGCCATCTTGTTGAGCAGGTCACCGGCGGTTTCCAGCCAGTCGGCGGTGCGCAGCGTGATCACGTTGGGTATGTTCTGCGCTAGCCACTGTTGCGATTTTTTGGCCGCCGAATCGCTCTGGTAGACCGCACCAACGTAACGTCCAATCAGGCCTTCCAGGGCCCCATTTTGCAGAATCCCTTCAAACCAGAACCGGGTCTGCAGACCTTTCTGACGGTAGATGGCCCGGATTTCTGCGGTAATCGGCTGGTCCTGGGCGGTGAATTCAATCTGGTCACCGACCGTTAGCCCCAGCTGGTTGGCTTCCCGGTCTTCCATGGCCATGTACGCAGGCTCGCCGTCCGGGGCGGGTGCGCTCCACCACTGGCCGCTGACCAGTTCCAGGCCTTCCGGGTTGCCGGAAAGGTAGCTGAGCTTGTACTCGTCCCCCATGGCCTCACGTCTGGCCTGGGGCTTGTCTGCAAGCACCTGGGAAATGGGCGCACCATTGATCTGTGCCAGGCGCGCACGAACCATGGGCAGCAGCTCGGTTTTGCTGGTGGGGTCAAGGGATTCAAGGCCGGCCTTCGTCCGATCCATCTGATCCGGGAACACTTCATATAGAATCAGCGCCGGAGATTCGGCGGGTATGGTGGTTTCCAGCGCCCGCAGGAGAGTAGTGACAACCAGGGTGCAAGCGACAACCAGTGTGAGAGCCGTCCCCAGGGACAATAACGTTGCCCGCAGGGGCGAATCCGGACGGTGCAGGTTGGCCAGCGCCAGCCGCCGGGCAAAGCTGCGATCGGCAAAGCCACCGTTTTCCAGTGCCTTGGCGCCGCGGCGCAATCCCTTGATCAGACCTTCCAGCAATCCCCAGAGCACAATAACGGCCAGCAGAAACAGAAATCCCAGTTCCGGAGAAGGCAGCCAGAACAGTGTGGCGCCAATGTAGACGGCCAGCAGCAGGTAGCTGGCGATTCGCCAGCTTCGTGGTTCATTGGGCGCGGCCTGCACCTGGCCCCTGAAAAGGCCGGCCGGCGAGGCGGCAAGCGCCCGGGCCAGCGCCGGTAGCGCAAACACGTAGGCTGTCAGCACGGCAAACAGCCAGCTTAGTAACAGCGGTATCAGCCAAAGGGACAGCCAGGAACCGGCGCCGTCAGGCCCGGCCACGGCAAATGCATCGCCTGCCACCGCGATAGCCACAGCAGACAGCCCCAGCCCGATGGCGCCGCCAATCAGCCCCGCCAGGCTACCCAACAGGCCGATCTGCAACAGGTAGATGGCCACCAGGGGTTTGCGGCGCAGGCCCAGCGTCTGCAATGTGGCAATGGTGCCCAGTTTTTCATCCAGATAGGCATGAATACTGTTGGCCACGCCCAGGCCACCGATGAACAGGGTGGTGAAGGCAATCAGGATCAGCGCCGTGGCGATCTGGTCCAGCCGCTCGGCAATGCGTTCGCTGCGTTCGGCAAAGGTGGTGGTGTCCCAGTTTGGCTGGGGGAAGGCCTGCTCGAATTCGTTCAGCCAGGTGTCCAGGTTCTGGTCGGTCTTCACCTTGTATTCATAATCCACGCGGCTGCCCGGGCGGATCAGTTCCGTTGCTTCCACTGCCTGTGCGGAAATCATGATCGGCAGGCCGCGCCAGTTGGCGTTCAGGCGGCGGTCCGGTTGTTTCTGAATCAAGCCGCTGATGCGGAAAGTGGCGGCGCCGATCTGGATCTGATCACCGATGGACTGGCCCAGGCGCTCGGCAAGCAGCGGGTCTATAATGGCGCCCCAGTGGCCGTCCTGTCTGGAACTTAGATCTGCCAGTGACTTGTCCGGTGTCAGCTGCAGCTCGCCGTACAGTGGGTAGGCCGCATCGGGAACCAGTATCTCGGCTCTGAAGAAGCCGTCGCCGTTCTCGCTGCTGACAATGGTGTCAAATTCGCGAACCAGGGCTACTTGGCCGGTGTCGCCTACCCATTCAAGCACGTCGTCTGGTAGAGGTTCACTGGCATCCAGTTCCACATCGCCGCCCATCAGAGCGCGGGTGTCCGCCAGCAGGCTCTGCTCGATCACCCGGTAAAGGCTGGCGGTGGCCGCCACCAGGGTGACACCCAGGATAAGGCAGGCAAGAAATACCTTGAGCGCGGAAATACGGGAACGCAGGTCGGTGATGGCGAATCTCAGCATCCACAGGATGCTGGCCGGACGCGGTCGGGTGGGGGCTTCAGTCCTCATACAGACGCCCGCCATCCATCCGTACGCGGTGCTGGCAACGCTGTGCCACGCGTTCATCGTGGGTGACCAGCACCAGAGTGGATCTGCTTTCCCGGTGCAGGTCGAACAGCAGCGACAGCACTTTTTCACCCGTCTCCTGGTCCAGGTTACCGGTGGGTTCGTCTCCCAGCAGCAGGCTTGGCTGGTGCACCAGGGCCCGGGCAATGGCTACCCGCTGTTGCTCGCCGCCGGAAAGCTGCCCCGGATAATGCTGCAACCGATGGCTCAGTCCCACCGCGTCCAGCATGGCTCTGGCCTGCTCCCGGGCGCCGGTTTGCCCCGCAATTTCCAGCGGCAGGCTGACGTTGCCGAGGGCGGTCAGCCCGGGTAGCAAGTGAAAAGACTGGAAGATGATGCCAAGGTGCTCACTGCGCCAGTCGGCCAGGGTGTTGGCGTCCATGTCTCCCAGGCGCTGGTCGCCCACCAGAATGTCGCCGGAGGTGGGGCGCTGAAGCCCGGACAGCAGCAAAAGCAGAGAGGTTTTGCCGCTGCCGGAGGGGCCGGTTATTGCCAGAGTGTCGCCGGGCGGAATCTTGAGAGAGGCGTTTTTGAGCACCGCTACCGTCCCGGATTCTGTCGGGTAGGTAAGCTGGATATCACTTATCTGGACACTGGTAGACACCGGGACACCTTTCTTTTGAATGGGTTAAGTCACTGACGCAATAGCATACGATCTGTTCCGGACACTGGCGCACTATCTGCATCACTATGAATGACCTGCAATCTTCGCTGCAACAACGTCCGTACATTCAGGCCCGACCATTGGTTACTGGAAAGTGCATGGCGATTCCCATAGTCCATCATCCGGATTACAGTTTTCCGTTCCCGGCAAAACACCGCTTCCCCATGGAAAAATTTGGCCTGCTGGCGGAACACATGCGGTCGAATGGGTTGCTCACCCGGGAGAACAGCTACCGCCCTGCGCCTTGTCGCCAGGCCTGGCTGACTCAGACCCACTGCCCGGACTATCTTGCCCGCTTCGCCGGTAACCGCCTGTCCCCCCGGGAGACCCGACAGATGAACCTGCCCTGGAGCACGGGGCTGGTGCGGCGAACGTTTCTGGCACCGTCGGGCACGGTGCTCACGGCGCAGCTGGCGCTGCAACACAGCGTTGCCTGCCATCTGGCCGGTGGCACCCATCACGCACATTTCGACCACGCTGCCGGGTTCTGCATCCTCAATGATCTGGCCATAGCGGCCAACGTGTTACTGCGCCAGGGCGGGGTAGACCGGGTGCTGATATTTGATGTGGATGTACACCAGGGCGACGGAACCGCCCGGTTGCTGGCCAACGAGCCGAACGCGTCCACCTGTTCGATTCACTGTGAGCGCAATTACCCCTTCGAGAAACAGGTGAGCGACCTGGATGTGGCTCTGCCGGATGGAATGGAAGACGGGGACTACCTCAAGGTTGTAGAACGCACCCTGCGTCAGGCGCTTGCAATGTCGAAGCCCGATATCGTCCTCTACGATGCGGGGGTAGACGTGTTCGCCGGCGACCCGCTGGGCCGACTGAATATCACCGAATCCGGCATCCGTGAACGGGACTACCGGGTTCTGAGCGAACTGAAAGCCCGGGGTATACCGGTGGCGACGGTGATTGGCGGCGGCTATGACGATGACCGGTTAAAACTGGCCAGGCGCCACGGCATTGTGGTGGAAGAGGCCAGCCGGGTGTTTGGCGTTACTGGCTGAAACGGCACCGACGCACTGGTATTGGGCCAATTTCTGCTGGTGACCGTTTGGGCTAACCTGTTTATAAGATACAACAAGAAGGACGGGGAATGAGGGCAGTCATGAGTGAGCAGCACGTAGATGTTCTGATTATCGGTGCAGGGGTGTCCGGCATTGGCACGGCCTGTCATCTGCGGCGGGATTGCCCCGGTAAAAGCTTCACCATCCTTGAGCGCCGCGATGATCTGGGCGGAACCTGGGATCTTTTCCGCTATCCCGGTATCCGTTCAGACTCGGACATGTACACCTTCGGCTACAACTTTCGCCCCTGGACAGGTGGCAAGGTGCTGGCGGACGGGCCCTCTATAAAGCACTACGTATCCGAAACCGCTGACGACTATGACGTGACACCACATATCCGTTTCGGCCTTGCCGTCAAGCGCGCAGAGTGGTCCACCGACAGCGCCTGCTGGACAATCACGGCGGAGCGCGAAAGCACCGGTGAAAGGCTCACGTTCACGGCCGATTTCATGATCGGCTGTACCGGTTACTACAACTACGACGCCGGCTATAAGCCCGACTTTCCCGGTGAAGACGCGTTCCAGGGCCAGATCGTCCATCCCCAGCACTGGCCGGAGCATCTGGACTATGCGGACAAGAAAGTGGTGGTGATCGGCAGCGGCGCCACAGCCGTCACCCTGGTACCGACGCTGGCCGAAGAAGCAGAGCACGTGACCATGCTGCAGCGCTCGCCCACCTACCTGATGCCGTTGCCATCGGATGATCGCATTGCCCGCTTTCTGCAGCGGACCCTGCCCTCGAAACTGGCTTACCGTTTGATAAGAGCTCGCAATATTACCGTTGCCCGGTTGCTGTTCAACCTGTCCCGCAAGCGACCCAGGATGATGCGCAACTGGATGCTGAAAACGGTGCGCAAGCAGCTGGACGGTAAGGCTGATATGCGCCATTTCACTCCCAGCTACAATCCATGGGACCAGCGCCTGTGCGTGGTGAAAGACGGGGACCTGTTCAAAGCCATCAGGGCCGGTTCAGTGTCCATGGCAACGGACCACATCGAGTGCTTCACGGAGACCGGCATTCGTCTGAAGTCCGGCGAGGAACTGAAGGCGGATATTATTATTCCCGCCACCGGACTGGACATCCAGATGCTTGGCGGTGCCGAACTGGTTGTCGATGGGAAGCCGGTGGTGATGCGGGACAAGGTGGTGTACAAGAACGTGATGGTAGAGGGTGTGCCCAACGCCGGGATGGTGTTCGGCTATACCAATCTGTCCTGGACCCTGAAGGTGGACATTGCCGCTGAATACTTGTGCCGGGTGCTGAACTACATGGATGCCCGGGATTTGCAGGTCTGTGTGGCCAGGGATAGTGATGCCCGACGCGCCGACGATACCGTGATGGGCGGTCTGGATTCGGGTTACATTCGCCGCGCCGATGACCGGCTGCCACGTCAGGGCCTGGATGACCCCTGGCGGGTCACCCAGAATTACAAGTCGGACATCAAAACCCTTCGCTACGGGCCCATAGACGACGGTCATCTCACTTTTATTGCAGACCCGCGTAAACAGAAAAACAGCCAGGACGAGATGTCTCCGGTACTTTCCTGACGCTATTTGTGGCAGGATTCGCGGCACATTCCGGAGACAACTTTCACTGGAGAGTGCTGATTCATGTCCCGCAAAAAAAGAAAAACAGGCCGGCCCCTCTGGCACCCGGTTTACTGGACGTCCTGGACGCTGGTTTTCACGCTTTACCTTATTTCCCTGCTACCCATGAGCACCAAACAGAACTTCGGTGCCTGGTTGGGCCAGGTGCTGGAAGGCAAACTGAAATCCCGCCGGAAAGTGGCTGATACGAACCTGCAAGTGTGTTTCCCGGAAATGGACGAGGCTTCCCGTTCACGGCTGATAGAGGCCAATTTCGTGGCCTGTACCCGTGGCGTTATGGAAAGTCTGCACGCGTGGTGGCGGGATATGTCCGGCTACTGTGCGACTGCTCAGGTCGAAGGCATCGAGCATCTGCGGGCAGCTCAGGATAAAGGTAAGGGTGTGCTGCTGATCGGCGGCCACTACAGTATTTTCGACTTCGCCCTGCCGCTGATTGCCTGCCACCTGAAAAAGCCCGGTTACATGTACCGGCCCAACGCCAATCCGGTGATTGACCGAATGATAGAGCGTGGGCGTCGCCAACATCCCGGCATTCGGGGCTTCACCAAGCGGGAGCTTCGGCCCATGGTGTCTTACCTGAAAAAGGGCGGCGAGGTCTGGTTTGCCTGTGATCAGGACTTTGGCGACAAAACCGAGGTGTTTGTGCCTTTCTTCGGGGTGGATACGCCCTGCATTACCTCGCCAAGCTACATTGCCAGGGTGTCCGGCGCCTCTGTAATCTGCGTCAGCCACCTGCGTTTGCCCGATGGCCAGTACCAGATACGTTTTTCACCAGTTCAGGAGGGCTTCGGGCAGGATTCTGCTGCTGATACGGAAGTCTGGAATCGTTTCCTTGAGGGCGCGGTCCGGGAGCATCCTGATCAGTACCTGTGGTTGCACAAGCGCTTCAAGACACGCCCGGAGGGCGCCGCCCGGATCTACTGATCCTGGCCCAGGTATTTCATCACTGTGTCCTGCCAGGCATCGGTTTCCGTCACGTTCAGAATCTGCTCCGACACTGGTTCACGCAATGGGCTGCCTGCCGGTAAGGCCAGGGCATAGAGTTGTTTCTGGAATATGCCGGGCAGCAGGGTCAGACGGTTAGCGCCCATTTGCAGGTTGCGATATTGCAATAGCGGCCGGTCGTAGACAACGGCGTCTGTCTCGCCGCTTGCGACTGACTCCATGGCCGATGTCAGATCCGGGTACTGCTGATGGCGGATGCGCTGTTCCTGCAGATACTGCTCGCTGGCGGTGTTGCTGACGGTCGCCACATTGGCGCGGATCAGGTCGTCCGGTCCCTGGATCTGCGTACGCAGGTTGTTGACCGTCAGGGAGGAGGTGATAGCTGCCGTGAAGCTGGCCACCATGATCAACCCGGCAAACATCCAGACCAGCGCCACTATCCGGCCGGTCAGGGAAACGGGCGCCTTGTCGCCATAGCCCACGGTGGTCATGGTGACCGCCGCCCACCAGAACCCGGAACCGATACCCTGCGGCGCGGTGCCGCCAAACTGTTCGGGGTTCTGCCTGCGTTCGAACAGCCACAACACAAAACCGACGCCCAGCAGCAGGGCGGCCAGAGATAACACCACGCTCAGGAATTCCCAGCTCAGCAGGCTCAGCAAGCTAGCCATCAGGCCCTGTTCCGATGCCGGCGGAACCGCGATGGACAACCCCGTCTGGTAGAACGGATGGGTGAAGTCAAAGGCGGCTTCCCGCTCGGCCGTCATGGTCAGCGCGCCCACGGCGACGTCAAGCTCGCCAGCGCGGACCTGTGCCAGCAGATCATTGAAGGGCAGCGGCACCCACTCATATTCCCGACCTGTGTTCTCGGCCACCTGTCGCCACAGGTCAACGCTGATGCCCTCCCAATCGCCACTGTTGGATTGCATGACGAACGGAGGGACCTCGGTGATGCCAACGCGGATCGGGTCGGAAGTCGATTGCGCCGCCAAAAGGGCGGGCAGAAAGAGAATCAGGGAGGCCAGCAGCCTCAGTGATCGACTCATTCAAAGGCTCCCTGAATAACATCACGATAGTTGCGGATACGCTGCACATAGTGAACCGGCTCGTAGCCACGGGCATAGCCGTAACGGGTGCTGGGGTAGTAGCGCTTGTCCGCCTTCAGGGGCAGCACTTCCGCCATGTCTTCCCAGGAATCCGGGTTCTTGCCCAGCTCCCTCGCCAGCTGGCGGGCGTCCAACAGGTGCCCGCGGCCAATGTTGTAACTGGCCAGTGCCAGGAAGGTGCGGTCCGGTTCGGGAATGGTGTCCGGCAGGCGGCGATGGCGATCGGCCAGGTAACGGGCGCCGCCGTCGATGGCTGCAACCGGGTCCAGCCGGTCAGTAACGCCCAGTGACTCGGCGGTGTTGCCGGTCAGCATCATGATGCCTCTTACGCCAGTGGGGGAGACTGCGGCCGGGTCCCAATGGGATTCCTGATACGACAGAGCAGCCAGAAGATCGGCGGGCATGCCGGTTTTTTCCTCGGCAGCCTCGAACTCACCTTTGTAATCGGGCAGACGGTCTTCAATGCGGCGGTTCAGAGCCCGCAGATCGACGAAGTCAAACTCACCGATGTAGCTGTAATATCGGGTTTCCATATCGCCAATGGCTTCGTCACCGGTGCTGCTGTTCATCCATTCGTGAGCCGTATCGGCGATGCCCCCAAAGGCCTTGGGCGCGTACCAGCCCAGATTCTTGCCGGAGGAAAGATTCATGGCCACTTCCAGGTGCGGGAAGTGACGACGCATCACCTGAACAATGTTGGAGTCCGCTACGGTGCAGTCCAGATCCTGCTCGGCAACTTCCGACAGCAGGATTTCAGTGGTTAATTCATCATCTTCTGTGAAGGCAATGCCCTCGTGCTGGCCGGCCAGTTTGTTGAGGGTTTCCACATAGCTGGATGCCGCCGTTACCCGGATCTCGACGCCGGCCATTTCTTCCGGCAGGCGTGGCATCGGGCGCTGTTCACGGTGACAGACCAGTTGCTCGGTGATTTCCGTGTGGGCAGGGCCCTTGGCAAAGCGTTCGGTACGCGAGGGCAGGTGAGTCAGCCCGGCAGCTGCCAGGTGCGTAGCGCCAGATTCCAGCGCATCCAGAACCTGGGCGGTTGAGTCATACATGGTCCATTCCACGGTCCACCCTTTGCTTTCAGCGAACTCGCTGACCAGGCTGTATTCCGGCCCGATGGGGTTCTCGTGACGATCCACATAATAGGTGGTGGAACCGTTCCGGGTGGCCACCTGTAATACGCCGGTTTCCTCCGGACTGCCGATTTCGGCGCTGGCCTTTTCAGCAGAGGGCTGGTCAGCAGAGGGCTGGCTGCAGGCGGTGATCGTCAGCGCAAGCGGGAGCATGATCAGGGCCATGCCCCGTTTGTGGACGTAAGTCATAATGGACCTCGTTTTTTGGACGTGTTGTACCTGTCCTTACGAACGTGTAATCAAACTGTACCATTTTCGGAAGGTTACAGCGCGCAGACGCCGATAGCGTGGCCTATGCTGACCACACACACTGCCGAAGGAGCTCGTTTATGAACGTTCGTTTCAAATATCTGTTATTGGTGGTCAGTCTGCTTATGCCGCTCTCTGTTTTCGGCGCCGAGGGCCTTATTGCCCTTAAAAGCAGCCACAGTGTGTCTGCCACGGCTGACAAGCTGACTACGTTGCTCAAGGACAAGGGCATGACGGTCATGAATCGCATCAGCCATAGCGACGGTGCGGCCTCGGTGGACCTTGAGCTGCGAGCCACGGAACTGGTGATCTTCGGGAATCCGAAAGTAGGTACACCTTTAATGCAATGTGCCCAGAGTGTCGCCATTGATCTACCCCAGAAAGCGCTGATCTGGGAAGATGAGTCCGGCCAGGTCTGGCTGGGGTATAACGACCCCATGTACCTGAAGCAGCGCCACGGTATTGAAGGCTGTGATGCGGTGCTGGGGAAAATCGCCGGCGCGCTTGATAACTTTGCCACCGCCGCGACCCGGTAGAAACTGTCTATAGCTATTGTGTGGGCACTCTGTTAGGGTGCTCATCATCCTGCCTCTAGGGATTCCCGCAATTTTTGGCGTTTAGCCTGTGCGAACCTCCATACGACCTGTCAGAGGACGTCACCCCATTTTTGGCGCGTGACTGTAGTCGTCTTTTTTCCATGACTGAATCATGGTTTCTGCTCCTGCCTATCAATGGCCGGGGGGCGGAATTATCAAGAGTTGATCCTATATGAGTTTTTCTTCACTCGGCCTGTCCGAGCAACTGGTGCGTGCCACTACCGATCAGGGCTATGAAACCCCATCTGCCATTCAGGCCCAGGCTATTCCTGCTGTGCTGTCCGGTAGGGATGTTATGGCCGCGGCCCAGACCGGCACGGGTAAGACCGCCGGTTTCACGCTGCCACTGCTGCAGCGTCTGTCTGCCAAACCTCGCGAAGGCAAGGGCCCACGGGCGCTTATTCTGACGCCAACACGCGAGCTGGCTGCACAGGTACACGACAGTGTTGCCCTGTATAGCCGCTATATGCCGACCAAATCTGCCGTGGTATTCGGCGGTGTGAAAATCAATCCGCAGATGATGAAGCTGCGCAAGGGTCTGGACGTGCTGGTGGCAACCCCCGGCCGGCTGATGGACCTTTACCAGCAGAACGCCGTGCGCTTTGATGAAGTGGAAGTGCTGGTGCTGGATGAAGCCGACCGCATGCTGGACATGGGCTTTATCCGCGACATTAAAAAGATTCTGGCGATGCTGCCGGCCAAGCGTCAGAACCTGATGTTTTCTGCCACCTTCTCGCCCGAGATCCGCAAGCTGGCCACAGGCTTGCTGAACGATCCGATTCAGGTGGAAGTAGCCGCAAGAAACACATCGGCCGAGTCCATCGTGCAGTCGGTCTACCCGGTGGATCAGAGCCAGAAAACCGCGCTTTTGAGCAAGCTGGTGCGGGACAACGGTTGGGAGCAGGTATTGGTGTTTACCCGCACCAAACACGGCGCCAATCGTCTGACCCAGAAGCTGGAGCGCGACGGTATCACCGCCGCTGCCATTCACGGCAACAAATCCCAGGGTGCCCGTACCCGCGCGTTGGCAGAATTCAAGCAGGGTGATATACGCGTGCTGGTGGCCACCGACATCGCCGCCCGCGGTCTGGATATCAAACAGCTGCCGCAGGTGGTGAATTTTGAGCTGCCCAACGTGCCGGAAGATTACGTACACCGCATCGGTCGCACCGGTCGTGCCGGGGAGAGCGGCCACGCGCTGTCACTGGTCAGTGCCGATGAAGGCAAGATGCTGGCGGGTATCGAGAAGCTGATTAAAAAGCAGCTGCCGCGTAAAGAGATTGAAGGCTTTGAGCCGAAGAACAACCTGCCGCTGAAGCCGAAAGCGAAAGCCGATCCGAGTCGGGCACGGAATCGCAATGGAAGCGGCGGTCGCCCGGGTGGGCAGGGTCGTCCGACTGGTCAGAATGCCGGGCCGGGTGGACGCCGTGGCGGTCGATCCGCCGGTGCGGGACAGGCTCAGCGCCAGGGATAACCTTAAACCTGACAACAAAAAAGCGGTGTTTACACCGCTTTTTTGTTGGCTGTTCCGGTGGCAGGTACCGATTCCCTCACCAGAACGTCTCTTACAGACAGAGGCCGTCCGTCGGAGCTTTGTACGGTGATTGGCTGAATCGGTTCTCCGGTTTCCCGGTCCCGTAGATCCAGAGGCGTTTGCTCCGGCGCCGGGTTCCATTTGTCGCCCCACTGCCGCAGTGCCACCACAATCGGGAACAGGTCCCGACCCTTTTCGGTCAGCCGGTACTCGAAGCGGGAGCCGTGTTCGCCCACCTCAACCTTTTTCAGAACCTGATTGTCCACCAGCCGTGCGAGCCTGTCGCACAGGATGTTGCGGGCGATACCCAGTTCTTTCTGAAAATCCACAAAGCGCCGGGTGCCATACATTGCGTGCAGCACCACCAGCAGCGACCACCAGTCGCCCACCTCGTTGAGTGCACGGGCGACGGAGCAGTTTGAATCGTCAAATCGTTTTCTAGCCATGGAAAGAGTGTAGCGAATAGGGTTGCGTTTTAAAACCAGATTCAATAAAGTTGCGTAAAGAGACCAAATTGATAAGGTTGCGATCTATTATGAGCATGAACCTCGGCCCCGTTTTCGAGCCTTTTGAAATCCATAACCTGACGTTGAGAAATCGCGTCGCGATGGCTCCTATGACCCGTAACTTCTCGCCGGGCCACGTGCCAAACCAGAAGGTTGTGGACTACTATCGCCGCCGCGCTGAAGGTGGCGTCGGGTTGCTGATCTCCGAGGGAACGACCGTCAATCACGAAGCCGCCAACGGCTACCCCAATGTGCCGTTTTTCCACGGCGATGAGGCCTTGGCAGGCTGGAAGGAAGTGGTCGATGCAGTCCACGAAGCCGGCGGTGCCATTTTCCCGCAGCTCTGGCACGTGGGCGCTGTTCGTAAGGAGGGCACAGAGCCCAACAGCAGCGTTCCCGGCTACAGTCCATCCGGCTTGTTTGCACCCGGCAAGCCCAACGGCAAGGCCATGAGCAAAGAAGACATTGATGACGTGATCCAGGCCTTCGCGGACGGGGCTCAGGATGCCAAAGCGCTGGGTTTTGACGGCGTTGAGATTCACGGTGCCCACGGTTACCTGTTGGACCAGTTCCTGTGGGAAGGCACCAACCAGCGTGACGATGAGTACGGCGGCAGCCTGGAGAACCGTCTGCGCTTTGTGGTGGAAATCGTAGAGGCCGTGCGCGAGCGTGTAGGCCCGGATTTTCCCATCATGCTGAGATTCTCCCAGTGGAAGCAGCAGGACTATGAGGCCAAGCTGGTGAACAGCCCGGAAGAGCTCGAGCAGTTCCTGAAGCCCCTGGTGGACGCCGGTGTGGATATTTTCCACGCCTCGACCCGTCGATTCTGGGAGCCTGAGTTCGAGGGCTCGAACCTCAACCTGGCCGGCTGGACCCAGAAGCTTTCGGGTAAGCCCACCATGTCCGTGGGTAGCGTTGGTCTGACCGAAGACTTTATCAGCGGCACCTTCGCCAGCAAGAAAGAAGCGGTGGAACAGTCCGGCATTGATGAGCTGGTCGAGCGCATGGCCGGCCATGAATTCGAGTTGATCGCCGTTGGTCGCGCCCTGCTCCAGGATCCGGAGTGGCTGATCAAGGTAAAGGAGGGCCGGATCGACGACGTCGAGGCCTTCGCCAAAAAGTCGCTGACCAAACTCTATTGATGATTTGCACGCAATCCCTTCCTTGAAGTGCAACCTTTCAACCCCGGCCTCGGCCGGGGTTTTTTGGTGCGCCCGGCACGGGCGCACTCCTGGAGGTGAAAGTCCTCCCGTAAGCTGGCCACAGCGAACGAAGTGAAGCGCAACTGCGGAAGGGCGA
>JGI24661J20069_1000241_pt1 | contig 25002 bp, 20 predicted proteins | sample MalvirmetaMSP144_FD_20069 | JGI IMG/M metagenome (IMG submission 20069) | reverse complement strand
CCATCGAGTTCTACAACCTGTTGTCGTCGTTCGATTACATGGCGTCCACACCCACGCTGTTCAACAGCGGTACCCGCCATTCTCAGCTGTCGTCCTGTTACCTGACGACGGTGGGCGACGATCTTGAAGACATCTACGGCGCCATCCGCGATAACGCCATGCTGTCGAAATGGGCGGGCGGTCTGGGTAACGACTGGACGCCAGTCCGTGCGCTGGGCTCCCACATCAAAGGAACCAACGGCCAGAGCCAGGGCGTGGTGCCCTTCCTGAAAGTCGTCAACGACACCGCCGTGGCGGTGAACCAGGGCGGCAAACGCAAGGGCGCGGTGTGTGCCTACCTGGAAAGCTGGCATCTGGACATCGAGGAATTCCTGGAACTGCGTAAGAATACCGGCGACGAACGCCGCCGAACCCACGACATGAATACAGCCAACTGGGTGCCCGATCTGCTGATCGAGCGCATGCGCGAAGACCGTGACTGGACCCTTTTCTCTCCCAGCGATGCGCCGGATCTGCACGACCTGTACGGCAACGCCTTCCGTGAACGCTACGAGCATTACGAAGCCCTGGCAGAGCAGGGAAAAATCAAGCTGTTCAAGAAAATCCCGGCCAAGCAGCTCTGGCGCAAGATGCTCACCGTGCTGTTTGAAACCGGCCACCCCTGGATTACCTTCAAGGACCCTTGCAACCTGCGTTCTCCCCAACAGCACCGGGGCGTGGTGCACAGCTCTAACCTGTGCACAGAAATCACCCTGAATACCAGTGCCGACGAGATCGCCGTATGCAACCTCGGTTCCGTGAACCTGGCGGCCCATATTGCCAACGGCGAGCTGGACGTGCAGCGCCTGGAACAGACGGTAAACACCGCCGTGCGCATGCTCGATAACGTTATCGACATCAACTACTACGCCGTGCCCCAGGCCCGCAATTCCAACCTCAAGCATCGCCCGGTTGGCCTCGGCCTCATGGGCTTCCAGGACGCGCTCTATCAACTGGGCCTGCCGTATTCCAGCCCGGAAGCGGTTGAGTTCGCTGACGTTGCCATGGAGCAACTCAGCTACTTCGCCATCCGCGCCTCAGCTTCGCTGGCGGGTGAGCGAGGTGCCTATGAGAGCTATGAGGGTTCACTCTGGCAGCAGGGCATCCTGCCCATCGACTCCATCAACCTGCTCAAAGAGAACCGCCGGGAAGGGGACCTGTCTGTGAACACCAACGCCCGGCTGGACTGGTCTCCCGTACGCGAACTGATCGCAAAAAACGGCATGCGCAACAGCAACGTGATGGCGATCGCTCCGACTGCCACGATTTCCAACATCGTGGGTGTGTCCCAGTCCATCGAGCCGGCGTACCAGAACCTGTTCGTGAAATCGAACCTCTCCGGCGAGTTCACCGTGGTGAATCCCTCTCTGGTCCGGGACCTCAAGGCCGAAGGACTGTGGGACAACGTGATGGTGAACGACCTCAAATACTTCGACGGCAGCGTGCAGCAAATCGACCGCATCCCGAACGAACTGAAAGCGCGATACGCCACTGCCTTTGAGATCGACGCAAGGTGGCTGGTGGAGGCCGCGGCCCGGCGCCAGAAATGGCTGGACCAGGCCCAGAGCCTGAACCTGTACATGGCCGAGCCCAGCGGCAAAAAGCTGGATGCCCTGTACCAGCTGGCCTGGGAACGTGGCCTGAAAACCACCTATTACCTTCGCTCCCTGGGTGCCACCGGTGCTGAAAAAACCGCTCCGGTTGCCGCGCCCCAACCCCAGGTGTGCAGCATCGACGATCCGGACTGCGAAGCCTGTCAGTAACTGCTCACTTAACGATTTCGAGGCAAAACCATGCTTGATTGGGACGACGAACCAAAAACGGAATCCAAAGCGGCGCCTCCCGGCGCCCCGGCACCGGTGAACGTGGACGACAAACGCGTCATCAACGGCGAAACCGACATCAACCAGCTGGCACCGTTCAAGTACCCCTGGGCCTGGGAGTACTTCATGAACGCCAACAAAAACCACTGGACCCCCCTGGACGTGAACATGGCCCAGGACGTTCACGACTACCACCACCGGCTGACCGCGCCGGAAAAGCACGTGTACGAGAACGTGTTGGCTTACCTCACCACTTCCGACATCCTCGCCATGCGCAACATCGGCCTGGCGGTGATGGAGAAGATGAGCGCGCCGGAACTGCAGATCTACCAGGCCCGGCAGGTATACGAGGAAGCCATGCACACCTGGGCCTACCAGCACTGCATCGAAACCCTCAACCTGGACCAGAGCGAGATCTACAACCGTTACCGCGTGGTGCCCGCCATCAACGGCAAGATCCAGATTGCCAACCGCCGGCTGGATGCGGCCATGCGGCCAGACATGAACTTGCGTAACAAGGACGACCTTCAGGAGTTCATCATGTCTTACCTGTTCTTCGCGGCGGTGTTCGAAGGCACCTGGTTCTACAACGGCTTCAGCCCTATCTTCGCCCTGCAGCGCCGGGGCCTGATGCGCGGCACCGGCGAACAATTGCAGTACATCCTTCGGGACGAGGCCATGCACTTCTCATTCGGCCTGAAAGTGGTCAACCAGATCGTGGAAGAGGAGAACATCACCTTCGACCCGAAGGCCGTGCGCGAGATGTGGGACGAATCCGAAGCCGCCGAAAGGGCCTATGCGGATTACATCCTGCGGGACCCGATACTCGGCTACTCCGCCGAGTATCACAGTGAACAGTTCCGCTTCGTGGCCAACCGCCGTGCTCGCACCGTCGGCCTGGAAGAGCCGTTCCCCGGCGCGAAGAACGTGTCGCCCTGGCTGGATGAACAGGCCACCCTGCGCAAGGAAAAGAACTTTTTTGAAACCCGGGTGATTGAGTACCAGACGGGCGCGCAGCTAGAGTGGTAAATTCGGCCGAGCAGCCGGAGTGATATGCCCTGTGTTCGCATGAATCTGTGATCCGAGCAGGGCGTATAACCTTGGGCCTGGCATGAATTTCTTCAGAGGTAACGTTGGTGAACAAACGCAGTCTGAAAGCCCTCATCGCGCTGTGGTGCCTCGTTTGCTCGATGGGGTTGCTGGCTTTGCCGGCTGTCTCCGTGGCAGAGGGTACACTGAAGTTCGCGTTTGCCGACAATTCAAAACCTTACAGTTTCTCTCAGGATGAAAAGGCAGCCGGGCTATTTCCGGAAGTGGTACGGTTAACTTTCAGTTTTATCCCCGACTACGATATGGCGAGCGCGGTGATGCCGTGGTCGAGGGCGCAGTACAACCTCAGGTTGGGGCTGAACGATGGCCTCCTCACCTATCCGTCGAAGGAGCGACAGAACTACGCAGTCTTTTCAGCGGGGCCGCTTTTCATTCAGGATTTTGGCCACCTGGTTTACTCGGCTGAAAACCCCAATAAAGACCTGATCGAATCGGCCTCCAGCTTTGCTGACTTGTCCGATTTGAAGGTAATCGTCGAAAAGGGCTCTCAATGGGAAGAGAATAATATACCAGGCTATCTGGAGCGTGTTCCCGGTCGGGACAGTGAGACGATGATGCATCTCCTGATGTTCCGGGAAGCCGGGGATTTTCTGGTGCAGCCCGCTGAAGACGCCCGTTTTATTGCAGGGAAGCTGGGCTACACCGAAAACCTGAAGATTCGCAAGGTCGATTTTATTCCAAACTCCATGATCCCTTTCCATCTTGGAGTTTCGCGCCAGCATCCATCCGCTAACGATGTGATCAATCAGGTTGATGCAATCATGCAAAAGCCGGACTTTCAGTCACAATTGACGACTCTGATCAGGAGTTATCGATAAGGCTGCACGGGCTAGCTGCCCGGCATCTTTATGCGGCCTTCACCGCCACCCGGGTACCATTAAACGCCGCATTCCCGGTCAGTGCGTCAATGCGCCCGGAATCAGTGACGTCGTTCATGCTCACGCCGGGTTGTCCCTCGGCGATCGACATGGCGGTGTCCGTCCGGTTATGGCCCCAGCCTTGGGGCATGCTGATCACACCCTCGAACATATCGTCGTCGATTTCCACCGGCAGGTTGATGCTTCCGGAAGCCGACGTAACCGTGGCCAGTTGTCCGTCTTCAAGCCCGATTTTGAGGGCATCTGACGCGTTCATCTGTAACGTGCACGGGTTCTTGCCCTTGACCAGGCGGTGGGAGTTCTGGGTCCAGGTGTTGTGGCTGCGAGGCAGGCGGCGGCTGATCAGCGTGAACGGATAGTCGCTGTTCTCATCTGCCTGCAACAGGCCCGAGGCATCCAGGCGTTTCAGATCCTTCAGGTATAGCTCGGGGGCAATGCGGATCTTGCCGTCCTCGGTCTGGATGCGCTGCGCCAGGCAGGGCTGCAGTGGTCCCAGATCCACACCATGGGGGTTGGCTTTCAGGGTCTCCAGGCTCATGCCCTCTTTTCCGTAGGCGCCGTGTTTCAGGCCCAGATCCAGCATGGCCTCCGGCGTAACACCATCGTCTTCCAGGCCCGTTAACTGCAGGGCCAGATCCCGCAGAATCTCCCAGTCGTGTTTCTGGTTCGGCGCTTTCTCGAACATCGGTTCCGAGAATTTCGCGGTATTGCGAACGGCGAAAGAGTTGAAGAACACATCGAAGTGCGGCACTTCCAGCCCGGTTGTGGCCGGCAGGATGATGTCGGCATGGCGGGTGGTTTCGTTCAGGTAGATATCCACCGACACCATGAAATCCAGGGCATCGAAGGCGTCTTCCAGTCGGGCTCCGCCGGGCGCCGAAAGCACCGGATTGCCGGCGATGGTGATCATCGCGCGGATCTGGCCCTCGCCCGGGGTCAGGATCTCATCGGCCAGGGTAGCCACGGGGAATTCGTTGTTGAAGTAGGGCAGTTTTCGCACCCGGGACTCGTAACGGCCATAGGAACTCGGCTTGCCCTTTTTGTCCCTGACAAGATCAAAGGCCGGCTGGGGGAACATGGCGCCACCGCGGCTATCGAAGTTGCCGGTGAGAATGTTCAATACATTGTTGAGCCACTGGCAGAGGCCGCCGAACGACTGCGTCGAGGCGCCCATGCGGCTGTAGCAAACGGCGCTCTTCGCAGCTGCCATCTCCCGGGCCAGCTCGCGGATGGCCTCCGCGGTCATACCACAGGCTGCCGCCACGTTTTCCGGGCTATAGGGTTTTACGGCCTCGGCCAGTTGCTCCAGCCCGTCGATCCGGTCTTCCAGATGACCAAGGGTAACCAATTGTTCCTCAAACAGGGTGTGAACCATGGCCAGCATGAACAGGGCATCGGTTTCCGGGCGGATAAACAGGTGCTGGTCGGCCTTTCTCGCAGTCTCGGTGCGCCGTGGATCAACCACCACCACCTTGCCGCCACGTTGCTGGATGGCCTTCAGGCGTTTGCCGACGCCGGGGGCGGTCATCAGGCTGCCGTTGGAAACAATCGGGTTGGCACCAATGATCAGCATGAAATCCGTATGGTCGATGTCCGGCACCGGAATCAGCATGCCGGCACCCAGCATGTAATTGGAGGCCACGTGGTGTGGTAACTGGTCCGCCGATGCGGAGCTGTAGCGGTTATTGGTGCCCAGCGCCTTGAAGAACCGCGGCAGCATGATGGCGTTGCCGAAGTTATGGGCGTTTGGATTACCCAGATAAACCCCGACCGCATCCTGCCCGTGTTCCTGCTGGATGCCGCGAAACCGCGAGGCGATTTCCTCGAAGGCAGCTTCCCAGCTGATCTCCTGCCAGCCGTCCGCGGTGCGCTTCATAGGTGCTTTCAGGCGGTCCTTGTCATTGTAGAAATCCTGCAGTGCAACGGCTTTCGGGCAGATATGGCCGTGGCTGAACGGGTCGTTGCTGTCGCCCTTGATGGACAGGATCTCGCTACCCCGATGCTGGATTTCGAGGCCACACATGGCTTCACAGATGTTACAGGTGCGGTAATGGGTCTGGGTGTCGGTCATGGCAAACACTCGGTCCGGATATTGTCGTTATTGGTACTGGCAGTGTGGCACAAGCCGGCGGAAAATCAGACGGTCATAATTCACATAAAACCGGTCAATCCCGCCAAATACTGTTTCTCTCGGTGCCTGAAAGACAGGCCGGAATTTCATCGTACAATAGCCCATGGCTAAAACCTTTTACCGTCGGGGCCCGGACCATCGAGCCGGAGCGCCGGTTACCTTTCTCGACGTCCGCCGTCGTTTCCAGTTCCGTTCCATCGAGCTTGGCCGCTGGGTCACCGAGCCGGAAAAACAGCGCAGTGCGTCGCTGTTCTACGATGCCCTGTGCGATCTGATGACCATTCTTGGCGGCACCGAGTCTCTGGTTTCCCTGCGTGGCACCCTGGCTCTTCAATATGGCATTGGCGGCCGACCGGGTGTGTCGGCCCACTACACGCCGGCCACGCGCAGCTTCTCACTGGCCAAAAATGCCGGGCCCGGCAGCATCGCCCACGAGTGGTTTCACGCCTTTGATCATTACATCGGCGAGAAACTTTTCGGCGAGGCCCACAGAGGCCAGTTTGCTTCGAAGCTCTGGCTTGGCCGTGACGACGCTGTGCGGCATCCGCTGAACGATCGACTGCAGGCCTGCTTCAAGGCGATTCTGCTGGACGAAAAAGGCGCAGAGCCCAGCGAGCTCTTCCGGTGCTCGGTGAGGGCGGACAAAGCGGCAGGAATTCAATATTTCAGCTTGCCTGAAGAGCTTTGCGCCCGGGCGTTTGAAGCGTTTGTGCAGGATGCAAACGTGAAGAACGCCTTTCTGGTGAGCGGAACCCGGGAATCTGAAGAGGCAAAGCTGGGTCTGTACCCGGTGGGCGCGGAACGCGATCGCGTCAATAACGCTTTTTACGATTATTATAACGCTCTTGGCCGGGCGCTCCGGTCAACAGAGGAGTAATGGCTTATGACAGCGCTTGAGCTGAAAGTACCGCCGGTGGTTCTAGTCTCTATTGTGGCGGTTGGGATGTGGGCTCTGTCCCGCATTGCACCTGACTTGGCAATTGCCATTCCAGCAGCAGGCTGGTTGGCGTCTGGCGTTGCACTGACGGGTATGGCGATCGCGATTCTTGGTGTCTTGGCGTTCAGAAAGGTGGGCACAACGGTAGATCCCAGGGTTCCCGGGCAGTCGGAAAGTCTCGTGGTTTCTGGTGTCTATCGGTACAGCAGAAACCCGATGTACCTCGGATTCCTGCTGGTTCTCTGCGCCTGGGGGCTGTGGCTTGGCAATCTGCCGGCCCTGCTTTTTCTACCGGCATTTGTCCTCTACATGAACCATTTCCAGATTGTTCCGGAGGAGCGGTTCATGCGGGACAAATTCGGTGCCACCTATACGACCTACTGTGCCAAGGTTCGCCGCTGGATATGAGCAGCAATTCAGCGGCAGTGCGCGTGAGCAAACCAACTAAAGGAGCCGTTCCAGGCTAGAAGCCTTCCTTTCAACCTCCAGCCAGGCCTGTAGCTCGTGGAGCGGCTTCGGCGAGCAGATCCAGTAGCCCTGGAGCATTTCCGCTCCCAACTGGTTGAGAAGGCGGGCCGACTTTTCGGTTTCGACACCCTCGGCCACCACCTGATAGCCCAGGCCCTGGCCCATCCTGATGGCGGTTTCGACAATCATCCGCGCGCCCTCGCTGGATTCGATGTCCTGTAACAGAGCGCGGTCCAGTTTGATTTCGCTGGCCGGTAGTTTCTTGAGATAGGAAAGCGAGGAGTAGCCGGCGCCAAAGTCGTCAATCGACAGCTTCAGCCCGATAGCCGTTAATTCGTTCAGGGCGTTCAGGCCCCTGTGGGGATCGTCCATGGCAGCGGTTTCGGTCAGCTCAATGATGACCTGTTCCGGATTCAGCTGATTGCGCTCTGTCCGGGTTTCGAACAGCCCCACCAGTTCCGGAGAGCTCAGATCCCGGGCAGAGATATTCACAGAAACGGTCAGAGACGGATCGAGGGCATGGAGTTCCTTCAGATCGTTCAGAGCCTGGTCCACCACCCATCGGGTCAGATGTTTGATCACTCCGGTTTTCTCCGCCATCGGAACAAACTCAATCGGCGGCACCCAGCCCCGGTCCGGGTGATGCCAGCGGATCAGGGCTTCCACACCCACCACTTTACCTGTCGCCAGGCTGATTTTAGGCTGATAGTAGAGCTCGGTCTGATTGTGGTGCAGTGCCTCCCGGAGGTCGGACATCAACGTCAGCCGGCTTTCGTCATAGATGTCATCCTTGCGGGAATACAGGCCGGTTTGATAAGGGCCATGAGGCGCCATTTCCATGCCGACATGGGCATTGCGGATCAGCAGAGCGGCTTTCTTGCCATGTTCCGGATAGCTGGCGGCACCAAACCGGGGATTGGGCTCTATGGCAATGTTATCCAGCAACACGGGTTCCGCCAGTTGTTTGAGTGCGTTATCCAGCGACTGGAAGTCGTCTGCCGTTTTACTGACGTTCACCAACAAACCAAAACTGTCGCCAGACAGCTGATATACCCGCTCATCGTTCCCACGCGCATCGACGGTGTGATGAACCATGGGCAGGCCTGAGGCCAAACGGGTCATATGCTCTGCCTTGGCCTTGAGCAAACGTTGGCTACGGTCGAGGCCCAGGGTCCGGCTGATTTCCTTGAGCTGCGTTATCCGGGTAACGCCCACCATGAAGCGCCCGTTGGGGTTTTCCCGCAATTGCTCATCCACCATCCATTCGAACCGGTTCCGGTTTGATAGCCCGGTCACCGGATCGTGGGTCAGTGCTTCATTCAACTGGGTCTGGGCTTCGTTGCGGGCCTTCTGTTGTTTGAGGATATCGGCCTGAGCCTGGATTTTCTGTTCCCGTTCCCGGTACAGGCGGTCGGCGAGGGCAAGCGTGAGAATGAAAGCCTCGAGCCCGGAGCCGATCTGCATGGCGTACTCGGTAAAGAAATTCTCTGGCAACAGGCCCAGGGCCCGCCCCGCCGTTGCCGAGACCCCTATCGTAAGAGGTGTCCAGGCGATCGTGAAGAACACCCCGGCCCTGACACCGGCAGCCCAGGCCACAGGGCCGGCCACCAGGAGCAGCGAGAAGAATGCGAACGCGGAAACGGCCGCCACCCGGATACCGGTGTCGTAATCCAGCAGCGGCGCAGACAGGAAAAACAGCATCTCAAACAAGAGCATCGCCTGCAGGGCCCGGTACAGCCTGGGGCTGTTAGAGCGCACCTGGAGGAACTCCATGCAGAACAGTATCGAGAACATCGCCAGGAATGGCATCGACAGCAGAAGCACATGCGTGTGAAGAAACGGTGCGCCCGGGTAGATGTGCTGAAGTGTATAGCCGCGCACAGCGGCGAAGAACAGGAAGTAGCCGGAAATGGCCAGGGCGTAGAACAGGTACAGCTTTTCTCGCAGGGTCAGGAACACGGCCAGGTTGATCAGGATGATCACTGCCAGACTGCCGTAGTAGAAAAAGTGCAGTTTCTGCTCGTTGGCAGCGGCTTCGTAAAAATCATTCTGCTGCCAGATCTGCAGCGGCACCACCATCGTGCCCTGGGTGGCGACCCGGATATAAAGCGTTTTCGAGGCGTCCGGGGCTACATGGAATCGATATAGCATGTTGGGATGGTCGACATCCCTGGGGTAGAAAGAGCGGGTGTCCCCGGTGGCGAATTCTCGGAGCAGGGTGCCGCCGGAGAGCTCGTGAAACACCACGTCATCAAGCTGGGAATAGCCCAGCTCTGCAATCAGAAGCTGGTCGCGGCCGGTCTGGTTTTGCACCTCAACCCGCAGCCAGTAGGCGGAATCGGTAATCCCGAAGGTGGCCTTACCCGATGGATTGGTCTGCCAGGCGCGATCGGGAAGGGCGCGAACATCGGCCAGTTCCGCTTCGGCGCTGGCGTCTTCCCAGTACTGGAAATGGCTTTCAATCGGTTTTTCTGAGGCAAGTGTGACCGGGGCGCTATTCGCATGCGCAAACTGCGACGTGAAAGTCGCCAGACTCAGTAAAAAGATACGCAGAGCAGTGCTGAGGATCACCAACAGTAGACCCCGTTATATCGCCATCAGGCTTTTTTATTTTCCTGATCATCAGCTTAACAGCCTTTCTTCACCGGAAAAGCCGAGAACCAATATTTAATGTAGCGAAATGTCTCATATCTGCAGATTCTCCGCCTTGCCCACCCGTCCTTTTGTGCTCCCCGTAGCCCTCAAGCACCTGTCTCGATAGCGGCCCATCTGCTACGTTGAAAGGAGACATTCATTCCCAAGGAGGCCTCTATGTTCGTCGCTGAAAAAGCAACCGGGCACCTGATCGAAGTTCTGGATACACAGGCGCTGTTTGATCCCCATAGCCAGCAGGTGCGAGGCAGCCTCCATTACGGAGAGGAGGCGCAGGATCCTGAATTGTTTAAAAAAGCCGAACTCGCATTTCCCTCCGGTGAAGCGCTTCCTGTGTGCTGGACAGACCCGGATTACCGTCGCCATAGCTGATATTTGCTTGCCCTTCCTGCCGTCACAACCGCGCCATATCAGAGTGGCGCGAGGCTTCCCTGCTTTCTGATCAGGTTTGAATTCCCCGCCTCGCTTCTGTAAGATTTTTATTAATTGAACGTTCAATTAATAAAAAGCAGGGCTGATTGGTGCTGCTTTTCAACACCGGAAACAAGACGAGTAACCGAAGCCGCCATGCCAAAAGTTGGGGTCAAAGACACACGCAAGCAGCAGCTGATTGAAGCCACCATGCATTCGATTGCCGAGCTGGGCATGCAGAACACCACCATTGTGAGCATCAGCAAACGGGCGGGCATGTCCTCCGGGATTATCAGCCATTATTTCGGCGGCAAGCAGGGTCTGATTGAGGCGGCCCTGCGTTATCTGCTCGATCAACTGGGCAAGGAACTGCGGGAGCGCATGGCCAAGACCGACCGCTCCCCGGAACAGCGGCTCAATTGCATCATCGAGTCGAACTTTTCCGAGTTTCAGCGCTCGGCGCTGGCGGCCAAGACCTGGCTGAGCTTCTGGGCCCGGTCGATGCATGAGCCGGGGCTCAAGCGGCTGCAGCAGATCAACAACGCCCGGCTGTACAGCAACCTGCGATATTCCTTCGCACAGGTGCTTGAACCGGCTGCGGCGACCGAGGCCGCCCGGCAAACCGCGGCAATGATCGATGGGTTCTGGTTGCGCAGTGCCCTGAGCCTGGACCCGGCAGAGAGCTTTGAAGCCGGTGAGCGGCTCTGCAAGAAATTTGTCCACGAGACACTGGCCCAGGCAACCGCCTGAGCCGAGATTGATTCGAACGGCCCACAAGGCCTGAAGACACCGAACCGAGGTTAATTACCGACTATGTCTGCATCTCTTCCTGTTGTTCAGAATTTCGTCCATGGCCGTTTCCTGGCCAACAGCACCGGCGAAACCTTCCCCGTGGTGAACCCGGCCACGGGTCAGGTTATCTACGAAGTGGAAGTGGCGGATGAATCCGTGCAGCAGGCCGCCATTGAAAGTGCCCGCGCCGGTTTTGCCGAGTGGTCTGCCATGACTGCCATCCAGCGCAGCCGGATTTTGCTTCGGGCGGTTGCGCTTCTGAGAGAGCGTAATGATGAATTGGCTGCCGCAGAGGTGCGCGATACTGGCAAGCCCTGGCAGGAAGCAGAAGCCGTGGATGTGGTCACCGGTGCCGATGCGGTTGAGTTCTTTGCCGGCCTGGCACCCTCCATCGAAGGTAACCAACAGGACCTGGGCGGTGATTTTTACTACACCCGCCGGGAGCCCCTGGGCATCTGCGCCGGCATTGGCGCCTGGAACTACCCGATCCAGATCGCCTGCTGGAAATCCGCGCCGGCCCTGGCCTGCGGTAACGCCATGATCTTCAAGCCATCCGAGGAAACCCCCATGGGTGCGGTGAAGCTGGCGGAAATCTTTACCGAAGCGGGCGTGCCGGCGGGCGTGTTCAACGTGGTGCAGGGCGCCGCCGAAGTTGGCCAGTGGCTGACCCACCACCCGGAGATTGCCAAGGTCTCCTTCACGGGAGAAGTGGCCACCGGCAAGAAGGTGATGGCAGCGGCATCTTCCACCCTGAAGGACGTCACCATGGAGCTGGGCGGGAAGTCACCGCTGATCATCTTTGACGATGCGGATCTCGAGAACGCCATTTCCGCCGCCATGGTCGGCAACTTCTACACCCAAGGTGAGATCTGCACCAACGGCACCCGGGTGTTTGTTCATGAAGATCTGTACCCGCGCTTTATCGAACGTCTGCTGGAACGCACCCGCAACAATATCAAGCCTGGCGACCCGATGAATCCGGACACCAATTTCGGCGCGCTCATCTCCGCAAAACACCGGGATCTGGTGCTCGATTACATCGCCAAAGGCCTGTCCGAAGGCGCGACTCTCAGCCACGGTGGTCGGGCCTTTGAGCCGGAGGATTGCAAAGGCGGCTATTTTGTGGAACCCACCATTTTCAACGACTGCACCGATGATATGACCATCGTAAAGGAAGAGATTTTCGGGCCGGTGATGTCGGTCCTCACTTTCCGCGATGAGGACGAGGTGATTGCCCGCGCGAATAACACGGATACCGGTCTGGCCGCTGGCGTGTTCACCAACGATATCCGTCGGGCCCACCGGGTGATTCACCAGATCCAGGCCGGCATCTGCTGGATCAACAGCTACGGCGCCTCCCCGGCGGAAATGCCGGTCGGCGGCTACAAACTCTCCGGCATCGGCCGCGAGAACGGGCGCGAAACCATTGCGCACTACACCCAGATCAAATCGGTGTATGTGGGCATGGAAGATTTGGACGCTCCCTTTTAATCGCAGGCCACACAGGAGAACGCGTATGACAGAAAATCGATACGACTACATCATTGTGGGTGCGGGTTCCGCCGGTTGTGTATTGGCCAACCGCCTGACCGAGGACGCGCGCCACCGGGTGCTGCTGCTGGAAACCGGCGGCAGCGACAAGAGCATCTTCATCCAGATGCCCACCGCCCTTTCCATTCCCATGAACACCAAGAAATACGCCTGGCAGTTCGAGACCGAGCCGGAGCCCTTCCTGGATAACCGTCGCATGCACTGCCCACGGGGCAAGGTGCTGGGCGGATCTTCCTCCATCAACGGCATGGTGTATGTCCGTGGCCACGCCCGGGATTTTGACGAATGGGATTCCGAGGGCGCTACCGGCTGGCATTACCGCAACGTCCTGCCCTATTTCAGGAAGGCCGAGACCTGGGCCTTTGGCGGCAACGACTACCGGGGCGATAAGGGCCCGCTCGGTGTGAATAACGGCAATAACATGCAGAACCCGCTCTACAAGGCCTTTATCAGGGCGGGTTCCGATGCCGGTTACTTTGAGACCGATGATTACAACGGTACCCAGCAGGAAGGCTTCGGCGCCATGCACATGACCGTGAAGAACGGTCGTCGCTGGTCCACTGCGAACGCCTATCTGCGCCCGGCCATGGAGCGCGATAACCTGACTGTGGTCACCCATGCCCTGGTGCACAAGGTGTTGCTCGATGGAAAAACCGCCACCGGTGTCCGTTACGAGCAGGGCGGCAAGGTGCACGAGGCGAAAGCCGCCGAGGAAGTCATCCTGTCAGCGGGCTCTATCGGTTCACCCCACCTGCTCCAGCTCTCTGGTATTGGCAAGCGTGAGGTACTGGAGCAGGCCGGTATTGAGGTGAAGCATGAGTTACCCGGTGTCGGGGAGAACCTGCAGGACCACCTGGAGTTCTACTTTCAGTATCGCTGCAAACAGCCGGTGTCGCTCAACGGCAAGCTGGACTGGTGGAACAAGCTGAAGATCGGTGTTCGCTGGATTCTCCGCAAGGACGGTCTGGGCGCCACCAATCACTTCGAGTCCTGTGGCTTTATCCGGTCCAAGGCCGGCGTCGAGTGGCCCGACCTGCAATATCACTTCTTACCGGCAGCCATGCGCTACGACGGTAAAGAAGCCTTCAACGGAGACGGATTCCAGCTGCACATTGGTCACAACAAGCCGAAGAGTCGGGGCTTTGTGCATGTGCAATCGGCCGATCCGAAACAGGCACCGACTATCCGCTTCAACTATCTGCAGCACGAGGCTGACCGGGAGGGCTTCCGGGACTGTGTGCGCCTGACCAGGGAAATCATCAACCAGCCGGCCATGGACGAGTACCGCGGAGCGGAGATCCAGCCCGGTGCCGAGGTCCAGACCGACGAGGAAATTGATGCGTTTGTCCGCCAGGCCGTGGAGAGCGCCTACCACCCGTCCTGCTCCTGCAAGATGGGCACCGACGAGCTGGCGGTGGTGGACCCGGAGACGCGGGTTCACGGTATCCGGAATCTCAGGGTGGTGGATTCGTCCATCTTCCCGACCATACCCAACGGCAACCTGAACTCGCCCACCATCATGGTGGCCGAGCGGGCAGCCGATCTGATCCGGGGCAGGGAGCCCCTGCAACCTTCTGACGCGCCTGTGGTGATGGACGACCAGTGGCAGACACGTCAGCGACCGGGACAGGCAAAGCGCGCGCTCGCATAGCGCGTCGTCCCCCAACCGGGCGTGCAACGCGCCCGGGGTTTTGCAAGCCCTCAGGATTTCCCTATCAGCGCGACGGTGTTCTGCCGTTTTCGGGCGCCCGATAGGCAAGTCCTGGGTTTGTGTCCGATTCGAAAGAAGCAGCGCTTACAAAGTAGAGGAGGAACACCCATGCTGTTCATTGCAAAGAAACAAAGTAACCGGAGGACCTTATGACACTCTGGTTATCTGCAGGTCTGATCTTCACCTTCGCCGCCATTGTGCTGATTCTGTACAAATGGTGGGACATCCAGTGCATCGGCGTGACGCCCGTCCGCACCTTCACCTTTATCGCCATCCTGTTCACCTCAGGTCTGGATGTGGGGCTGATCATGTTCCCGTTGACCGAGTTCGGTGGCTATGGCGATCTGTCTGCGAGCCCTGAGTACGGCTTTGCCAACCCCCTGGCTATCGAATTCGGGTTCTGGGCGTTCCTGATCTGGGGCTTCTATTTCCTGACCTGTTTTTACTTCGCGATCATTGAGCCGCGTGTGCAGTTCTTTGAGATTCCGTTGGTGAAGGTCGTAAACAACGTGGTAATCATCGGAACCTGTGCATTTACCGCCTATCTGCTGCTGGTGAATCTGCCCTGGTACCTGCCCATGCTCGGTGATGGCGAATCGGTGGTGCCAGCGTTCTACTTCATTGTATTTGCCTCGATTGCGCTGGCGGTCTATTCCAGCTCCAAGATCAAATATGTGCGCATCCTCAGTCTGGGTTCGAGCCTGTTGTTTATTGCCCTGATCGTGGGCATGTGGTTCCGGGCGTTCGTTATGGGTGCGGGCTCACCGGCAGATTTCTTCGGCACCGCCGGATTGATCGGCGAGTACTTCGCCAACATCCACCAGTTTGCCCTGCCGATCAATGACTACCACGAGTTCTACCTATTTTGGTGGTTTGCCTGGAGCATCATGATCGGCCAGTTCACCGCCCGTTTCGTGAGCGGTATCCGCACCTGGCAGCTGTTGATTGCCATGCTGGTGGTACCGTCCATCGCCATTGGTGTCTGGTTTACCGTGCTTTACCACTACCACGCGGAAGGCCTGCAGATTGCGGCATTCACCAATCTCGCCATGATTTCGGTGGGTGTGTTGATGGTGGTGAACTCGCTGGATTCATTGATCCGGCTCTATACCGACAATCTCAATCTCACTGCCCAGCGCCTCGGGCGGGTGAACTATGTTGTGTTCAATTTCCTGGCGATGGTTGGTCTGACCATGCTGTTCCAGCTGGATTTCGTGCGGATTCAGTGGGTTGGCGCCCTGGTGATTGCGCTGTATTTTGGCTGCTTCGTCTATATCCTGGCGAACAAGCGAGCAGAAGTGGCTGCCATTAAAGCGTCACCGAAAGAAAATATTCTGGACTTTGGAAAGATTGAACTGGCTGGCTAAGACCCCATAAACGGGGTGGCGGAAAAATTCCCTTCAGAAGCCAGGGATAGGTTTTTCCTATCCCTGGCTTGGGAATTATCAATTTTATCCGCACCGCCGATATCCGTACTGTGGTCGCCACAAAGTCATTAACTTATGAATCCATCAACAAGGAGTTCTTTAATGGGCATCATTAACAGCGAGATCAAACCGTTCAACGCTACCGCCTTCAAAAACGGCGAGTTCGTTGAAATCAGCGAAGCAGACGTGAAAGGCAAGTGGGCGGTATTTTTCTTCTACCCGGCCGACTTTACCTTCGTGTGCCCGACCGAGCTGGGCGACGTGGCTGACAAGTATGAAGAGCTGCAAAAACTGGGCGTTGAAGTATTCTCCGTGTCTACCGACACGCACTTCACCCACAAGGCATGGCACAGCAGCTCCGAGACCATCGGTAAGATCAACTACTACATGGTTGGCGACCAGAACGGCACCATCACCAACAACTTTGGTGTGATGCGCGAAGGTCAGGGCCTGGCAGACCGCGCTACCTTCCTGATCGATCCGGACGGCGTTATCCAGGCGATGGAAATCACTGCTGAAGGTATCGGCCGTGACGCAGACGATCTGATGCGCAAAGTGAAAGCCGCTCAGTACGTTCGCAAGAACCCCGGCGAAGTATGCCCGGCCAAGTGGAAGGAAGGCGAAGAAACGCTGACTCCGTCACTGGACCTGGTTGGCAAGATCTAAGCTCTCCTGACGGAAAGCTTGGTTACAAAAAACCCCGGAAAATCCGGGGTTTTTTATGTCTGATGAAAAAGTGAGGTTCAAAGAGCCTCTAGGATGGTTTCGGCGCTGGTCTGGTCCAATCCCTGGGCGTCGATATTCAGCAGCTCGACCTTGCCGTCGTTCACGATCATGGCGTAGCGCTGGCTACGAATGCCCATGCCGTTCGCAGTCCGATCCTGGGTCAGATCCAGAGCCTTGGCGAACTCTGCCACGCCATCGGCCAGCATGACGATTTCTTCGGCGTTGTGGGCCTTGCCCCAGGCGTCCATTACAAACGCGTCGTTTACTGACGTGCAAACGATGCTGTCGATGCCTTTGGCCCGCAGTTTGTCGGCATTTACCACAAAACCGGGTAAATGGGCGGCTGAACAGGTGGGGGTAAACGCGCCGGGTACAGCAAACAGAACGGCTTTCTTGCCGGCAAAGAGTTCACTGGTACGGACTTTCTCAGGGCCTTTTTCGCCCATTACCTGAAGTTCGATGTCTGGCAGGGTATCACCCGGCTGAATTGGCATTGCTGTGGTCTCCGCTGTTGTCCTTGTTGAAATAGTCGGCACCCCGGGCCTTGAGGCGATAGAACTCTTCAATTACGCCGGCCATCGCCTCGGCACAGTACGGCCGCAGACCACTTAATACGAGCCGTTTGGTCACTTCGCCCACTGGTTTGTGATCGGCGGTCAGACGGTATTCCAGGAGAACGTTACCCCGTTTACCGGCTGCCTCCAGGGTGGCGTTGTGCAATTCCAGCCCGGGCGAGGGCAGATCCAGATTCTCCAGGGCCAGGCTCATGCTCTCGTACATCACCATTGGGCGATCAGGATTGAACATCACCCCGTTAGACTCCATTAAAGGTTTCAGGGTATGGGGGAAGTTCTTGCCGGAGGCCGCCACATAGGCACGGGTGATGGTCTCGATCAACTCCTCATCCCGGGTTGTCGCGCCACTGCGGGCCACCTCGATATAGACTTTGCCGGCATCGTCACAGACGTCAATGGTGTTTTCGGTTTCAACGAACTTGAGCGGCACATTCTCTCCAAGCAGGCTGCGGAACCGGAAGGTCATGTTCTCCGACAGCCCGAACCGGGCGAGCACAATGGCGAAAAGCAGGTCTCCTGGAACGCAGAAACGGCGGGCATCCGGGTCGTGGATGGGATTGAAATCCCCCGCGATTTCCTTGGCGAACTGGCTTGCCTGCAGGGCGGAAATTACGACGTGTCCGTCCTGGACGGAGTGGAAACGGTCTAGAAACATGCGTTGCCTATTCTGGATACCAGAGAATGATGTTGCGACGATATGACAACATCATACTGCGGCAGGCTTTCGGTGGATATGCGCTATTGGTCAAGCCCCGAGCAGCGGTGAATCTGGAGGTATAGCAAAGNCCTATCAAACAGTTTGGGTCAATTAATTTGAGCATTGAGTGGCGGGGCCGTATTGTTGCACCAACTCAACTTAACCACCGTATTTGATTCAAATACTTAGTTCCGAAATTTAAAGGAGAAGTCAGACTATGTTGGATGCCAATATCAAGGAACAGCTCAAGGCCTACATGGACAAGCTGCAGCAGCCGATCGAGCTGGTTGCGGCCTATGACGACAGCAAGAAATCCCAGGAACTCCGGGAGTTGCTGGAAGAGCTGGAGCCGATGTCTTCCAAGATCAGTCTCCGCACTGAAGAATCCAATGATGTGCGTCGTCCGTCCTTCGCCATTAACCGTGTAGGCACTGATATTGGCGTTCGCTTTGCGGGCATCCCCATGGGCCACGAGTTTACTTCCCTGGTGCTGGCCCTGCTGCAGGTGGGTGGCCATCCCTCCAAGGCGTCCCAGGATGTGATTGAGCAGATCCAGTCTCTGGAAGGCCGGTTCGAGTTTGAAACCTACTTCTCGCTGTCCTGCCAGAACTGCCCGGACGTGGTTCAGGCCCTGAACCTGATGAGCGTGTTGAACCCGAACATCACGAACACCTCGATCGATGGGGCCCTGTTCCAGGATGAAGTGGAGCAGCGCGAAGTCATGGCGGTTCCCAGCGTTTACATGAACGGTGAGGCCTGGGGCCAGGGCCGTATGACCCTGGAAGAAATTGTTGCCAAGCTGGACACCAGCTCCAGCGAGAAAGACGCCGAGAAAATCAATCAGAAAGAGGCCTTTGAGGTCCTGATCATTGGTGGCGGCCCGGCTGGCGCTTCTGCTGCTATCTACGCTGCGCGGAAGGGCATTTCCACCGGCATCGCGGCCGAGCGTTTCGGTGGCCAGGTGGCTGACACCATGGGCATTGAGAACCTGATTTCCGTACCCTACACCGAGGGTCCGAAACTGGTGGCGGCCATGGAGCAAAACGTCAAGGAATACGACGTGGATATCATGAACATGCAGCGCGCCGAGAAGCTGATCCCGGCGTCACGCCCGGGCATGCTCCACCAGGTAAGGTTGGAAAACGGTGCCACTCTCAAAGCGCGCAGCCTGGTGCTGTCCACCGGTGCCCGCTGGCGCCAGATGGGCGTTCCGGGAGAGGAAGAGTACCGCAACAAGGGTGTGGCCTACTGCCCGCACTGCGACGGCCCCCTGTTCAAGGGCAAGCGCGTGGCGGTAATCGGTGGCGGTAACTCCGGTGTCGAGGCAGCCATCGATCTGGCCGGTATCGTGGGCCATGTAACCCTGATCGAATTCGGTGCCGAGATGCGCGCTGATGAGGTGTTGCAGAAGAAACTGCGGAGTCTGAAGAACGTGGAGATCATCACGTCAGGACAGACCACCGAGATTACCGGGGAGAATGGCAAGGTCAACGGTCTGAATTACACCGACCGCAACTCCGGTGAGCAGCATCACATCTCCCTGGAAGGTGTGTTTGTACAGATCGGCCTGGTGCCCAACACCGAATGGCTGAAGGGTGACATCGAACTCAGCCAGCACGGCGAGATCATCGTTAACGACCGCAACGAAACCTCCATTCCGGGCGTTTTTGCAGCGGGCGACGCGACGACCGTGCCTTACAAGCAGATCGTGATCTCCATGGGCGAAGGTTCCAAAGCCGCCCTCAGCGCCTTTGACTTCCTGATCCGCAATTCTGTGGACGAGAGCGAAGACGAAGCGGCGTAATCGACTTAACGCCGCCTGATGAGAGAGAAAGGCACCGGAGCAATCCGGTGCTTTTTTCGTTTCCGCTGAACATTCCCTCCCGAACTGAGACATTGGTTACGGATCTAGGCTTGTCTGTTACACGACAGCTCGGTAGCTTAGGCCCCGCGAAAGCGAACGTTGCCAGATCGTCCAGAGGGTTGTTCATTACATGAAGTCCTTTCCAGCCCGCTTCCTCATCGGTTTCCTGCTCCTGTTTACAGTTCCTTTGGCAGACGCCGGCACCCGACCAAGCGTTGTTTTTCTTTCCCCGGACGACTCCCGTTTCTGGCAACTGGTGGCCGGTTTCATGGAGTCGGTGGCGGAGGATCTCGAGGTAGACCTGGAGGTTCAGTACGATCGGGAGAGTCATCGATTCAGCTACCTTCGCATGGCGAAGGACGTGCTGGCCCGCGAAGAAAAGCCCGACTACCTGCTGTTCATGTGCAAGGAGAATGTTACCGAACCCATGCTCAGGCTCGCGGATGGGGCAGGGGTAAAGGTGTTCACTTTCAATACCGATGTGCCTGACGGCGCCCGAGCCAGCATCGGTACGCCGCGAACGGTTCTGCAGGGCTGGCTCGGCCACCTATCGCCGGACAATATTGCCGCCGGTCGCACCCTGGTAACGCTACTGGGTAAGCAGGCTGAACAATCAGGGCTCGCCTCCGAATCCAGAATTCCCATGTTGGCCCTCTCGGGAACACGGGATTCCTCTGCCGGCAAGGATCGGGACGGGAGGATGCTGGCGGCTGCCGTTCAACAGCGCAGTGAGCTTCTGCAGCTTGTGTATGCCAACTGGAGCGGAGCCCTGGCCCGTGAAAAAACGGAAGTCCTGCTGAAACGCTATCCGGAGACTGTTTCCATATGGAGCGCCAGCGATGGCATGGCACTGGGGGCCATTGAAGCTGCCCGGAATGCCGGCCGGGTCCCGGGGCAGGATCTGCTGGTGGGCAGTGTCGACTGGCAACCCGAAGCCCTGGATAAAATCCGGTCCGGGGAGTTGCTGGTCAGCCTGGGCCGGCATTTCATGGGTGGTGGGCTTGCCTTGCTCCTGCTGCATGATTATCACCATGGCCGGGATTTCGATGATATGTCACCGGATTATGTGTTCCGCTACAAGCTGGAACCGGCAACCCGTGACAATATTGATCAGGTACAGCGCATTGCGGATCCGGAGAATTGGAGCAGTGTGGATTTCCGGCAGTTCAGCCGTGTTGGCGAGACTGAGACTGCGAAGGCCGTGCCTGATCCGGATGCCGTGCTGGATGCGATCACTGGAGCGCTGGCAAGGCAGGAAACGGGCTCGGTAGCGAGCAGAGAATAAGGCCTTCGCGGATTCGAGCAGGCTCTAGGGGCTCGATATATCCTGCACCAGACTGCCTTTCGGAGCTTCAGGCTCCTCTTCTTCGGCAAAGAGATGACTGTAGGCCGCCCGGACACCAGAGACGATAAACTCATGGGGCACGTCGTCGAACAGGCCGTGGTCGTTCACATATTCCATGTGCGCGTGGCCATCCTCGGTGTACTCCTGGAACATGGAATCGTGCACCCCATCGAATTCCAGCGGCTCCACCTTCATCAGCTCGCACAGTTGCCGATTGAACGCCGGCGTCGCCTTCACCCATTGGCCATTCAGGAACAGCTCGATATACCCGTGCATACGGAAAATGTCCGACCGCAGCCATTCGATCAGTTTCGGGCTTGAGAGATGGTTGCGTACATCGGCCAGGCCGAGGCGGCTGGGAACGCCAATCGAGCGAGCTGCCGCGCCCAGGAGAACCGCCTTTGGGATGCAGTAGGTTTCGCCGCTTTCCAGAGCGTAGCTGGCACTGAACGTGTTGGCATCGGTCCGGAATACGTAGGGGTTGTAGCTGATGCTGTCACGAACAGCGAGATAGAGCGCCTTGATCTGCTCCACCGGCTCATCAGGAACTCCCTCCAGCTCTGACTCGATCCAGGCCTGCAGCCGGGGATGGTCATAGTCAAAAAAAGCGGTGGGCTGGAGATAGCGTTCCATAGTCATCAGTCCGGTCTCGGGATCAGACTCTGATCGTGCTCAATTGGCAATGCACAGGCAATGGCGGTTTCCGCCAGAACGATTGGGGAAAGTGCTCAGAGCATGGGGTTTGCAGTCTAAAGGTCCCGCATTAATTCGTAGGTGCACATATTCACCGCTGAGGCCAGGTTCAGGGACTCGATCTGCCCCTGGCCTTGAATGCTGTACGACACCGCCTTCAATTGATTGAGGGCCTCCCGCGGCACGCCCCGGGCCTCGTTGCCGAACAGATAACAGTCGTGTTCCCTGAAGCCCCGGGATGCCATCGAACCGCCATTGAGGTCGAGGCAGGCCAGGCTCTGGTATCGGTCGGGAAGGCTTGTCAGAGCAACGTCGGTTTCAAGAGGGACGTGAAAGAGCGCCCCCATGCTGGCTCGCACTACCTTCGGGTTGAAGGGGTCGACACTGCCCGGGCTCAGCAGACATCGGAAACCGCCGAACCAGGCGAGGGTGCGCAGTATCGTACCGAGGTTGCCGGGGTCCTGAACCTCATGCAGGTAAATCGTTTTTTCGCCGGGCACCGGTTCCGCCGGGCGCTCCGGCATGGGCACCACCGCCAGAATCCCCTGGGGTGTTCGGGTGTCGGCGAGCTGTGCCATCTGGCGATCGCTGATGACATGGGTTCTGAACGGGCTCTGCCAGTGCTCATAGGCTCCGGTGACGTAAAGTTCCGAGGCCGTCAGAGCGGGTTGGCGGTCGGCGGCTTTCTGCAGCTCGAGAACCAGGTGTTCGCCCTCAACCAGATAGTGGCCAAACGACTGCCGGTACTTTTTCTGGTGCAGCTTTTTGATGTCGGCCAGGTTCACGAGCGCGCTCTCCCGTCAGGTGGGCGTGGTGGGTTCTGAAAAATCACAGAATTCAGGCAGGATTGTACGTGTGGCCGTCCCGGTTGTCAGGATTTTGCCGCCGCCCGGCGCGGCACGTACAATTGAAATTTGGCTTTCCCGTTGTGAAGAGACCCCATGGCCCGATCCAAAAGCAGTAACCGCTGGCTTGAAGAGCACGTCAACGACCCTTTCGTGAAACAGGCGCAGGTGGATGGCTACCGCTCGCGGGCCAGTTACAAGCTTCTTGAAATCAACAAGAAGGACCGGCTGATCCACCCCAATATGGTGGTGGTGGATCTGGGCTCTGCACCTGGCGGCTGGTCTCAGGTGGCGGCCAAACTGGTGGGCCATAAGGGCCGTGTCATTGCCTCAGATATCCTCCCCATGGACGCCATTGCCGGCGTCGATTTCATTCAGGGCGATTTCACTGAGAACGACGTGTTCGAGTCGATCATGGCCACCCTGGGTGATGACCCGGTGGACGTGGTGATTTCCGACATGGCTCCGAACATCAGCGGCGTGACCGTGGCCGACCAGGCCTCGTCCATGTATCTCGTCGAACTGGCCCTGGACATGGCAAGCCAGGTGCTCAAGCCCAAGGGCAGCTTCCTGGCCAAGGTGTTCCAGGGCGAAGGGTACGATGAGTACCTGAAATCGGTCCGCGCTGTCTTCGACAAGGTTGTGGTGCGAAAGCCGGATTCCTCCCGCTCCCGCTCCCGGGAAGTCTACATTCTCGGCAAGGGCTTCAAGGGCTGATTCAGCCTGCAGCCCTGTCGAATCCCTGCATGACGTTCACCGCATTCACGCCGATGGCGTCGACGTCGTAACCGCCTTCCATGGTAAATACCGTTGGTAGTCCAAGCCGGGCGAGACGTTGGCCCAGGGTCAGATAATCGCCGGAGGTCAGCTTGAAGAACGAAATCGGGTCCTCTTCGAAAGTATCGACACCCAGGGCAACGACCAGGGCGTCTGGCTGGAATGACTGGATCCGCTCGCAGGCGGTTTCCAGACCCTGACTCCAGACACTGTAGGGCGTGTTTGGCGGGTAAACCATGTTCAGGTTGTAGCCCTCACCGGCGCCCTCGCCAATCTCGTCTTCAAAGCCCAGAAAATGGGGAAACACCAGATCCGGATCGCCATGCAGGCTGATGGTCAGCACGTCGTTGCGATCATAGAAGATTGCCTGGGTGCCGTTGCCGTGGTGGAAGTCCACATCCAGCACCGCGACCTTGCCATAGCCCTGGTCACGAAAGGCCTGAGCCACGATGGCGGCGTTGTTGAAGAAACAGTACCCGCCGAACAGATCGGCATGGGCGTGATGTCCGGATGGACGGCACAGGGCAAAGGCAGCGCGCTCGCCTCCGGCCACCAGTTTCTGGGCGGTCAGGGCCACATTGGCGGATGCCCTGGCGGCTTCCCACGTACCATCCGAGATCGACGTCTCCGCCGCGAAGCTGTAATAGCCCAGCCGGCCGTCGATGTCCCTGGGCAGCCGATGGCGCATGCCGCGACCCGCCCAGACCGCCGGGATGGCTTCACCCGGTTTGCCGGCAGCCAACCATTCCTGCCAGCAGGTTTTCAGGAACGCCACGTAATCGGCGGTGTGTACCCGTTTGACGGGCTCCAGGCCATATTCTTCCGGTTCCAGAATCTCTCCCAGCGCCTGTTCTTTCACTCGTGCCAGGATGGTTTCGGCACGGGACGGCTTCTCGTGAGGCTCGATCAGCAGTCCGCCATCCAGTTCGGTTTTGACGTGTCGGCGGCTGTGCAATGGAGAGAATACGGTTTTCATGGTCTTGAGTGGTCCTTGCTGAATGACGTGAGCACTTTGGCACAGGGAGCTTGATGGCTCAAAGGCCCTGATTGTGGCAGGCTGAAACCTTTTGCGGGCAGAGGGGATTACCGATATGGCGACGAGCGACAGGCCGGTAAAGGATGATTGATCTGATCGCGGACATGACCCTCGCCGAGGTTCTGGGCCAGGTGTGCGGTCTTGTAGCCCTGGGTTTCTGCATTGCCGGCTTCGCGAACAAGAATGACGACCGGTTGATGGTGCTGCTGATCTCCGCCAACGTTGCGTTTGCCTTGATGTTCGCGTTCTTCGAGAGCTGGACCGCCTCGGCACTGACCGTTCTGGTGATTGTGCGCATTACTTTGGCGCGCAAGTACCAGGGCAACTGGCCTATTATGCTGGGCATGCTGGCGGTAAACCTGGTCGTTGCCTGGGCGACCTGGAAATCCATCACCGATGTATTCCCCCTCGCCGCCGCCGTTTTCGGCACCGTGGGCATGTTCATGCTCAGGGGTATTCCCCTGCGAATCGTGCTCGGGTTTGCTGCCCTGGCCTGGATGCTCAACAACATCGT
>JGI24661J20069_1000225_pt1 | contig 25912 bp, 21 predicted proteins | sample MalvirmetaMSP144_FD_20069 | JGI IMG/M metagenome (IMG submission 20069) | reverse complement strand
CGCACGATTTTTCGAGCGCGCCCGCCATTCGCAGATCTGGCACGTGCCCGAGATCTACGGCCACAGCCGCCGCATCATCGAAATGGAATATCTGGCCGACGCCGTGAGCCTGCCGCGGGCGCTGGCCAAGCGCTCGCCCAGGGAGCAGCGTCGCTTTCAGCGGCAGATCGTGCAGCGGCTCAGCTTCACCGTGGTACGCCACATGCTGCGCCACCAGGAAATGCATGGCGACCTGCACCCCGGCAACATCATGGTTGGTGACGACGGCCGCCTGCACCTGATCGACTGGGGCAACGTGGTCTCGCTGGAAGGCAAGTGGAACGCCGTCTGGGACTACCTCGCGGCCGCAATTCTGGCCGATACCGGGTTGCTGGCCGACGCACTGATCCGCATGAGCACCACGCCCGCGCCCGACGTTGCGCGACGGTCGGAGGTGATCGCGGCCCTTGACGACACGCTGCGTCGCAAGGGCATCACGCCGCTGACCCGTCGCAACCTGCTGCGCGAACTGCGCCGGGGCGGCTGGGAGGGCCTGCATCGGCGGGGTCAGGCGGTGCTGCAGCTGATGAGCAACACCCAACAACTCGGGGTGGTGATCCGCAAGGATTATCTGCACCTGTCACGCGCCCTGTTCGCCGCGGCCGGCAGCGTCGGCACCCTGTACGAAGGCGCGCCGAAGCGCCGTCTTCTGCAGGATCTGATCCTGGGCGGCGCCCAGTTTCCGCTGATGCTGGCGCGCGAATCTCTGGCCGAACGCCTGGGCCGAACCCGACTGGCCGCGCCGCGACCGGTGCCGGCGCTGATCTCCCGCCACGCAGACCGTCAGGCGCTTGACCGGCAGTAGCGTATCTGCTGATTTTTCCGCGTTTTTCCAGAGAACCCGTCACATGCTTTATGCCGTGGCCCGCAGTGCCCTGTTTCAACTGGATGCCGAGACCGCGCATCACCTGACGCTTGCCAGCTTCAAGCACATGCCGCGGCTGGCGACGTTGCCGTTTCGTGAGGCCCCGGTGGAGGATCCGGTCAATTGTCTGGGGCTGCGCTTTCGCAATCGAGTGGGCCTGGCGGCTGGCCTCGACAAGAACGGCGCCTGCCTCGAAGCCTGGGAGCGACTGGGCTTCGGTTTCGTGGAGGTGGGCACGGTGACGCCGCGGCCGCAGCCCGGCAATCCGCGCCCGCGCATGTTTCGCCTGCCCGAGCAGGCCGCGCTGATCAACCGTCTGGGCTTCAACAACGAAGGCGTGGATGCGCTGGTGCGCAACGTGCAGCGGGCGCGCTACGGCGGCGTACTGGGCATCAACATCGGCAAGAATGCGGCCACCGCCATCGAGAATGCCGGCGACGACTATTGCATCTGCCTCGAAAAGGTTTACCCGCACGCGCACTACGTCACCGTCAATATCTCCAGCCCCAACACCGCGAATCTGCGCGCCCTGCAAACCGAAGGGCCGCTCGCCGAATTGCTGCGCGAGGTGTCGGAAACCCGTGCCGCGCTGGCCGAACGCCACGGGCGGCGTGTGCCGGTGCTGATCAAGATTGCGCCCGACATGGATGCCGACGCCGTGCGGCGCGTGGCCGAAACGGTGCAGGCCAGCGGCATGGATGGACTGATTGCCACCAACACCACGGTGCGTCGCGACAGCGTCAAGGGCGCCCGCCACGCCGAAGAGACCGGCGGGCTGTCCGGACGACCGCTCACCGACATGAGCTGCGAGGTTCTGCGGCAGGCGCGTGAGGCGGTCGGACCGGATTTTCCAATCATCGGCGTCGGCGGCATCCACGACGCCAGGAGCGCCCAACAACGCATCGCCGCCGGTGCCACCCTGCTGCAGGTTTACACCAGCTTCATCTACCAGGGTCCGGCCTTGATTCCGGCCCTGGCCAGGGCGGTTGCTGCACCGCAGCATTCGACGTAGAGTCGAGACCACAAAATTTTGGAAGGTCGCCGGAGGGGGCGGCCGGGCCAGTCGCTTTTATTCACAATCTTCGGGGAATTTCATGACGTTAAAAGCTTCTTTGTGCGTGGCCTGCCTGGCATTGGCAGCAGCCGGCGGCGCCTCGGCCAACGGGCCGGGCGTGGGCCACCCTTACCTGGGCGCCAATTTTGTTTACGAGGCTGGCGACAGTGACCGCCAATCGGACGACGGCTACGGCTTTCACCTCAGCTTCGGCGTGCCGGTGCTCTCTTACGAGCACCTCGACGTGGAATTTGGCTACTCGGCCCTGCAGCGCGATCGCGACATCGACGGGCGAACCGACTACACGCGCACCCTCCACACCGATTTCCTGTACCGCTTCGCGCATCAGCATTTCTTTGGCGCTGGCGAGCCGGGCTTCAGCCGGCCTGTGCTTCACCCCTACGGCCTCGCCGGCCTGGCACTGGTGGAAGAAGACTCAGCCGGCGACAGCGGCTATCACCTGGGGGCCAGCCTCGGCGGCGGCGCGCTGATCGATGTCGGCCTGCCGTATGACACGCTGATCCGCTCGGAGCTGCGCGCGCTCTACCAACGCAACGACGACACCGTTGCCGGTGACAGTGCCATCCTCGATTTTCGGGCGATGGTGGGTTTGCAGATGCCGATTCCCGGTTTTGGACGCGCGCCTGCACCGGTGGCGCCGCTGTTGCCGCCTCCGGCCTGCAGAGTGGCCGTGGTCGATCCCGTCACCGGCCGCAGCGATTGCGATACCGATTCCGACGGCGACGGCGTGTTCGACAGCCGGGACCAGTGCCCCGGCACCCTTTCGGGCACCGTCATCGATACCACCGGTTGCCCGGTACAACTGACCCCGCAGGTCATTCGGGGCGTCAATTTCGAATTCGACTCGGCCATTCTCACGGCCGACTCGAAAGTCATCCTCGACGACACCGCCCGGGCACTGAAGGGCATGAACGACCCCAATCTCCTGATCGAGATCGGCGGCCACACCGATGACCGCGGCAGTGCGTTGTACAACGAACGTTTGTCACAGGCCCGTGCCGAGTCGGTCCGTCAATACCTGATCGGGCGCAACGTCTCCGCCGACCAGTTGACCGCCAAGGGTTACGGCGCCAGCCAACCGCTGGCCGACAACGACACCGAAGCCGGGCGCGCCGAGAACCGCCGCGTCGAGTTCCGCATCGTTCTTCGCTGAGCAGGTCGCGGTGACGAAAAAGCCCTCGCGATGCGAGGGCTTTTTTACGCGTTGATTCAGTGACGACGCTGTGCTTCGCAGTGGGTGGATCGGCGCTCGCGCGGGCAAGGAGCGGGACCGGGAACGGGAAGGGCCGATAGCGGTGCCAGGCCCGGGCCCAGGCCACGATCCATCGGCATTTCTGGTCCACAGGGCTTGCAAGGCAGTTGCCGCCGAGGCCCCTACGCAAAAAGCCCCGCATTGATGCAGGGCTTCTGAGGGTCCACGGGCATCCGCAGATGCCGAATTGGAGGTGGGGTCTCTTTCACATAGCGCCGCGCGTAGCTTATCAGGGCGACGTTTCGCCAATTCGAGAAAGTGCAGTTACCCCACCAGTTACCCCCAGAAGTGAGAAAGGCTAGGAAGTGCGCCCTCATTCAGCGACGCGCGCCCATATTGCGCGGATTCGCCCGGACACCCACGGACACAAGTTATTCCTTGTGAGCCACCCCGAATCAGAGTCGATTAAGTAGATCAAAAGATAGTGACAGCCTATTATGAGCTAGCGCATAATGTTTCCGTACCTTGTGACCTAACAAGCAGCACGGAGAAACAGATATGAGCCGGATCGCCTACTACCGCGTTTCAACAGTCGGTCAAAGCATTGAAGCCCAACGCGCTGCGCTGGGTGGTGGTGCCGCCATCACGAAGGAGTTTTTCGACGAAGGCGTGAGCGGAACCACGAAGGCCGCCGAACGTGCGGGCTTTAAGGCGATGCTGGGCTACGTGCGCGAGGGCGACACCTTGGCGGTCTACGCGGTGGACCGGCTGGGTCGTGATGCGCTGGACGTTCAGGCCAACGTGCGCGCCCTTCTTGAACGCGGCGTCACTGTGGACGTTCATGGCTTGGGGGTCATCGGCCGTGGGGTGGGCGAGCTGATTCTTGCCGTGCTGGCGCAGGTTGCCGACATGGAGCGCCAACGGATTGTTGAGCGTTGCGAGTCTGGCCGCCAGGCGGCGCGCGCTTCACTTGAAGCCACCGGCCGCACGCATCGCGGCAAGGCCAGCATGGGGCGCCCGGCCGCTGCCGACGCTCAGGCGGTCATCGCCTGGAAGCGCGAGCACTCCGCCAGCATCGCCGCCACTGCCCAACAGTTCGGCATCAGCGACGCCACCGTGAAGCGGTACGCACGCGCCGCCGCGTAACCCCCAGCCGTTCACAGCCGAAGGCGTGCCGGTCTTGATCGGTGCGCCTTTTTTGTTGCCCGCGTTTGGGTGTGGGGTGGGGCGCCCCTCCTTTCCGCGCTGTGACCCAAGCACTTAAGCGAAGCGTGCGCGCCGGGCCGGGCCGGGCTGGGGGTGGCGGTAGGAACTCCCATTTCCGCCGCTAATTTTGAGGGTTGCAGTCCGCCATAAATGCGAGGGGCTGATGATCGGCGAACGCGAGTAAAAGCCGTCTCGACGATCAACCATCCCCAGGCGCGGTCACCTCAAGTCACAACACCCCCCCTCACAATTTCCCGCCGCGTGATTATTCACTGGGACGACGGTGTTGCTTCATGTCGGTTTCAGACTTTTACCGTGCCCCCTTTTTGTACTGGGAACACCGGGAACACTGGGAACATCAATCAGAAATGCAGTAAGGACGGGCTTTTAGCTCTGTTTATTGTTCCCAGTCCCTACATTAATCACTGGGAACAGACCGGGAACATTCAGCCCTTTGGTGTGCATCTGGCTGGACCTCAAAAACCACGCGGGAAAGAGGATTGCGGCCCGCCCCGCACGGCGCCCGGCCGCTGGCCACTGCACAACAATCATCAATGCGCATCACCCGCGAACAGCGCATCACCATCGATGGCATAGAAGTTCATCGGCTTGTCGCTCTGTGGGGTCCTCACCTTGCTGGTGTATCTCTTCTCCTTGGTGTTCGCGCCGATCAACACCCCTTGATCAGCCAGCACGCGCAACACGTCGCGATGGTCAAAGCCTGCGCAGACCTCAAGGCGGAAGACCTCGGGCGCTGTGTAGTAGATCGTCCGCCCGGTATCAATAGCCTTCCGCCGATAGCCCGCGCGATTGATGATGCGCCGCTCCACATCGTCGCCGTCGTCATGCGTCCCAGGTCCCCGCGTGCCCAGGTCTTGGTAGCGGGCACCACCATGCGCCTCGATGAAGGCCCGTACCTGCCCGAGCATCTGTTCTGGCTCCTTGGCGCCATGCGTGCCGCGCCGATCTAGCCAGGCATCGAACGCATCGAGCGTGGCCACCTCTACAACGTCTGACCGCCACCCGGTCAAGCCCCAGCGAGTCGCCAACTCACCAGCAAAGGTAACCAAGCCGAAGCGCGCGGCCACACGCAACACCTGTGGATCGGAACCGGCAGGGGTGACGTTCTCGACGAATGATGCGATTCGATCCCGTGCCTCAACAGCCACAGCCTCGCGTTGCTCTACCAGCTTCGCCAGGAACGCCGGGCCTGCGTAGCCATGGGTTACGCGGGCAGCATCCACCAGGTGATCGGCAAGGCCGCGCGCATCGGCAAAATCACCCGCGCTATCGAACAGACCGAAGCCCCGGCCGCTGTCCGCCGGGATCTCCACCAGGCGAACATCATGGCCCGCATAACTTCGCTTACCGGCCTCATTCAGCATTGCCGCGCTACCCACCTCCCCAGTGGACAGCAGCAACACACGGAAGCTTTTAATGGGCCGTGAGCCACCTTCTTGCCTTGCCCGCACCTTGCCCCGGCCGTTGGCCAGCATGTACGCGACCTCTCCAATCGTTGCCGATTCGGCCTGTTTGATTTCATCCAGGCATAGCAGGCAGTCATTGAAGTCCTCGGCAATAGCCTCCAAACCGTTAGACGTTGCGCGCCAATTGCGGCAGAAGGTTTCAGGGCCGCCCCACACCGATGCTGCCAGCCGCAGCGCGGTGGTCTTACCGATGCTCGATTTGCTCACCAGGTGAAAGCCGCCCGATTCCGCGCCGGCCAGCTCGACCAATGGACCCGCGAACGCAGCCGAAAGCGCGAAGACCGCGCGCCGATGGTGTCCGCAAGGGATCGCCAGCGACGTGCGCCAGCTCGATAAGTCGCCCACCTGTGTGAACGGGGAAATGCCCTCAAGGTCGCTATTGAGAAAAAAGCGCTCGCCCCCTGCATTGCCGTACACATGCCCGGCCAGCACGAAGGCCGGGCCATGCCAGCCGATCTGCGACACGCTACGTGCCCGCGCGGCGGGGATTTCACGCATCAGGTACATCAGCAGCCGCCGCTGTGCGTTCGGCTCAAGGCTGATGGCGGGCAAGCCTTCTTCCAGTAGTGCCGCCCGCAGCTCATCGCCACGGCCGCCCGCCAACAATCGCGCAGGCATGTTCCAGGTCTTTGGGTTGCCGTCGATATCAGTGAAGGTCAGCAGCCGTCCATGCTTTCGCCCTCGCATGTCACGCGTAACGGCCTCGATGCGCAGCGGTGAAGCCAGAAACATGGGCGGGCGCGCCCGGGCCTCACCCTCGCGATATTCCACCTCGCACCAATACAAGCCATCGTCCTGCAGCTCATACCCTGATCGCAGCGGCCCCGCGTCTCTCGTGCCTCGACCCTTGGCTTTGCTGTCGCGTTTGCTTAGTGGCGGCTGTGCTGTGGCTGGCGTGTCCACTGGGGGCGCCTGTGCCGCCTCCGCATCAAGCCCAGCCACCAGGGCGGCACGGGTGGCGTCACGGCCATGGGTCGCCGCGTAGTCGTTCCAGTCGGTGCCCGTTTCCTCTGGCGCGAACTTTGGCGCGATGACAGCCCCGTCCACGGCCTGCGCAGCGGCGCGGGCTTTGCTTATGCCAGGGTTTCCCTCAGTTCGGTGGTCATTGTCGGCAGCGATCGCCACGCGCGCACTTGGCCGCGCTTTACGCATGGCGCGCGCCACCGGCTCAAGGTTGCCAGCGTCGAAAGCAACTGCCACCGGCCAACCCGTCACCTCATGCACTGTGGCGGCCGTGGCATAGCCCTCAGCAACGGCCAGCACGGGCACATCAGCATCAACAGCGCCCACCATATGAAAGGCGCCGCGTTTAGGCGTTCCGGTCAAAAACTTCTTGCTGCCGTCGTTCTGAATGAACTGCAAACCAACCAGCCGCTTGCCTGCTTTCACCGGCACCACTAGGGCCTCACGTAGCTGGCCAATGCCATGCGCGCCAACACCCTTGGCCACTAGGTAGGGGTGCGCGGGATCGGCGCCGCGCTTTGCCGCTTGCCCCCAGGTGTCAGCCGCGCGGGTGGCTGCGGTCTCTCGAACCTTCGACAGCTCGGCTTCCCGCTGCGCCCGCATCGCTTTCACGCGCTCACGCTGGGCTGCATCTTCTTCGCGAGTCAACTTGCGGCCCAGGTTGGCGCACCAGGTCTCCGAATGGTCGGATTTCCAGTTGCCGAACTGACCAGCCGCGATGCCGTCGGCATGCAGTACGTACCACCCATTTTTTGACCCGGCCTTGTCACCCTCCACACGGAAGCGGTGAAGCTTTCCGTCGGCAATGATGGCTTGATCGGTCGCCAGCCCGGCCGCGCGCATGGCGCGGGTGAACTGATCCAGCACATCCGCGAGGGAAAGCGGTTCGCGATCATTCATCGTTGGCTGCCTCCCACCTGTTGCCTTCGCATAGGTAATGCGGCGCGCGCTCCGGTAGCGCTGACATGCCCGGCAGGCCGTGTTGACCCGAACGCTCATCGAAGCGGCAAACGAACAGCGGATCGTCTCGATCCCTGCGGTCTAGGTTCCGACCATGTCGGCAGTTTCGGCACCCCCGTAGCTCACGCGGTACCCGTGGCGGCTGGCGGCTCATTGCTTCGCCCTCGTTGGCGCTGCCTTGGCTGCATCAATGCGAGCTTGAACCCATGCGTCAACGTCAGACGCCACGAAGGCGCGGGTGCGGCCGTGAAGGGGAATCGGCGCGGGGAATTGCCCTTGCCCGATCAGTTGGTAAACCGTGGATCGGGCCAGGCCCGTGCGTGCGATGACTTCGCCAATGCGCAACAGCGTCGGCGGTAAAGGTTGATCGTTGATGCTCATTTGTCGTGTCCAGTAGACGCGGGGGAATCCGCGTGGACACGGTGCAATTCAGGACGTCACGCCTCTAGTAACCTAATTACTTATTAGGTTTTCTCGCTCGCATCGATTCGAGAAATGCAATCGCAGGCTCGCCGTCCCCGTGTTTCTGCAACGCCTTCTTGACGGCTTCGACGCTCACGCTATATCGCTCGGCAAGAGACTCACGCGCGGCGTTCCTGCTCATCCCATGGCGCACCACCAATATGGCGAACGACAGGGCTGCTTGACCCGGATCAAACTTGGCCGCTTGGCCTCGCCCGCGTTTCGGTTTGTCCGGGATCGAGTCAGCAGCACCGCGCAACGTCGCTGCGATGAGCATCCAAGCCAGTTCGTCGGTCGGAAGCTCTCCGCGTTCGATTAGGTCTGCAAAACCTCTTAGGTCTTGCCGCTGAAGCTCTGCAATTCGTCGCTCGTCTTCAGCACTACTTAGAAATCGCATGCGTGGGATGGCCGGTCGCATTGCGGTGACACTCTTTCGACCCGTCTTCTGCATCACCATCCGCTTACCCCTCACGCGCCCCCAATAAAGCTTCGCCAGGCCGGGAGGGTGTTCGGCTTTTCGCCCCGTCGGGCTAGGCGCAGCCGCTTGGTTATAGCAGGCCAATCCTTGCAAAAGACACCGGCTCGCCATCGCCAACAATTAGATGGTCCAACACCTTCACATCGATGAGATTGAGTGCTGCGACAAGCCGTGTGGTTATGTGTTTGTCGGCGACGCTGGGCTGCGGGTCCCCAGACGGGTGGTTGTGGGCAAGGATCAGCGCGGCCGCGTTCAACTCAAGCGCTCGCATGACGATCTCGCGAGGGTAAACAACCGCTGAGTTGAGCGTTCCGGTTGACAGCACCTCGAAGGCGATCAGGCGATGCTTCGCATCCAGAAAGAGCGCGCAGAAATGCTCTTTTCGCTTTGCGCCCAAGTACAGCCGCGCCAGCGATGCCGCCAATTCAGGTTGGTCAATCGAGACCGAAGACGGCCGTCGCATGCGGGCCTCTACAATCTCGATGGCCTGATTAATGGTTCGGCTCTCTTCAACAGAAAATGCCTCAGCGGCCTTCCGTTTTCGTGCGCGGTACCTGACCGGCGCCTTCGTCGATTTGCGCACTCCCTTAGACTTCGTCGCAGCTTGTTCCATGGGTTTCTCCATGTAGGCAGGTTAGGCGGCGGCGGGTGGCTCTAACACCCGTCGTCGCCGTTTATTTCGCTTTGCTACCGGCGAAACGTCGGTTACTTCGTTGACTCCCTCAGGCCGCTTTTGGCTTCAGAGGCTTGCAGCGCGAAGAGAACCGTGCGGCGTATCCATGCGGAACTGGTCAGCAGCTCTTTATCAGCGGCGCTTTCGATTCGAGCTGCAAGGTCGGCCGGTACCCTTACCGCGATTGTCTTGTCCTTCTTCGATGCCTTTTTTTCGGCGGCGGCGGTCATGCTTTGTCCTCAAGTGGGCGCCCGTCACTGGGCATGGATTTCCACAATTGCACTTTATCGCTATCGCTAAAAAATGTCAAACAATCGTGGACATTAGACATACGATGTGAGATATTGCAGTTGTGGAAAGCTTTGCCTATGCGAGCCGCCCCAGCTTGCGAAGCGCTGGCCCCCGGCCCGGCATTCGTTCCCAGCGCCGTACCACTGGGAACAGTTCATTTCCCACTACTGGGAACAAAGGTTCCAAGTAATAACAATCCCTTGCGAGCGTTGTTCCCAGTGTTCCCGTTGTTCCCAGCTAAAAAGGGGACATAGGTAGGGGCGCAGGTTTAAGCCGCACCCGCGCGCAGTGTTACGACCTTGGAATCACCCCTCGCGAGGTGGTCCAAGTAGTCAGCCCAGGCTTGCATCATCTGGCGCCGCGCGGCCAGGTGTTCGGCGCGGTTGTAGGCGGCCTTCACCTTGTTGCGTTCGGCGTGGGCGAGCTGGCGTTCGATGACATCGGGCGGCCATCCCATTTCGTTGAGTTGGGTGGACGCCATAGATCGGAAGCCGTGCCCGGTCATCTGGCCGGTGGTGTACCCAAGGCGCCGCAGTGCACCCAATACGGTGTTCTCGCTCATGGGCCGCGTGCGGGTGCGCACGCTTGGGAATACGTATTGCCCGCTGCCGGTCAGTGGCTGCAACTCTTTCAGGATCGCCACCGCCTGGACGGCAAGGGGGACGATGTGCACGGCCCGCGATTTCATCTTGCCCGCAGGGATGCGCCACTCCGATGCGTCGAAGTCGATCTCTGACCATTCGGCCCGCCGCAGCTCGCCAGGGCGAACGAACACCAGCGGCGCCAGCTTGAGGGCGCACAGCGTCACGAACGAACCCTTATAGGAGTGCAGCACCCGCAACAGCTCGCCCATGGCTTTGGGCTCAGTGACGGCCGCGTGGTGCGTTTCCTTTGAGGGGGCGAGGGCGCCACGTAAAGAAGGGGTGGGGTCCGCTTGTGCCCGCCCGGTGGCCACGCCATAGCGGCACACTTGCCCGCAGTTTTGAAGCGCGCGGTGTGCAGTGTCCAGGGCGCCACGGCTTTCGATTCGACGCAATGCGGCCAGCAGCTCGGGCGCGGTGATGTCGGCAATCGGGCGCTTGCCCACCCAAGGGAACACGTCACGCTCGAAGCGTCGTTCGATGCGTTCGGCGTGCTCAGGTGTCCACGATGCCCGGTACTTGTTCAGCCACTCTCGCGCCACGGCCTCGAAGCTGTTGGAGTCGATAGTGGTCAACGCGGCCTTGGCGGCTTTTCGCTTCTCGCTGGGGTCGATACCGGCAGCGATGTCCTTGCGTGCCAGGTCGCGAGCATCACGGGCGGCTTTCAGGGAAACGTCAGGGTAGGTGCCCAGGGATAACAGCTTTTCTTTGCCGCCGATGCGGTACTTCAGCCGCCACCACTTACCGCCGTTGGGCGACACCAAAAGGAACAGCCCCTTTTCGTCTGACAGCTTGCGAGGCTTGGGCTCAGGCTTGGCGTTTCGTGCTGCGGTGTCTGTCAGTGGCATGGCTGGGGGTAACCGGTTTCGCCCATAGGGGTATTACCCCCAAAGCTACCCCCATTCAACGCTGGCTGCCAGTGGATGACAGCGGACAAGCACGGACGTCAGAAAGCAAAAAACCCTGTATCTAACAGGGTTTCTTGGACTTCCATGGACATCCTCGGATGGTCAAATGGAGGCTGGGGTCGGAATTGAACCGGCGTACGCGGATTTGCAGTCCGCTGCATAACCACTCTGCCACCCAGCCGTTGAGACGGTGTCGCCAGGGGCAATGCCCTGAGACAAAAAAGCCCCGAAACTTCGGGGCTGTTTCTTGGAGCGGGTAACGAGGCTCGAACTCGTGACCTCGACCTTGGCAAGGTCGCGCTCTACCAACTGAGCTACACCCGCATCGTGGCGCGCATTATAGGCGGTCAGATCATTCCGTCAACTGGTTTTTTCGGGGCCGGTCGATTGGCTAGTACATCTAGCCTTCGGGCTGGCCGCTGGCAGTCGACATCGTTATTCTTGGCCGAAGACCCAGTGAACAATGCCGGCAGCGTTTCGGCGAGGGTCACACAAAATGTTGTTATCGAGGAGCGAGTGCATTTTGAAAAGCATCATTGCCGTGGTGGGCATCGTCGGCGCGTTACATGTTCATGGCGCTGCCGCCCAAGACCCGGTCGATCGGGCCTTGGGCACCGCCGAGCGCGCGCAGCGCGACGCGGCGGCTTCCCAGAAGCGTATCGACCAGCTTGATGACCAGACCCGGGCGTTGCTCGAACGCTATCGCGCGGCGACCTGGCAGGCGCAGCAGCTCACGGTGTTTGCCGAGCAGCTCGAAGCGATCGCCGAGCGTCAGGAAGAAGAGAAGGCCTCGCTGCGGCGTCAGATCGACGCCATGCAGCGCACTGAAGCCGAGCTGATGCCGCTGATGTTGCGCATGCTCGATACCTTTGAAGCGCTGATCGCACGTGACCTGCCGTTTCTCGAAACCGAACGCCAGGAGCGCCTGTCGCAAGTCACCCAGCTGATGAGCGATCCCGAGGCCTCACTGGCACAGAAATACCGTCGGCTGCTGGAGGCTTACCAGATCGAGATCGATTACGGCCAGGGTTTGGATGCAGAACGCGGCCAAGTGGGCGAGCGCACCATTGACATTCTGCGTGTGGGCCGGCTGGCCCTATATGGGCTGACCCTGGATGGCCGCGAGGCCTTCCGCTGGGACCGCGAGGCGGGCGAGTGGCAGCCTGCCGATTCCGGGCTGCGACGCACCATTCGCCAGGGGCTGCGCATGGCCCGCGATACCGCGCCGATCGCATTGATGAAGCTGCCCGTGGAGGCGCCAGTAGACGTGGGCGCCATCGAGTCTCTGGAGGGCGCGCTGCCCACCCTCGATGACAACGCGGAGGGCACGCCATGATCCGCGCATCCTGGAAAAATACCCTGGGATTGGCCGGTGTCATCGCACTGCTGGCCGTTGCGCCGCAGTTGGGCGCCCAAAGCCCTGATCTGAATGCCCTGCTGCGCGAAGTGGAGCAGGCGGCCAGGCAGGGCGGCGAGATCAACCGTGAGCGTGAGGCGCGTTTTCTGCGCGACCGTTCCAAGCAACAGGCACTGCTGCGCGAGGCTGAGGCCGAGCAAAAGCAGGCACAGGCGCGCATTGATGCGATTCGCAAGCGGTTCGAGGCGCAGCAGCAGGAGATTCAGGCCCTCAAGACCCAGTTGCGGGACAACGTTGGCGAGCTGGACCAGATGTATGCCGGCATTCGCCAGACCGCCAGCGATCTGCGCAGCACCGCCAGCGAATCGCTGATCACCGCTCAGACGCCGGAGCGGCTGGACTTGCTTGATCGTCTCGCCGAGCGCAGCGAGCTGCCCGAGATCGGCGATCTGGAAGCGCTATGGGTCACCATGCTCGAACAGGCCGTGGAAGCGGGGCGCAGCGTTCGCTTCGATGCCCAGGTGGTGCGGCCCGATGGTGTCGGCCAGACCCAGTCGGTGGTGCGGGTGGGGCCATTCACGGCCATGTCGGACGGCGAATATCTCAGCCTGGACGCCGACGGCAGGCTGGTCGCCCTGCCGCAGCAGCCGTCGTGGGGCTGGGCGCGCACGGCGTCGGCCTTCGAGGCGGCCGATCCGGGTGTCGTCGTGCCGGTCATGATCGATCCCTCACGCGGCACCTTGCTGAAGGTCGAGGGCGAGCGACCGGACCTTCTGGAGCGCATCCGCCAGGGGGGCGCCGTGGGGTTCCTGATTCTGGTGATCGGCTTCATCGGCATCGTCATCGCCCTGGTGCAGTGGCGGTATCTGTCCAGTGCCGGCGGTCGCATGCGGCGCCAGCAGGCCGATCGCGCCCATCCCAAGCCCAACAACCCGCTGGGGCGTCTGTTGCTCACATTCAGCGACGACGCCGCGCCCACCGACGACCCGGAACTGGTGGAGTTGCGGCTGTCCGAAGCGGTGCTGAAGGAAACCCCGCGCATCGAGCGGGCGCAATCGCTGGTCAAGCTGTTCGCGGCCGTCGCCCCGCTGCTGGGGCTGCTGGGCACGGTGACGGGCATGATCGCCACCTTCCAGGCCATCACCGTGTTTGGTACCGGCGACCCCAAGCTGATGGCGGGCGGCATTTCGCAGGCCCTGGTGACCACCGTGCTGGGGCTGGTGGCGGCGATTCCGCTGCTGTTCCTCAACTCGCTGCTGGTGGCGCGCGCCAAAGTGCTGATCCAGATGCTGGATGAAGAATCGGCGGTGATGCTGGCCGATCGCATGGAGCGTCAGCCGTGACTGACTGGTTGCTCGAACCCTGGTTGACGCTGCTGGCCTTCTTCGACACCGGCGGTCAGGTGCTGTTGGTGATCTTCGCGGCGGCCGTGCTGATGTGGATGCTGATACTGGAACGCGCCTGGTATTTCTGGCGCGTGCTGCCGCAGGTCGAGCGGGACGTGCGCGCCCATTGGTACGGCCGTCCGGAACGCAGCTCGCTGGCCGCGCGGCGGGTGCGTGAGGCGCTGCTGGAACGCATCAAGCTGTCGATGAGCCGCACCCTGCCGACCATTCAGGTGATGATCGCCATCTGCCCGATGCTGGGCCTGCTGGGCACCGTCACCGGCATGATCCAGGTCTTCGATGTCATGGCGCTCAAGGGCACCGCCGACGCGCGCGCCATGGCCAGCGGGGTGTCGCGCGCCACCATTCCCACCATGGCCGGCATGGTGGTGGGGCTGTCGGGCCTGTTCTTCATTCACCGGCTTCAGGTGCGGGCGCAGCGTGAGGCCGAACACTTCGGTGACACGCTGAGCGTGCGCGAGGTGACGGCATGAAGATCAAACGCCACGCGCCACCCGGTGAAGAAACCGGCATCGACCTGACGCCCATGCTGGACGTCATTTTCATCATGTTGATCTTCTTTATCGTCACCACCTCGTTCATTCGTGAGGCCGGCATCGAGATCAACCGCCCCAGCGCCGAGACCGCAGAGCGCGAGGAACGCACCAACATTCTCATCGCCATTTCGCCCGAGGGCGCGATCTGGATTGATCGCCAGCAGGTCGACATTCGCGGCCTGCGCGCCGTGGTGCAGAAGCTCCGTGCCGAAGACCCGCAAGCCTCGGTGATCGTGCAGGCCGACCGGGATGCCCGGGCCGGACTGATGGTCGAGGTGATGGATCAGGCGCGCCTGGCGGGTGTGCGGGACGTGGCCATCGCCGCCGCGCCACCGGGCAAGTAGCGTGATGTCGACACCGGCCACCTCCCAACCGACCGCCGCGCCGCTGGCCGCTTCGCTGCTGGACGACGGCAGCGGTCGCCGTCTCATGCTCGCCTCGATTGCTGCGCTGGGCGTGGCGATCGCGCTGTTCCTGTGGATGTCGTGGATGACGCGTTCGCCCGAGGCGCCGCTGGACGCGCAGCGGCGCACGCCGCCGGTCGAGATCGTCAAGGCGCCGGAAGAAACGCCTGAAACGGTGGAATCGATGTTCAGCCCCGAGGCCGAGCCACCGCCGCCACCCGCCGCGCCGCCGGGCCTGTCGGCGCCCAAGGCGCCGCAGGTACGGGTGCCCACGCTGGCGCTCAACACTGCGGCGATCGGAGACATTGCCGTTTCGGTCAATTCCGGCATCAACACCGGCGTGGGCCTGGCCAATGCGGGGGCATTCGCGGGCTTTGCCGGCAGCGGCAGCGGCACCGGTGGGGGCGGTGACGGCACCGGTCGCGGCTTCACCGGCAAGCCGGTGGTGCCGTTGTCGACCGCCCGGCCGCAGATGCCCGAATGGGCGTGCGACAAGGGCATTCGCGGCTGGGTGGAGGTGATGTTCACGGTCATGCCGTCGGGCCTGGTGCGAAACGTGAAGCTGATCGATGCCGATCCGCGCGGGGTCTTCGAGGCCGCGGCCATCGAGAGCATCGGCAACTGGATCTACGAGCGCGGCAAGGTGGCCCGTGAGGTGAAGCAACGTGTGCCGATGAACCCCGAAGACTGCGCGTACAACTGGCGATGAGCATCATTCGTGGGCGGTCTCTGCGCATCTGGGGTGCGGCCTTGGCGCTGTGTGTGTGCGGCGGGGTGTCGGCGCAGCAATACCGCAGCGAGGTGCGTGAACTGCCCAATCCGCCTGCCGAAGAGCGCCAGTCGGCGGAAGCCTTGCTGAAGCAGACCACCGACCCGTATCAACGGGCGCTGTTGCTGCGCGAGCTGGCGGTCAAGGCGGCCAAGGCCGGCGATCACCAGCGCGCCGCCGAACTTCTGAGCCAGGCCCTTGAAACCAACGCGCTGTCGGGCCCGGCGGCCGAGCAGATGCGCGAAATGCTGGGCCAGGTGCTGATGGCCGGCGGCGATTTCAAGCGCAACCAGCCCGCACTGGAAGCACAGGTGCGGCGTGGCAACGCACCGCCGGAAATCCGTGTGGCCCTGGCCGCCGCCTACCTGCAAGACCGTCGCCACGCCGATGCGATTCCCTTGCTGCGCTCGGCGATCGACGCGGTCGAGAATGCCGACATCAGTTGGCGGCGCGCGTTAATGGGCGCCTATCTGGCCACCAACCAGTTCAAGGCCGCCCTGCCGTTGCTGGAACGTCTGGTGCGGGAGGCCCCCGAAGCGCGGGACGACTGGGCCCGCCTGGCGGCCGTCTACCTGCGCGTGGGCAACAAGCAGCGCGCGGCCGCGACCCTGGAGCTGGCGCAGCGGCTGGGCTACATGAACGAGGCCAGCGATCGCCTGCGATTGGTGGGGCTTGCGGCCGAGCTGGGCGCGCCGTTCGAGGCCGCATCGCTGTTGCAGGGCTGGATGGACAACCGGCAGTTGCCGAATGATCGCGGCAATCGGCGGCTGCTGGCGCAGTTGTTCGTGGCGGCGCGCGAGGCGCAGTTGGCCCTGCCGGCAATCAGCCGCGCCCTGAAGGACGGCGCCGATGCCGAACTGCTGCGGGTGCAGGCGCAACTGCAAATGGAAAATGAGCGCTACGGCGACGCGGCGGAATCGATCAAGCAGTTGATCGCACTTGAAGGGCCTGAGCCCGACAGCCTCATGAGCCTGGCCACCGCCCAGTATCAGCAGGCAAATGTAGACGACGCCCTGGCCAACTTCCGCCGCGCCGCCGCCGCGCCCGGTCAACAGGCCGAGCTGGCGCGCGAATGGGTGAAGTATCTGGAGTCGGGACGCGCCCGCGAACTGGCCATGACCGCTGCCGCCGAACGCCGCGAGCGTGAGGCCGGCGACGTGCGCCTGGCCTCGCGCATCGGCACGGGGGACGGCGCCATTCCCACGCGAGCGAACCGCCCGGCGACGGGCGCCGATGCCGCAGGCCAGAGTGGTGGGGGGCGCTTCACCCCGGTGGGCGCCGAGCGCGCCGGCAATGCCAGTGGTGAAATTCCCGCATGGACGGGCGGCATCACGCCTGACCGGCGTCCCGCCGGATTCGTGAAGGGCAAGGCCCTGCCTGATCCCTATGCCGACGACGCGCCGCTGTTTGTCATCACCGCCGACAACATGGCCAAGCACGCCCAGCGGCTGACACGCTCGCACCAGCACCTGCTCAAGAAAGTGCCCGGGTACCGCCTGCCGGTGTACCCGACGCGGCGTTCGGTCAGCTATCCCAGCGCGATCTACCAGGCCACCGCGAAGAATGCCGAAACCGCGAAGCTGGAAAGTCCTGATGCCCTGAAAGACGCGCGTCTGGGGTTTCCGTTCCCGCAGCCGAGCAGCGGCGTCGAGATCATGTGGAATCACCGCACGCGCTACCGCGGCGACACCGTCAATCTCGAAAACGAGCAGGCGGTGGTGCAGAAAAGCGGTTCGTTCTCCAGCGAGCACACGCAGGTGTTCCGGGTGAATTTCCGCTACGCCAACATTCGTGACACGGCCGACCCCGAAACCGAGAACTACGTGGCCCTGGGCATCACCCACATTGCGCCCCCGGGCCGCATGCCCGATGTGGTGGCGCTGTTCCACGAAACGCTGGACTCGGAGCGCCAGCCGCGCAATATCTGGGTACTGCTGGCCGCTGCGGGGCGCATGTTCAGGGTGCCACCGCTGGGATATGACCAGCCCTTCCCCGGCTCTGACGGGTTGGAGTTCATCGACATGGTCGACATGTACAACGGCGCGTTCGACCGTTACGTGTGGAAGCTGGAAGGCAAGCGCGAAATGTACATTCCCTACAACGCCTACCGGCTCAATCTGCCGCCGTTGAAGAACGAAGACCTGTTGCAGCCGCTGGCCTTCGACCCCGAGCACACGCGTTACGAGCTGCATCGGGTGTGGGTGATCGAAGCCACCGAGCGCGGCGGCGAGCGTCACAGTTTCGGCAAGCGCGTGTTCTATGTCGATGAAGACTCATGGACGGTGGTGATGGTCGAAAACCACGATCGCAAGGGCAACCTCTGGCGCTTCCAGGAGGGCCATCTGGTGGCCGAGTACGACGTCCAGGCCGCCTGGACGCGGCCGGTGATCACCTACGACCTGAAGGACGGACGCTACTTCGCCAACCGTCTGTTCGCCGAGTCTCCGCACATCGAGTACGGGCTCAAGTTCGGCACCAACGAATTCTTGCCGGCGGCGGTACGCCGCACGTACAGCCGCTGAGCTCAGACCTGCTCGGGCCGGGCGATGACGCGGTCGATCAGGGTCGCCAGACCGGGCAGGATGCGCGCCACTTCGGCCTCGGCATTGCCGCGAAAGCGCGCGTAGGTCTTGCGAACCAGGTCGGAACTGCCTTCGACGCGCTGGTCGGCCACGGCAATCAGACGGGTGATGGTGGTGTCTGCATTGCCGAGCAGGGTGCGGCTGAAGGTTTCGGCGCTGCCGCCCTGTTGCAGGTGCTGTTCGAACAAGGGATTCAGCGCCTCGGCAAAGCCGGGCATCAGCTCGACGGACGCACGGCGCGCGGCGCCGGGTTTGGCCGCCTTGATCATCGCGTAGCCTGTACGGTATGCCATGCCGGTGAGGCCGCCACGCTCGGCAATGGCTTTTTCCAGCAGTTCGGCGCCGCCGGCAATCAAGGCTTCGCGCTGGGGCGAGGCCAGTAGAATCTCTGACAAGGAAGCCAAAAGGGAACTCCGTGGGCGATCAAGATGAGTCGGGATCAAGGGGCGCAAAATCTACCATGTCGGCATTGAAAACCAAGCCCTTCGAGCGGAATCTGGCCCTCACCAAGCTCGGCATTGGCACGGGTGGGCGGTTCGTCGCGCACAGCATGGCCAATGCGTTCCGCAGTGCCGAGGGCCGCAAGGCGGCGGACCAGACGTTCTATGTGGAGCGCGCCACCGAACTGGCCGATGCCCTGGGCCAGCTCAAGGGCAGCGTGATGAAGGCCGGCCAGATGCTGTCGCTGTACGGGCAGTATTTCTTGCCGCCGGAGGCCGTTGCCGTGTTGTCGGGCCTGCAGGACGACACGCCCTCGGTGCACTGGCGCGTGGTGGCCCCGGTGCTCGAACGCGCCATCGGTCGCCAGCGCATGGGCGAACTCGACATCGAAGAAGTGCCGCTGGCGGCCGCCTCGCTGGGGCAGGCGCACCGGGCGCGGCGCAAGCAGGACGGGTTGGAGCTGGTCATCAAGATTCAGTATCCGGGCGTGGCCGATGCCATCGAAAGCGACATCCGCAGCCTCTCGCGGCTGGTTGGCCTGTCGCGGCTGGCGCCCAAGGGCGTGGACCTGGACCCGGTGTTCAACGAAGTCCGCGAGATGCTGCACCGCGAGGTCGATTACGACAGCGAAGCCAACTTCACCAATGAATTCCAGAAGCGTCTTGCCGACGACAGCCGCTTCGTCGTGCCGCGGGTGTTGGGCGACTACAGCAACGACCGGGTGCTGACGACCACCTTCGAGTCGGGGGTGTCGGTGCGCCATCACGACATCCAGTCACTGGACCAGGCGCGCCGTGACCGGCTGGGCAAGCATTTTCTGGAACTGTTTCTGACCGAGTTCTTTGACTGGGGCATGGTCCAGTCGGACCCGCACTTCGGCAACTACCGCATACGGCCGCGCGATTCGGGCGAAGACCAGATCGTGCTGCTCGACTTTGGCGCCACCCGGCTGTTCGGCCGCAGCTTCATCGAGTCGTACAGCGACATCGTGATGGGCGCGCTGTCGCGCAATGCCGAGCAGATTCATCGCGGTGCGATCGCCATTGGCCTGATGGACGATCACTTTCCGCCGCAGGTGGTGAAGGCCTTCGCCGAACTGTGCATTCAAATCGTGGAGCCGTTTGAAGCGCCCGACAGCGGGCGCATTCCACAGGCGCTTCTGACCCCCGACGGCCGGTATCGCTGGCATGCGTCGGACCTGCCGATGCGCGCCGGCCGGATCGCGTCGCGCAATGCCCTGTCGGTGCATTTCCGGGTGCCGCCGCGCGAGATCATCTTTCTGCACCGGCGACTGGCGGGGGTGTTCATCATGCTCTCGACCCTGCGCGCCGAACTGGCGGCGCGCGATCAATTGCTGCCGGTGGTGGCCGAACTGTCTTGGGACAAGCGCTGACCGGCGGCACGCGGCACGCGGGTCATCGTCAATGAAAATCGCGTGACAGGTAGGGCAGTTCGCCCACCCAGCGGGAACGGTCATGCAGGCGCCGCGCCATCAGGTGCACGATGCCTTCCTGGCGCTGCAGCACGCCCTCGGCGATGACGAACTGCGCGGCCACCGCCGCTGCGCGCTGGGTGTCGACCAGCGCCGGGCGGACGATCAGATTGACGATGCCGGTTTCGTCTTCCAACGTGAGAAACATCACCCCTTTGGCCGAGCCCGGGCGCTGGCGGAACATCGCCAGCCCCGAGACGCGCACGCTGCGGCCATCGGCCACGGTGGCCAGCGAGGCGTTGGTGATCACCCCCAACGGCTGCAGGCGCGGCCGCAGCAGCGCCACCGGATGGCGGCGCAGGCTCAGCCCGGTGCTCTGGTAGTCGGCCACGATGTCGGCGCCCTCGCTGGGCGCGTGCAGATCGGCGTGCCCGGCTTCGGGCGGCGGGGCGTCGAACAGGTCGGCCTGGCCGCTGCCGCGCCGCTCCATCGCCGCCCAGCGCGCGGCATGGCGGTGGCCTGCCAGACCCTGAAGCGCGTCGGCCTTGGCCAAGGCTTCGAGCGCCTTGGTGTCCAGCCCGGCGCGGCGGGCCAGGGTCGGCACGTCGCGATACGGGCTGATGCGCGCGGCGACGACGCGCTCGGCACCGGGCCTGCCCAGGCCGTCGACCAGCCCCAGCCCCAGCCGGATACCCGGCTGGCCGTCGGCATCGGGGACCAGCACACCGTCCACCTGGCTGTGCTGCACGTCCACCGGGCTGACCTGCACGCCCATGCGCTGCGCCTCGCGCACCAGCATCGAGATCGGGTAGAAGCCCATCGGCAGGCTGTTGATCAGCCCGCAGAAAAACGCCGCGGGGTGATGGCATTTCAGCCACGATGAAAACCAGGTCAGCAGCGCGAAGCTGGCGGCGTGGGACTCGGGGAAGCCGTAAGCGCCGAAGCCAAGGATCTGCTGATAGATGCGCTCGGCAAAGGCGGGGTCGTAGCCGCGCGCGGCCATGCCGGCCATGAGTTTGTCGCGAAAATGCGCCAGGCCGCCCTTGCGCTTCCATGCCGCCATGGAGCGGCGCACCTGATCGGCCTCGCCGGGCGAGAAGCCGGCCGCCACCACGGCAATCTGCATCACCTGTTCCTGAAAGATGGGCACGCCGCTGGTGCGATCGAGCACGGCACGCAGCTCGGGTTTGTCGGGCAGTTCGGGCACGGCCACGCCCTGCCGGGCCTTCAGGAAGGGATGCACCATGCCGCCCTGGATGGGGCCGGGGCGGACGATCGCCACCTGGATGGTGAGATCGTAAAGCGTGCGCGGCTTGAGCCTCGGCAGCATGTTCATCTGCGCGCGGGACTCCACCTGGAACACGCCCAGCGACTCGCCGCGCTGGAGCATGGCGAAGGTGGCGTCACAGTGGCGGGGAATGTCGGCCAGCCCGCGGCGACGTCCGTCCCAGCCGTGCAGGGCGTCGAAGCTGCGCCGAATGGCGGTGAGCATGCCCAGCGCCAGTACATCGACCTTGAGCAGGCCCAGTGATTCGAGGTCGTCCTTGTCCCACTGAATGATGCTGCGATCGGGCATGGCGGCGTTTTCCACCGGCACCAGATCGGCCACCGAGTGCTCGGCGATGATGAAACCGCCGACGTGCTGCGACAGGTGCCGGGGCAGGCCGATCAGATCAACCGCCAGGGTCAGCCATTGGCGTACGCGCGGGTCTTCGGGTGACACGCCAAGTTTGCTCAGGTGCAGGGGCCAGCGTTCCGGTGCATCCCACCAGGTATGGTTCTTGGCGAGCTGGTCGATGACGTCGCTGGGCATTTCCAGCACCTTGCCCACGTCGCGCAACGCCGAGCGCGGCCGCCAATGGATGACGGTGGCGGCCAGCGCCGCGCGGTGCCGCCCGTACTTGCGATAGATGTACTGAATCACTTCTTCGCGGCGCTGGTGCTCGAAGTCGACATCGATGTCGGGCGGCTCGCCGCGCTCCTTCGACACGAAGCGCTCGAACAGCAATTCGTTGAAATCGGGTGACACTTCGGTCACGCCCAGTGCGTAACAGACCACGGAGTTGGCGGCGCTGCCGCGGCCCTGGCAGAGAATGCCCAGCCGTCTGGCCTCGCGGACCAGGTCTTCGACGGTGAGAAAGAAACTCTCGTATTCCATCTCGGCAATCAGGGCAAGCTCGCGCGCTACGGTGGCCCGCACCTTTGCGGGCGCCCCTGCGGGCCAGCGTTGTTCAAGGCCCGCCTCGGTCAACGCGCGCAGGTGGGTGGTGGGCGTTGCCCCCGGGGGCACCAGCTCGGCCGGGTATTGGTAGCGCAGGCTGTCAAGGCCAAAGGTGCAGCGTTCGGCAATCACCTGTGTCTGGCGCAGCCAGGCCTTGGGGTACAGCGCCTGCAGTTCTGCCAAGGAACGCAGATGGCGCTCGTGGTTGGGAAACAGGGCGCGGCCACACTGGCTGACCGGCTTGCCCAGGCGCAGGGCGGTGACCACGTCTTGCAGGGGGCCTCGCTCTCGGCAGTGGTAATGCACCTCGCCCACCGCCACCGGGTGCAGGCCGAACTGCCGCGCCAGCGCCCTGGCCTGGGTCAAGCGTTGATGGTCGTCGGCCTCACGATGGCGCGCCAGGGCGAGGTGCACCTGGTCGAACCGCGCGCGCAGCCAGCCGGCGGTGTCGGGGTTCAGATCGCGTCCCGGCGCCCACAACACCTGCAGGCCGGGCAGGGCCGGCAGGTCTGCCGCGGCAAGCCGATAGTGACCTTTGGGCGTGTCGCGGCGGGCGCGCGTGATGAGCTGGCTCAGCGTCTGGTAGCCCCGCAGATCTTCGACCAGCAGCACCAGGCGCGGGCCATCGGTGAGCTGAAGTTCACTGCCGACGATGAAGCGGAAGTCGGGGTGCTTTTTGGCTTCATCCCAGGCGCGCACCACGCCGGCCAGCGAGCACGCGTCGGTCAGTGCCAGGCCGCGATACTGCTGCGCGACGGCGGTGGCGGCCAGCTCATCCGGCGCGGAGGCGCCGCGCAAGAAGCTGAAGGATGAAAGGCAGTGAAGTTCGGTGTAATCCATCGGCGGGCCGCAGCGGGGTCAGGGTCTCGGCTCAGGCCCCGACCCAGCGACTGCGAAAAATGAAAAATGCCGCGCCCAAGATGCAAAGTCCCGCCCACAGATAATCCAGCTTGAGCGGTTCTTTCATGTAGAAAAAAGCGAACGGCACGAACACGGTCAGGGTGACGATTTCCTGCAGGATCTTGAGCTGCCCCAGCGACAGCACCCCGTAGCCAATGCGGTTGGCGGGCACCTGCAGCAGGTACTCGAAAAAAGCGATGGCCCAACTGACCAGCACCGCGATGATCCAGGGTTTGCTGCTCAGGTTCTTGAGATGTGCATACCAGGCAAAGGTCATGAACACGTTGCTGAGGGTCAGCAGCAACAGGGTCAGGCTGATCTCGCGCATGCACAGGGCTCCGGGCGTGAAGGGGGATCAGGTGAGGCGCTGGTCAGCGGGGCACACATGCACTTCGACCGCCACGTGGACCAGCCCCAGTGAGGCGGGGATCAGCGCCTTGTAGTCGGCTGGCGACAGCGGGTCGTGGGCCACGGCGGCAATCTGCGCGGAATAAATCTCGGGCCCGATCGACCACACATGCAGGTCGGTGACCCGCGTGTCGCCATGCGCTTCAATGGCGTGCCGAACCTGCTGGCGCAGGGGCTCCGGGGCCTGGCGGTCCAGCAGCACGGCGCTGGTGGCGCCCAGCAGGCCGTACGACCAGCGCGCCACCAGCACGGCGCCGATGACGCCCACCACCGGGTCCATCCAGACCAGGCCAAAGTATTTGGCCGCCAGCAGGGCGACGATGGCGAGCACCGAGGTCAGGGCATCGGCAATCACGTGCAGGTAGGCAGACTTCAGGTTGTGGTCGTGCGCGTGCGCGTGGTCATGACCTTGATCGTGATCGTGATCATGGTCCTTGAAGCCCAGAATGAACACGCTGATCCCATTCACCACCAGCCCCAGCACGGCCACGAAAATGGCCTGGTCGAAAACGATGGCCACCGGATTCAACAGCCTCACCACGCTTTCGAAGGCCATGAACACCGCAAACAGCGCCAGCAGCAGTGCGCCGGTGAAGCCGCCCAGCGCATTGACCTTGCCGGTGCCGAAGCTGAATTGATGGTTGCGGGCATTTTTTCGGGCGTAGACATAGGCAAACGCCGAAATGCCGAGGGCGGCGGTGTGCGAGGCCATGTGCAGGCCGTCGGCCAGCAGGGCCATGGAGCCGAAGCTGACGCCGGCAACCAGCTCGATGACCATCATCACGGCGGTGATGGCGATCACGATCAGGGTGCGCGACTCCCCCGGCCGTCGCCGGTCCTGCGCAAAGGTGTGGTCGTGCTGCCAGGGCTGGGTGTTATGACGGTGCATGTTGGAGGGTCAGGTGGTGTGCGTGGGGCGGCCTGCGCGGGCAGGCACTGCGGGTGCGGAAACGGGCTTTCATTCTGGCGGATTCGGTCATTGCGGCGCGGTCTGTTTCATCCGGCCCAGCCTTCGATCCAGGCGCGGTTGCCCAGCGGGTCGCCGCTGACATCGCGGCGCACCCAGGCCTGGCGGCCGTTGATGTCGGCCCAGCCGTAGTCGGCGTCCAGCGGCGCAGGGGTCCACCAGCCGCCGGCAATGCGTTCGATGCCGTTTCGCGCAGGGCATTGCGCCAGCGGCTGCGGACGGGGGTTCCACCACAACGGGCGCCGGGTGGTGGGCGCCGCCACGCCGCGGCTGCCGGGGGCGCCCCGGTCTTGTGCAAAAACGGGCCGGTGGTCATCGCGGACCACGGGCGTCCACACCGCCGCCTCGCCGAAGCGGGCACGCAGGCGCTCCAGCGTGGCGGTCCAGTCCTGGGCCTGGCGGCTGGCGACAAAGGCATCGATCTGGTCCGGGTGTGGGCGGGTACATTCGACGGCGATCAGACGCAGGGCGCGTACCGGCGCCGGCGGCGGGTGCTGCATCAATTGTTCGCGCAGCGGCGGCAGCAGACGGTCACGGTGACGGGCCGGGCTGAGCAGCTGCAGTTCCAGCGGCGCGGCCTGCGCTGACGGCTGCGCGCCTTCGCCGGCCCATGCCAGTTCCAGCTCCAGCCGCAGCCTGAGCACGGCAAGGTCATGCGCGGCAAGAAACCCCAGCAACTCGCCCAGCAACCGCTGCAAGGGGAACAGCAGCGTTTCAACGTGGGCAATTTCTTCCAGCAGTTCCAGCCGCACGTTGAACTGACTGGGCGGGGTGATGGCCTGAAACGGCTCGGGCGCGCGGCCATGAAGCTGGTCCAGCGCCCGCAGGCATCCGGCCCCCAGGCGGCGCAGCAAGCCTTCGCGCGGCAGCTGCCACAGCTGGCCCACGCTGTGAATGCCGATGCCCTGCAGCGGTTCGCGCCAGGCCTTGGGCCAGGGCAGGGCGGCAATCGGCAGGGTTGCCAGCCGCGCCGGCAGATCGGCGCCGTGCAGGCAGGGCGCGGTGTCGCCGACCTGGGCCAGCAGGGCGGCGGCGGCGCGTGCCGGGGCAATGCCGATACGGGCCTGCACGTCGGCCTCGATCAGCACGCTGCACAGTTGATCGCGCAGCGCCTCCAGACCGCCAAACAGGCGCTGGCTGGCGCCAATCTCGACCCAGACGCAGGCCTGCGGCAGGGCATAGGGTTCGGCGATTTCCAGCCTCTCGGCGACCACCGGGCTGCCGATGCCATAGGCCATGGCGGCACGGC
>JGI24661J20069_1000194_pt1 | contig 29061 bp, 23 predicted proteins | sample MalvirmetaMSP144_FD_20069 | JGI IMG/M metagenome (IMG submission 20069) | reverse complement strand
CAACAAGCTGCACTTACTCCCGCCAGACAAAACCTTTACGACTTGATGGATAAAGTCAGTCGCTACTACGTACATCAATTACAAAACCACCCGCAGCGCCAGGCTTTTCAGGATTATATCCAACAGCGTGGTCTTAGCCCTGAAACCGTAGCTGCTTTTGATATTGGTATGGCTCCGGATGGCTGGGACAATGTATTACGTACTTTTGGCAATAATCAGCAAAGTCAGGACCAGTTGTTTGAAGCGGGAATGTTGATTAAAAACGATAAAGGTCGAACCTATGACCGTTTTCGTGATCGACTGATGTTTCCTATTCGCGATCGTCGTGGCCGCGTTATCGCTTTCGGTGGACGCGTTATTGATGCCGACGGCACGCCGAAATACCTGAACTCTCCTGAAACGCCTATCTTTCACAAGGGACAGGAGCTTTACGGTTTGTATCAAGCCCGTAAAGCCAATCGTCGACTGGAACGCATCCTGATAGTGGAAGGTTATATGGATGTTATTGCGCTGGCACAGTTTGGAATTAACAATGCAGTGGCAACGTTAGGTACGGCGACAACTTCAGAACACTTACGCCAATTGATTCGCAGCGCACCGGAAATTATTTTTTGTTTTGATGGTGACCGCGCAGGCAAAGAAGCCGCATGGCGAGCCGCCGAAAATGCGATGCCGATACTCGGTGGTAATTTTGAACTGAAATTTATGTTTCTACCGGAAGGTCAGGATCCCGACACCCTGGTAAGGGAGCAGGGGGCCGCCACATTTCATAAGTTAGTCAGTCAGGCGCAAAGCTATTCTGATTTTTTCTTTGCGACATTGCTTTCCCGGGTAGACAGTCAATCGATGGATGGCCGCGCCAGACTGGTTGAAATTGCCAAACCCTATCTAAGACATATCCCTGCAGGTTTGTATCGCGATATGCTGGAGCAGCAGCTGGCAGACCATGCTAAAACCAATATTGCTACCTTAAACAAACACTTGGAAAAGCCTGCGCCACCACCTCCAGTAAAAAACGCCAAACAAAATGCAATGGCCAATATGACACCTGTGCGCATGGCGGTGATGATTCTGTTACAGCATCCACAATTGTATGAGGCTGTTCCGGATACAGATAATTTACATCGGCTGGATATGCCCGGTTTAGCGATTTTAATTCAGCTACTTGAAACCATGCGTGAGCATCCCCATCTTAAAACCGCACAGCTTTTAGAGCGTTGGCGAGATACTCAACAAGCTCCCTATATGGAAAAACTCGCGATGCAACCGTTGAATTTGTCGCCAGAACAACTGGAGCATGAACTCATCGGAATTGTAAGTCGTCTAAACAAACAAGCAAGAGATGAACGCTATACTTATTTGATAAATAAAGGACTCAGCAATTTAACTGAGTCTGAAAGAATTGAAATTAATTCCTATAAGTGAGTGTTTTGTAATCAAAAATGATGCAATAACAAAGTGCTTTCACTATAATATAGTGTTACCGCCAAAAACAGCGTCACCATGCATAAAGAGGCCGAATGAAAGATCAGCAATCACGCGTTAAAGAACTTATCGCCCTTGGAAAGGAGCGCGGTTATCTCACCTACGGCGAGATCAATGACCACCTTCCAGAAGATTTGGTCGATGCGGATCAGGTCGAAGACATCGTCAGTATGTTCAGCGACCTGGGTATCATGGTCCATGAAGATGGGATGGATACCGATGAGATGGAACGTCTCGCCGAAGCTGTTTCATCAAATGACGAAGTCTCTGATGAAGAAGCTGCAGCTGTCCTGGCAAGTTCCGACGGTGAGTTTGGTCGTACAACCGATCCTGTGCGCATGTACATGCGCGAGATGGGCTCTGTTGAATTATTGACTCGCGAAGGCGAGATCGTTATCGCTAAACGCATCGAAGCAGGTCTCCGCGAAAGTCTGCTGATGCTGTCAACTTACCCACCGGTTATTTCGTCATTCCTTGAATTCTACGATGCGGTTGAAGCAGGCGAAATGCGCCTGAATGAACTTATTCGTGGTTTTGTGGCACCTGAAGAACTGGTCGCAAGTGATGACGACGATGATGATGTTACCAGCAGCTCAGATTCCGATGATTCTGACAGCGATGACGATGATGACGATGATGTTGGTGGCGTAAGCGATGATGAAGATGATTCTGGTGAAATCGATCCAGAAGAAGCCCGAGCTCGCTTTACCGCGTTGAAAGAAGCATACAAAAACGTTCTGGCCACCGAAGGTGACGCCATGATCGAATCTCGTGAACAGGCTAGTAACCTGTTTATGGAATTCAAATTGACACCAAAAACACTGCTTTACTTGAATGGCTTGATGGCAGAAACCATCGCCGAAGTGCGTAAACAAGAAAAAATCATTATGGACATCGTTGTAGAGCAGGCGGGTATGAATCGCCGTGACTTTATCGATGCATTCCAGGGTAATGAAAGTAATCTTGAATGGTCAGATAAATTCATTCGCGCTAAAAAACATTATTCATCCACCATCAAGAAAAATCTTGATGATATTCTGGCTGCACAAAGCAAATTAGCGGAAATTGCAGAAGATCGTGGACTGGATATTTCCGAGATTAAAGAAATCAGCCGTCAGATGTCGATTGCTGAAGCCAAAGCGCGTCGTGCCAAGAAAGAAATGGTCGAAGCCAACTTGCGTCTGGTTATCTCTATCGCTAAAAAATATACCAACCGTGGTTTGCAATTCCTGGATCTGATTCAGGAAGGTAACATTGGTCTGATGAAAGCGGTTGATAAATTCGAATATCAACGTGGCTATAAATTCTCTACCTATGCAACCTGGTGGATTCGTCAGGCGATTACCCGTTCGATTGCCGATCAGGCACGTACCATTCGTATTCCGGTACATATGATTGAAACCATCAACAAACTCAATCGTGTTGCCCGTCAAATGCTCCAGGAAATGGGCCGTGAACCTACTCCGGATGAATTGGCAGAACGTGTAGAAATGCCGGAAGACAAAGTACGTAAAGTACTGAAGATTTCCAAAGAGCCGATTTCGATGGAAACCCCAATCGGTGATGATGAAGATTCACATCTGGGCGATTTCGTTGAAGATATCAACGTTATGTCACCAGCAGACTCTGCTATTATCGAAGGCCTTAGAGAAGCCACTCAGGGCGTTTTGAATGGCCTGACCGAGCGAGAAGCCAAAGTACTACGTATGCGGTTTGGTATTGATATGAATACTGACCACACGCTCGAAGAAGTTGGTAAACAATTTGATGTTACCCGTGAGCGCATTCGTCAGATCGAAGCCAAGGCGTTACGTAAACTGCGCCACCCATCACGCTCGGATCAACTGAGAAGCTTCCTCGACTCAGACAGCTGATTTCAAAATCGGGCCTATAGCTCAGTTGGTTAGAGCAGGGGACTCATAATCCCTTGGTCCCAGGTTCGAGTCCTGGTGGGCCCACCATATAAATCAAGCGGTTAGCCGATCTTTGGCTGGCCGCTTTTTTTTGCCTGCGGGAATTTTGCGGGAGTTGAATCCCGCAGGCTTCCTAAACAACACAATTTTGGGTTGACCACCAAAGGCGTTCGGACATAACTTTTCCACTGCACTTAAAAGACTAGTGATAGTGTGAGCGCAATATAAGTCCGTCGTATTAACGGGTTTGTGACCCAACAAATCTCGACGATCTTCAAATGATGTGCCCAATGCCCTGAGACGTGTCCCAAAGGTGTGCCTGAGATCGTGAACTCTTAAATGTGGCAATCCCACCTTCACTCGCGCTGTTTGCCAGCCCGTATTATTCATTTGGTAAAGTCCATAACCACCATATGAAAATACAAAGTCAGGGTGCTTGCCACGTTGTCGCTCAATAATTTCACGAGCGACCTTATTCAACATGATTATTCTGTCCCGTTTTCCCTTAGCAAATTCTTTAGGAATAACAAACACAGAAATGTTGAGTTCAGGGAAAGGTACTTCCCATTGCCATCTCAGATGGCATATCTCTTGATCTCTGCACCCTGTATTTAGGACAAACAAACTCATCTCTTTCAAGTGTTTTGGTAGCTGCGCTAATAAAGCCTTCTCTTCTTCCCAATTGATCGGGAAAGGCTCACGTTTGTCATCAACCGAAAGTAGCTTGATTAAAGGTGCCTTAAGTAGCCAAGTGAGATTATTTTCATCAATAAGCTCTTTCTCAGCAACATTGAGCACCCTACGAACGATCTTCAAGCCATGATTAATCGTGTTGGTAGCAAGTTTCTGCTCCATGCGCATAGCCACCCACTCATTAAGCGTGTCACGATTAATCTCATCAAGCGGTATATGCCCGATATACGGCACAACTTGCTTGAGTTTACTGATGGCACTGTCGATAGACTTCTGATGGGCATATTTCTTGATATACGCGGCAGCTGCCTGTTCAAACGTTCTCTTAGGACGAATGCCAAAGACACGTGCTTGCCTGTCTTCTTCAATTACTCGTGTTAATTGAGCTTCCGCCTCTGCGAGTGAACTTGTTGCACAGCTTTTGCAAATACGTCGCCCACCGATCCATTTGTCGATGTGCCAGATTCCATCTCTGTTAAAGAGCCCTGCGGGTTTTTTTCGTCCCATAATTCATCTCCTGATGCCTTACCGGGACGCCCGTTGCTTTTTATATAATGGTCCGCCCAGCGATCTAATTCAAGTCTGTCAAAAGCAATACCTTGTATTCCGATCGGGATCTCAGTGATGAATGGTCTGACAATGTGGTTAAAACGGTTGCGATCCATACCGAGATAACTTGGCGCATCGCGAAACCTAAGAATTCTTGGAAGAGGAAAATGGTTACTCATGACATTCCCATCCCTAGATTACGCATGAGTAAACTGTTCAGTAAAAATGAGAATAAGGGTGGTCCTGTATTAGGATCGCAACTCCTTAAAAGCAGACGTTTTCTCTCCTCGGCGGCGTCAATCTCTGTCTGCATTATTAGCTTCAGTTGATTAAATAACGCCATATAATTTTCGGCGACTAACGACATACTCATAACGGTACGAATCAGTTGAAACATATATACCTCTAATTATTGTCAGGGCGGGGCGTAACTACGACCATAAAAATATATTGCGCAGCGATGTATTTTTAGCCCCGCACGATTTGATAGCCAAATAAATACATTGATATACATTGTATATTGACTTTATAGGTTTGGTCAATTTATAATGTATATCAATGTATATTTAGAGCGAAAAAATTTCATGACAAATAAAATCACCATGCGGGCTCTCATAGATTTGAGCCCAATTTCGATGACAAAAATTGCAAATCATGCAGGGGTTGACCAGGCAAATCTATCGGCTTGGTTCACTCAAGACCGTTATTTGAGTGACGATGCAATTGAAAGAGTTCAGTTTGTGCTTGGCGTAGATGATGATCGATTATCAACGTCTAAAGTATTTGTCTGGCGGGTAGGAAGAGACTTCAGACAGCTCCAGCATCTCGTAAAAACCTGTTTTGATAAACCTAAATTAATGCCGCTCGTTAAAAAAAGAGTAAAGCGGTATGAACTAAGCGATTTGTTTTCACAGCCAATGGCAACACTCACAGATGAAAGTGGCCACAAAGCATTGTTGATATTAAAAACATCTACCGTTAAAGACGCGATGAGTGATGCCAGAAAATTATCTTGGTTTTCTCCAGAATATCTTGAAGACACTCAGTGGTTAAAGCCAATTCAAGATAATAGTCGTTATCCATTTCCACCTCCGCTGCAAGCGTCTGCCGAAGCTATCCATGAATGGAAAAAAGGCTTTATATCGATTACAGACTTTAATGAAATGTTTAGGGGCGCCAATATGATTAGCTGGGAACAAGTAATTGATGCGGCGACCGAGTTGGGGCTTAATCCTGCGCAGGTTATGGATTGGTTAAGGCATATAACGACTGGGCAAAAATGACTTTCGTCCAACCAATTATTTTTATCGTTAACTCGAATACAGCACCAGGAAATCACATGAGTGATATTTTGGGATCTGGTTTAAGCCAGCCTACCTCGGACCCCAAAACTTGGGTTTTGTGACCGAGGGCTGGTGAGGGGCGCTGCCCCTTCAAACCCCTGGAGAGTAGATGACTGCTGATAAAAAAAAGAGGGAAACTAAGGATAGACAGCTCAAGGTCAGGCTTACTGAAGACGAGTTTGCCAAGCTTAAAAAGGCAGCGGATGCTGATGGTGTAACGTTGGCCAATTATGCCCGCAGGCAGCTTGACCTTGATACCGTAAAGCGTAGCCCTATAGGCATGATGACCTATCGTAAATATACGCCCGTCGATCCTGACTTATTACGTCAGATCAGCCGGCTCGGCAACAACCTTAATCAGATAGCCAGAAGGGTCAACCAGAACGATTTCCAAACATCGCTTGATTTATTAAAAACCTTGCTCACCATCGAGCGTAGGTTGAAACAGGTACAGGATGCACATCAAATTTCTTGAACATGGTACCGGTCAAGTCCTTGATGCCGTGGAATACCTGTTGGCTGTCACTGATGCGAAAGGTGAACGCAGAGCTGGCGTCGATATTCTTCGTGGCGATTTATACCAGTTAGCTTCTCTGGCGGACAGTTTGGACTTCAAGTATCGCTATAGCAGTGGGATGGTTTCCTTCCATCCTGACGACATGCCCACCGACAAGCAGCTTGAGGCGCTTATCGATGATTTTGAGAAGACGGCTTTTGCCGGATTGGATCCCGAACAATATTGCTGGGGCGTGGTGAGGCATGATGACAACCTGGGAGGCTTTCATCTTCATATCATTATTGCCCGTGTCGAACTGAGAACGGGGAAGTCTTTTAATCCTGCGCCACCGGGTTGGCAGAAAACCTTCGATCCACTGAGGGATTATTTCAACGCCAGGTATGGATGGAAAAGTCCTGACATCGATGCTCACCCGGAAAATGCCAGGGAAATTCAGCCGGGCCACAGGGCATATCAGGACGTCAGAAAAGCCGTTTCCAGCGGTGTTGAAGATCCGAGGCAAGCCATTATTGAATATGTTCAGACGGGCATCGTGAGTGGCTTAGTCAAAGACCGTAAGGACATGATTGCTTACCTGGAAGACGCAGGATTCGAAATACCCCGTGCCGGTAAAAATTACATCACCGTAATGGACTCCGATCTTGAATCAGATAACCGTTGGCGATTAAAAGGAGCCTTATTTGATGAAAACTTTGACTTTGACCGAACGCTTGCTGCAAAAGCAGCAAGAAGATATGGCGTTGATAGAAAACCAGACCCAACAAAAGCTGCAACATTTTACAGACAGCTTGAACAAAAACGTGGAGAGCGAGCTCAATATAATCAAAAAAAATATCAGCAATCAAAAAACAGCGCTACTCGCCGACATCAACGAGCTATCAAATCTCAGACAGAAGTGGCACAAGAAATGGAAGCTGATTTGGCTTATGCCGCTCTTGGTGAGTCTCTCCCTGCTGGTGGTGCCAGTACTGGTTATACAGTACGAAATTTGGCAACTGGAGCAACTCAAAGTCGAGGTTCAGCACCATCAGCGGCTGTTGAGTCAGCTCAGGGATGCACAACAAAGCCTCAAGATCAAAAACTGCGACGGCAGGGCGTGCGTACAAATCGACGAAACAGCTCCCAAGTACAACAACGGTTACCGGATCCTCCGGCAATAAAGAAAAGTTTTTTTAAACAATATGAATTACAGATGCAGCTACTGGGGGATGTCCTTCCCTTCAATGATCTTAAGTTCATTAATGAAAACCAAGGCTTGTTGCAGTTTGCTGATGGAAGCCAAATCGAAGTAGGTAAAACAAGCCTTACAGCAAAAAAGATGAGTGACAAGAAAGCCGCAATCCGCTTGATTGCCGGCTCAAAGGCCAGGCATTGGCAAGTGATCAAACTTAGCGGCAGTCTGGCATTTTTCGAAGTGGCTGCCGAACTTGCTTTTAAAGAAGGCATTGATGTCATTGCCCAGACACCCCAACAGAAAATGATTATGGAGAAGATGTATGAGCGAGAGCGTATTAACCGAGCTCGAGCGACAATTGCTGAGGCAATTACAAAGTCAGAGCGACGCCTTGATGTTATTAAATCAGCGTCTCAGCGAACTCGAGAGTTGCATGCACGTTTTACTAAAAAAGTTGGACGAAATTGGTCTAGTCAACCTGGAAGTGGATTGAGTGATTCTATATCGTTTAATAAGGAACAAACATCGCAGATACAAAAATCACAGCAACAGAAGAAGACTATTTCATAACCTTTTTCTACTAATTAATCGGATTTATTGGAAATAGAGTATTTAAAACAGAGAATACCTTGAGTATCGTCAGAGAAAAGTTCCTTTTTGATTCGTGCTTTACCAAATAACTGATATAAAACGTGCAGTCCATCTTCGCAAGGATGTCCTGGTTCACCCAGCAATGAGTAGGTAGAACCGGATTTGGTTTTACCAAAGCTTTTCTCTTCATCAAACTCTAGAATGAGTGTGCTGAAACGAGCCAGCCGATCATTTAAGCTATAGCCTATGAAAAATTCACCTGACTCTCCAGAAGGCAGGTTTAAACAAATGATATTCCAGTTAATCAATTGAATATCTGAAGGGGGTAAACCAATTAACATTGCTGTCTCCTTGTCAGTAATAGTTATGATCTATAGCTGGTGTTTTCTTATTAGCTCCTCTCAAATTTCTGCCAAAAATCCGATGCCCCTTGCTTTTGGCTTGGTTAATGAGGGTAAGACATCTTTTGGTAGAATCACGATTGGTTTAACTTTCGCTTTTGAACGCTGTACGGCATTTGCCATAGCATTCTCAAGTTGAATTCTTGCAATACGTGGGGATACTTGGGCAAGCTTGTTAATAACTTTTAAATCGAGCTCAACAGCAAAGTGTTCTCCCCAGGGTTCCGATAACAGCTCAGTGTAAATAGAGCAAATAATGGCTATTGATTGCTCTTTGGTTGGCAGAGGGATCGTTATCTCTAACATCCGAGATCGAATCGGTTCCGGAATCTTTTCGGGATAATTAGCAGACGCTATCCAAATGATTGAGCTGACATCAAAGGGTATTTCCAGGTACTCATCAATAAATCTTTTAGAGGTGTGCTTTTCTAAAAGACTGTACATTGGCCCCATCGGATCGTGTCTAGTATCAACCGATGCTTTGTCGAGCTCATCCAACATAATAATGGGATTGGCAAAACGGCTAGATCGTATGCTGTTGCTGATAAAACCCGGTTTGCTGTCACTCCATGAGCTGGCACCACCTGCAACGACAAAGCCTGATGACACTGTAGAGTAATCGAGCGAATAAAAGTCTGTACCTAATACTGATGCCAGCTCGGAAATAAATCGTGTTTTGCCTACACCAGGAGGCCCAGACAGCAACAGGGGAGGCATTGAAAACAGGTTGGGAGTCACTAAGCTTCCCAGTAAACATGCATTCTTACAAATATTGATAACGTCACTGAAATTACCAAACCGTTTGGCTAGGTCATCAAGCTTATGGATTACCTCAGGTTCGGGAGCAGCTAAAGGCTTATGATTGGGCTCTTTTAGTAGAGCCCGCAGAATCATTTTTCGTTTGCCGCTGGTTTCATTGTCGTACACACGATTGACTAGGGATTTGTCATAAATAACTTTATGGTTTTTTGCTGACAAGGCTGCTTGTACCAACATCTCTTCATAGGATTCTTCATCAAAAAACTTGGGAGGTTGAGTCTTATTGGCTTCTGCTTTATCAATTAATTTATGTAATGTGGACTTATCCATAATTATTCTCGGTAAATGTTTGCATCCCCCAGCCGCCCGGCTGGGGGATGTGACCAGCTCATTTCAATCGTGAGATTTTTTGTGCCCACTTTTCACGGAGTTTGTACATTTCTGGAGGCCATCCTTTACGACCAGGTCGCTTGCCCATTAGGCATTCTTCCCACATATTAATGACAGCATCTGCTTCATGGACTTTTCGCTTTAAGTAAGGGCGAATTTTCCGAATAACGTTCAGTGCATGCTGGCTGTCGTATATCAAGGCATAAGTTTGACGATTCATTTTTTCAGTTCTCATGCCTTTATTAATAGCACCTGACTCGCCGAGAACATTTTTGAAATGCTCCAGCACTTCTAGATCGTTTTGTGTAATGGTCACTCTCAAACGGTGTGTAATCGTGTCGTAGCCTTTACGCGTTTGACGTGCAATGCCAATCCAACCCTCACCATCGATAAAACCACCTGCCCAAGATAGGCGCATCATTTTTTGAATTGATTCTTCATCTAGATTAGAAGTTGTATGGCCCATTACTCGAATGCTCGTAGAGATTGATTCATTTGAAATTGACATAAATACATCCTATTAAAGTTTACAATGTATACCTAATGGGGCCAAAAAAAACCGGCGCAAGGCAGGTAACATTTGAAATTAATGGTATACAATGTATACTTTTTTGTCAAGCACTTTATAGTTAATTTTATGTTTTATACAAAACAACTCTAATAATCCATCTGGAATAGTTCTTGCAGTTGGTTTGTCAGCATCGCGCTCCCAACTAATCCAAGTCTGACGCTCAACACGTACTGATTCTGCTGCTTCAGCTTGGGTTAAACCTAGCTCTTTACGTAATTTTTTTAATTGATTCGGTTCAACCGGCATTATTTATAAGGCCTAATTCATGATTAATTAAATTATACTCGCTTGGCACATCTTCTGAACGGACTATCGTTTTAATTAGATGAACATATCTTTGAAATCATTGGTGATGTAAACAGAATATGAGGGATGAAATTTAATAGTTGGTCTATAATGATTTTTGTCTAATTATGGTCTTGATGAGATTTCCCATAAATTTTCAAGTTGGAGATCATAAAATGAGATAACGCTAGAGAATAACAAATCATTAAATGGATCAAGTGACATAGGGCTGGGATCAAGATTGAAAACATTCGCCATTAGACGGGCGATCTCATCGGGCGTTTTCTAAAATTAGTTCTAGCAATACATATAAACTCGTTATGATCCAATATAAGCCATCCGAATTGAAAAGAAGTCTTAATAATACTATTAGTTATGAGACTTGCTATTAGTCACCTATCAGACGATCAATAAACACCAGAGTGCCTGGCGCAGTTGGAACAGGATTTAATTAGGTATGGAAGTTATCAAGTATGAACCCAGTTGAGATAGAAGAGGCAATATCTGATCTGGCGATACAGTCTTTTGATGAGGTTGAGTTTCCATATGCCTTTTTGGAGGCCTTTGGTAATAAGACCACAACGATTAAACGCCTTCGTAGTGGTGCCTCAAATAAATCTGATCTAGGCGGTGTGCTTCAACCGAATAATATCCATATCGCAATCGCAGAGCGGGACAAAGTTACAGAGCAGTTAGCCGCCTTGAAGGCAAGCCCGGCAACTTCAAAAGCAAAGGCAAAATTCATCTTGGCCACAGATGGCCACCATTTCGAAGCAGAAGATTTGGAAAGCAGCGAGACAGTTGCTTGTAGCTATGAGACTTCCCAAATCATTTCGGCTTTTTTCTGCCGCTGACAGATATTTCTACCGTCAAGCAAGTTTGAGATGCTCGTTCGATATACGGGCAACTAGCCATTTAAATCGGCTTTATATTGAGTCGCTTAACGATAACCCGGATTGGGGGCCTGTCAAAAGTAACTAAATCTCATCAAGGGATTGGTACTAATTCAGCGGAAGGGTTAGTCTGTTTGCGCTACCCGGAGCATGGTCATCCATTGCTGATCATCACTTAGCCCAAGAAGACTCATATGCTGACTTGATTGAAAAGCTACTGGCAGAAGAGCTCAACGTCAAAACGCAGCATACCAAGGCCACGTTGTTGAACATTTGCTGGTTTACCGAGCATTAAAACACTGAAGACTATGACTTTAACTTCGTCAGTGGTGTGCCTAAAGCACAATTAACAGAGCTTGCCGGACTGAGCTTCATCGAACGTTATGACAACATCGTGTTGTTAGGTTCCAGTGCCGCGTCGGTGAGGTCTACCAAGATTTCGTGCAGGCTGTTTGTCAAGGGCGTGACGGGGTGGCTCGAACTCATAACCGGCGGCAGTCAGCTCTTCCTCTATCTCATCCGTGATGAAAAACGGCTTATCCATATGTGGTTTCGCCATGTCAGTACCTCCTTGGGTTCTCTTTCAGTCGCAGATATGAAAATTTTGCATTATCCTGTTGCTTTTTACTATTGGTTGGCCAACTTATGCCCAGCAACAGCAGAAGCGAAATTCTGACGATCAAGGAAGTTGCGGACTTTGAAGGTAACTGAGCGGACGATCTACCGGCTGGCGGCTGCCAAGAAGATTCCAGGCTTCAAGGTGGGCGGGATGTGGCGCTTCCGACAGGCTGACATCGACGGTTGGAGCGCCGGCCAAGCAGAAAAGCCGGGGGCGAAATGAGTGACAACTGCATAAAGCCTTTAAGGATGGCCGTCTGATGGAGCTTCTCGACAAACATCAGTCGCTTGCTGGGCGACGACCTCAAACCAACTATCCGGCCTGGGGCACGACTCAAGATCGCCGCCTCGTGCTTTTCGATGTACACCTTCGAGGCCTGGGAGCCCTGTACGAGCAACTGCTGTACCGGCTGATCCCCTTGCCCGCGCGGCCACAGGAAACCCTGGCCGAACTGGTTACGCGTGTAGAGCAAGCACAAGCCAAACAACGAGAAGTGGATAAGGTCTCGGCTCGGTTGATCAAGGAAAAGCTGTTCAATCGCAAGGTGGAGATCAGTGCTCACTTGCGGAATTTGAAAACCGAGTTAGGCAATCTGAGATAATCAAACATTCAGAGCCATGTTCGTTACGTGATGAACATAGCTTTAATAGGGGAGAAAAAGCATGGCCAACGCACAGTTGCTTAGACAGCTCATAAAATCTGGAACAGAGGGAAACCCAGAGGCTTTTAAGCGTATTTCAGAGAAATTGATCAAGGAGGAGAGAGCCAAGAACCACCATCTTTTGGCCAATGATCTGGAGCGAATCCTCTATGGTCGACGTAGTGCGCCGGGAATGACGAATTCATCCTTGCTTGATCGTGTTCCCAAGGATAAAGATCGTAACTTGCCACTTTTACAGATCAAAGAAGCCGTCCGTCGCATGGAGGATGTCGTGCTATCCGATGAGAATGCTTCCTTATTGAATGAATTGTTGCAGGAGCACCATCGAGCTGAGGCACTGCAAAGCCATGGGTTGTACCCGGCAGATCGCTTGCTTTTTTGTGGCCCACCAGGATGCGGGAAGACATTGACGGCTGAGGTGCTAGCTAGCGAACTGGGCTTACCGCTGGCAATTGTGCGTATTGATAGCGTGGTGTCTTCTCTTCTTGGGGAAACGGCAGCCAATCTGAGGCAAGTATTCGATTTCATAGCTGCCATACCTATGGTTGTCTTGTTCGATGAGTTCGACGCCTTGGCCAAAGAGCGCGCTGATACCGCTGAGCATGGCGAGTTGAAGCGCGTGGTGAATGCCTTTCTACAAATGCTGGACGCCTATGAAGGCAAAAGCATCCTTGTAGCCGCCACCAACCATGAACAAATCCTCGATGCCGCCATTTGGCGCCGATTTGATGAAGTATTAGTTTTTGAATCACCCAATCTGGAGCAGCTGCGGCGGCTGTTAACAATTAAGCTGCGTGGATTGCGACGTGAGTTTGATATAGATGATGCACGGATCACCAGTATGTTTAAGGGTATGAGTCATGCAGATGTGGAACGTGTTCTGCGCCGGGCAGCTAAAGACATGGTGCTGACTGGAAAAGAATTTCTCAGTGAACGGCATCTGCAATCCGCTATCCGTCGTGAAGATGCCCGTAGGGCGCGCATACAGGGGAGCTAAGTAGTCATGGAGGAGAACTTTCCGCACCTGAATATACAGCGAGAAGAACCAGTCAATGAAAAGCGCTCGGGAACCTACATGTCACCGCCGCCACCAGCGGATATTCGTGGCCATGGGAATGGGCTGCTTGCCAAGCTGGAAAATGCTACAAAAGAAACCAATGAGGATGTGGGTGGCTTTGATGAGCGTAAGCTTTTTCGCTTCACGGTGCAGAGAGGATTTAACCCGGATGACCTGAGAAAGATCTCTCCGGAAATTGAATTTGTCAGTCAGGAAGACGAAACCGTCGTCATTGGCTTCGCTACCAACGCCGCACTGGCTCAGTTTGAAGCTCGCCTTTCGAGCATGGCTGCGGGTGAAAGCGTTACCAATAAAGAAGTGATCTATGCTCTGCAAAGCGTGGATGGCTGGAGTGCAGAAAATCGAAAAGGCTGGGCGCTGAAGCAGCAAGGCTTCCCTGATCGGGATGAGTTCATGCTGGATGTTGAGCTATGGCCGCTGGAAGACAGTCATCAGGCGAGGCAGCAAGCCTGGCAAGCGTTTGAAGGCTGGTTGGTAGAACAACGTATCGAGAAGCTGGATCATATCAAGAAGCCAGAGCTTACCCTTTATCGTGTGCGCTGCACAGTCGCACAAGCCCAATTGCTGCTTCAACATCGGGATGTGCGTTCCATTGACCTGCCACCCAGTTTTTCGTTGGAGCGATCCGTAATTTTTCAGGATATTCAGAAGTTTCCTGAAATTCAGCCGCCTTCAGCACAAGCACCGGGTGTGGTCGTATTAGATAGCGGTATTACCGATGGCCATCCTCTGCTGAAAGCCGCTGTCGGCGAGGCCAAGAGTTTCTTGCCGGGCGAAGGCCCGCACGATGAAAATGGGCACGGCACCCATGTTGCTGGTTTGGCTCTTTATGGAGACTTTGAAAAACACCTGCGTGCCGGCACCTTTGTTCCCAACTTGCGCTTGTACAGCGGCAGGATTCTCGACAAACACAATGAGAACACCACGGGCTTTATAGAGAACCAGATAGAAGAAGCCGTTCGCTACTTTGTAAGAGAGCACGGCTGCAAAGTGTTCAACCTGTCTTTCGGTGATGCCAATAAACCCTACATGGGTGGACACCTGAAAGGTTTGTCGGTGACGCTGGATACCCTTTCGCGGGAACTGGGTGTGTTGTTTGTGGTGTCATCTGGCAATCACCGAATCACTGAGGGTTCTCCCGATGGTCTGGAATGGCGTGATCAGTACCCGGCCTATCTTCTGAGTGATGATTGGCGGCTTATCGAACCCGCACCGGCATTGAATGCGCTGACGGTTGGCAGTGTGGCACGCCACAACCAAACCTATAACAGCCAACGCTATCCGCTTGATCCTGCAGAACTACCTATTGCACAATCGGATCAGCCATCACCGTATACTCGTAGTGGCCATTCTATCGATGGGGCCATCAAACCGGAACTGATGGCATATGGCGGGAATTGGGCAATAAATACCCGTGCTAATTACGCATTGCTGGACAGAACTGCCGGACTTGGTGTGGTATCTACCAGCCATCAGTTTGCAAGTGGCCATCCTTTTATGGTGGATGTCGGTACTAGCATGGCGGCGCCTCAAGTAGCGCACCTGGCCGCTTCCGTGCTTCATGAACACCCGGATGCCACAGTCAATTTCGTGCGTGCCCAGCTCTGCCTGAATGCCGCGCTGCCACAAGGCAGCCAGCAACTGGTGGATCAGCACAAAGATTTTAAACGAGTGTGTGGTTATGGTCAGGTTGAGGAAGCTGCACTGCATCGCTCGCTGGAAAATGCCGTCACGCTGATTACAGATGGCAAGATCGAAAACAAGCGGCATCATTTTTACGAAATACCCGTTCCGCCAGAATTTAACAGCGGAGGCAAAAAGCGTCTGCGGGAAATAGCCGTTGCGCTGGCCTATACACCACCTATTCGCTCAACACGAATCAAGTATCGCGCTACACGTATCGACTTCAGGTTGGTGGTTGCTCGTGATCTTGAGCACGTCACCACCATGTTCAACAAGGCGACCAAAAAGGAAGATTATCAGAGTATTAAAGAGCTGACTGGGGCCACTATCGGGCATACGGCCCGCAGCAAAGGTACGGTTCAAGCTGATTTTTGGCGATTCAAACAATTTAATGCCAATTCCAAGCTGAGAACTCAAAAGCTTTTTGTAGTTGTCACTCGAAACGACTTTCCTTGGGGCGAAAGCCTGTGTGACAACGAAGAAAGTTATTCATTGTTGGTCAGCTTGCGTGACAAGGATAATCTCTTTGCACAGCTTTACAGTCAGATCAAAGCTCGCCTCGATGCGCGGCTGCCGGTACGTATTCGTACATAAGCCAGATCATTATCGAAAAACATAATTCAAGCAGGTATATGTCCGTGGATAAACTGAAAATGCACTCCCCCAACCTGACCGAAGACAACATTGCCCGCATTCGCGAGATGTTCCCCGGCTGCGTGACGGAAGCGGAGGGTGAGGATGGCAGCGTGAAGCTGGCGGTGGATTTTGATCAGCTTCGACAGGAGCTGTCCGACGTTATCGTGGAAGGCCCGCAGGAGCGGTATCACCTCAACTGGCCGAGCAAGCGCGAGGCGCTGCTGACGGCCAATGCACCGATCGCCAAGACGCTGCGACCTTGCCGTGAAGAGAGCGTGGACTTCGATACCACGCAGAACCTGTTTATCGAAGGCGACAACCTCGACGCGTTGAAGCTATTGCAGGAGAACTATCTTGGCCAAGTCAAGGTTATCTACATCGATCCACCCTATAACACTGGGAGCGATTTTGTTTATCTGGATGATTTTGCGACAAGTTCAGACGAGTACCTGAAATCTTCAAATCAGGTCTTGATCGACGGAGGAAAGCTAGTAGTCAATACGGAGCGCAATGGTCGCTTCCACTCGGACTGGCTAAGCTTTATGTATCCACGCCTGAAAATTGCCAGAACCCTTCTCAGGGACGATGGTGTCATCATGATTAGTATTGACGACTCAGAAGTATCCAATCTTAAGTCAATTTGCTCTGAGGTCTTTGGGGAGTCGAATTTTGTTGCCAGCTTGGTTTGGGAGAAAGGCAGGAAGAACGACGCAAAACTTGTATCGGTCGGCCATGAATACATTCTGCTCTATTGCAAGAATAAAGAACTGTTAAAGCAAAGAAAAACTAAGTGGCGAGAGGCGAAGCCTGGCGCAAAAGAGATTCACGATGAATATCTTCGTCTGCGAAAAATCCATGGAAATGACAATCAAAAAGCGGAGGTGGCACTACGTGAATTTTACGACTCCCTTCCGAAAACACACCCATCGAAAAAGCATTCTCGTTATAACAAAGTTGACGAGAAAGGTGTATGGCGTGACGACAATATGTCGTGGCCAGGTGGAGATGGTCCGAGATATGAAGTTCTGCATCCAGTGACAGGGCTGGCATGCGCCATTCCGGATGGAGGATGGAGGTACAGCACTCCGGAAAAGATGCAGGATATGATAAATCAAGGGAAGGTGGTCTTTAGGGAAGATCACACGGAGCCCCCAATTCGGAAAACCTACTTAATCGAAACAGATCTTGGATCCGGAGAAGAAGAGGAGGATATTGACTCGGATGATCTATCGGAAAACGACGAGTCAGAAGACCTCCCAATTCAGGTGGCGGGAAGTTATTTCTATAGAAGTGCGCTCCAGGCCAGCAGCGAGCTGACAAAAATGTTTGGCTCCAAAATATTCAGTAATCCGAAGGACCGTGAAGTATTGGCCCGGTGGATTAATTATGTTGGAACGGAAGACGGGGATATTGTGCTTGATTTCTTTGCTGGTTCTGGAACAACAGGACATTCAGTAATGCAAATTGCAGCAAGCGAGAAAAAGAATCTGCGCTTCATCCTTGTGCAACTCCCAGAGGAAATAAACCCAAAAGCCAAAGGAGCCAAGAGTGCCATCAAGACCCTGACGAAGCTTGGTAAGACGGCGCATATTTCAGAAATCACTAAGGAGCGACTTCGTCGTGCTGGTCAGGAAATTGGAAGTAATGCCGACGGCAACAGCATAGACGTTGGCTTTCGCGTCCTCAAAATCGACACTTCCAATATGGCTGACATCTACTACGCCCCTGACGCACTGGACAAATACAACCTCGATCTGTTCGTCGATAACATCAAGCCCGACCGCACGCCGGAAGACCTGCTGTTCCAGGTAATGCTGGACTGGGGCGTCGACCTCGCCCTGCCCATCGAGAAGAAAACCATCCAGAGCAAGGACGTGTTCTTTGTCGATGATAACGCCCTGGCTGCCTGCTTTGATGCTCATGGCGGCATCGACGAAGCCTTCGTCAAGGAACTGGCCACGCACCAGCCCTTGCGCGTAGTGTTCCGTGATGCTGGCTTCAAGGACAGTGCCGTCAAGATCAACGTGGAACAGATCTTCAAGCTGCTCTCGCCGGGCACAGAAGTGAAGACTATTTGAGGATCTACGCTATGCAACCTTATATTCCCGATGCCTTGCCGCTGACCGATCTGGATTACCGCCTGCTGCTGCCTTTGGTGGGGCAGGCCAATGCCGAGCTGGCGCGGTATGACGGCCTGTTGCAAGGAATCCCCAACCCGGCGGTGATGCTGTCGCCGCTGACTACCCAAGAAGCGGTGCTGTCTTCCAAAATCGAAGGCACTCAGGCTACGGTGGATGAAGTGTTAGAGCAAGAAGCGGGGCTGCTTAAAGATGGTGAGAAGTACAAGGATATTCAGGAGATTTCCAACTACCGCCAAGCCTTGTATTCGGCACGTGAATATTTGCAGGATTACCCGATTCGCTTGTCTTTTGTGCGTGAACTGCACCGTATCCTGCTAAACAGTGTGCGTGGGCAAGATAAAACACCGGGGGAGTTTCGGCGCGAGCAGAACTGGATAGGTGCCTATGGCTGCACTGTAGAGCAAGCTACATTCGTACCGCCTAACCCCATGCAGTTGCCGGATCATTTGCAAGCGTGGGAACAATACCTGGACAGCAACGACATCGACTTTCTGCTGCAAGTGGCGGTAGTTCATGCCCAGTTCGAGCTGCTGCACCCATTCAAGGATGGCAACGGGCGTATTGGCCGTATCTTGATTCCGCTATTTCTTTACCAGAAACGAGCTTTGTCGCAGCCGATGTTTTACTTGTCGGAATATCTGGAAAGCTACCGCGATGAATATTATGCCCGCTTAAAAGCGATTTCCGTTGAGGGTGATTGGAATGGCTGGATTGCTTTTTTTTTGCAGGCCGTTGCAATTCAGGCGCAACAAAACAGCCAGCGGGTGGTGGCGATCAAGTCGCTATACGAGGAGATGAAACTGACCATCCATGAAATCACTCATTCGCAGTACACCGTGCATCTGCTGGATGCCATTTTCAGCAAGCCGATTTTCCGCACTTCGAATTTGGCGTCGCAGTTATTTCAAGAGTCAGGTATTCATGAGAAAACTTCCGTTGGCCTGTTGCGTCAGTTAAGACAAGCGGAAGTGCTCATGGAGTTACAGTCGGGCAGCGGTAGACGTCCGGCCACTTTGTGTTTTCCTCGGCTGATCAATATGGCGGAAGGGCGAGAAGTATTGTGAATAGTTTATGGAGCGCCTCTCAGCGACAAGCTTTCTTGTGGAGCGTGGTTTGTATTTTGCACTCCACAAGTGCATTTGTGGTGCTCAGAGGCTCTACAAAAAACCAAGGCAGCGTAGATGCTCAAGACGTGGGTTTATCGGAAGCTTGCAGAATGAATGCAGTAAGGTTTTTTGGGGTCTCCCAATGCAAATCAATTACTTATGCCTTTCTGCAGCCTGAAGTTGCAGAAAGGATGCAGAAAGAAAGGCACGTATTGCGATGAAACTGAAATTTAAGACCCAAGCCTACCAGACTGCCGCCGTGCAGGCGGTGGTGGACTGCTTCAAGGGACAGCCGCCGGCCTCCAGCGAGGCCATCAGTTACCGCATCGACCCCGGCAACACCAAGGCGAAGACAGGCAGTCTGTTTTCCGACGCGGGTTTCAAGAACGCCGATCTGGTGCTGTCAGACGCAGCCCTGCTCGACAACATCCAGCAGGTGCAGCGCCAGCAGAACCTACCCGTTTCTGATGCGCTGGCCAAGATCAAGATCGCCCGCGTGAATCTGGACGTGGAGATGGAAACCGGCACGGGTAAGACCTACTGCTATATCAAGACCATTTTCGAGCTGAACAAGCTGTATGGCTGGAGCAAGTTCATCATCGTGGTGCCCAGCATCGCTATCCGCGAGGGCGTGGCCAAGTCGCTGGAGATTACTGCTGAGCACTTCCTGGAGAGTTATCAGAAGAAGGCTCGCTTCTTTATCTACAACTCCAAGCAGTTGCATCACCTGGAGAGCTTTTCGTCGGACGCGGGCATTAACGTGATGGTGATCAACGTGCAGGCGTTCAATGCCACTGGCAAGGACAACCGGCGCATTTATGAAGAACTAGACGACTTCCAGTCGCGCAGGCCCATCGATGTCATCAGCGCCAACCGTCCGGTCCTGATCCTGGATGAGCCGCAGAAGATGGAAGGCGGCAAGACCCTGGACTCGCTGGTCAATTTCAACCCTCTGATGGTGCTGCGTTACTCGGCCACCCACAAGACCACCCACAACAAGATTCACCGGCTGGACGCGCTGGATGCCTACAACCAGAAGTTGGTGAAGAAGATCGCCGTGCGGGGTATTGCGGTGAAGGGACTGGCAGGCACGGCAGGTTATCTTTACCTGCAATCCATCGAGATTTCGAGCAAGAAGCCGCCCGAGGCGCGTGTCGAGTTCGAGCAGAAGCTGGCAGGCGGTAACATCAAGCGCGTTGTTCGCAAGTTGGGCAAAGGCGATAATCTGTTTGAGCTGTCCAATGGACTGGATCAGTATCGCGACGGCTTTGTCGTCTCTGACATCAATGCCAACTCCGACACGCTGAGCTTCACCAATGGGGTCGAGCTAACCGTAGGCGATGCAACGGGTGATGTGACCGAGGCGGCGCTGCGCCGCATCCAGATTCGCGAGGCGATCAAGGCGCACTTCGACAAGGAACAGACGCTCTTCCAGCAAGGACTGAAGGTGCTGACGCTGTTCTTTATCGACGAAGTGGTCAAGTACCGGGATTATTCCGCTGCCGAGGAGAAGGGCGACTATGCCCGAGTCTTTGAGGAAGAATACGAGCAGTATCTAAACGAGATGCTCGATCTGGATGAAACACCATACATCAAGTATCTGAAGGGTATTGCGGTGGGCAAAACCCACAGCGGCTACTTCTCTATAGATAAGAAGACCAAACGACTGACCGATCCCACGGTTGCCAAGCGCGGCGAAAATGCTGGGCACTCCGATGACGTGGATGCCTACGACCTGATCCTGAAGGACAAGGAGCGGCTGCTGTCGTTGAGCGAACCGGTGCGTTTTATCTTTTCGCACTCGGCCCTGCGTGAAGGCTGGGACAACCCTAACGTCTTCGTGATTTGCTTCTTGAAGCAGCCTGATTACAGCAACGAAGTTACGCGTCGCCAGGAGGTGGGACGTGGTTTGCGGCTGTCTGTTAACCAGAATGGCGACCGGATAGATCATCCGGCGACTGTTCATGACGTGAACGTGCTGACGGTGGTGGCCAGCGAGAGCTATAAGGACTTTGTGGCAGCGCTGCAGAAGGACATCAGCGATTCGCTGTCTGCACGTCCGCGTGTAGCAGACAAGGCTTATTTCACCGGCAAGACACTGAACACGGCTGAAGGAACGATCACAGTATCGGATGATCAAGCGACGGACATCGAGTTTTATCTGATCCAGAACGGCTACGTGGATAAGAAGCGCACCATCACCGAGAAGTACCATCAGGCGAAGAAAGACGACGCTCTGGCGGATCTGCCGGAAGAGTTGCTACCGCACGCTGAACAGGTGTTCCAGCTCATCGACAGTGTATTCAGCGAGAGCCAGCTGCCAGACATCGGTGACGACCGCAAGCCGAAGAAGAATCCGCTCAACGCTAACTTCGATAAGCAGGAATTCAAGGCTCTGTGGAACCGCATCAACCGCAAAGCGGCCTACAGCGTCGATTTCGACTCGGATGAGCTGGTGCAGAAGGCTGTCAAGGAGCTGGAAACCAGCCTGCGCGTCACGCCGCTGCAGTACACGATCCAGGCAGGCGAGCAGATCGACCAGGTGACTGGTGAGGCGCTCAAGCGCGGAGACGGTTTCAAGATTTCCGAAACAGAGGTCGAATACAATAAGCAGTCTATTCATTCAGCGGTCAGGTACGACCTGATCGGTAAGCTGGCCGAGGGAACGCAATTGACTCGCCGGACTGTGACGGAAATTCTCAAAAGGATCAATGTTGCGGTTTTTGCGCAGTTCAAGACCAACCCGGAAAGTTTTATCGCCGAGACCGTGCGGCTGATCAACGAGCAGAAGGCTACCGTGATTATCGAGCATCTGGCCTACGATGCGGTCGAGGACAAGTTCGACCTCGACATCTTCACCGCAGGACAGACCAAACAGGATTTCAGCAACGCCGGTGACAAGCTCAAGCGGCACATCTACGACTATGTGGTGACAGACTCGAAGGTGGAGCGGGAATTCGTGAAAGAGCTGGACACGGCCAACGAGGTCGTGGTCTACGCCAAATTGCCACGCGGCTTTCTGATCCCAACGCCAGTTGGTGACTACAACCCCGACTGGGCCATCAGTTTCAAGGAAGGCGCGGTCAAGCATATCTATTTCGTGGCGGAAACCAAAGGTTCTATGTCGTCTATGGATCTGCGCGAAATCGAGAAAACCAAAATCCAATGTGCCCGCAAATTCTTTGAGCAGATGAACCGCCGCCTCGCCCCGGAAAACGTCCAATACGACGTGGTGGACAGCTTCGGCAAGCTGATGGAGGTGGTGAAATAATGGCGGTTTTGGATGGGCCAGACGGCAGCGAGCCGGATGCGCCCCAAAAGAAGGGATTCGACCTCAGCAGTTTCCTGAAGCCTGTTGCTGAGGTGGATTCAGCCATTGGAAAGCTTTTCCTGTTTCCTTTAAGCCGTTCGGACATCAGTGCTTTTAAAGACATTTCCTCGAAAGAGCAGGATAAGCGAATCAGGGAATTTCTCCCCTTCATTGCTAGCCTATCACCCGACTATTCATGGGAGAAAGAACGATCTGGGGTTACCCATGACCAAATCCAGTCACTTTCAGATCAAGAGGTGGAGAAACTGGCTGAAGCGTACGCGTTATCGGATGAACTTCGATCAGCACGTGAGGGAAAGGATCGGAAGCCCATTGTCCGAGACGCGAATGAATCATCCACAGCATTTCTGGATCGCCTACTGCATAGTGAAGCCGATTACATCCGCAAACTGAATGATCAGATTCTTGGTTCAACACAGGGACTCTTTGACCAAGTTCGCAAGAGTTCATCAATTCTAGGCTCTACGTTGACTGAATTCGAACAGTTGACGAAGTGCACAACGCCCCGGGTGGCAATCCGTAATCCCGGTATGGATCGTGTTAATGCTGTGAACGAGCAATTAGCTCGTCATGCGAGTGAGAGTGCACGAGAGCGTGCAGAAGAGCTGGAAACGGTTCGACTGACAGGGAAAATGACAGCTGAGTCCGCTAAGGCACTCAAAGAATTGGTGGACGCCGCTGCAACCCTTATGGAGCAGATGGATGAGCGTGAACAGAAAACTGATCGGACCACGAGTATACAGATCACCATCGCTGTTTGGGCGGTCGGTATTTCTGCGGGATTGGCATTGCTTGCTTTGGTCGTTTCCGGGTTTGGATATTACCAAGACCAGAACAGCATTATATCCGGCAGTCAATGGCAGGAGGAAATGCTGGCTGCGATCCAACAGGTAGCAGAACAACGTTCGGCCAGCGAGAGGGAGAATCAGGAGCTTCGGGAGCAGGTGAAATCTCTGGAGAGCCGCATGGCCGATTTGGAGTCGGCTGAGCGGAAATCTGTTGATACCATCAATGAGGCCGTGCCTGAGTAGCGAAATTGTAGTGGTCAGTAGTGTTTGTCAAAGCACTTAGCGGATTGAGTTAGTCGTTCCGGCTAGGCCACTACATTTAAGGGAGCGTTGTGTAACACACGCTACCGGCAATTGCCTATGCTGCATTAGTCCACATCCACCTACAATTTTTCGTCATGACGAAATTCCTGGCCATAACCAGGGCTTTGATTTGCAGTTGAATAGAGCGGAGCATGGTGTTGGTTGCATTGATTGAGGGCTATCCCGATTTGCGTATACATTAAAGCAGCATCTAGTGGGCGGGTTCCGCTGAGTTTAGGTTCCATCCGTGCTGCACGAACGTGTAGTGTTTTATGTATTTTATCAGTTTAAGCCACTTCATCTGACCTGAGTTCAGGTACAGAATCGTACCCACTGACGGAAAATGATGGGCGTTTTCTCTGCGGGGATTTTGCGGGTTTGAGTTATGAATCGTTATGCATTGTTATGAAAATAGCAACGGGTGTCACGGTATTAAGTTTAATAAAAACAATTGGTTATGATTTATAACATCAACTCATAATCCCAAGGTCCCAGGTTCAAGTCCTGGTGGGCCTGACCTGCCCCCAACATCTAGTCCAACTTCAGCTTAGTAATGCCGGTGGTTTTTGATTCAATTTGTCGGTTGGCTGCAGCAATCTCCAATGGCGTTTGATAGCCTAGTGAAGAATGTGGCCGGTTTTCATTGTAGTCAATTCGCCATTGATTGATCAGCTCTCTGGCATGAGCCAGATCACTAAACCAGTGTTCGTTCAAACATTCATCCCGAAACTTACCATTGAAGCTCTCAATATAACCATTTTGCATGGGCTTTCCCGGTTGTATCAGTTTCAATTCAACACCATGTTGATATGCCCACTGGTCCAGCGCTTTTCCAGTAAATTCTGGTCCCTGATCAGTTCTTACTGCCACCGGATAACCTCTAAAGGCAGCAATAGTGTTCAGTGTTCTTGCGACCTGTTCACCGGAGATTCCATGTGCAACCGGTATATCCAGACATTCTTTGCTAAAGTCATCAACGATGGTCAGGCATTTGATGCGCCGACCATTGGCGAGTGCGTCCATTACAAAGTCCATCGACCAGGTATGGTTGGGTCTGTCTGGTAGCAATAAAGGCTGACGTTCCACCATGAGACCTTTGCGTCGTTTTCGTTTTCGTACTGCCAATCCAGCTTCTCGATACAAGCGATAAACTTTCTTGTGGTTCACATGGAGTCCCTCTCGACGTAATAGCTGATGCACTCGCCGGTAACCAAACCGGCGTCGTTCAAAGGCAATGGCTTTAATACGCTGTACCAGGTCAGTTTCTTGTGTTGACTGGCTTTGGTATCGCATGGTGGCGCGGTTCAGACCGACCAGGGAACAGGCTCTACGCTCAGAAATAGCTGTTTGTAACAGCATAGAGCGCACCGCCTCCCGCTTATTCCTGACGGTCAGTACTTTCGGTTCAACGCCACCTTGAGGGCTTCATTGTCCAGCATGGATTCGGCGAGTAATTTTTTAAGCTGGGCGTTTTCTTGTTCAAGACCTTTAAGACGCCGGGCCTCGGAGACTTCCAGACCAGCGTATTTTTTACGCCAGGTGTAGAACGTCGCATCTGAAATAGCGTGTTTCCGACATAACTCCTTCACGGAGAGCCCCGCTTCTGCCTCTTTCAAAATCTGAATAATTTGCTCTTCTGTAAATCGTTTTTTCATGCTCATCTTCCTTTTCAGTGATGAACATTACTAAGTTTTTTATGGATTAGAAAGTGGGGAGCAGGTCACGGTTAGCAAAGTATCAAGCTGCACTACTATTTGCAATTTAAATAAATAATTTAGCGTGGATATGTACTCACATAACAAGAAGCTTTACGGTAGGCTAACCTAGTAAATACCCAGCATTGTTAAAGAGTAAATTTAAGGAAGAGCTTTACCACGCTAGCAATAATTAATTGAAGATATTAAAACGAAATGATGCCTCATTTTGAGCTGAAGAATCCTTATTGTTTGCGCAGACACTATAAGCATCTTTGGGATTTCGTCATAAATATAAATTAATTATCCTTAGTGAAATATAACGCAAACCTAATCTATACGGATCTTATTCTCTAAACCTTCGTATCATATTGCTTAGGTTAAACGACTCCTGAGCAAGATTTTCGGCATTTTTGCTTGATGTGGCTGCACCCGCTGCAACTGATTCCGCATCAGAACTAATTTTCACAATATTCTTGTTAATATCTTCACTGACAGCACTTTGCTCCTCAACCGCAGCAGCAATCATAGTTGCCAAATCATTTAACTCCTGAACTTTGCCAGCGATAGCGGAGATAGAATCGATAGATTCTTCAACACTTTGATTACTTTCATTTGCCGTTATCTTGAGTCTATCTGTTCCTGAAATTGTCTCAGACATAGCACTATTGAGTTTTTCGATAAGGCTAGCAATTTCATTTGTGGATGCTTGTGTTCTGCTAGCAAGACTTCTCACTTCGTCAGCAACTACAGCAAAGCCGCGTCCATGTTCGCCAGCTCTGGCAGCTTCAATTGCAGCATTCAGAGCCAACAGGTTTGTCTGCTCAGCTACATTCGAAATGACACCAATAACAGGAGTGATGGATTGAGTGTTGGTGTTGAGAATATTGATCATATTTACAATCTCATCGAACGCCTTATCCATCGCTACCAATCCATCTTTTGCTACGATTGAAAGCCTTGACGTATTTTTAGCTAGCTCATCAACCTCAGAGGCTTTTGTTGCGGCACTACTAGTACTTTGAGCAACCTCCTGAATGCTTGCTGACATCTCAGTCATTGCTGTTGCAACCTGATCAGTTTGATCTGCTTGTGAATGCATTGATTCGGTGATTACTGATTGTGCATCAAACGTTTGTGAAGCCTCATTCTCGACTTTATTTGCGGTATCGCTCATCATGCATAAAACGGTTCGCAACTTTGCATTGAGAATTTTTGAATGCAGACAGATTTGACCAATCTCATCATCATTTCCTGTGTAAATCATAGACATCAATGGGTTATTGACATGCTCTTTTGCTTCAGCAAGGGCTTGGTTAAGGCGTTTGAACACAAAAGGGCTGAGCGAAAAGATACTTAAAACGCCAGCTGCAAAACCTAATGTTGTCGCTATAAATGGTGGTACAAACTCACCTGTAAAAGCACTCACGATAGCGCTGAGTATCAGTGCAGAGACAGCGGACAAAATCACCCTGCTTTTGAGCGATAATCGTTCAAAGAAGTTGTCAAGCTTTGGCTTTTTTCCTGCATTTAACGCGTCATAGACTTTTTGCGCTCTTTGAACCGTTTTAGCATCAGGTTTTGCTCGAACTGATTCGTAGCCGACCACAGAATCATTCTCAAATATAGGCGTTACATAAGCGTCTACCCAATAAAAAGCACCTTTTTTAGTACGGTTTTTAACCATTCCCATCCAATGATTTCCAGATTTAAGTGTGCCCCACATATCTGCAAATGCTGCCGGAGGCATATCTGGATGTCGTATAACATTGTGATTTTTATGTAATAACTCATTTGATTCAAAGCCACTTACACGCTGAAAGGCTTCATTAAAGCTTGTAATAGATCCTTTAAGATCAGTAGTTGAAATTAACTCTTCATCAAAGGTGACTTCTTCGTTGTAAACGGGTAAGTTTTTTTTCATTGCATGTGTTCTTATATTGGTTATATTTTTATTTAACGTGTTTGGTGACGACAGCGGCTAATGCCTGAGGTTCGAACTTTCCAAGGTAGTCATCTGCGCCAGTGCTTAATCCCACACTGACATTTGCTTGTGAACTAAGTGAGGAGTGGAGCACGACCGGAATACCATTGAATCTATCATCGGCTTTTATTTTTTTTGTCAGCTCATAGCCGTCGAGCTCAGGCATTTCAATGTCTGTCAGAATCACACTAATTTGGCTTTTAAGGTGATACCCTGCTGTCTCAGTCTCCCGGCCCATCTTGTCGAGTAGCTCCCATGCCTTTTTTCCATTTTCAGCATATAGATAACTCAAATTCATCGTATCTAAAGTTCTCGCTATCTGTTTTCTTGCTGCACTTGAATCATCCACAAAAAATATTTTCTTGTTTGAATCAACACGTATATCTTTGACCATGTTGAAATCATTATCTTCCTCGCCATCAGACAACTCACTCAACACTTTTTCGACGTCTAAAAGCATCATGAGGCGCTTATCACGAAGTTCAGAAACTGCGGTCACAAGTCCCCCCATTTTCTTGGTCAATAGTGGCGGGGGTTCACGCATTTCGCTCCAGCTCAAACGATAGATACTTTCTACCTTGTGGACCAGAAACCCATGCACATGATTGCTATACTCTGTAATGATCATAATGCTTGGTTTTTGTGCTGTATCTATTCCACAAATTTTCTGTAAATCCATAACAGGGATTATCTCTTGTCTAATGCTGACAAATCCCACAATACCCTCCGGCATTTCCGGCGCATGGGTTATTTCAGGAATGGGCAGTATTTCCCTAACTTTAAAAACATTAACCCCGAACACCTCATCTCTGCCAGTTCGCTTATCATTGCCCAGACTGAATAAAAGAAGTTCTAGGTGCGTTGTACCTGAATCCGTTATTGCTGCCTGACCTTTCTCGTCTTTATTCATGTAACACACCTAAGTCAAAACCAAATGTTAGAAAAGTTGACCCCATAAAACCGTTACTCTGTCATATGAATAAAAGCGTAATACCCAACACTCTAACGGAAAAAACTCAGTTTTCTTTAATAAACCTAGGCACAGCTAGCGGCTCTAATCGAGCAGCTAAAATGATTAGGAGTTAGTACAGGTATTTAAAAATGCCGTATTGTCATGAATCATCATTTCCCAAAGTGGAGCGAAGTATATACGGATTAATTATAATTATAGGTATTAGTTTTATGATGGAGTTAACAACTCCGCCTAAAGAACTAGATCGAGGATAAAAGTGCTGGCCAATCAACAAAACATTTCGATTGGTTGACGTAAGATGCTCAGCCCAAGAAAGCGATAAGCGACAAGTTCCGGATATGGGTATTAGTTTGACCTCTATAATAATTTATCAAAATACCAATTCAATTTGTGGTCAAACCGGTTTCTAAAGCGCACAATCTGAATATTATTCATTATCACTTTTATTTGTCGCATAACGATACTGCTGCAATCAAACCTAGGTAAAGAGATGGTTCAAA
>JGI24661J20069_1000179_pt1 | contig 30471 bp, 32 predicted proteins | sample MalvirmetaMSP144_FD_20069 | JGI IMG/M metagenome (IMG submission 20069) | reverse complement strand
ATACCGCCGGCACCAATAACCGCCACAGTCGCACCAACCGGTTTGTTGTGACGGAGCACATCGAGGTATCCGAGCACCTTGGGATGATCGATGCCTTCAATTGCCGGTGTTCTCGGCTTCACGCCAGTGGCGATCACCACATCATCAAAGCCCTGGGCCTTGAGTGAGTCCGCGTCCACGCGCGTGCCCAGCTTCAGGTCGATCTCCAACAGCTCTATCTGGCGCTGGTAATAACGAAGGGTTTCGTAGAATTCTTCCTTGCCCGGGATGCGTTTGGCGTAGTTGAACTGACCGCCAATCCGATCGTCTGCGTCGAAAAGGGTCACCTTGTGGCCCCGTTTCGCGGCGGTGGTCGCTGCTGCCAGCCCCGCAGGTCCGGCCCCCACCACTGCGACCCGGCGCACAACCGGCGCTACCGTCAACACCAGCTCGGTTTCGTGGCAGGCCCTCGGGTTTACAAGGCACGATGCCCGCTTGGCCTGGAAGGCATGGTCAAGACACGCCTGGTTGCAGGCAATGCAGGTGTTGATTTCGTCACTGCGCCCCTGCTCGGCTTTGCGAACAAACTCGCTGTCCGCCAACAGAGGCCGGGCCATCGACACCATATCCGCCTTTCCGGCAGCGAGAATCTCTTCTCCTTTTTCGGGGGTGTTGATGCGGTTGGTGGTACACACCGGGATATCCACTTCGCCATAGAACTTGGCGGTGACATCGGCGAAGCCGCCCCGGGGAACCGAGGTAACGATGGTGGGCACACGGGCTTCATGCCAGCCAATCCCGGTATTGATGATGGTGGCTCCTGCCCGCTCAATGGCCTTGCCCAGCGTCACGATCTGATCCCAGGTCTGGCCACCCTCGACCAGGTCCAGCATGGACAACCGGTAGATAATGATAAATTCAGGCCCAACAGCCTCGCGCATACGGCGGACAATCTCCACGGGCAGGCGCATACGGTTCTCGTAAGGGCCACCCCACTTGTCCGTTCTCTTGTTGGTCCGCTCACACAAAAACTGGTTGATGAAATAGCCTTCGGAGCCCATCACCTCGACGCCATCATAACCCGCAAATTTGGCGAGCTTCGCGGCACTGACGAAATCGTTGATCTGACGTTCAACCCCTTTCGAGGAAAGGGCGCGGGCCTTGAACGGGCTGATCGGCGCTTTGGTTGCCGACGCAGAGACAATCAGAGGCTGGTAGCCATAACGCCCTGCGTGCAGGATCTGCATACAGATCTTGCCGCCGGCCTCATGCACCGCGCCGGTCACATGACGATGTAAAAGAGCCGTTGCCCGATTGTTCATGGTCGAGGCAAGGGGGGCCAGCTGCCCAACCAGATTGGGCGAGAAACCGCCCGTCACCATGAGCCCCACGCCACCTTCTGCGCGCTCGGCAAAGTACCTCGCAAACTTGTGGATGTTCCAGAACCGATCTTCCAGGCCCGTGTGCATGGACCCCATCAGCACTCGGTTCTTAAGTTCAGTGAAGCCAAGATCCAGGGGTTTCAGAAGGTTGGGATAGGTGTCGCTCATGGGACTCTCTCAATAAATATTTATCGCGAGTATACACTTGATCAATGGCAAGTTGACTTGACCTTCCAGACGGGGCACGTATCATCGGCAATCAAGTTTCATTGACGGAGCAACCATGACCGCAAGGTCCTTCGGCTGCATAAGAGTTACCCGCCCACCTGTTACCGCTGACATCGCGCGGCACCGGGGACGTCTTCCGTACTTCCCGGACCCGCCTGCCTTCTGCTGATCCACCCCACCCGCCATGCCGTAAAGGGATCGTTGCCCGATGTGCAGGGTGGCCGGCCGGAGACTAGACTCAGGCAAACATGCCTTCAATACTCACGTAAAAGAAAACCAATAACGAGGTTGCGATGTCGCTACCGCTGGTTGTTTTACTGCCTTTTCTGGGTGCCATAGCCGCACCCCTGTTCGCCCAGGGCGGCAGAACGGCGATTGCCGTTGCATCTTCTGTACCCGCGTTGATCGCACTCGCTGCCCTTTTCCCCCATTGGGAAACCCTTGCTGACGGCGGCGTTGTGCTGCACAGCTACGAATGGCTCCCCGCGCTCGGCCTCTCCTTCAGTTTTCGTCTGGACGGGCTGTCCCTGCTGTTCGCTCTGCTGATCCTGATCATCGGGCTGCTGATCATTCTTTACGCCCGCTATTACCTGAAAGCCCATGAAAACGTCGGCAAGTTCTACGCCCTGCTGCTGTGCTTCAAGGGATCGATGCTCGGCATCGTGCTCTCAAGCAACCTCCTCCTGATGATGATTTTCTGGGAACTGACCAGCCTGACCTCGTTCCTGCTGATCAGTTTCTGGACCCATAAACAGGACGCCCGCCGTGGCGCCCGGATGGCACTCGCGGTAACCGGCGGCGGCGGCCTTGCACTGCTCGCCGGCATCCTGATCATCGGCAACATTGTTGGCAGCTTCGAGCTTGATGACGTGCTGGCAGCCGGAGACCAGATAAAGGCTCATGCCATGTATCCGGTCGCCCTGACCCTGGTTCTGCTGGGCGCGTTCACCAAATCGGCCCAGTTCCCGTTCCATTTCTGGCTGCCTCACGCCATGCAGGCACCGACACCGGTATCTGCCTACCTGCACTCGGCTACCATGGTCAAAGCCGGCATCTTTCTCATGGCCCGGCTGTATCCGGCCCTGGCAGGTACTGAACAGTGGTTCTACATGGTCAGCTTTACCGGCATGGCCACCATGCTGCTGGGCGCCTACACCGCCATGTTCAAGCACGATCTGAAAGGCCTGCTGGCCTATTCAACGGTGAGTCAACTGGGCCTTATTACCCTGCTGTTCGGCATGGGCACCCAGCTTGCGGCCGTTGCGGCGATTTTCCACGTGATCAACCACGCCACCTTCAAGGCCTCCCTGTTCATGGCCGCGGGCATCATCGACCATGAAACCGGCACCCGGGATATGCGCCGCATTAACGGGCTCTGGCGTTTCATGCCGCACACGGCCACCCTGGCCATGGTTGCTGCCGCATCGAACGCCGGGGTGCCGCTGCTGAACGGCTTTCTGAGCAAGGAAATGTTCTTCGCCGAATCACTGGCGCTGAACCTGCCGGGGCTCTGGGCCTGGCTGCCACCAATCGTGGCGACCCTGGCGGGCGTCTTCACGGTGGCTTACTCCGCACGTTTTATCCACGACGTTTTCTTCAACGGCAAGCCGGTTGATCTTCCGATCTACCCTCCACACGAGCCTCCCCGTTACATGAAGATCCCGGCGGAGATTCTCGTGTTTGCGCTCGTCATGATCGGCATCTTTCCGGCCATCTCGGTCGGCCCGCTGCTTTACATGGCGGCATCCGCCACATTTGGCGGCAATGTGCCGGATTACCAACTCGCGGCGTTCCACGGTTTCAACCTCCCGCTGATGATGAGTTTTTTCGCTTTTGCCGGCGGTTTGCTCATGTACAGCCAACGCCAGCGCTTTTTCGATTTTCACGCACGGTTCCGGGAAATCGATGAAAAGGCCGTATTCGAGAGCGTTGTTCTGCGGATTGTAGACTTTGCCAACAGCGTGACTTCACGGCTGGAGAACGGCTCGCTACAGCGCTACGCTCTGCTGCTGTTTGTCAGTGTGATCGCTGTTGCAGCAATGCCATTGCTTGATCTGGGGGTCTTTGTCGGTGAGAACGGCCTGAGCCCGGTGGATGCGCCAACGGCGATTGCGGCCGCTGTGCTGATACTCTGCGCTTTTGCAACGGCAGGACTGCACCGACAGCGTTTCTATGCACTGGTACTGTTGAGCGTTGTAGGACTGGTCGTAGCTTTGGCCTTCGCCCGCTTTTCGGCACCGGACCTGGCCATGACCCAGCTCTCTGTGGAGGTGGTGACGATTGTTCTGTTGATGCTGGCCATCTACTACATGCATCCCTGGACGCCGGTCGAAACACCTCTCAAACGTCGTCTCCGCGATGTGGCCATTGCGGCGGTCGCAGGTATTGGCATGACACTGGTGACGCTTGCCATGCTGACCCAGCCATTCAGCTCGATCTCCGAGTTCTTCCTGGAGAACAGCAAGCCGGGCGGTGGCGGTACCAACGTGGTCAACGTCATTCTCGTGGACTTCCGGGGCTTCGATACCCTGGGCGAGATTACCGTCCTTGCCATTGCTGCCCTTGGCATCTACGCCATGCTGAAGGACACGGCCCTGACGCCACCTCCCAGCGACGGCGAGGGACATGCATGGACCCGGGATTCCCACCCGCTGATGCTGAGGTTGATTGCCCGGCCCATGCTGCCACTGGCACTGATGGTATCCGCCTTCATTTTCCTGCGGGGTCACAATTTGCCCGGGGGCGGCTTTATCGCCGGCCTGGTGACTTCGGTTGCCCTTATTCTCCAATACATTGCCAGCGGTATGGACTGGACCGAAGACCGAATCACTGTCCGTTACCACAACGTGATCGGCCTTGGCCTGCTCTTCGCAACAGTTGCGGGCGCCGGAAGCCTCGCCTTTGGCTATCCGTTCCTGACCTCCACGTTCGATTACATAACCTGGCCTGTGGTTGGCAAATTCGAGGTCGCGTCTGCACTGATTTTTGATCTGGGCGTCTATCTCACTGTGATCGGCGCTACCCTGCTTGCGCTGGTCAGTATCGGCCGGATATCTCCCCACTCCGCCATAAAGAGTAAAAAGGAGGGTGCATAATGGAGCTTGTTTTTGCGCTGGTCATTGGCGCCCTGACGGCATCCGGCGTTTATCTGATTCTGCGGGCTCGCACCTTTCCTGTCGTGGTGGGACTGACCATGCTGTCCTACGGGGTGAACCTCTTTCTCTTCTCCAGCGGTCGCCTGGCGACCGGCCAGCAACCGGTCCTCGGAACGGCTGTGAGCTATTCCGACCCGCTGCCACAGGCACTGGTACTGACTGCTATCGTGATTGGTTTCGCCATGACCGCGTTCGTTGTCGTCCTGTCACTGCGCAACCTGGCGGACAACGAGGACGACCACGTGGATGGTAAACAGCCCTACAAGTCGCCTGCCCCGGAACAGGAAGAGGAGGTAAACGGTAAATGAACCACTGGCTTACCGCTCCTGTTCTGATTCCGCTGCTAGGCGGCATTCTTCAGGCTTTCATGGGCTATGCACCCATCAGTCTTCGCCGCACCCTGGCACTGGCTACAACCGTTTTGATGCTGGTTTCCGCCATCGTGCTTCTGGTACTGGCAGACGACGGCAGCTATCGCATCTATGCGTTCGGCAACTGGCAGCCACCGTTCGGGATCGTACTGGTCCTGGACCGTCTCGCAGCACTTATGCTGGTCATGACAGCCGTGCTGGCCCTGTTCTGTCACATCTATTCGATCGGCGGTGCCGACGAAGGCAACCGCCAGTTCCATGCACTTTTCCTGTTCCAGCTGATGGGGCTGAACATCGCCTTCCTGACCGGTGACCTGTTCAACCTGTTTGTTGCCTTCGAGGTGCTGCTCATTGCCTCCTACGGGTTGCTGATGCATGGCGGTGGCACGGTAAGGACCGTTCCGGGCCTGCACTATGTCGTGCTGAACCTGATAGGCTCCGCCGTGTTCCTTATCAGTGTTGGCATGATCTACAGCGTCACCGGCACCCTCAATATGGCAGACCTGGCCGTCAAGATTCCGCAGGTGTCCGGGGAAGGTCTGAACATCGTTAAAGCCGGCGGCATGATGTTGCTGGTGGTGTTCGGTCTCAAGGCCGCGATTCTACCCCTATGCTTCTGGTTACCCCGTGCCTACTCCAAAGCCACGGCGCCCGTGGCCGCGCTGTTTGCGGTGATGACCAAGGTTGGCATATACGCCATTCTGCGGGTGTATCTGCTGATCTTCGGCGACGACGCCGGCGAACTCGCCAATCTGGGCATGGACTGGCTGTTCCCCATTGCCCTGGCCACCCTCGCCATGGGGGTTATTGGTGCGCTGGGGTCCGGCAGCCTGAAAACCCTGGTCGCGTGGCAGGTCATCATTTCCGTGGGCACTTTGCTGGCACCGATTTCGCTCGGGTCCGAAGCCGGTCTGTCTGCTGCCCTGTTCTATCTCTTGAGCACCACCTGGACGGTTGGCGGCCTGTTTCTGGTATCGGAGCTTGTGGCCAACCAGAGGGGCTCGGCCAAGGATCGAATCGTTACCGCCCCCAAAATGCAGAACCGTACTTTCCTGAGCGTGCTGTTCCTGGTCGGAGCCGTAGCGGCGGCTGGCCTTCCGCCATTGAGTGGCTTTTTCGGCAAGGTATTGATTCTGCAATCTGTTCAGTCGGGAACCGAAATGGCATGGCTCTGGTCAGTACTTCTGATCGGCAGTTTCCTGACCGTCATCGCGTACAGCCGCGCTGGCAGTATCGTTTTCTGGCGCACGGTGGATGGTCATCTGGAAAAGCCAGATCCGCTCAACGGCCGGATTTCTGTCGCAGCCGGTGCCCTGACTGCACTGGCAGTGGTGATCGTTGTGCTGGCGGGCCCGATTACCCGCTACACCGATGCCACGGCCGAACAGTTGCACAACAAGGATGCCTATATTGAGATCCTGCAAACCAAGATGGTCAGGGAGGACAGCTGATGCTTGATCGCCTGAGTTTTCCCCAGCCCTGGCTGAGCCTTACCCTTTTTATCACCTGGCAGTTTCTGAGTGACGGAATAAGCGGTGGCAGCGCAGTACTGGGCCTGATCCTGGCATGGGCAATACCTCAGATAACCCAGGGCTTCTGGCCGGATCCGCCGGCATTCATCAAAGCCTGGAGAGTGCCCGCCTACCTCCTGCGCGTTGTCTGGGATATTGTTATCGCGAGTGTCGAAGTGGCACGGCTCATCCTCAGCCCGCGGCCGGCACGTCCTGCATTTGTCTGTTATCCCCTGGAGCTGGAGCACCCTCTGGCCATCACAATTCTGGCCAGCACTATCTCGTTGACGCCCGGCACTGTGAGCGCTGACGTCAGCGATGACAACAAGCTGCTGCTGATTCACGCGCTTGACGCCGAGGACGACCAGACAGTTATCGATACGATCAAAACCCGCTACGAGAAGCCTCTGCTGGAGATGTTCCAATGATAGCCATCGCCCTCTACATCACCATTGCCATGGTCACTGTGGCGGCGCTTCTGAATGTATACCGTCTGATCAAGGGACCGGATGCACCCGATAGAGTGCTGGCACTCGACACGCTCTACATCAACGCCATTGCCTTGATTATTCTGCTCGGCCTCACACTCGGAACACGCATGTACCTTGAGGCGGCTCTTCTGATTGCTGTCATGGGCTTTGTTGGAACCGTCGCCATGGCCAAATATCTGAAGCGGGGCAGCGTCATTGAGTAAGCCCGCACCCGGCAAAAAAATGCTCCTGGAGGAAACATCCGATGAATCCCTACGCTGAATTCGCCATCTCCCTGCTTCTGATCATCGGGGGCGCATTTACCCTGATCGGCGCTATTGGCCTGGCTCGCCTACCGGATTTCTTTACTCGCCTTCATGGCCCCACCAAAGCAACCACGGTTGGAGTGGGCGCCATTGTGATCAGCTCTGTGATCTACTTCAGCACACTTGGACAGGGCATCGGTATTGAGGAATTCCTGATCACGGCCTTTCTGTTCATGACGGCCCCTGTGAGTGCCAACTTCCTGGCAAAAGCTGCCATGCATTTGAAGGTTAACACCACAGAAAACACCCGGGGCCATCCCTGGGACCAGTAATTCAATCAACAAGTCCAAGAACTTTTTGTGCCAAGGAATCGTATTAAATACGGATTATAAAAACCGCCGTTAACTGCAGGACGTTTTAACTTGGGTCTTAAAGGAGCACCCTTGAATGATGTTACTGGCTGTGCTTTCGGGATTTTTGCTGGCTGTGGCGGTTCCCGCGCTCTATCGCGTGGCAGGTAAACACATTGGCTGGGTGCTGGCCCTTCTCCCCGCATTGCTCACGGCCTATTTTGTCAGCCTCATCCCGGCGGTCAGCGGCGGTGAAACTCTTCTGATTCGTAACCAGTGGATGCCCGGACTCGGCGTCTCGCTGGATTTCATGGTTGATGGCCTGGCACTGGTCTTCGCGCTTCTGATCAGCGGTATCGGAGCCTTTATCCTGATCTATGCCGGTTCCTACCTCCAGGGCCACAAGGATCTCGGCCGATTCTACGTCATCATGCTGTCGTTCATGGCGTCGATGCTTGGGCTGGTATTATCCGACAACCTCATCACTTTTTTCGTGTTCTGGGAACTGACCAGCATCACGTCCTACATGCTGATCGGCTTCAACCATGAAGATGCAGAAGCCAGGAAATGCGCCCTGCAGGGGCTCTTCGTCACAGCGGGAGGCGGCCTGGTACTGATGGCCGGCCTGATTCTCCTGATCTTCATCACGGGGAGCTATTCGTTCTCCGAGATACTGGCATCCGATCTGGCCATTCACGACCATGGTTACTACACCGCGGCGGCAGTTTGCATACTCATCGGAGCCTTCACCAAGTCTGCGCAGGTACCATTTCACTTCTGGTTACCCAATGCCATGGCTGCGCCCACCCCCGTTTCTGCCTACCTGCACTCGGCGACCATGGTCAAGGCAGGCGTCTATCTGCTGGCGCGCCTGAACTCATCCATGGACGGGGATGCGCTGTGGAGCAACTCCCTGATGTTTTTCGGCGCTGCGACCATGCTCACTGGCGCCTACCTGGCCTTCAGTAGCACCGGCATCAAGAAGGTGCTGGCATACTCGACGGTCATGGCGCTGGGCACCCTCACCATGCTCATCGGGATCGGCACGGAAAAGGCGATCATCGCTTTCGTCTGCGTTCTGGTGGCGCACTCGCTGTATAAGGGCGCCCTGTTCATGCTGGCGGGCGCACTGGACCACGAAACAGGCACCAAAGACATCACGAAAATGGGCGGGCTCTGGCGCAGCATGCCCAGGACCGCGGTTATCACCGGGCTGGCTGCATTGTCGCTGGCAGGGCTTCCGCCACTCTTCGGCTTCGTTGCCAAGGAATTGATGTTCGAGTCGGTTATCAACTCGCCGGTGTGGCCATGGGGGCTCCTGACAGCAGCTGTCGCTTCGTCGATTCTGGTCGTGGCCGTAGCGGGACTGGTTTTCCTGAAGCCGTTCTTCGGTCCCGTTCGCACCACTCCAAAACAGCCCCACGACGCGCCCGTCGCCATTTTGATTGGCCCGGCCGTATTGACCCTTCTGGCGCTGATTTTTGGCGTGGCGCCATTTGTGCCCGCAATCTTCGTACTGGATGCCACAGTCTCATCCGTCTATGGCACTGGGGTGACGACGGCTCTGGCCCTGTGGCACGGAGTGAATGTTCCATTGATGCTGTCTGGCGCCAGCCTCCTCGCAGGCTCCCTGCTTTTCATAACCTGGCAGCGACTGCATCCGAAGCTTTATGCCGTCAACACGGCCGCCAGCCGCTTTGGTCCGGAGGCGGGCTATTTCCGATTCATGCTCGGGATCACCCAGGTTGCAAGCTGGCAAACCCGAGTGCTGCAGAACGGGGTTCTGGGCATCTATCTGCTGATCCTCGTTCTGGTCACTTTCGGTCTGACAGGCTACACGCTGTTCACCCGCCACGGTTTCCAGCTGGATTTCGATTTCAGCAATGGCTACTTCTACGAGTTTGGCATCGCTCTTCTTATTGTCGCAGCCACCGTGTTTGCCAGTGTCACCCGGTCCCGGCTGGGTTCCGTTGCGTCAGTCGGCGTGCTGGGTTTCGGGGTGGCCCTGATATTCATTCATTTCAGCGCGCCGGATCTTGGCATCACTCAGCTCCTCGTGGAGACCCTGACTGTGATACTGCTGGTCCTGGTGCTCTTCAAACTGCCGCCTTTCGTCAACCTCTCATCGCCGTGGGAACGTTATCGGGACCTGTCCGTGGCTATCTTTGCCGGCGCGACCATGACCCTGCTGATGCTTGCGGTGCTGGATATCCAGTACTTCGACAGTATTTCCAGCTATTACATTGAAAACAGTTATGGCCTGGCCTTCGGCAAAAACATCGTCAATGTAATTCTGGTGGATTTCAGGCAGCTGGACACCCTGGGGGAAATCTTTGTTCTGGGCCTTGCGGCGATGGGGGTTTACTCGATGGTCAAACTCAGGGCGGAGGACCAGCACAAGCCATGAAAACCAATACGCTCATACTCCACACCGCCGCTCTCGCGATTATGCCGCTACAACTGATGTTTTCGGTGTTCCTGCTTTTGCGCGGGCACGACGAACCCGGTGGCGGTTTTATCGGTGGACTGGTGGCGGCAAGTGCGTTTGTGCTCTATGCCTTCGCGTTTGGCGCCGAATCAACCCGCAAGCTGCTGCGTGTCAGCCCCCGGGATATTCTGGCGGCCGGGTTGCTCTTCGGTCTCGCCTCAACAATCCCTGCCTTCTGGACTGGCCAGGCCATGCTTACCGCACTCTGGTGGGAGGTTCCACTCCCCGGTGAAGGCTACCTGAAACTATCAACCGTTCTGATTTTCGACATTGGCGTGTACCTGGCCGTACTGGGCACGCTGATGACCTTTGTGATCAGCCTGATGGAGTCGGACGAATGAACCGTGCATTCATTGCCAGGGAGGGGGCTCAGTTATGGAAACCTTGATGGCCTATGTCGTTGGGCTGCTGTTTACAGCCAGCATATACATGATGCTGCGCCGCTCTATCGTCAAACTCGTCATTGGCCTGATCATTCTGAGCAACGCGGCCAACCTTCTGATTTTCGTGGTCGCGGGTTTGACCCGGGGCGCACCACCGCTGATTCCCGAGGGGGCGAGTGAAGTCGTTGGAGCAGTGGCCGATCCCCTGCCGCAGGCCCTTATTCTCACCGCCATTGTGATTGCTTTCAGCGTCCTGGCGTTCGCCGTGGTTCTGATCCGTCGTGCCTACGAAGTGGTTGGAACCGATGACCTGGACAAGATGAAGGATACGGATACTTGAACCCGGAACTCGTTCTCCCGATCCTGATACCCCTGACAGCCGGAGCTCTGTCCCTGGCATTCTGGCGCTCCATCACGCTTCAGCGGGTCCTTGCAGTTGTTGCCACCGGGCTGTTGCTGGCAGCCGGCATCTGGCTCATGAGTTCAACCATTGAGCAGGGTTTTCTGGTGGTTGAAATGGGCAGTTGGCCTGCGCCCTTCAGCATCGTGCTGGTGTCCGATGTTCTTGGCGCCATCATGATTGTGCTAACCGGCATTATCGGCCTTGCCATCGCAATCTATTCGCTGGCCTCAACACCGAAAGGTCATGAAAAATTCGGTTATTACCCCCTGATGCACCTGCTGCTCGCCGGCGTAGCCGGAGCCTTTCTGACTGGCGATATATTCAACCTGTTCGTCTGGTTCGAGGTGATGCTGCTGGCATCGTTTGCCCTCCTGACCCTGGGCGGGGAGCGAGCCCAGATGGAAGGCGCCATCAAGTACGTGACCCTGAACCTGTTCTCGTCGGCCATTTTCCTCTCCGCCGTGGGCCTGCTCTACGGGATGGTGGGCACCCTGAACATGGCGGACATCGCCCAGAAACTGAACAGCGTGGAAGACCCTGGCATGGTGACGGTGGTCTCGCTGATGTTCATGGTATCGTTCGGCATCAAGGCGGCGGCGTTTCCCCTGTTTTTCTGGCTCCCTGCCTCCTATCACACGCCGCAAGTCGCCGTCTCAGCGCTGTTTGCAGGGCTGCTGACCAAGGTAGGGGTCTACGCACTCTATCGGGTATTCACGCTGATCTTCACGCAGGACGTCGCCTACACACACACCATATTGCTCTGGGCCGCGGCCCTGACAATGCTGACCGGCGTTCTCGGCGCGGCGGCGCAGTTCGAATTCCGGCGAATCCTTTCTTTCCACATTGTCAGCCAGATCGGCTACATGCTGCTCGGGCTGGCGCTGTTCACGCCTCTGGCCCTGATTGGCGGCGTGTTTTACATCATGCACCACATCATTGTGAAGACGAATCTGTTCCTGGTGAGCGGTATCACCTACCGTCTGCTTGGGAGCTATGAGCTGAAGAACCTGGGCGGTGTTTACCGTCAGCGCCCGTACCTCGCTCTGTTGTTTTTGATTCCGGCGCTCTCGCTCGCCGGTATTCCGCCTTTGTCCGGTTTTTTCGCCAAGTTCATTGTGGTGAAAGCCAGCCTGGAGGCCAGTGAATATGTGATCTCTGCCATCGCTCTGCTGGTTGGCTTGCTGACCCTGTACTCAATGATCAAGATCTGGGCGGAAGTCTTCTGGAAAAAGGTTCCCGACCATGTGACCGATGTCGGCAGGCTCAACGGCGAGATAAAAAATACGCACAACTGGGCCTACTACGTGCCGGTGGTCGGGCTTGCGGCTTGCACGCTCATTATTGGCCTGTACGGGCAGCCAATTTACGTTCTGGCCGAGACGGCCGCAGACCAGTTAATGAACCCGCAGCTATACATAGAAGCGGTTCTTGGAGGGACGCCGAAATGATTGGCCTGTTCTGGAACCTGCTGCTTGCAATCGCCTGGGTGGTTCTCAGTGGCAGCGTCACTGCCATGAACCTGCTGGCCGGCTTCTGTTTTGGCTACATCGCGCTCATGGTTCTACAAAACCAGGTGCCCGCGTTGAAGGGCTACTCCCGGAGAATTCCGAGATTAATCGCCTTCCTGGCCTTTTTCCTGAAAGAGCTGGTGAAATCCAACCTGCGGGTTGCCTACGATGTCGCCACGCCGGTTTGGCACATGAAGCCCGGTGTGATCGCATTTCCGCTACAGGCACGTACCGATATGGAGATCATGTTCGTCAGTAGTGTGATCTCACTGACACCGGGGACCCTCAGCCTGGATGTTTCCGATGATCGACGGGTGCTTTTCATCCACGCCATGTTTCTTCAGGACGAGGAACAGCTGAGAAATGACCTGAGAGAACTGGAACACCGAATCCTCAAGGTTATGCGCTAGGAGCCCACCATGCTTGGAATCGCCATTAATATTGTGTATCTCATGCTGTCCCTGGCGTTACTTTTTGCCTTCATCCGTTTAACCCGGGGCCCTTCCCTGGCGGACCGCGTGGTTGCACTTGAGCTGATTGCTTCCGTGGTGGTTGGCTACGTTGGGGTTCACGCCATTGATACCGGTGTCTCCAGTTTTCTTGATGTGGCGATCGTAATATCCCTCACCGCTTTCCTCGCGGCAATAGGGTTCGCCAGGTTCCTGGAACGTGGAGGCGTCAAGGATGAGTGAAATTTTCGTTTCCATCCTGTTGCTGGCAGGGGCCTCATTCATGGTGCTTGCGGCCATCGGCATCGTAAGGCTGCCAGACCTGCCAACACGCATGCACGCATCCACCAAAGCAGGCGCTATGGGCGCGATACTCACGATGGCCGGGGTAGCACTGCACTTTTCAGACAGCGCTGTCGCGGCAAGGGCGATCGCCTTCATCGTGTTTATCCTGTTGACCGCTCCGATCGCTGCTCATGTCATCGGGCGGGCAGGTTACTTCACCGGAATTTCGCTCTGGAGCGGTACCACCAAGGACGAACTGCGGGAACGATACGATCCGGACACCCACAAGCTTTACAGCGGACTTGAAACCAAAACAGACCGAGCAGTGCCCGACAACAACAAGGACGGCTCAAGCTGATTATTTTGTCATTGGAAGTGCACGAAATTCCCGTATAGTAGGCTGCCCACATCCTTCGAGGAGCCAGCATATGCTGCAAGTAAATGAATATTTCGACGGCCAGGCCAAGTCCATTTCCTTCCAGACCTCGACTCTGCCAGCCACCGTTGGTGTGATCAGCCCGGGCGAGTACGAGTTTGGTACCAGCAAGAAAGAAACCATGACCGTCATCAGCGGCGCCCTCACTGTGCTGCTCCCCGGCATGGAAGAGTGGATGACCTACGGTGCCGGCGAGAGTTTTGACGTAGCGGGTCAGGCCAGCTTCAAGGCAAAGACCGACATCGACACGGCTTACCTCTGCACCTACGAGTAATTCCGCACCTACGAGTAATATCGCTGCCCCTGAGGGGCGCGTCCGCAGAGCGAAACGGATTTCGCACCTAAGCCACCGTTCGCTCTGCATTTTTTCACCCTTTTCGGTTCCTGTTTCAGCCAATCTGTGTCAGATTTATTCCTGTTTCTCGCGATAACACCAACAACTGGGAAAGAGGACACACGTAATGGCACAGACACGCATTCTACCCCCGGCTGAAAACGCCTATGAGTACCCGCTGCTGATCAAACGACTCCTGCTCTCGGGCCCCAGGTACAATCCAGACCAGGAAATTGTCTACTCCAACCGCAGCAAGTACACCTATACGGATCTCGTCGAACGCATTCACCGCCTGGCAAACGCATTGACCGATGCCGGCGTGAAACCGGGCGATACCGTTGCGGTCATGGACTGGGATACCCCCCGGTACCTGGAGTGCTTCTTTGCCATTCCGATGATTGGCGCCATTCTGCACACCGTCAACATCCGGTTGTCGCCGGACCAGATCGTTTACACCATGAACCACGCCGAAGACGATGTGGTTCTGGTTCACGACGACTTCCTCCCGATCATTGAGGCGGTCAAAGACGAGATCAAAACGGTCAAGACCTGGATTCAGCTCACCGACAGCAATACCGCACAACAGGCACCTGTTGAGGCTGTCGGGGAGTATGAGGACCTTCTCGCCAGGGCCAATGACAAGTTCGACTTCCCCGATTTCGACGAAAACAGTGTAGCGACCACCTTCTACACCACGGGCACCACTGGCAATCCCAAAGGCGTCTACTTCAGCCACCGCCAGCTGGTACTGCACACGCTGGCCATGACGGGCACCGTGGCGTCATTCGACGAGATGCCGCTGATGCGTTCCTCGTCGGTCTACATGCCAGTGACGCCCATGTTCCACGTGCATGCCTGGGGCGTGCCCTATGCCGCCACCATGATGGGCATCAAACAGGTATATCCGGGCCGCTATGAGCCGGAGCTGCTGGTGGATCTGCTCAAGGAACACAAAGTGACTTTCTCTCACTGCGTGCCCACCATCATGCAGATGATGATGGCCACTGAATCCATCAAGACGGCCGACCTGAGCAACTGGCACGTCTTGATCGGCGGCAGCGCACTCACCAAAGGGCTTTGCGACGCCGGGGCCAAGCTCGGCATCAAACTTTACACCGCCTACGGCATGTCTGAGACCTGTCCGCTGCTCTGCGCGTCGCACCTTNAACCNGAAGACCTGGAACTGCCTCTTGAGCAGCAAACTGCGATCCGGGTGAAGACCGGTATTGCGACGCCCATGGTTGAGCTGGAAATTGTGGACCCCGAAGGCAAGCCGGTCCCCCACGATGGCGAGGCCAAGGGAGAGATCGTGGCCCGCGCGCCATGGCTGACTCAGGGTTACTTCAAGGAGCCCGAGAAAGGCGAACAGCTCTGGGAAGGTGGCTGGCTTCACACCGGCGACGTGGCTTCCATGGAGCCGGACAACACCATCACCATCAAGGATCGCATCAAGGACGTGATCAAGACCGGTGGTGAATGGCTGTCTTCACTGGACCTGGAGAACCTGATCAGCCAGCATTCTGCTGTCGCCGGTGCTGCGGTGGTTGGCGTGCCCGATGAGAAATGGGGCGAACGGCCGCACGCTCTGGTCACCCTGAAGCCGGGCGAGCAAGCCAGTGCCGAGGATATCCAGAACCACCTGAAGCAGTTTGTGGAAAGCGGCGAGATCAATAAATGGGCGATCCCGGAGCATATTGATTTCGTGGAAGATATTCCGAAGACCAGTGTTGGCAAGATCAACAAGAAACTGATTCGGGATCAGTTGCAGTAATCAGTGAGGCGTTTGGAAAGGGGCCAGATGACACACCTCATCTGGCCCCTTTTTTATAGGCCGGAAAACGTAAAATCCACCTCAGGCTTGCGGCCGTCAATAATGTCCGCAAGGGCCGCGGCGGAACCACAGGAATGGGTCCATCCAAGGGTGCCGTGTCCGGTATTCAGGTAGAGGTTGGCGAAGTGGCTTTTTCCGATGTACGGCACGTTGGAGGGCGTCGCAGGCCGTAAACCGGTCCAGAACTCCGCCTGATCCCAGTAACCTGCTTCGGGCATGACTTCCGCTGTGCGGCGCACGATAGCGCGGCAGCGGGTATAGTTCAGTTTCCGGCGGTAGCCATTCAGTTCGGCCGTGCCCGCCACGCGCATGCGATCACCCAGGCGGGAATAAACCAGCTTGTACTCGTCGTCAGTGAGACTGACATTGAACGCCGCCTCCTCGTTCTTCACCGGTACCGTAATCGAATAGCCTTTAGCCGGATAGATGTTGAGGACAATACCTAGCTGACTGGCAAGCGCCGCGCTGAAGCTGCCCATGCTCAGCACGTAGGCATCCGCGCGCAGCGTCTCATGATGGCCGTCCCGAAGGGTCTGGATCCCAAGTACCCGCTCGCCGGCGCGTTCGAAGCTCAGGATTTCAGTGCCGTACCGGAACTCTACGCCGGCCTCCGCGCAGCGTTTTGCAAGGTTCTGGGTAAACATCCGGGCATCACCGGATTCGTCTTCCGAGGTGTAGGTTGCCCCGGCAATCCGGTTGCGGATCGGCTTGAGAGCCGGCTCCAGCTCTACCGCCCGGTCTGCATCGATAATCTGACGGTCACACCCCAGATCCTGCATGATCCGGGTCGGCTCCATGGCACCGTCAAACTCTGCAGGATTGGTGTAGAAGTGCAGGATACCCTTCTCGAGATGGTTGTACTCGATGCCCGCTTCCTTACGCAGAGCCTGCAACTGGCTGCGGCTGTAGGTGCCGAGATTTACCATCTGGCGGATGTTGTGGGCAGCCCGGGCCGAGGTGCACTGCCCCAGAAAAGAGAGCGCCCAGCGCCACTGGGCGGGATCCAGTCTTGGCCGGAACAGCAGGGGCGCGTCGGGCTGGAACAGCCATTTCATGACTTTCAGAGGGGCGGACGGGTTGGCCCAAGGCTCCGCATGGGAAACGGAGATCTGACCTCCGTTGGCATAACTGGTTTCCAGGCCGGCCTGGTTCTGGCGATCAACCACAGTTACCTGGTGCCCCTGCTTCTGCAGATACCAGGCCGTGGTAGTGCCCACAACGCCTGCGCCCATAACCAGTATATGCATGCTTGCCTCCGGTCGAACAGAATCCGCCATCCAACAGCATAATTGCGGGGATTTCTGGCAAGATTCCGGTACGTATGAAACTCGGGATTTGTTAACGCGGGCTCTATTGTAACGTGAGCGTGGGGGATTTGCGTGTTATACCATCAGCCACCGGCGCGCTTCACCGTCCACCCCTTCTGCTCAAGCAGCGGAACCAGAAGATCCCGTTGCTCGCCCTGGATTTCGACCACACCATCTTTTACCGTACCACCGGTGCCGCATTTGGCTTTCAACATCTTGGCATAGGCTTTCAGTTCTTTGTCGTCCAGTGGAATGCCGGTAATCAGGGTGACACCCTTACCCTTGCGGCCCTTGGTCTCCCGGCTCACTCTGACAATGCCATCCCCGGCAGGCCGTGATGATGTATCGCAGGTACATTCATTCACGGGGTTACGGCAATCCGGGCACATACGCCCCTGCTCGGTCGAAAAAACCAGACCGCCCTCAGATCGCTTCTTCATTCTGTCTCCGTGCTATTCCTGTCTTGTAACGCCTTCAATCTAGACCGGGAGGATACTTGGTAAACATTTCGGCCACGACCTCGTCGATCAGTTCTCTTCGGGTCTCGGGTGACTGGTTTTCATTGAGATAGCGCCGACTGGCGGCGCGCCAGACAACTTCTTTCGACTTGCTGTCTGCCAGCTCTACAACCAGCTTTCCCTCTTCAATTTCACGTACCGGTGGCGGCGCAGACAGGGCCCAGCCGAAATTCCCGCTACCAAAACCAAATCCGAGTCCCAGCCCCGTCTGCTCAAGGCGCTCCTCGGGCACGATCTGCCAGCTTACCAGCAAGTCGGCCTCTGCTTCAGGGACCTGTTTCAGCGCTTTGCGATTCAGCTCTCGCTCGACGGCACTGCGCACCCGAGTGCCGTCGAGTGAGGTAAAGGAAGACGAATCGGTGCCACCGGCAAACGCCCAGGAGGAATAATTACCGAAAACCACGGAAGAGTTGTAGTCGGTCACCACGTTGCTGGCACAACCGGTCATGGCCAGTGCAACAACCGCTAACATCAGAAAACGCATCATGATTCCTGTCCTCGATTGAGACTCAGATTTACGAACAGTATACGCCTCGCAGACGCACAACGATGCCCCCGGGATCCGTCACCTTTCTAAACTGTAATCCAGTTTATGGGCATCGCAGAAGGCTCCGAATGCCTCGACCTGATCCTCGGGGACCAGAACACCAGCCCGTACCGAGGCCCCGTAATCCACCGATTCCACCGATGCCCCGTTCATCTCACACCAGTGCCGCAGCGGTTGCTCGTCAGCAAAAGACAGGAGCACCAGCACGTCCACCATGGGCTTCTGGACCACCCGATCAACAGCCGACAGCACGCTCTCTGCAGCTCCGGCATAGGCTCGCACCAGGCCACCTGCGCCCAGTTTGATGCCACCAAAGTACCGGACCACCATCACCAGCACATCTCCCATACCCTTGTGCTGAATCACGTTGAGAATCGGCTTCCCGGCCGTTCCGGACGGTTCACCATCATCGTTCATGCCAGCTTCGGCGGCAGAACCGGGACGCCCGATCTGGTAGGCCCAGCAGATATGGCGGGCGTCCGGATGGTCCCGGTGAGCCTGATCCAGCCAGTCCTTCACCTCCTCCCGCGAACTCACCGGGGCTACCCGGGCAATGAACCGGCTTTTCTTCACTTCCGTTTCACGCTCAAGGTATCCTGCGGGAACGGGGTAATCTTTTTTCATGGACAACGACCTATGGCCTCTGAAGACGAATACAACAACCCGGGCACGGCAAAGCCCGCGAGGATTCGAAAAGCGGCCTGCGGAATCCGCTTTGACGAAGGCGAGCTGCAGGAGGGTATCGACTTTTCCGGCGCCGAAAAACTGAAACCTTCCGACCCGGAGCCGGAGTCAGCCGCCCCCGAAAAACACCGGAAGGCGAAGCGTCACCTGTAAGCCGCCAGTTTCTCCCACTGCTGCTCCGATCACGCCATCGTGGGCCGCCACGATGTCTCTGGCAATAGCCAGACCAAGCCCCCAGCCCGTGCCCCCGCGAGACTTGTCGGCGCGGAAGAACGGCTCGAAAAGCTGGTCGATCAGTTCATCGGGAACGCCCGGCCCCTCGTCATCAACCGTTAGCGTCAACCAGTCATCGGCCACCGTCACGGCCAGATGAACAGCCCTGCCAGGTGGCGTGTGGTCGAGGGCATTCTGCAGGATGTTGTCGATGGCTCGCTGTAAAAGCCCTTCATCGCCCAGCACCGACGCCCTTGAACTTTCCGGCGACACCACGAGTTTGCAGTCCACACCCTGGTGTTCGGCATAGTCCGCTGCATCCTTGAGGACCTGATTGATCACATGCACCAGCCGGAGGGGCTCGCGCTCGATATCGCCGCCGGCTTCCGTGACCCGGTATAACGTCAGTATCTGACCTGTCATGGTTTCAAGCCGTTCGTTCTGGCGCAGAATGCTGGCCATCAGCTCTTGATCTGCACCGGCCTCGTTTGCCAGCTCAATGGCGATACGTTGGCGGGTAAGCGGCGTTCGCAAATCGTGAGAAATATCCCGAAGCAGGTGCTTCTGGCGTTCCAGCAGACTGCAGAGCTGTTCGGTCATGGCATTGAAGGCCGTGGCAAGCTGCCCCACCTCATCCCGGCGTTGGGCGATCTTTTCGCTGACCCTCAGAGAATTATCCCCGGCCGCAATCGCCTGGGCCGTGCTTTCCATGTGTTTCAATGGTCGCGATACCAGGCGGGCGATCCACCAGCACGCCAGTGAGATCATCAGCAGGGCCAGCCCGAGCTCGATGGCCCTGAAGAATCTCGGGGTGAGCCAGCCGGCGCCCTGCACGCGTGGCCAGGCCACCAACCGGTAACCGCCGCCAACCTCCAGTACCGCGGGTTTCTGCGGATACCAGCCGGATTTCATGCGGTCGCGGATGAACGAGGGCAGCTTGCCATCGTTTTCATCCTGTTCGAGCAACACCAGAAACAGTTCAAGACGCTCGCCTTCATCCCGCAGAAAGCGCCACGCTTCGCCACGGTTACCAGCCTCACGGATTGCGATGGCTTCTTCCGCCAGATCCCTCAGACCTGCCTGGCGCTCAATCACTTCCCGCTCCCGGTCCAGAAGCATCCCGGTTGCAAGGCTACTGGCCACCACGGTGACCGCCATGGCCAGCCAGATCGACAGGAAGATCCGCCAAAACAGAGGGAACATGGGCCGCTGTTTCATTCCGGCACCCTATAGCTGTAACCCAGCCCCCTAACGGTTTCGATACGCGGCGGGTCGTCGTTGCCCAGTTTTTTGCGAAGGTTACTGATGTGCATATCAAGGGTGCGGTCGTAAGCTTCAAGGCGCCGGCCCAGCGCCCATTGCATGAGATCGGTTTTGCGGACCACGCTGCCTGCATGTACCAGAAGAACCTGCAGAACCTCGTACTCGGTGGCGGTCAGCTCCATCGCCACATCATTCTGGTAAATTCGGCGATGGCCCGGCTCGACACGGAGGTCGCCATAGGTCCGGGCCGCATTGACTTCGGTTTTCTGGTCCCAGGCAATCCGCCGCAACAACGCCTGCAAGCGCGCCACCAGCTCCCGTGGATTGCAGGGTTTGGGAATATAGTCATCGGCACCGACTTCAAACCCCACGATCCTGTCAGTTTCATCACCCCGGGCCGTCAGCAGCACAACCGGCAGGTGAGTCTCTGCCCTCAACTCCCGCAACACCTCAAGGCCACTGATGTCCGGCAGCATGATGTCGAGCACGACGATATCGCAGTCCTGACCAAGAGCCAGGGCCAGCCCGTCCCGACCGTTTGCCGCCTCGCGCACGGTAAACCCCTGATTGGTCAGGTAGCGGGCAAGCAGTTCCCGCAATTCATCATCATCCTCAACCAGTAGAACCCTGTTCTGCATACCGACTATCCACCCTCTGGGCTGACCAACATTTCTGTTTGCAGTCTAACACGCTCCTCACAAGCCGCTGATTCAGGGAGATTTCCTTTGCAGAACCTTTACAAACCACTGACGCTCGTTGACGAAAGACACCGGTACTATGGCAACCGTGAACTCAACCACTGTCAACACAGTCAATATCGGAGAAAACCTTATGAAAAGCCGTACACGTTCGTTTCTGGCAACCGGCGCTCTCGTGTCTGCTCTGTTCATGGCCAGCCCATACCTCATGGCTGACGAGCATCACAAGAAACATCATGGCGACCGAAAGGACATCGCAGAAATGTGCGAAGACTTCAAAGCAGGCAAGGGCCGCTTTGATAAACAAGAGCGCCGCGAAAAAATGCAAGAGCATCAAGCAGAACTGGCTGACCGCCTGAAGCTTGATGATGAGCAACGCGAAATCTGGAAACAAATCCACGACGAGCGTCGGGAGAAGCATGAGAAGCGTGCCGCGAAGTTTCATGAGAAACTGGAAAAGCGCTGCGCCGAACAGGAAGGGTGATCAAAAGCCGGGTTCTGACGTATGGTAACGGGTAGATCAAGGAGTACTACCCGACCATGCCAGAATCCGCGCTGTCCGACCTCACCCTGGAGACCTGCACCAGCATTGCCGATATCGACCGGAATGACTGGCGCAGGCTGGCTGGACTCAGCAACCCGTTCCTCCGCTATGAATTTTTCCAGGCGCTCGAGACTTCAAAATGCACGACGGAGGTGACCGGCTGGGCTCCAAGTCACCTGGTTTTCCGGAAAGCTGGCAGAGTCGTTGGCATTGCGCCGGCTTTCCTTAAAAACCACTCCATGGGCGAATATGTTTTCGACTGGGCCTGGGCCGATGCCTATCAACGCCATGGTCTTGATTACTATCCGAAACTGTTGATCGCCATACCCTTCACACCCTCTGCGGGTCCCCGACTTTTGCTGGAACCGGAGCTACGACAACAGCTGACGCCAGAGCAGATTCATGGCCTCCTGGACACCCTGACCGAGAAACTCGGCGCTCACTCCTGGCACCTCCTGTTTCCCGACAGCAACGACCAAAAACTGCTCCAACATGACCACGAGTTGCATCGACTCGGATGCCAGTTCCACTGGCACAACCACGGTTACCAGAACTTCGAGGATTTTCTGGCAGCGCTTAATTCCCGCAAGCGCAAGTCCATCCGCAAGGAGCGCCGGCAGGTGGCAGAGCAAGGCATTTCATTTGCCCGCTTTCACGGCCGAGACATTTCCGACCATGTCCTTTCCGCCTTCTACGTGTTCTACCAGGCAACCTACCTGAAGCGCGGCCAGCGCCCATACCTGAACAAGCAGTTCTTTGAATGGCTTCTGGAACAGCTACCGGAGCATGTGCACATCGTTATGGCGGTCCGCGAAGGCGAGATGATTGCCGGCGCCCTGTTCCTGGCCGGCGAAGACACTCTTTACGGCCGCTACTGGGGATGCCTTGATGAATACAATCACCTGCACTTCGAAACCTGTTATTACCAGGGCATCGAGCTGGCCATGGACCTGGGGCTGAGCCATATCGACGCCGGCGCCCAGGGTGAACACAAACTGGTACGTGGCTTTGAGCCGGTAATTACCCATTCATGGCATGGAATTCGGCACCCCGGCTTCCGCGAGGCCATCGAGAACTTCACCCACGAAGAAGCGGAACACGTCCTCGGTTATTTCGAAGACGCCAAATCCGTTCTGCCCTTCCGTCAGCAGGAGCAGGATTAGCTTCTATACTGAATTACCATACAGGATTTGCGCGGGGGTCAGAGATTATGGATACAGACCCAATATGGAACATATTATCGGCAGATAGTCTGCCGCTTCTGCTTTCGGTGGGGGCCTTCGGGCTGGCACTCATTGCTCTGTTTATCGGATCAGGGGCTCGACGCCGTAGCCAGGACCAGCTAGCAGCATTACGGGAACGTTCCGATACGCTGTGGCGGGAAGTGGACGACATACGGGTCGCGCAATTCAACCGTCCCGGCGAGGCAGGCAACGGCGTGTCAGGCTCACCGGTGGAGGAAGCCCGCTACCACACAGAAGTGGAAGCCTACAGCAAGATCTGGCCCCAGATATGGCACCTCCATGAACGCCTGGGCATGTTCCTGAGGGCTGTTGAAGCGGGTGAGGCCGCGGGCGAACTCCGTCTGGAAGCCCGCAATGCGGCGTTGGAGGCGCGCAACCTGTTGAACCGGAACCGCCCATTCTGTACAGAATCTGTCGATGAACTGGTTACCCGGCTGATTGATGCCGAGATAAAGGCTCACCTGGCTGCCTGCCAATACCTGGACCTGCTCAAGGACGTATCCAGCGCTTCATCCAATCATGATCGCCGGGTCTTACAGGACAAGTGCCATAGCCTGCACGAGGGCGAAGCCCGTGAGCTGATGAACCAGCTGGTCTCGTCCATTCGGCACCGGGCAATTCGCAGTAATTAGGCAGTGCCTGTTCAGCTATTGGCGATACGGAAACCGACTTTCATCACGACCTGATAGTGGCCCACCTTGCCATCAACGATATGGCCGCGGGTTTCGGTTACCTCAAACCACTCCATGTTGCGAACGCTTTTACCGCATTCCTCAAGTGCATTCTCGATGGCGTCTTCAATGCTTTTCTTGGAAGACCCGACAATTTCCACTTTTTTGTACACGTGATGGTCAGACATTAAAGCCTCCTGGGAATTGTGATTTGTATTTCTGAGCCTAGAAGACAAGCGTCCTCACGGCAAACCACAGCCCGTTACAAGCCTCATCCGCCAACACACGGCTGGCGTATCTGTCACCTATAATCCAGGTAGTCGTGCGGAACTTTCTGTAACTCAGAGGGTCCCGTCTACCCCACGCTTCGGACTGAGTTCATGAAACGATTTTTCAAATACACCGGCTGGTTCTTCGGCGCCGTGCTCCTGCTGCTGGCTGGCCCGATTCTGCTTGCCACCAGTAGCAGCCCGCAAGGAGCCGAAAGCTGGCAAACAGCCACCCGGGAAAGCGCCCGGATTGCCCCTCTGCCAGAACAGGCCGAGGAAGCCATCGTTCAGGTATACGGTGCCCGGGCCTGGAGTTGGCGAGGTTACTTTGCTGTCCATACCTGGATAGCCACCAAGGAAAAAGGGGCCAGCCATTATCGGGTTCATGAGGTGACCGGCTGGCGCAGCTACGTGGTCAATTCACGGCCCGGTGAGCCCGACAGACACTGGTACGGTGCAAAGCCGGACCTCTATGCCGATATCCGCGGCGAAGAAGCCGAAAAGCTGATTCCCGACGTCTACCAGGCAGTGGCGTCCTACCCCTACCCGACCGAATACGAAGCCTGGCCCGGCCCCAACAGCAACACCTTCGTGGCCTGGGTAATCAGGGAGGTTGAGGGTCTCGATGTGGCTCTGCCGAACCACGCGATCGGCAAGGACTACCTCGGCGACAGTATTATCGCAGAGGTTCCGGGTGGCGCGGGTTATCAGGTCTCACTGGGGGGGTATTTTGGCGTATTGGCAGGCATTCGCGAGGGACTGGAATTGAACCTTCTAGGCCTCTCTTTCGGTATTAACCCGTTGGCGTTGGGGGTAAAACTACCTGGCATTGGAGAGCTGGCCCTGAGAAATGCCAATCCAATGACCAAGCCCTCCATGGAGTAAACAGACGGCGCGGCCGGGGGCAAGGCTTCCAAAAAACGCTGTAAATACGTCCGTGTACGCTTGGCTCCGCCATCCCTGGCTCCGCACATTTTTGGGAGCCTTACCCCCGGCCGGACCTGCCTCGGAGTCGATCCCTACAAGCTGGCAAACTCCAGATACCGACTCGCCGCCTGCTTCTTCTCGTCCTGGCTGTTCAGCATTTCCAGCCGCATCTTATCGATCAGCTTCAAATAGTCTGTAATGGGAGACTCGGGCTTGCCGGCGTCTTCGGATTCTTCGATAAACGCCTTCTGCTTTTCGCGGATCTCGTTCAGCTTCTCGAGCGCCGAACGTATTGCCTCCACCCGCGCCTCTACCAGACCATTAGCGCCACGGTCCGGTGAGCCACGATCATTGCTCAGCACGGTCTCGACAGCCGGCGCATCGGCAGTGTTCTGCTCGGCCAGATCGATTTCTTCCAGGGTGCGAACCTCGCCGTCTGTGCTCAGATAGATTCCCGAACCCTTGATCTGGCCCAGCGGCACACCTTGACTGTTGGCCAGCGTGAAGCGGTCTTCTACATTGTCCACATAAAGCGCCTGAACGCCGACTTCTGAGAGAGATTTCAGTGCCTGTGAGCCGTCTGCAGTCTGGACCCACACGGACAACGACGCGAAGATCTCATCGTTGGCGTCAATCCAGCGGTTACCGTCGTCATCAAAACGGGCCAGTTCGCCAAAGCCAGAGCCGCTCCGGGGACCAAACAGTTCGGAGCCGTCGTCCACCTTGCCGTTGCCATTTCGGTCCAGCACCAGGTAGCCGCTACCGCTGCCCAGGGTGGCAAACTGCCCGGTTTCACCGTTACCGTTCAGGTCGAACTCGAAGAGGGTATCGGTCAGGCGGGCTGTGGCAGTGCCGAAGTTGATCACCAGAGGGTCGGTGAGTGGCCGCTCCTGAATCTGCACCAGTTCCGAGTACTCGTAGGTCCGGGACTGGGACTGTCGCAGTGACAGGGTGAAGTCGATGGTCTCGCCATTCTCCAATGCGATGGTACCAGTGGAGGCAAAGCTTCTGGATTCGCTCTCCGAGTAAAACATATAGCGTCCGGCAGAAACCGAGAGACTGCCCCGACCCTCGACACCCGCATCACCACCGAGCGCGGCACGGCTAACGCTCAGTGCCTGCTGGCCCATCAGAAACAACTCCGAGGTTTTCTCGGCAAGCTGCGCACTGGTAAAGACGCTCTGCTGACCGCCATCCGTCACGGTGCTGCTGCCGCTGAAGGCGAGCTGCTCCTGGCTGCTGTAACGATAGGCAGCCTGGCGCATGAGCGTTAACTCTGAGCCAACCGCGTTCTCATTGGCCTGCGGCGCAGCGGCAGATTGCCGGTTGATGCGGAGCTGCGTGCTGTCGAAAGCCGATACCTGGCGGGAACTGTCCTGGAAAAGCGAAATCTGGCTGGAGGAAATCATGGCTTTGGGCACCTGTAATTACTACACAGGTATATCGGCCGCAGCCCCCCGGACTTGAGCACTTTTTAATCACTTCAGATTCGAGAGGTTAGGCCAGAAACCGCACGATTCCGGCAGCGGCAATCCCGGCGGCAATGGCCGGGAGAGGTTTACGCAACGCCAGCATGGTAACCGCCGTCGTGGTCAGGGCCGCCAGCGCACCAGCGTCCCCCGTCACGGCCATGGGCACAATGATGGCAATCAGGACCGAGCTGGCCATGGTGTTGATAAAGCTCTCGATACGAGGATTGATCTTCACGAACGACATGATGAACACGCCGCCAAAACGGGTTACCAGTGTAACGGCGGTCATGATCGCAATCAGGAACAGAATACCGGCTGTGGTGGTCTCAACGGTCATGGGTGCTGTCCTCCGCGTCAGAAGCAGGCGCAGGCTTTCGCTCGAGCCAGAAGAACCCGATCGCACCACCGGCGAGCGCGCCCACGACGACGTGGGTATTCGCCGGCAACCATTTCCAGGCCGCCAATGAAGCCAGCGCTGTGACGGTCCAGGCCACGAGCACTCTCGGGGATTTCTTGCCGCCCAGTGCCATGGCCAGGAGGAAGCAGCCGAGAACCATGTCCAGGCCCAGGGATTTGGGATCCTGCAGAAGGCCACCAAAATAGACGCCCAGACCGGTCCCGATGATCCAGGCCAGCCAAAGAGCCAACCCGCCACCAAGGATAACCTCCAGGTTTCGTCGGCCACTCTGGTATTCCTGGGCGGAAACCGCCCAGTTGGCATCGGTCAGCAACAGCAAGAGACCATAGCGCTTGCCCGGCGATACATCTTTCAGCATCGGGTACAGCGAAGCGCCCATAAGCAGATGGCGGGAATTGATGGCAAAGACCACCGCGATCATCGGAAGTACAGATACCTCGGTGCCCCACATATCGACGGCGGCAAACTGGGAGGCCCCGGCAAACACCGTCGCACTCATCAGCACCGCCTGGAGCGGCTCAAGGCCTTTCTGGGTAGCTGCCAATCCAAAGGCAGCGCCAAACGCCACCACGAATAACGAGATGGGAAGCAGCCGGAAAAACTCCACCCGTACCCGGGCCGGCTGTAGCTGATAAGAATAGGAAGCGACAGACATCCGGGGAAACTAGGTCAGTTTCCCCGATCCGCGTATAGGTAGTTTCCGCAGAAAGGGGCACATCTGCGACTAATGGACCAGATCCGCGCAACGCATGAGGGCATTTAACCTCATGATTGCCTCAAATGTTTACCGGGGAGGCGCCCGAATCCGGGGATGAGCCTTGTATCGGATAGTTCACATTCGCATGTTGACGTTAACGTCAATTGCCGCTAGTTTGTTTTTCGTCCAGCCCCAAAAGGGCACTTTCGGTGGGCCACCCCCAGCGGATATACCGGACACCTGAAATCGGAACGCCGGCCACAAGCCGGCAGACAAGAACAAGATACCCGCTCATGCCGAGATCCGGCCGGTGGGAGAGGATTTCACAATGCTATTCAGCCATCCCGAGTTCGATAACCACGAACATCTTTCCTTTTTCTGCGATCCCGAAACCGGCCTGAAGGCCATCGTTGCCATACATAACACTTCCCGCGGCCCCGCATTGGGAGGCTGCCGAATGTTTCCCTATGCCTCCGATGAAGAGGCGGTTCGCGATGTCTTGCGGCTTTCGCGGGGTATGACCTACAAATCGGCCCTCGCCAACCTGGATCTGGGTGGCGGCAAGTCCGTGATTATTGGCGACCCGCGCAAACAGAAAACCGAAGCGATGATGGAGGCCATGGGCCGCCATCTGGAAAGTCTTGGCGGGCAGTACATTGCGGCAGAAGACTCGGGCACCAGCGTACCCGACCTCAAGGTCATGGGCCGACACACCAGCCACGTTGCGGGAATTGCCTCGCGCACCGGCTTCGACGGCAACCCAAGCAACGGCGACCCGTCACCGGCGACAGCCTACGGCACCTTTATCGGCCTCAAAGCAGCGGTAAAACACAAACTTGGGCGGGACGACCTCAACGGTTTGAAGATAGCCATTCAGGGCATCGGTAATGTCGGTTTCCTGTTGGCCAGACACCTGAAGGACGCCGGCGCTGATCTCTGGGTCTATGACATCCATGAAGACAATATGCGGCGGGCCGTGGATCAGCTGGGAGCCAAGCCAGCGGCTGCCGAGGACATATTGTCACTGCCTGTGGACGTGGTAGCGCCCTGTGCCATGGGGGCGGTACTGAACGATGACAGCATTCCCCAACTGAAGGCCCGGATCGTCGCCGGCGCCGCCAACAATCTGCTTGAACACCCTGAGCACGATGCCATGCTGCGGGACCGGGGCGTTCTCTATGCACCGGACTTTGCCATCAATGCAGGTGGCATCATCGATGTGTTCTACGAGCGCGCCGGCGCCACACCGGAAACCGTTCGCGCCCACGTCGATACCATCGGCGATACCCTGACCGAAATCTTCAACCGTGCCGACCGCTCGGGGCGCCCCACCGGGGAGATTGCCAACGAGCTTGCCGAGGAACGGTTCAAAAAGCACATCGCCGGAGCCGGACAGGCGTCCGAGCGGTTGGCCCGCACCGGCTGAGCTGACACCGGCGCACCCCCAGGAAGCTGCGGATAGCTGCGGCTTCCCTCTTAAACCCTGATACAAAAACAAATACTCCGGGAGATAGTTATGTCCGTCACTTCTTCAGATTCCGCCGCTTATTCCGGGGCGCTTGAAGGTTCAAACGCCCAACGCGGGCTCTGGTCATCACGTCTGGCCTTTATTCTTGCCGCTACCGGCTCTGCCGTGGGCCTGGGCAATATCTGGAAATTTCCTTATGTCACCGGTGAGAACGGTGGCGGCGCCTTCGTGCTGGTGTATCTGCTGTGCATCGCGGTCGTCGGGATTCCTATCATGATGGCGGAAGTCATGATCGGTCGTCGCGGTGGCAGGAGCCCCGTCAAGAGTCTGAGCCTGATCGCCGAGCATGACCGACTCAAGCCGGCCTGGAAGCTGGTCGGTGCCATCGGCATTCTGGCGGGTTTTCTGATTCTGTCGTTCTACTCGGTCATCGGCGGCTGGGCCATTTCCTACGTAGGCACAACCGCCAGCGGCCAGCTTGCCGGGCAGTCTGCCGATGCCGTAGGCGCGATATTCTCGGGCCTTCTAAGCGATCCCACCAAACTGCTGGCCTGGCATACCCTGTTCATGGCTATGGTGATGGTTGTGGTAGTGCGAGGCGTTCGCTCGGGGCTTGAGCGGGCTGTCAGCATTCTCATGCCGGCCCTGTTCGTACTGCTGCTGATCGTGGTCGGCTATGCAATGACAACCGGGCACTTCGGGCAAGCCGCCGCATTCCTGTTCCAGCCCGATTTCTCCAAGCTCACAACATCCGGAATACTGGTAGCCCTGGGGCACGCGTTCTTCACCCTGAGCCTTGGTATGGCGGTCATGATGGCTTATGGCTCTTACCTGCCTAAGAACATTTCCATTGCCAAGACCTCGATCAGCGTATCGGTCATCGACACCGGCGTGGCGCTGCTCGCAGGCCTGGCCATCTTCCCGATTGTGTTCGCGAACGGCCTTGAGCCGGGAGCGGGGCCGGGGCTGATCTTCCAGACCCTGCCGCTGGCCTTCGGTCAGATGCCCATGGGTTCCCTGTTCGGCACCCTGTTCTTTGTACTTCTGATCTTTGCCGCCTGGACGTCGGGGATTTCGCTTCTGGAGCCGATTGTGGAATGGCTGGAAGAGCGTAAAGGCATGAACCGCACCGTCAGCACACTGGGCGCCGGTTTTGTCTGCTGGGGACTGGGCATTGCCTCGATTCTGTCCCTGAACCTCTGGTCCGACTTCGCACCGCTTGGCTTTGTCCCCATGCTGGAAGGCAAGACCATTTTCGACCTGCTGGACTTCTTCACCGCCAACATAATGCTGCCCCTGGGCGGACTGCTGGTGGCCCTGTTTGCGGGCTGGGTGATGTCACGTCAGGCCATGGAGCGTGAACTGGCACTGTCACCGGCCATGTTTAACCTGTGGCTGATCACCGTGCGTTTCATCACTCCGGTTGCCGTGGCAGTGGTGTTTATCTACAACCTGATGTAAGCCGCCGCTACAACTGATCGAGGGAGGCCTTCAGGGTCTCCCCGATCCTCGCGTTCAGTTTCAGGTCCACCAGATCTTCAGCCCGCGTCCGCCCCAGGTTCAGGGTGGCAATGGGCTTGTTCCATTCGTTGGCGTACCGGCAGAAACGGAACCCGGAATACACCATCAACGACGAACCGATTACCAAGAGGCCATCACTGGCCTTCAGCGTATCCAGGGCCGAATACACCCGGTCTTTTGG
>JGI24661J20069_1000164_pt1 | contig 31921 bp, 28 predicted proteins | sample MalvirmetaMSP144_FD_20069 | JGI IMG/M metagenome (IMG submission 20069) | reverse complement strand
ACTGCTGACTGATCCCGCCATCAAGGCCGTGTCTTTTGTAGGTTCTGTGCCAGTCGGCCGTTACATCTACGAAACCGGCACCCGCAACATGAAGCGTGTACAGAGCTTCGCTGGCGCCAAGAACCATATGGTGATCCTGCCGGACGCTGACAAGCAGCAGGTGATCAATGCCCTGGTTGGTGCTTCAGTAGGTGCTGCCGGCCAGCGCTGCATGGCAATCTCAGTGGCTGTTTTCGTAGGCGAAGCCCAGCAGTGGATTCCGGAACTTAAAGAAGCCATGGCGAAAGTGCGTCCCGGCGCGTGGAACGATTCCGGTGCCAGTTACGGCCCGATCATCTCTGCCAAGGCGAAAGACCGTATTGAATCTCTTATTGCGACCGGCGAAGCCCAGGGCGCCAAGCTGTTGCTGGACGGTCGTGGTTGCACAGTAGACGGTTTGCCGGACGGCAACTGGGTTGGTCCGACGCTGTTCTCCGGTGTTACCACCGACATGGACATCTACAACGAAGAGATCTTCGGCCCCGTGCTGTCCTGCGTCGAAACCGACACCCTCGGTGATGCCATCGAACTGGTCAACAAGAGCCCGTACGGCAACGGTGTGTCCATCTTTACCAGCTCCGGCGGTGCCGCACGTCGCTTCCAGCATGAAATCGATGTAGGACAGGTGGGCGTGAATATCCCCATTCCGGTGCCCCTGCCGTTCTTCTCGTTCACCGGCTGGAAAGGTTCCTTCTACGGTGACCAGCATGCCTACGGCAAGCAGGCGGTTCGCTTCTACACTGAGACCAAGACGGTTACCTCCCGCTGGTTCTCCAGTGAAGCAACCAGCAACGAAGCTAACTTCTCTATCCAGTTGCGTTAATTGCGTTGAAGGTGGGGTATTTGGGCCGGAACCTGTTTCCGGCCCCTTGTTTTCCCTGCCCAATGCCAAGCCTTCTCTATCTGGAGCGTAACGATGGACTTTAACCTCACCGAAGATCAGCTGGCGTTTCGCGAAGCGGCTCGGGCGTTCGCTGAAAAATCCATGGCTCCCCATGCGGCGAAGTGGGATGACGAGCATATCTTTCCGGTCGATGTGATGAAGGAAGCCGGAGAGATGGGTTTCATGGGTATGTACACGCCCGAAGCACTCGGCGGCATGGGCCTTTCCCGTCTGGATACGTCGGTTATCGTGGAGGAACTCGCCGCTGCGTGTCCTTCAACCGCTGCGTTTATCACCATCCACAATATGGCTACCTGGATGGTCGCCAGCTTTGCGTCAGATGATCTCAAGCAGGAAATCGTGCCTAAGCTCGCCAGTGGCGAATGGCTCGCCTCCTACTGCCTGACCGAGCCGGGTGCCGGTTCAGACGCGGCCAGCCTTCGCACCAAGGCCGTGCGGGATGGCGACAGCTATGTGATCACCGGCAGCAAGGTATTTATTTCCGGCGCCGGTGCCACTGATATTCTGGTATTGATGGCGCGGACCGGAGCGCCGGATTCCGGTTATAAAGGCATTTCCACCTTTGTGATTCCCGCAGATGCCGATGGCATTTCCTACGGCAAGAACGAAGAAAAAATGGGCTGGCACAGTCAACCGACCCGGATGATCAGCCTCGAGAATGTCCGCATTCCGGCCAGCAACCGGGTGGGTGACGAAGGTGATGGGTTTGCCATCGCCATGAAAGGCCTCGATGGCGGCCGGCTGAACATTGCTACCTGCTCCCTAGGCGGTGCTCAGGCGGCTCTTCTCCGCGCCCGAAACTACATGCATGAGCGCGAACAGTTCGGCAAACCGCTGGCGGCTTTTCAGGCCTTGCAGTTCAAGCTGGCCGACATGGCCACCAATCTGGTTGCCGCGCGGCAGATGGTTCGCCTTGGCGCGTTTAAGCTCGACAACGCCGATCCGGAAGCGACACTGCACTGTGCCATGGCCAAGCGTTTCGCCACCGATGCCTGTTTCGAGGTAGTCAACGAAGCGCTGCAGCTTCACGGCGGCTATGGCTACATTCGCGAATATCCGCTTGAGCGTTACCTGCGCGACCTGCGAGTGCACCAGATTCTGGAAGGCACCAACGAAATCATGCGTCTGATTGTTGCCCGTCGCCTACTCGATGACGGCGTGGCTGAGGCAATTCAATAATCATAGAAATGGGGCCAGATGACGATTTCGTCTGGCCCCATTTTCAGGATGAGGAATAAGAAATGAGTGACCTGATTCAGCTCGAAAAACGCGGACACATCGCGGTACTGACTATCAATAATCCACCGGCTAACACCTGGACAAAGGATTCCCTGATTGCCCTGACGAAAATCGTCAATGAACTGAACGAAGACCGGGACATCTTTGCTCTGGTGATGACCGGGCAAGGCGAGAAGTTCTATTCCGCCGGCGCCGATCTGAAAACCTTCGCCGATGGCGACAAGGCACGGGCCAATGAGATGGCTCAGTTGTTCGGCGAGGCGTTTTCCACGCTGGGCCGCTTCCGGGGTGTCTCCATCGCTGCAGTGAACGGGTATGCGATGGGTGGTGGCCTGGAATGCGCCATGGCTTGCGACATCCGCATTGCCGAAGAGCACGCCCAGATGGCGCTGCCCGAGGCCGGCGTTGGCTTGCTACCCTGCGCCGGTGGTACCCAGAACCTGCCCTGGTTGGTAGGTGAGGGCTGGGCCAAGCGGATGATTCTGTGCGGTGAGCGGGTAAAAGCTGATACCGCACTGCGGATCGGCCTGGTTGAGGAAGTGGTGCCGAGCGGACAGAGCCTTGACAAGGCGCTGGAGCTGGCGGAAATGGCGTGCCAGCAGAGCCCGTCGTCTACCGCCCGGTGTAAGACCCTGGTAATGAGCGCCCGTGATGGCCGCAGCCACGACGACGGCTGGCGCATGGAGCGGGAACTGTTTGTCGAGCTGTTCTCCACCGAAGACCAGAAAGAAGGCGTGAACGCATTTCTCGACAAGCGCAAACCGGAATGGAAAAACCGCTGAAGCCGGCTGGAAAAGGCTGGCTCAAGGATCTGTTATGAGTGATCAACCCATTGTCTTTGAAGAATGGAAAACGGGCGACGGCACGCTGATCGCCGTGGCCCGATTGAATACGCCGAAGGCGCTGAACTCGCTTTCTCTGGAGATGATCCGGTTACTGACGCCACAACTGAAGCGCTGGGCGGAAGATCCCGCAATCCAGGCTGTCTGGTTGGAATCCGAAGGCGACAAGGCGTTCTGCGCCGGTGGAGACATCGTCGCGCTGTATCGCAGCATGACTGAACCGCAGGGTGCAAGCGAGGGCGAGGCGTTTTTCAACGAGGAATATGAGCTGGATTACCTGATCCATACTTTCCAGAAACCGATCGTATGCTGGGGACATGGCATCGTGATGGGTGGCGGCATGGGCATTATGGAGGGCGCTTCCCACCGGGTGGTGACCGAAGGCTCGAAACTCGCCATGCCCGAGATCACTATCGGCCTGTACCCCGATGTCGCCGCCGGCTGGTTCCTTAACCGGACCCCTGGCCGCACAGGCCTGTTTCTGGGGCTGACCGGCGCCCGCCTCAACGGTGCCGATGCAGTTTTCACGGGGCTGGCGGATCGCTTTATCCGGCATGATCTGAAGGCCGATGTTGTTGCTGAACTCTGCAAGCGTGACTGGCAGGGCGAGGATCCCCATGCCGTGGTTGGCAGCGTGCTCCGTCAATTCGAGCGTGAGAGTGCCGACGCCATGCCGGAATCACCGGTTCGTACGCATTTCGATGAGATCAATCGGGTGACCGATGCGGACTCCCTGGAAGCAACGGTTAGCCAGTTGAAAGAACTGTCCGGAGGCGACGGATGGGTGGCAAAAGCAACCCGCTCCCTGGCGAGTGCGTCACCCACATCTCTGGCTCTGGTCTGGCGGCACCTGCACGGTTGCAAACACAACAGCCTGAAAGAGGTGCTCGACAAGGAACTGGTACTTTCCACCAAGTGCCTCACCAAGGGCGAATTCGCCGAAGGTATCCGCGCGCTTCTGATCGACAAGGATCAGCAGCCCCGCTGGCGCTATGCGTCTCTTGCGGAAATGGATAGTGCGTGGATCGACGACTTTTTTAGCTGATCTATTACAAGAACAAGGAGAAAAGACATGGCAAAAATTACCTTCATCGGCCTCGGTAATATGGGCGGCCCCATGGCCAGCAACCTCGTGAAAGCGGGCCACGAGGTCACCGTATTCGATCTGTCCAAAGACGCTGTTGCCGCCCTGGTGTCCGAGGGCGCGAAAACGGCAGACACCGCCCACGAAGCAGCCAACGGCGCAGAGTGCGTCATCACCATGCTGCCGGCCGGCCAGCATGTGGAAGCGGTATACCTGGGGGACGATGGTCTGCTGGCAAAACTGCCGGCCGGCACCCTGGTGATTGATTCTTCCACCATCGCACCGGAAACAGCCCGGGGCGTTGCCGAAGTGGCACGTGCCAAGGACATTCCATTCCTAGATGCGCCAGTCTCTGGCGGCGTTGGCGGTGCCAAGGCCGGTACCCTGACGTTCATTTGTGGCGGTTCGGAAGAGGCCTTCAACAAGGCCAAGCCGATTCTCGATGCCATGGGCAAGAACATTTTCCACGCCGGTGATCACGGTTCTGGCCAGGTGGCCAAGATTTGCAACAACATGCTGTTGGCCATCCTGATGTCTGGCACCAGCGAGGCGTTGGCGCTCGGCGTGAAGAACGGTCTGGATCCGGCGGTGCTGTCGGAAATCATGAAGCAGAGCTCCGGTGGCAACTGGGCGTTGAACGTCTATAACCCCTGGCCGGGAGTGATGGAAGGTGTACCCGCGTCCCGTAACTACGAAGGCGGTTTCCTGGTGAACCTGATGACCAAGGATCTGGGTTTGGCCTTCGACAACGCTGTGAAGAACCAGGCCTCTATTCCCATGGGCTCTCTGGCCCGTAACCTGTTCCAGCTGCACGCCGGGCAGGGTAATGGCAGCCTGGATTTCTCCAGCATCCAGCGGCTTTACAAGCCTGAATAAAGATTGGGTAAGGACACGATCAAAACGCCGGACGGGCGCTACCTTGTAGTTAAGGGGCGCCTGTGGCGTTGTTCGAATCCCGATCTTCCGGAGCAGGTGTATCGGGACCAGGTCAAGCGCCTGATGTCTGCTCGCCGGAAGGTGCGCGATGCGAAAGCGTCCCGCGATGAGAGTCAGGAGCGTGAGGCTCGGCAACTGGTGGATCAGGCCAAGCGCGCCCTGGGTGAGCGCGGGCCGGTTTGGTGGTCTGATGGCGAACCGGACTACACCCAGTGCAAGATCGAAAACACGCCTTACGCCGAATGGTATCGTTCGCTTCAGGAGGCGAGTAAGTAACGTTTGGTCTTTTCGTTGAATAACCGCGAATACGCTGTTAATGTTTCACCCGCTACGATGGAAGAGCTGCCAGGGATAGTGCAGTTTCTGTAGCAGAATCATCCGGATTGATGACTTCAAAGGATTGAAGACATGCCCCAGGCAAATGGATTGCAGTTCACCGTCCGTGTTGGCGGTCTCCCCTCTGATATTTTTTCACTTGTTGGCTTTACCCTGACCGAACGCCTGTCCGAGGTTTTTTACGGTCGGCTTGAGCTGGCCAGCACCGATCCGTCAATTCAGGCCGCGGAAATTCTTGAACAACCGGTGGATCTTGTGGTCTGGCAGGATGGCGACCCGCTCAGGCGCTTCACCGGTGTGGTCAACGAATTCGTTCGGGGCGATGCCGGTCATCGGCGAACCCGCTATGAACTAATCATCCAGCCGCCGCTCTGGCGCCTTGGCCTGATGCACAATAGCCGGATCTTTCAGACCCAAAGTACCGAGGCCATCGCGCGAACTTTGATGGAAGAGCGCGGCATTATCGACTCGGTTTTCGATCTGAAACGCACTCCAGAGCAGCGGGAGTATTGTGTTCAGCATCGAGAAAGCGACCTGGCCTTCCTCGAACGCCTTGCGGCTGAAGAGGGTTGGCATTACAGGTATGAACACGGGAGCGTGGACGCAGAAACACAGCCGGCGCTTATAATCGCCGACCATCATGGCGATGCACCGAAGCTTGAGCCGGCAGAATATAACGCCAAAGCCGGCGGCAGCAGCAGGCGCCCGGTCGTGTACCGATTTCGATATGAAGAGCGGGTGCGGGTGGCCTCTGTGGCCATGAAGGATTATACCTTTAAGAATCCCGCCTATGGTCTGATGCATCAGCATGCTTCCGGCGACCTGAAGCACCGGGAAGACTACCAGCACTACGATTACCCCGGCCGCTTCAAGGCCGATGCCAGTGGCCAGCCGTTTACCGAAGCCAGACTTCAGTCTCTGCGTAATGATGCCAATACCGCATCCGGTGAGAGCAATCGCCCGGACTTCAGCGTCGGCGCCAAGGTTGAACTGAAAGAACATGACAGCGCCGGCTTGAACCGGGAATGGCTGCTAACCGAAGTTACTCATACTGGTTCTCAGCCCCAGGCGTTGGAAGAAGAGGGAGGCAGCGAACCCACCACTTACCACAACCAGTTCAATGCAATACCGTCCGATCTGACCTGGATACCGCAGAGGGCCCACCGTCCTCTTATGGACGGCCCGCAAATCGCGATTGTTACCGGCCCGGAAGGCGAGGAGATCCACTGCGACGAATATGGTCGGGTGAAAGTGCGCTTTCCCTGGGATCGATATTCAAAGAATGATGAGCACAGCAGCGCCTGGCTCCGAGTCAGTCAGGGCTGGGCCGGCGGGCAGTATGGCTTCATGGCCTTGCCACGAATCGGCCACGAAGTGATTGTCTCCTTCCTGGATGGCGACCCGGACCAGCCCATCATCACCGGGCGAACCCATCACATCTCCAACACGCCACCCTATGGGCTGCCGGAGCACAAAACCCGCACCACCCTTAAAACCAAAACCCACAAAGGCGAGGGCAGCAACGAACTGCGGTTTGAGGATGAGGCGGACCAGGAACAGATCTACGTTCACGCCCAGAAAGACCTGGACCTGCTCACCGAGAATAACCGCACGGAGGTGATTCGGAACGACAGTCACCGTACGATCGAAAACCACGATTTCACTCACGTGAAAGGCAATGAGCACCGCACGGTCGATGGCGAACAGCGTGAATCGGTCGGAAGTGATTACAGCCTCTCCATCGGTGGCAGTCTTCACAGCAAGCAGGGCAAAAACCAGCTTGTTGAAGCCGGCACTGAGATCCACCACAAGGCGGGCATGAAAGTAGTGATCGAGGCGGGGGCCGAGCTAACGCTCAAGGCAGGTGGCAGCTTTCTGAAGCTGGATCCCAGTGGCGTGACGGTGTCCGGACCTTCGGTTCGCATGAATTCTGGCGGTGGTCCGGGGAGTGGGAGCGGGGTGTCGGCCCAAGATCCGGCGCTTCCGGCTAGCCTGAGTGAAATTGCCGATACGAATAAACCGGCACAGCTCGCGGAAACCGACACCCGGGCTTTAGCCGGTCCGACTCCAAGTTCGGTGCAGGCCCTGAAAACGGCGGCCAGGAACGATGTTGCACTGGTCAAGCAGTGCGGGCGCAAGCCGGATGGTTCCTGCGCCCTCTCATCCTGTTCATGTGAGGGGGCGACCGCATGATAGGGCTGGATGAAGCAACCAGGGCTAAAGCCTACCTTCTTTTCGACGGTGCGTTGTTTCATGCACCGCGCTTCATTTACAAGCATGATGATCAGCCCGAACTGGAGTATCTGTTCCTGGGCACACCACACGAAGCGGCTTTGGAGGTAACCCCTTGCCTGGTCAAGCCCTCCGAGTACACACAGCTTTGGCGAGCCCAATCGGAGTGGCAGGATAAAGCCATTATCCTCGTCTCCAATGACAGCCTCGCCGTTGTCGCAGGGCATTTGCGGAGTTTGCTCAGTGTGCAAATGCCGGATGAGGGCTTTTCCCATTTGCGGTATTACGCTCCGAAGCAGCTCACGCGGCTCATGTCTGCATTGAACGAGCAGGACCGTGCTCTCTTCAGCGGTCCAATCAGGGAGTGGCTGGCCTTCCAGTCGAACGGAGAGCTATCCAGATTCGATTCAGACGGTTCCCAATCCGCCAGAAAAGCCAGCGATGAGGGCTGGTTTCTGCTTACTGAAACTCATGTGGCGTCGCTGGCACGGAGTGCCAGGGAGGAGTTCGTCGATAAGCTTGGCCGGTTCCTCGATACAAAGGATCGGGCACGGTTGGAGCAATGGATCGGTGAGGCAACCGCACTGGGATTTCAAACCGAAAAGGATGTGAGCCGTTACGCCGAGCTGGCCGTGGTTCACGGGGAGCGGATCAAGCTTGCCGAAATTCAAGCCATCCTGTGTGATCCTGGGCTCTCTACCGGCGCACGTCTGAAAGCAGTGGATAACCATTTGGCATACGGAGTTGCCTGATGAATTCTGAATATACTGTTCGCTCCGGCGACACCCTCAGCGCGATTGCACAACGGCATCAAACGACCCTCAGCAACCTGATGCGGCTGAATCCTGAAATTGAGAACCCGGATCGAATCTTCCCGGGACAACCGCTCAAGCTGCCGGCAGCGAATGAGGAGAAATTCTCCAACTGCGAAGTGGGTTCTGTTGCTCAGGAGCCTTCCTGTTCCGAAGAAATCGTGGAAGTCGTTCACGTAACCGGAGCGGACGAGCTGATTCTTCTGACCGAGGCGGAATTGGCGGAGTGGGTCGAAGAAGAGGAATTTGTTTGTGGTCCGATAACCGAATTCTACGGGAAGCTTGACAGGCTTGATCCAGGCGAGACGGACTCCGAATTGGGCGCGACCGAAGGCGAAGGGCAGTTGCTGTCGGAGGTACAGAAGGAAAAAGAGCGGCTGATAAACGAGCTTGAGGCACGCTCAGTCCTGACCACCGACATGCAATCCATCCCACCAATTACTGAGATAAAGCGGTTGGCTGGCAACAAACACGTCACTTTCGTGCGCTCTGACAAGATCGCGAACCACCCTCGCCGGTATTCGATGGCATCGCGAGACGCGGAGCGCAGCAAGGGTTGGCTGACCGAGAACGGCATTGATCCAGCGAAGCTTCGAGACGCTATCCGGAGCGAACTCAACGTCAAGTTCAACGCAACCCTCTGGGAGCCGGATAAAAATGGCGCGCTTATGACGACGTTGAACAAGTTTTACGATGAGGCATCCTGGTCCATCTGGGGAGACGCCGAAGCTAGGCGGGAAGCGGTCGATGAAACCGGGTTTGATGCCTCTGCAGAAGCACAGTTCATGCGCTTTGCTGCCGGTGCGGCAGCTTCGGGTGAATTTGATCCGCGCAAGGGGAAAGTGCATTTCCAGGCGAAGGCGGAAGCGCAGTACGCACTGGCGCAGGGCAAGGTTGGTGTTGAGCAGGCGTTTCCGGTGAATAACCGCTCGGAAATCCGGATTCCTTATCGGGTTGGAGGCTGGGATGGCGAGCGAAGAGTTGCATCGCTGGGGCATTTTCAGGCCGCGATTAATGCCTTGCTGACCGGGTTTGCCGGCGCCTCTGCGCTCGTGGCTGCCAACGTTGAGGTGTCCACCAGCGATGGCCTTCCCAAACTCAAGGGTATTGCCGCCCGAAAGCATGGACAAGGGGCTGGCATGGACGCGGGTGTGTTTGCCGGGGTTCGTGGTGGTTGTGAGGTTTCTGGTGAGTTGCGCTGGAAGGATGTGTTAACCGAGGAGAGAGAGTGGGACAGGCTTTGTGTCATTGGGCAGAAAGTTGAAGGTGCATTAGGTGGAGGTGCTGAGCTTAATGTTCGGTTGGAATTCAGTCGCGTCACTGGAAAGTTTTATATCAATGTTCACGCGGGGCTAGTTTTCGGTGCTGGTGCGTCGGGGAGTTTCTTGTTGGAGATCGAAACTCAGAAAATATTGCGGATGCTTCACTTCGTTTATAACGCTCTGATGGATGTCGATTTTCGGTATCTTGAGCTTTTTGATCGCGATACAGAAGCTTTTGATTGGTATCGGCGTATGAGCTTGTTCGCTCTGGCTCGGGGGCTTACGGCATTAGAAGTGGCCCAAGGATTTGCGGACACTTTGGTGGATGGGGTTGTAGATTATATTCATGCCGTGTTTGTTGACCGCCATCGAGAACAACAGGGCAGAGAAATTGCTGAGAATGTAGTTCAAGACATTACAGTTAAAGATAGTTCGGTCTTTCTGCATTCTCCGCCTGAGGTCAAAGGCGTAATTCTGGACAATATCCTTTACGACTGGTGGCTAACGCCCGATATCTGGAGTGATGACGATATTAAAATTCAAGCCGTGAATTTGATTCTGAAATCGTTTCAGGGATGGCGTGATTTCGAGGAAACGGTGTTACGAATGAATCCGGAAGGCTTAGCCCGGCCGGATGAGTTCGAAAATAACCTCGATCGACTGTTTGACTTCATAGGCAAGAATAAATCGGATCAGCATCTCTTCATCCGAGGCTTGAAGGATCAGGTGGCCGTCGCTGACAGGCCGGTAAGAATGGATCCGTTTAATGTTTGTCGTATTTGTAGGATTGGTTAAGGAAACTTAGTGGATGTTGAGAACTGAACGGTTGAAGGTGATTGGTCTGACGATAATGCCGACTTTCTTGGTGGCATGTGGTGGTCTTGGTGGTGCTGATGGTGATAGCTCTGTATCCCGTATTGTGGGAAAAGCTGTCGAGAATCAGGTTTTTGTTGAAGGCGGTGAATTTGAGCTTGGAGACGTGGGTCGCCCCGATGGATCTGCGTACGTGACTTTGGTCGATCATAGTCGGCCGGTAATTGAGGTAAAGGTCGATAGCTATTCAATCTCACGCTACGAAACTACTTGGGGCCAAATGAGGGTGTATTACGAAGCTACGGGGCGGCTTTCTCAATATGAGGCGTCACCGTTCAAACAACGATATGTAACCTCGCCAACTGACGATCGTTTGTCACCTTACTTCCGAAACAAGCCTGCCAGAGTGCCCAATTATGGAGAGGCCGAAGGTTATTGTGATTGGTTAGCTCAGGAGACTGGGTTGCCTTTTGCACTACCGACTGAGGCGCAATGGGAGTACGCGGCGAGAAGCCGAGGGCGTGAGGTACCCTACGCGACAGACTCCGGTGAAGTGCAAAAAGATCCGTATTTGCGGCGCCCTACAGAGTACGTAGACCCGTCTATTCCTCCCTCCGGCAACACTTTGATCCATTCTTCACTTAAATTTGAGCGCCGACCGGTTGGCAGTTATCCCCCAAATTCCCTGGGCCTCTACGACATGACTGGGAATGTCGCTGAGTGGACTCAGGATTGGTTTCAGGAGGATTACTACGAGCAAGCTCCCAGAGATAACCCCAGTGGGCCCGAGAAGCCGGCTAATCCAGACAGGCCAGAAAAAACCGTAAGGGATTGGGGAGGTCACGGAGATAGCATGGGGGGAGCAGGGACAGTGTTTATGCGGGCGGGTGTGCCTGTATCGGCCTCAGGAACGGGCTTTCGCTGCGTCGTCAATCATCCTGAGCCGATAAACTAGGGGAGGGCAGGAATCGAAGCAATAGATAGCATCATTCATTTTGTCGATGATTTTTACGTTGGCAGAAAGCGCGAAATCGAAGGAGCGGAGCTTGCAGTAAAAGTGTTAAGTGATTTCCAATCGAGAGAAGGTTCATTGTTCCTGCTCACCGCCTGAGGTAAAGGGCATAGTCCTAGATAATATTCTCTACGATTGGTGGCTTATACCTGAGGTTTGGAACGACCAAGATGCGAAAATTCGAGCTGTCACCGAAATAGTAAATTCGTTTCAAGGGTGGCGCGATTTTGAAGAAACTGACCCTACCCAAGAACATCGAAATCCGCGGCTTTTGGCCGCCAGTCTCTCAGATCCCTTACGACGAGTTACGGTTGTGTTCCCTTCAAACTCCTCGTAGTGGCCCCCTCGAAGGACCCGGTAGGAAAGCCCTTCAAAGATGTCTATTTGACCCAATGCAGGCCCTTTAGGGTTATCGATTGGAGATCTCTGATAATAATCATCCGAGTATTTGTCGCCAACCCATTCGCCAACGTTGCTGGACATGTCATACAAGCCTAGAGCATTCGGTGGAAATACGCCTGGAGGGTTTGGTAGTGAGGCTTTCTCAGAGGGGACAGAGTAGCGGCTTGATTCAGTCTTAGCTGCCATCGAGACATTCTCAATTGCCTCTCCATTTTCGGTGGCATACGGAAGCATTTGGCCCTGGGCGCGTGCAGCATATTCCCACTCGGCCTCCGTGGGCAGTCGGACTTCTTTACCGGTATGTTTGCCCAACCAAAGGCAGAAAGCATTTGAATCAACCCATGAAGTGACCGCTGGTAATACGTTGTCGAAACGCTCCGGCATTTCATCTTTCATATCTTTATAACGGCTGTCCGAGGGTTCATATCCCGTAACCGCCATGAACAGCTCAAAATCCTCCTGGGAAACCTCGTATTTCTGAATATAAAAATCATCAACGATGACACGATGTGCTGGAATGGTATCGCTACGAACACTCCACCCCCCGGGGTTCCCCATCATAAACTCCCCACCTTTGACAAAAACCATGGCGTCCATCTGACGTTGGACTAAGTCTTTTGCCTGAGATTCGTAATACGGGCTACAGCCGGAGAGGGCAGAAGTGACAACAAGAGAGGAAAAAACGAGGCAACGCATGTTTGCTCCGTGCAATGGGATTAACACTCCATGTGTTTCGCAGATTCTATCAACTTACTTGAAGCAACAGAATGACCGAAGAGATGGTTTGTGTGCACTGGAAGGATCGAAACTCATCTCCTGACTTTCGAAGCCAATCAGTGTGATCGTGAATGTAGGCTACGATTACTCAAGGCAATACTGTAGTCTGAGCTTCCGGATCAGGTGGCTACCAGCGAAAAAGACGCGGGCAGCCGGGAAGTCAACAATTCAAGCATGTTCGGAAGTTAAACTTTTTGAGAAGGAACAACGGAAGCCAGTGGATTCGTTTGTTGCCCGTTCTATCGCTTTGCGCCTTGTGACGGTTGTGTTGCCAGAGAAATCTCTAAAATCGCCGCCTCGGAGGACTCGGAATGGCTCGTTGCTCCAGCTTTCTATGATTGGAGTCTCGGGTCCCTCTGGGTTATTGATCGGGGAGCGCTCATAGTAATCGGCGCGATAATAATCGCTCACCCATTCAGCGGCATTGCCCGACATGTCGTAAAGGCCAAGTGGGTTCGCCGGGAAGGTTCCTGGCGGCTTTGGGAGCGTTTTTTTCTGCTCTCGATACTGAGATGGACGTGGCGCCATGGTTATGCCTTCTTCCGCATTTCCGTTTTCTGTTGCATAGCGCAACATTTTCCCTCCGCTTCGGGCCGCATATTCCCACTGCGCCTCGGTTGGAAGTTGAATACTCGTATCAGTTTGAGACCCTAGCCACCTGCAAAACTCCGATGCATCCGTCCACGACACCACCGCTGGTAGGTTCGGCTGGAAACGTTCTGGATGTTTTTCCCTGAGAATTTCATAAGAGTTGTTCGAGTGTTTGTAGTTAGTCACATCCATGAACAACTCGAAATCCCCTTGTGTCACTTCGTATTTCTGAATATAAAAATCATCAACGATGACACGATGAGCCGGGATGGTGTCGCTACGAACACTCCACCCCCCGGGATTCCCCATCATAAACTCCCCACCTTCGACAAAAACCATGGCGTCCATCTGGCGCTGAACCATGTCTTTTGCCTGGGATTCGTAATAGAGGCTGCATCCGGAAAGGGCAGAGGTGACAACAAGTAAAGAAAAAACGAGGTAACGCATGCTTGCTCCGTGCAATGGGGTTAACACTCCATGTGTTAGCAGCATTCTATCAACTTGCTTGAAGCAACAGAATTACCAGAGAGACAGTTTGTGCCCATTGGCGGAACCGCGTCTCATCTCATGGCTTCCAAGCCCTGTTGAATCAAGTATAATTTCGACGCTCGAAAACAGGGTGTTTTCGAAATAAGGAAGCAAACTTCAAAGGAACTGATATGAAAACCTTCAATACGCTGCGGGTGATTTTTGCACTCGTGGGTGTCGGCATGCTTGTCGGCGCCTTTTTCTCTTTCCAGAGCACTTCAACCTTTCTTGAAACCGCAACAGCCAAGCGGGGTGTTGTAACCGACCTGATTCGATCACGATCCAGCGATTCCAATGCCTACTATCCTCTCGTCCGTTTTGAAGACGAAAAAGGCAGGCTCACAGAGTTCCTCTCATCCAGCGGGAGCAACCCTCCGAGTTATAGTCGCGGAGAGACGGTTCGTGTGTTGTTCATGCCCGGCAATGCTGAGTCTGCAAGAATCGACGGTTTCTTTTCGCTGTGGGGAGTAACCCTGATCGTCGGTGGTTTGGGCGGCGTTTTCTTTACGGTTGGAGCCGGTATGTTTGTTGTGCCGGCTGTCAGGAACAGTGGGGCTGCCAAACTTCGCAAAACCGGGCAACGGGTTCAGGGTATGTTTCAGGGTGTCGAAAAGAACCAGATGATCGTCATGAACGGCAAGAGCCCCTATCAGATCGTCTGCCAGTGGCAAAATCCAGTCACTTCCGATGTCCATGTCTTCAGGAGTGGCAACCTCTGGTTCGATCCCTCCGACCATATCCAGAGCGAGTCAATTCCCGTTTACATCAACCCCACGAACCCCAAGCGGTACTGGGTGGATACCTCCTTTTTGCCAAAGATGGCGAGCTAATCGCGCTGAAATACGACTCATGTGAACCTCACGTAACTCTCTCTTGGGTGCGCCCGGTCAATGGTGAATGTAGACTGACCGTCTTTAACGCTGGCCTGGATTTACCAGGCCAGCTTTTTTCCACGGTATACAGGCTTCACCATGGACGACCAATCCACAGATAAGGAACCGGTTGGCGAGAACAAGCGCCCGCTGATTTCATCAGATCTCGCCACGCCGATCTACGGGCTATTCGGCCTGGGCATCCTGTACACCTTGTACGTCGCTCACCAGATCGTCCTGCCCATCATTCTCGCGGTGATGACAAGCCTGCTACTCTCGCCTCTGGTCAAGAAGGCTTACGTTAAGTGGCGGATTCCCCGGATGATCAGTTCCCTGGTTCTGGTCCTGTTGGTACTGGCCGGAATCGTCGGCATAACTTTGGCTGTGGCAACGCCTGCGCTGAAGTGGGCGGAAGAGGTCCCGCAGGGCATCTCGCGCTTGCTGGTCGGTGAAAGTGAAATCAGTCGCCAGATCGCCCGGGTTACCGAATCTGCTGAGCAAGTTGAAAAGTCGGTGGAGGAGCTCTCAGAGTCAGAACAGCAACAGCCAACGGCGGTGGTTCTGCAAACGGACTCCTGGCGCAGCCAGTTGATGACCAAGGCTCGAAACGGCATTGCCGGCCTGGCATTGGCACTGGCATTGACCTATTTCCTGTTGGTCAGTGGAGATCGTCTGATCAAGAACTTTGTCCGGCAGCTCCCGATTGATCAGCGAAAAACCGTACTTCGGATTACTCACGATTCCCAGCATCAGATTGCCCAGTACCTGGGCGTTCTCGGCCTGAGTAATCTGGCCGTCGGCACCACAACGGGCCTGATCTGCTGGGCCGTCGGGCTGCCGGATCCAGCTGTGTGGGGGTTGGTCGCCGGGCTTGCCCGGTTTATTCCCTATCTGGGGGTTATTCTCTCTATCTCTATGTTGACGATTGTCTCTGCCATCAGCCTTGATGAATTCTGGATGATGGCCATTGCGCCGCTGGGGTTCCTCGGCCTGACCACGCTGGTCGGGTTCTTTATCGAACCGTGGATTCACGGCTTTCGGATGGCGATCAATCCGGTGATCATCTTCGTCTCGATCTTCTTCTGGGGCTGGCTCTGGGGGCCGGTGGGTGTGCTTCTGGCAGTGCCTTTGATGACCGTGATTCAGGTGGTTCTGAAGCAGATTCCCAAGCTGAGACCAGTCTATAAAGTGATTGCGAGGTAGTCTGGTAATGGATACCCGCAACACGCACTGACACGCCCGGTAAACTCACCTATCCTCTCTGAATACCCGAAATTCAGCAAACAGGGAGGATCGTCAGCCCATGATCCCGAACACCATGAAAGCCATGGTTCTTACCGGTCACGGTGATGTGGATAAACTGGAGTATCAGGACGTGTCTGTTCCTGCTCCCGGGCCGGGAGAGGTGCTTGTCCGGGTCACAGCCACGGCGAAGAACAACACCGATCGCAAGGCGCGGGAAGGGCTTTATCCCACCAAAAAAGGCGAAATGACATCTTTTCAGATGGGCGGTAAGCCCACGCTGACGTTTCCCCGGATTCAGGGGGCGGATATCGCCGGGCGTGTCGCCGCCGTTGGTGAAGGGGTGGATGAGTCCCGAATCGGTGAACGGGGCCTGCTGGATTTCAACATCTACGCGAATGACCGGCGGGACATCAACCTCACGCCTGATTACTTCGGTCACGGCGCCGACGGCGGCTATGCGGAATACGTAGCGCTTCCGTCGGACCAGTTTCACCACATACCCAATGCCGAACTCACAGATGCCGAAGTGGCGTCCATGGGGATGTGTTCCTATCAGACCGCCATGCATATGCTTACCTCGGCCAACATCAAGTCCGGGGAGCGGGTTTTGGTCACGGGTGCCAGCGGTGGCGTTGGCACCGCGCTGATCCAGCTTTGCCGAATTATGGGCGCTATTCCCTATGCCCTCAGTAAACAGGACAAGGCGACGGCGCTGCTGGAGCTGGGTGCCGAGGCGGTGCTGGATCGCTCGGATATGGACGGCTTTGTGGATCGGGTGAAAGCGGAAACCGACGGCAAACCCATTGATGCGGTGATGGATCTGGTCGGCGGTGAGATGACCGATGTGTTCATCGACACCATGATCTTTGATATGAACGCCCGCAGCACCTATCCGCGACTCAGTATTGCCGGTGCCAGCGGCGGCAATATCAGCGAAATCCTGTGGACCCGGATCTACCTCTACCAGGTACAGATTTTCGGGGTATCCCATGGTACTCGGGAAGAGGCCGAACAGTTGATGGCCTGGATCCGGGGAGGGCAACTGAAACCGGTTCTGCACGGTGCCTTCAGGCTCTCTGATCTGCATCGGGCAGAAGATTACTTTGTGAACCGGGGTAGCAATTATCTCGGCAAGATCGTGATCGTTCCCGACTCACAATGGGAAGAATACGGCCAACCCTGGTCACTGGAGAGCGCCTGATGAAACCCGAGTTAACCATTCAGTTGATGGATACTCATGCCGGCGGTGATGTCAGCCGGATCGTGACCGGTGGCATTGATCAATTGCCCGGCGATAAGGTTCGTGCGCAGATGGAATACCTGCGCGATGATGCCGATGGCCTGCGTCGGCTTTTGTTGGAAGAGCCATATGGCGTGCCCGAAATGTCCGTGGATTTGTTGGTGCCGCCAACGGATCCACGAGCCGCCGCCGGTTACATCATCATGGAAGTCATGGGTTACCCGATTTACTCCGGCTCCAACACCATCTGCACGGCCACCGCAGTGTTGGAATCAGGTATCGTGCCGAAGCAGGAAGGCAAACAGAACTTTCTCCTGGAATCTCCTGCTGGCCTGGTTCAGATCGAGGCGACCGTACAGGACGGCGTGGTGGAAGCCATCACCTGTGAAGGGTTGCCCAGTTATATTCACACCTACAAGGCCAGCATCGACGTGCCCTCGTTGGGTGAGATTACCTACAGCGTTGCCTACAGCGGTGGCTTTTATGCGCTGGTGGATGCGTCCAGTCTGGGCTTTGATCTGACCCTGGACGAAGAGCGCAAGCTGTCGGAAACCGCCCATGCCATTGTTGAGGCCATTCAGGCCGAACGGGGCTTTTCTCATTACACCCTTGGGGACGTAGGGCCGCTGCCGTTCCTTCACTTCATGGGGCCCGTAGAGCATGTGGCCGAAGGCTATTATCGCTCCCGGTCTGCAACCTATGTGCATCCCGGTGTGATTTGCCGGAGCACCACCGGCACTGGCACCTCCGCCCGCCTGGCGTTGATGAACTACGAAGGCAGCATTAAGCCGGGCGACAAGCTCGAAACCGTTTCCCTGAGAGAGACCGGTTTTATCGGTGAATTCACCGCTGTTGAGGAGGAGGGAGAGTATCAGGTGATCAAGAACAGCATTACGGGTAAGGGTTATGTCATCGCCCGCTCCGACATTGTGGTCAACTGTGACGATCCCATGGTTGAGTGCGGATCCCTCCATCACATTCTGTCCAGCCGCCATTCGGGAAAAACTCCCCCTCAATCCTGAGGTCCGTTCGGGAGCTCTTTCCCGGGCGCGGCATGCCCGCTGCGCCCGGTTTTCCACCTCATAAAACCACGCAGATTTCTTCCCTTTTGGTCTAAAGTTTACCTTTACGTAAAGTGAAGCCTGTGCTAAACCTTGACCTGTGCTTTCAATGATAAAAACAACAGGAGTTGAGAATGAGCCTTCCGGAATATACCGACGTTTACAACAACTTCGATCCTGCTGCTCTGGAAGCGGACATCCTGGATGGACGTCTGGATAGCGGGCTCAACGTATGTCACGAAATCTGCGACAAGTGGGCGGATGATCCCAGTCGCGTTGCCCTTTACTACGAAACCGAGGATGGCGGTGACGGCTCCCTGACTTTCGCCGAACTGAAAGAGGCCTCCGCGCGTTTTGCCAATTATCTGAAATCCAAAGGCATCGGGAAGGGCGACCGGGTGGCTGCACTCCTGCCGCGCACGCCTGAGCTGCTGATCGTTATCGCCGGAACCCTGCGTGCCGGCGCCGTGTATCAGCCACTGTTCACTGCCTTCGGTTCCGGGGCCATCGAATACCGTTTTGAACGAGCCAGTACCAAACTGGTAGTGACGAACCCTGAAAACTACCCCAAGCTGAACGACGTCAAGGTGTGCCCGCCGGTTGTGGGTGTAAACGCCAGTGAGATTGGCGCGGACATCCCTGACTTCGAAGAGACCCTGGCGGCCCAGTCGAGCGATTTTGAGCCTGTCATGATCAAGGGCGACGATCCGTTCCTGCAGATGTTCACTTCCGGCACCGTGGGTAAGTCCAAAGGGGTTGCGGTACCGGCCAAAGCGCTGCTGGCGTTCTACGTTTACATGAAATACGCCATTGATCTGCAGGATGGTGACAGGTTCTGGAACGTGGCCGATCCCGGTTGGGCCTACGGTCTTTACTATGCCGTGGTTGGGCCGCTGCTGATGGGCCACGCCACGCACTTCAACCCGGGTGGTTTTACCCCGGAATCCACCTACGACATGATCCGCAAGTACAAGATCACCAACCTGGCTGCGGCGCCTACGGCTTACCGTTTGCTCAAGGCAAACGATCACGTGCTGCCGGAAGGCGAGAACCTGGGCCTTCGGGTTGCCAGCAGTGCCGGCGAGCCTCTGAACCCGGAAGTGGTGAACTGGATTCGCAACCGTCACTACTGCCCCGTTAAAGATCATTACGGCCAGACCGAGACTGGCATGACCTGCTGCAATTTTCACGGTCTGGCGCATCCGGTCCGTGAAGGCTCCATGGGCTATGCCTCTCCTGGCCACAAGGTGGTCGCGCTGAACGAGAAAAACGAGGTTGTAGGCGAGGGTGAAGTTGGTCAGCTGGCGGTTGACGTAAAAGCGTCCCCGCTTTTCCACTTCGACGGTTACACCTGGGGTGAAAAGGACCCGTTCGTTAACGGCTACTACCTCACCGGTGACATGGTCATCAACCACGGCAATGGCAACTTCTCCTTCAGTGGCCGGGATGATGACATCATCACCACGGCCGGCTACCGGGTGGGACCGGCAGACGTCGAGAGCACACTGCTCGAGCACGCCGCTGTGGCGGAGTCCGGCGTTGTCGGCAAGCCGGACGAAAAGCGCGGTTCCATCATCAAGGCTTATGTGGTGATCAAGGGCGATTACGCTCTTGGAGACGAACAGGCCCTGAAAGACGAACTGCAGGAGTTGGTGCGTCGCAGGCTATCGACCCACGCCTTCCCCCGGGAGATTGAGTTTGTCGATGAGCTGCCGAAGACTCCCAGCGGCAAGATCCAGCGGTTTGTCCTGCGTAATCAGGCCAAGGAAGAAATCGGCGCATGATCATTACGTTCGAAGAGCTGCAGGCCTTCCTTGACGAGCAGTTTCCGCAGGGTGAGGCCTACGGCACCCTGCAGAAGCTCGGGGATGGCTGGGCAGAAATGAAACTGGAAGTGGATGAGGCGCATCTCAGGCCCGGGGGCACCGTCTCCGGGCCGGCCATGATGGGGCTGGCGGATGTCACCCTGTATGCGGCGCTTTTGAGCAAGATTGGCCTGGTTCCCCTGGCGGTGACCACTAATCTGAACATTAATTTTCTGCGCAAGCCGGTGGCGCATCAGCCTATCTGGGCCCGTGCCACCATGCTGAAAGTCGGCCGTACCATGGGCGTGGGCGAAGTGTTTGTGTACTCGGAAGGTGCCGAAGAGCCGGTTGCCCACTCCACCATGACTTATTCAATTCCGCCAAACCGGTAATGCCATGCAGATTCGTGACATGATGGTGCCGGTAGGCGACGGTATTGAGCTGGAAGTCAGGCGAATCCAGCACGCGGAACCGAAAGGGCCGGTGCTGGTTTTTCTCCACGAGTCCCTGGGCAGCATCGCCTTGTGGCGTAAGTTTCCGGAAAAGCTCGCGAAAGCAACCGGCTGCGACGCGCTGATCTACAATCGTCAGGGCTATGGCCATTCTTCCGATGAAGAACTCCCGCGCCCGTACGATTACCTTGAGACAGCTGGCGAACAGTGGTTGCCCCGTCTCCTGGACAAGCTCGAGATCAGGGATGTGGTGCTGATAGGGCACAGCGACGGTGGTTCCATTGCCCTCGTGACCGCCGGCACCATGGGGGGGCGTGTAAAGGCGCTGGCGACCATGGCGGCGCACATCTATGCCGATCACTTGACCCTGGCCGGTATCGAGGAAATGGCCGTGCGTTACCGGGAGACGGATATCCGGGATCGTTTGGCGCGCTATCACGGCAACCGGACTGACGATCTTTTCAACGCCTGGCAGACAGTCTGGCGTGACAAAGGGTTCCAGGCGGCGATGGATTTCAGTCGCTGGCTGGCGGCAATTGAATGTCCGGCTATTATCATTCAGGGAGAAAACGACGAATACGGAGTGCCGGAGCAGGTCACGGATATCGTTGCCGGCATCGGGCCAAAGGCCCGAGGTGTTCTTCTCGAGGATGCGGGGCACTCGCCACACCTGGAAAAGCAGGACCAGGTAGTAGAACTCCTATACGACTTTTTGCGTAGCGAGAGTGTACTTAAAAACTGCAATTAAGTGTTGACGTTTACGTATACGTCAATCTAATCTGGTAGTCAGATAAAACGCACAACAATAACAAAGGTAGATTGGCTCATGAGTGAACAGTACGTTCTGGAGACCCGTAACCTTGTCAAAGAATTCAAGGGCTTTGTTGCGGTCGACGACGTGAACCTGAAGGTCCAGAAAGGCCACATTCACGCCCTGATCGGCCCCAATGGTGCCGGCAAGACCACGGTCTTCAATCTGCTCACCAAATTCCTGATCCCGACCCGGGGCCAGATCCTGTTCAAGGATCAGGACATCACCACCATGAAGTCCGCCGCCATCGCCCGCCAGGGCATTGTTCGCTCGTTTCAGATCTCAGCCGTATTTCCACACATGACCGCGCTGGAGAACATCCGGGTAGCCTTGCAGACGTTCGAGGGCACCTCCTTCAGTTTCTGGAAATCCGGTAACTCCCTGCACAAGCTCAACCAGCGTTGCATGGAGCTCCTGGACGCCGTGGGCCTGGCTGAATTCGCCAACACCACCACGGTTGAGTTGGCGTACGGGCGCAAACGGGCGTTGGAACTGGCCACCACGCTTGCCATGGAGCCCCAACTTTTGTTGCTGGACGAGCCAACCCAGGGCATGGGTTCGGAAGACGTTGATCGCGTTGTGGAACTGGTACGCAAGGCTGCCGAAGGACGAACTGTCCTGATGGTTGAGCACAACCTCAGCGTAGTCAGCAAACTCTGTGATCGCATCACCGTACTGGCTCAGGGCGCTGTTCTGACCGAAGGCGATTACGCGACGGTTTCCGGCGATCCACGGGTTCGCGAGGTGTATATGGGCAGTGATGGTAGCGGCGAGCGCGGCACCACCGCCGACAATGATCAGGCGGAGGCAGCGCAATGACCACGAAATCCGACCGCGAGTACGAACAGCTGCGACTGTCCGGATTGCACGCCTTTTACGGCGAATCTCACATCCTCCACGGCATCGACATGGTGGTGAACCGCGGGGAACTGGTGACGTTGTTGGGTCGCAATGGCGCGGGCCGTAGCACAACGCTCAAAGCCATCATGAATATGGTTGGCCGGCGCACCGGCTCCATTATGATCAATGGTGAGGAGACAATGTCCTGTGCACCTCATCATATTGCCAGGTTGGGTGTCGGGTATTGCCCCGAACATCGGGGCATTTTTTCCTCACTCAGTGTCCAGGAAAACCTGACACTACCGCCAGTTGTGCGTAGCGGCGGCATGAGCCTGGAAGAAATCTACAACATGTTCCCCAACCTTTATGAACGTCGCTTCAGCCAGGGCACCAAGCTGTCCGGAGGCGAACAGCAGATGCTGGCCATGGCGCGTATTCTGCGCACCGGCGCCAACATGCTGTTGCTGGACGAGATCACAGAGGGCCTGGCCCCGGTTATTGTAGAAAAGCTGGGAGAGGTCCTGATTGCCCTGAAAAACAAGGGCCTGACCATTGTCCTGGTTGAACAGAATTTCCACTTCGCAGCACCGTTAGCCGACCGTCATTACGTTGTTGAGCACGGTCAGATTGTGGAAGAAGTCAGCGCCAACGAACTGAGTGCAAAACAGTCGGTGCTGGATGGCTATTTGGGGGTCTGATCCCGGATAGGACGAGAGCAAGAAAAGTAACAACAACCCGAACCAACGCAAGACAGTAGCGGAGATACAACAATGACAATGATGAAAAAGCTTCTGACATCAGCCGTTGCATCAGCCATGATGGTAGGCGGAGCCCAGGCGGCCATTTCCAACGACACGGTCAAGATCGGTTATCTGGCGGACATGTCCGGCACTTACCGTGATCTGGCAGGCCCCAACGGGCTGAAAGCCCTGGAAATGGCGATTGCCGATTTTGGTGGCCAGGTAAATGGCGCCAAGATTGAAGTGGTGAGCGCCGATGACCGTAACAGCCCGGATACCTCATCCAGCACCGTACGTCGCTGGGTTGAGAACGAGGATGTCGATCTCGTAGCCGGTATGGTGGCTTCCTCTGTTTCCATCGCCGTGAGCAAGATTCTGGAAGAGCACGATCGCCTCGGTATCATTTCCGGTTCAGCGGCTTCCAGCATCACCAACGAGCACTGTACCCCGAACCACATCCACTACGTTTACGACACCTATCCGCTGGCCAACGGCACCGCCAGTGCGGTCGTTAAAGAAGGTGGCAAAACCTGGTACATGCTGACTGCCGATTACGCTTTCGGTCATGCTTTGGAAGGCGACGTGACTCGCGTGGTCGAAGCCAACGGTGGTGAAATCATCGGTTCAGTGCGTCATCCGTTCCCCACTCAGGACTTCTCATCGTTCATCCTGCAGGCTCAGGCATCCGGTGCTGATGTTATCGGTCTGGCAAACGCCGGCGCCGACACAACCAACGCCATCACCACCGCCAGTGAGTTCGGCGTAACCCAGTCCGGCCAGACTCTGGCGGCACTGCTGCTGTTCCTGACTGACGTACATGCGCTTGGCGCTCAGACGGCCCAGGGTATCCAGCTCACCACCGGTTGGTACTGGGACATGAACGATGAAACCCGTGAGTGGTCTGATCGCTTCATGGAAGAAACCGGCGTGCGTCCGACCATGGTTCACGCTGGCATCTACTCCAGCGCCATGCAGTACCTGAAAGCCGTAGAGGCCACCGGTTCTGACGATGCCCAGACTGTGCGCAAGCAGATGATGGACACTCCGATCAACGACATGTTTGCCAAGAACGGCAAGATCCGCGTTGACGGCCGCATGGTGCACGATATGTACCTGGCGGAAGTGAAGACCCCGGCCGAGTCCAAGAACGAGTGGGATCTGTACAAGATTCTGCGGACCATCCCGGCCGAAGAGTCCTACCGTCCGCTCTCCGAGAGCAAGTGCAAGCTGGTCAATAACTAAAAGCGACCGTTATGGGTTCGTCCTGCAACAGGGCAGGGCGAACCCATGAAAACGGAAAAGAATAAAGCCAAAAAACAATCCCTGTGCTGCTTCTGGAGTTAGCCCAATGTCCATGATTTTCGGCGTCCCTTTAGCTGTGCTATCCGGCCAGCTCCTGATCGGAATAATCAACGGCGCCTTTTACGCCCTTCTGAGCCTTGGGCTCGCGGTCATCTTCGGTCTGCTGAAGATCATCAATTTTGCCCATGGCGCAATGTATATGCTCGGCGCTTTGACCACCGTCCTGATGTTCGACTATCTGGGCGTGAATTACTGGGTCGCCTTATTGCTGGCGCCACTTCTGGTTGGTGCCTTCGGTGTCGCCATTGAATATTTTCTGCTGCGTCGCATTGCGGGGCAGGATCACATCTACAGTCTGCTGCTGACGTTCGGCGTCGCGCTGATCATCTCGGGTGTACTGGTGAACTGGTTCGGGGTTTCCGGGCTTCGCTACACCATGCCGGACATGTTCAAGGGTGGCGTAAACCTCGGCTTCATGTTCATGCCGTACTACCGGGCCTGGGTCATCGTAGCGGCACTGGTCGTCTGCTTTGCAACCTGGTTCGTGATTGAGAAAACCAAGCTGGGCGCCTACCTGCGGGCCGGCACGGAAGACTCTCAATTGATGCAGGGTTTTGGCATTAACGTGCCGCTTCTGATTAGCCTCACCTACGGGTTTGGTGTTGCGCTGGCAGCCTTTGCAGGTGTTCTGGCCGCGCCCATCTACTCGGTGACACCGGTCATGGGGTCGGCCACACTGATTACGGTCTTCGCCGTGGTGGTTATCGGCGGTATGGGCTCCATCGGCGGCGCCATCATCACCGGTATTCTGATGGGCGTGATTGAAGGGCTCACCAAAACCTTCTACCCGCCGGCATCCTCGGCGATCATCTTCCTGGTCATGGTTCTGGTTCTTATGTTCCGGCCCAGTGGCTTGTTCGGTAAGGAGGCATAACCATGAATCAGCCAGTCAATTCCGCCGACATTCACAAGGCTATCGTTCAGGAACAGGCCGCTCAGGATCGCAAAAAGATGATGCTGAACGGTGTCCTGCTGCTCCTCCTGCTGGCGGCACCGTTCATGATCTATCCGGTCTTCCTCATGAAGATCCTGTGCTTCGCGCTGTTTGCGGTGGCGTTCAACCTTCTGTTCGGCTTCACCGGCCTGTTGTCATTTGGCCACGCAGCCTTCCTGGCCACAGGGGGCTACACCACCGGTTACCTGCTCAGTAATTACAGCGGGCTAAGCACCGAGATGGGCATCATCGCCGGTACGCTGGCGGCCACAGTGCTCGGTACTGGCTTTGCGTTGCTGTCGATTCGTCGCCAGGGTATCTATTTCGCGATGGTAACCCTCGCGCTTGCCCAGCTTGTGTTCTTCTTCTTCGTCCAGTCTGAATTCACGGGTGGTGAGGACGGTATGCACGGCATTCCTCGTGGCGAGTTGTTGGGCTTCATCAATCTTGAAGACAACCTGAACATGTATTACTTCGTCCTGGCGGTGTTCATCGCCTGCTACCTGTTGGTACAGCGTATCGTCGGTAGTCCGTTCGGCCAGGTGCTGAAGGCGATCAAGCAGAACGAACCCCGTGCCGTCTCCCTGGGCTACAACGTCGATCGCTACAAGGTGCTCGCGTTCGTCATCTCGGCGGCCCTGGCCGGTCTGGCCGGTTCCATGAAGTCTGTGGTGTTCCAGCTTGCCTCCCTCAACGATGCCCACTGGCATATGTCGGGCGAGGTCATCCTGATGACTCTGGTTGGTGGTATGGGAACACTGTTGGGCCCGGTGGTTGGTGCCACCTTCGTGGTGAACATCGAGTACCAGTTGTCCCAGGGTGCCCTGCGTGACTGGGTGGACCCAATCCTCGGCGGGATTTTCGTCCTGACGGTACTGGCATTCCGTAGCGGTATCGTGGGAGAGATCCAGAAGTTCGTGAAAAAGAACCTGGGCTGACGCCTGCTTTAGCTCGGAAAACAAAAAGGGCCACCTCTGGGGGTGGCCCTTTTTGTTGTTCAACTGGCAGGGTTTCTCGGGTTAGAACTCCGCCAAACGACTGGGTGTACCCACATACACATAAACCGCTGAATCGCCGCGGAAGGCCACCTTGTGAACCGATACATTCGGTTTCCCAGCCTCAGCCGCGCTGAACCGGGTGACCATTCCTGCATTCATCCCATCCCTCGTTCTTTCCCCTTCAGTGCTTGACCAGCTATCACCCAGGCACTGCCCCATCCAGTTTACAGCCGTGTTGTACCTGGTGGTCGCCACCTCGTCGTTGGGAGTATTGCCGGAGCAGACGTAGGCGCTGTCGTTATTGGCCCAGCTCCAAACTTCGCAGTGTCCGCGGATTATCTGTTCTTTGGCATTGTAGACAGTTACCGAGCTGAAACTATTGGAGCTGCCACGGTAAGCCTCAAAACCAGAGGGGTAATCAGCAACGATGCCTTTCAGTGAGGCGCAGGGATCGTCAACGCCCAGTGACAGCGTGTTCTGAATTGAGCATCCCGCCAGGGAAAGCCCGATGATGACGGAAGTAAATTTTACGGTTTTGGGGATTTTCATTTCATGAATCTCTGAGTCGAACGATTCAGGGAAATATAGCAAAGATTCGACTAATCTTATTTTCGACTTGATTGAACCCCGCCAGCAAACTGCTTTCTTTTCACCGAGGGAGCGAAAGTCAGCCAGGGTGAGCTCCTGATCCGGCTTGAGGACACTCGCGCAAGCGCCGATCTTCAGCAGGCGGATGCTGAACTGGCCGCCGCCCGCGCCGAGTTGGAGTCCGCAACCCGAAACCTCAGGCGCGGAGAGGAAGTGTCAGAAAAAGGGTTCCTCTCCGCCGCGGACCTGGACAAACTCAAAGACCGTTTCAGTGCAGCTGAAAGTCGGTTAAAGGCCGCCCAGGCGGCGGTTCAGAAGGCCGATACCAATCTGGAGTATGCGGAAGTACGAGCCCCTTTTGATGGCTGGATTGGTCGGCTGAACTATGACGTCGGTGCCGTGGTCAGTCCTGCAAGCGGGCCCATGACGTCCGTGCTGGTGACGGACCCTGTGTACGTCGAATTCCAGGTCAACGAAGCTGATTTTGTCAGCTTCCGCCGGAGGGGCGCTGAATCCGCCGAAGCGTTTTCGAAGTCTCTGGGGCTCTCTTTGACTTTGCCGGATGGCGAGCGCTATGAGCAGCCTGGTGTGCTGGATTTCGCCGACGTACAGACCGATGCCAGTACGGGGACCGTCGAGATGCGAGCGGTCTTCCCCAATCCCGATGCGGTCCTCGTGCCAGGCCTGTACGTGACACTCCGGGTTGAGGGGCAGTCGGGTGAGGCCAAGGTGCTTGTCCCTCAGGTAGCGGTTCAGGAGACCATTGAAGGAAAGTTTGTTCTGGTGGTTGATGACCAGAATCAGGTTGCCCAGCACTTCATCCAGACCGGCGCGCGGGAAGGAGCGCTGCTGGTGGTCAACTCAGGGCTCGAAGCCGGTGACCAGGTGATTGTGGAGGGCCTCCAGAAAGTTCGGCCCGGAGTCACAGTCAGTGCTGCTCAAAAACAGATTGACCCGCAAACCGGAGCACTCATCCAGACGGGTGAGGCGAGCCAATGATCAGCCGGGTTTTTATCCATCGACCGAAGTTTGCGTTTGTTATTTCCATCCTGATTACCCTGGCCGGGCTACTGGCGTTACGCATTCTGCCGGTCAATATGTATCCGGACATGGCCCCGCCCCAGGTTCAGGTGACCGCATCGCTTCCCGGGGCCAGCGCCCAGGTAAACGTCCAGAACCGCGTTGCCCTGGCGGAACCGTTTTTGCCCGATGAAGTCCGTCGACAGGGCGTGGTGGTCAGCAAGCAGGCTGGAAACATGCTGATGGGTATCAACCTGACCTCCGAGCGACCGGATCTCGACGGCGTCTTCCTCAGCAACTACGCCTCCAATAACCTTGTCGAAGCCCTTGGTCGGGTGCCAGGGGTAGGGTCGGCGGAAGTGATGGGCGCGAAAGACTACAGCATGCGAGTCTGGCTGGATCCCCGCCGGATGGCCTCGCTGGATGTGACCGTTGCGGAGGTTGCCGCTGCGCTCCGGGAGCAGAACCAGATTGTCGCGGCCGGCAAACTCGGCCAGCCGCCCGTGCCTGCGGGCCAGCAGTTTGTCTACAGTATCCAGACCCGGGAACGCCTGTCAGATCCCGACGAGTTCGCCCAGACCATTCTCCGCTCCAGGCCTGATGGCGGCTTTGTGCGCCTCAGGGACGTCGGGCGTATCGAACTGGGCTCCCGTTCCTATACCTCCACCGCGAAACTTAACAATCAGGACACGGCATTCCTGGTGATCTACCGGCTGCCCGATGCCAATGCTCTGGAGGTCGCGGAACGGGTAAAAGCACTGGTTGATGAGGCGTCCGCGAGTTTTCCGGAGGGTGTGAATCACACCGTACTTTACGACACCACGGAGTTTATCAGCCGCTCCATCAGCGAAGTCATCGTTACCCTGTTCCAGGCCGTCGGCCTGGTGATCCTGGTGGTGTTCCTGTTCCTGCAGAACTGGCGGGCCACGCTGATTCCCAGTATCGCGATCCCGGTCTCTCTGATCGGCACCTTTGCGGTTATGTCGGTGCTTGGCTATTCCATCAACACCATCACGCTGTTCGGACTGGTTCTGGCGATTGGCATTGTGGTGGATGACGCCATTGTGGTTATCGAGAACGTGGAACGCATTCTTGCTGAGGAGAAGCTGCCAATACGCGAGGCGGTCACCAAGGCGATGGCGGAGGTCACAGGGCCGGTGATTGCCACCACGCTGGTTTTGTTGGCCGTGTTCGTGCCTGTTGCCTTCATGCCCGGGATCACCGGCAAGCTCTACCAGCAGTTCTCGGTCACCATTTCGGTGGCCGTGATCATTTCCTCAATCAATGCGCTGACACTGAGCCCGGCCTTGTGCGTTGCGCTGCTTGGCAGGAGCGGGGACAAAGCCATTGGCTGGCTCCGGCCTTTCGAGGTACTGATTACGCGGACCACCAGCGGCTACTCGAAGCTGGTGGTGCAGCTCCTGCGCAAAGGGGCGCTCGTTGGCGTTGCCCTGGTGGTGATTCTGGTTGCCGGTGCCGGCCTGTTCAAATCAGTGCCTTCGGCGTTCGTCCCGCCGGAAGATCAGGGCTTCCTGTTCGTGGATGTGCAGTTGCCCGATGCTGCTTCCCTGGAGCGCACGGAAGCCGTGCTAACCAAAGTAACGGACATGGTTCTGGAAGACCCGGCAGTAACTGACTTCATTACGGTATCCGGCTTCTCGCTGCTGGGTGGCGCATCCTCAAACAATGGCCTTGGCATTGTAATGCTGAAAGACTGGGAAGAAAGGGAAGATGCCAGTCTGGGTCTGGGGGCGGTCATTCCCAGACTGTATTCCAGGCTCTGGACAATCCCCGAGGCACAGGTGATGGTCTTCAATCCGCCTCCGATCCCCGGGTTGGGAACCTCATCCGGCTTCGATTTCCGTCTGCAGGACAATCAGGGCAGGGACGTCTCCGAACTGGCGCAGGTTATGAATGGCCTTATCTATGAGGCCAACCAGAGGGAAGAACTATCCCGGGTATACAGCACCTATCGCGCGAACATTCCGCAATATCTGCTGGAGGTTGAGAGGAATAAAGCCAAGGCCCTGGGTATTGAGCTCTCCGATATCTTCTCAACCCTGCAGACCCAGCTCGGCTCGCTCTACGTGAATGACTTCACCCGTTTCGGCAAGAACTACCGCGTACTTCTTCAGGCCGAAGGCGAGTTCCGGCAGCGTCCGGAGGACCTGTCCCATTACTTTGTCCGCAACCGGGATGGCGACATGGTGCCACTGACCACGCGGGCTTCGCTCCAGCCTGTGCTCGGGCCCTCAAGCATCCAGCATTTCAACTTGAAGCGCTCGGTAACCATCTCCGGGGAGGCGGCAGCGGGCTTTGCCAGTGGCGCCGGGGCTGCAAGCCGGGTAAGCCTCGGTATTACGGTTCTCAGTGGCATGGTTGCCGCCACCGTTCTGGGCACATTGCTGGTCCCGGTATTTTACAAATGGATCCAGTCTGTTCGGGACCGCCGCCAACCGGCAGCGTAGTTCGCTGACCGTTCAGGCTGGGTGCTGAAAAACGAAAGCATCCATGGCCAGAACACCGTGTTCGATCCCGCCATCAATCAGCCCGCCGGGTTGCTGCTCCCCGGCTGCACCGGCGGCCACCAGCAAAGGTAGAAAATGCTCGGTGGTTGGGTGCGCCCGCTTGGCATGGGGGGCCTCCTCCAACGCTGCTATCAGTTGCTGATGGTCGCCGTCCTGCACTTTGGCACGGACCCAATCCGTGAATTCCCTCGCATACCCGGATGCGTTCGGGTCACCCCAGCGAACCTCATACAGATTGTGGGTAAGGCTGCCTGATCCGATGATGAGCACACCATCATGCTCGAGCGGCTGCAGGGCCTGGCCCAACCGCCAGGCAGACGCAGGCCCAAGATCCGTTGGCATCGAAACCTGGAATACCGGAACCGAATGATCAGGGAACAGGTGCATCATTGGCACCCAGGCCCCGTGATCCAGCCCCCGGGTCTCGTCAGCACTGGCCTTCCAGCCCCCTGCCTCCAACAACGCCAGAGCAGTTCGCGCAAGTTTCGGATGGCCTGGTGCCGGATAGTCGAGGTTATAGAGTTCGGGTGGAAAACCCCGAAAATCGTGAATCGTCTCGGGTGTTTCCGAGACGCCTACCCGGATTTCTTCCGTCATCCAGTGTGGTGAAACCACCAGCACAGCTGCGGGCCGGGTCAGGCGTTTGCCCAGCTCTGTCAGGGCCGGGCCAGCAAGGCCCGGCTCCAGCGCAAAGGTGGGAGCGCCGTGGGAAACAAACAGACTCATGATTTGCTCCTCCGGGTTGCGGTGGTTATCGGGCTGCAATCGCGCGGTCAATGGACGCGCGGCCTGCGCCGCTGAATACCAGGGATACCGATACGGCCAGCAAGGCCAGGCCAAACTCGTAACCATTGTTACTCATGAACAGGCCGTTGCCGATATGAACGCTGAAAATGGCGATCAGCATGGCGAATGCCAGTACCGCGCTGGCGGGGCGAACCAGCAGGCCGATGATCAGAGCCAGGCCACCAAAGAATTCCGCACCGCCGGCCAACAAGGCCATCAGGTAGCCGGGACTCAGCCCGATGGAATCCATCCATTGTCCTGTGCCTTCCAGGCCATAGCCGCCAAACCAGGCAAACAGTTTCTGGGCGCCATGAGCGGCGAAAATGATACCGACGGGAATTCGAAGGGCCAGAGCGCCCCAGCCTGCGTCAGTGGCGATCAGTTTGTTCAGGAATGCGTTGTTCATGATGAATCTCCTTGGGTGTGTTGTGAGCATGTGGGTACTTTACAAATATCAATAAAAGGGATAAACGTGGCTTTAATGAATTAACTGTTCCGGAAAATGAAACAATGGATCGATTGCTGGAGATGCAGACGTTCTGCACCGTGGTTGAGGCGGGGAGCTTTGTGGCTGCGTCGGAGAATCTGGGGATGTCCAAGGCCGCTGTCTCGCGTTATGTCAGCGAGCTGGAAACCCGTCTAGGGGTTCGGCTGTTGCAGCGGACCACCCGCCGGCTGTCGCTGACGGGAGAAGGGGAGGTGTTCTATGTCCGATGCCGGGAGTTACTGGCTGGCGTTGAGGAGGCCGAAGCGGAAATCACCTCCCGCAATGATGTCGCACGGGGCACGTTACGAGTGAATGCGCCGGTCAGCTTCGGAATCAGCCACCT
>JGI24661J20069_1000162_pt1 | contig 32028 bp, 28 predicted proteins | sample MalvirmetaMSP144_FD_20069 | JGI IMG/M metagenome (IMG submission 20069) | reverse complement strand
TCCACCATGGGCATCAGCAACGGCTGCGACCCATCACAGCTGCCCGCTGAACTCGGCGACCTGAACGGTGACACCAATGTGGACGTGGACGACGTCAAGTTCTACGTGGAAAACAGCTGCGAATACGACACCCTGTACAGCTATGGGGCACGCTCATTCAGTATCTGGAGCGCTGAAGGCCAGCGTGTTTTCGACAGCGGCAGCGAATTCGAACGAGTCACCGCTAGCCTGATCCCCGACAACTTCAACGGCAACAATGACGAAAATTCCTTCGACAATCGATCGGACGACAAGGGCCCTGAGCCGGAGGCGGTGGCCGTAGGCATAATCAATGGCCAGACTTTCGCGTTTATTGGATTGGAGCGAGTTGGCGGCATCATGGTCTACAACGTTACTAATCCCCAGAATCCGGAGTTTGTCCAATATCTGAATAATCGAGATTTTTCGGTATCCCAGGCGGATCTGGAGGCGGGTATGGCCGGTGATCTTGGACCGGAAGGCCTGGCGTTCATTTCTGCGAATGACAGCCCCAGCGGTAAGCCAATGCTGGCGGTTGGCAACGAAGTGAGCGGCACCACTACGCTGTACAGCATCGACGTAATTGAACTGACTGCAAACTGAGTTCTGACCCTGAAATAAACCCGGAAGCATCATGATAGGTGCTCCCGGGTTTTGCTTTTCGCCTCAGACAGCAACTTTCAACGGTGGCACCTCCTGGTGCAGGAACCACTTCTCTGTAACCACCTTGCGGGTAAACCAGTGGGAGCGCATCAGGCTGCTGGCCAGAGGCATCTTGACCCAGTCAGGAACCTGCCAGCCCTGGTCTGGCTCGGAGGCGCGAGTGCCGAAGCGTTCGGCAATGGCATCACCGTAAATCTGCAGGGAGGAGGCTGAGTAGTCGGTGGCCTCGCCGATCACATCGGCTGCCAGAAGGGCGGATTCGATCGCCGGCCGGATACCCTCGCCACTCTGGGTGTAGGCGAGGCCAGCGGCGTCGCCAATCAGCATCACACCGTCGTCCACCAGGGGTCTGTCAGCATGGGCGTAGAGCAGATAGGCGTGGCCCTTGAAGCGTCCGGGCAGGTCCTGTGGAATCCGGCCGGTGGATTTCATTTCCTCAACAAACGCTTCCAGATGCCCTGTCAGCTTGTGGTTGTCTTCCCGGCCCAGGCCAATATTCAGGAAATTGCCCTTACGGAACACCCAGGCATAGCCCTTCAGGTCCCGACAGAACCAGAGTTCGGGCGTATCGCCCCGGGCCAGGCAGGCTGAAGCCTGGTCCGGTGTCATTTCAAATTCAACCTCTTTGGCCGCCACAACGGTTTCATGGCCACCGGGGCCATCCCCCAACAATCGCGCAACCGGGCAGAAGTGACCGCCGGCACCAACAATAAGAGGCGCTTCCCAGGTGTCATTGACGACCCAGTTGCCGTCTTTACGAACGATGGATTTGACCGGCGTGGCCAGCTGTTTTGGCGCGTTGACGCGGCTGAGCAGGTAGTCGTCAAATTCACACCGGCGAATACCATAGCTGACTACGTCACCGTGATCGTTCTCCACGGCCGGCTGGCCCATCATCCCGATGCGAAACCGCCGGATGGGTTGCAGGGTTCGCCCGCGGGAGTATTCCTCCGGGTCAATGTTCAGGGTCTCCATCACGGCAGGCGTAACCCAGCCTGCGCAGGTCTTGTCCCTGGGGAAGTTCTGTTTATCAATGATCAGCACTTTTTTGCCGCTGTTTTCGAGGGCGCTGGCCAGGGTGGATCCGGCAGGGCCGGCCCCAACGATGATCAGGTCGTAGTAGTCCATCAGGCCTCCTCGGGTGCCGCAGGAAAGTCGTAAAGATCCCGTCTGTTCCGGGGAAGTTGGTTATTGTCGCCATGGCTGAAGACCACCTGGAACAGCTGCAGAGAACCTGCCCGGAAGGCGGCGATGGAACCGGCCAGATACATGCGCCAGGCCCGGGTGAAGTGGCCGTCGTACATGGCAGTGACCTTGTCCTCGTTCTGGTTGAAGCGCTCCATCCAGTGACTCAGGGTCTGGGCGTAATGCAGGCGCAGGTTCTCGACGTCCAGGACTGAAAAATCGCCGTGCTCACAGATCTGCATGAATTCGCCGATGCTCGGCGGATAGGCACCCGGGAAGATGCGTTTCTCGATCCATGCGTTCATCAGCATCGGGCGGTTGCGGCCAATGCTATGCAGCAGGGCAATGCCGTCAGGCTTGAGGCTGCGTTTGATCAACTCGGACAGGGCCTCGTAATTCTCCTTGCCCACGTGTTCGAGCATGCCGATGGATACGAAGGCGTCGTATTGCCCGCTGATGTTCCGGTAATCGTCCTCGATATACTCCACCAGATGATCGAGCTCCTGCTTGCGAGCTTCTTCTCGGGCAAACGCGAGCTGTTCCCTGGAGATGTTGTAGGAATGGACCTTCACGCCGTAATTGCGGGCCATGTAGCGGGCCAGGCCACCCCAGCCGCAGCCGGCCTCGACCACCGTCATGCCTGGCTTTAACCGGAGTTTGCGGCAAACGTGCTCGAGTTTGGCTAGCTGGGCCTGTTCAAGGCTCAGATCCGGCGTCTCGTAGTAGGCGCAGGTGTACTGCATTTCGGCGCTGTCCAGCCAGAGCTGATAGAACTCGTTGCCCAGATCATAGTGATGGTGAATGTTTTCCTTGGCTTCCGGGATGCCGGTGGATCGGGGGTTGTGGTTGCGCCACAGGGCCTCCAGCCATTTCGGCCACTTCTGACGCGCCTGGTGAACGGACCGGTAAAGGGTTTCCATCAGGTCCGGCAGGTCGCCTTCCACCTCCAGGCGACCGGCGCTGTAGAGGTCTCCGAACGCCAAGTTGGGATTGGTTACCAGCGCATACAGGGCTTTGGGGTCGGTCAGATGCAGGGTGAACTGCGCGTGTTGGCCCTCCGGTTCGATCACATCGCCGTTCCAGAGCCGGAAGCGCAGCGGCGGTGATCCCGCCATCCGCATGAGCTTGGCGATCAGCCAGCGCTCGTAAGTGTGCGGTGACCGGTCCACGTGGGTATTTTCCAGTGGCAGGGTCAGAACATGGCTTTTGGATTCTTGCCCGTTGTCACGGGTTTTCTGGGCAGTGCTCTGGTTCATGGACTCCGCTCTCCCTTGATAACCTCAACATCAATGTTTTTGTCGATGCGCGCGCGCCAGGGTTCCCGAATACCAGTCTGAGAATCGCCGGTTGTCCGTTCAGTATAGAAAACAGTGAGATTTTGTCAGGTTGACTGAAAATAGAGGAAAACTATTGGAATGATAGCGAAGAGCGAAAATAGGCGGATAAAATAATGCCGGGCCCAGGGGCCCGGCATTATTCGGGTCAGTATGAGGAGCTCATACCAAACCATTCAGGGAAAATCACAATCAGCGCCAGCACGAACATCTGTATCAGGATGAAGGGCAGTACGCCTTTATAAATATCGGTCGTTCGCACTCCCGGCGGTGCGACGCCTTTGAGGTAGAACAACGAGAACCCGAACGGTGGCGTCAGGAAGCTCGTTTGCAGGTTCATGGCAATCAGGATGGCGAACCAGAGCATGTTGATGCCCATAGCTTCCGCCACCGGGGCAAGGATCGGCACGATGATGAAAGAGATTTCAACGAAGTCGATGAAGAAACCCAGTACCAGAATGACCACCATGGCCAGAATGATGAAGCCCCACTTTTCGCCGGGCAGCTGGAGCAGCCACTCTTCCAGCAGATAGTCGCCGCCGGTGTAGCTGAACACCATGGAGAAGGCTGTTGCACCGATCAGGATCGCGAAGACCATGGCGGTCACCTTCACAGTATCCTTGGATGCATCCCATACCATCTTGAAGGAAAACTGGCGGTAGATGATGGCCAGAACCACGGCGCCAACCCCGCCAAGAGCGGATGACTCGGTTGGCGTGGCAATGCCGGTGAAGATCGAGCCCAGAACCACCACAATCAGTGCCAGCGGCGGGATGATCGCCAACAGCGCATTGAAGACTTCCTTTTTACGGGACACGCCTGGCTCATCCGGCATGGCCGGCGCGGTTTCAGGTTTCAGTCTGGTCAGCACCAGGATGTAGATGATGTAAAGCCCCACCAACACAACGCCGGGCCAGACCGCGGCCTTGAACAGATCCCCAACCGGAAGGCCAAGGACATCGCCCAGAATAATAAGGATGATGGATGGCGGCACGATCTGACCGAGGGTGCCGGACGCACAGATGGTACCGGTGGCCAGTCTCTTGTCGTATTTATGCGCCAGCATGACCGGCAGCGAGATCAGACCCATGGCAACTACGCTGGCGCCTACAACACCGGTAGAGGCGGCCAGCAGTGCACCGACCAGAATCGTCGAGATAGCCAGGCCACCGGGCAGGCCACCGAACAGACGGCCCATGGAGGTGAGCAGTTGTTCCGCCAGCCTGGTGCGTTGGAGCACCACGCCCATGAAGATAAACAGCGGTACTGCCATCAGAACGGTGTTCTGCATCACGCTCATGATGCGATAGGGCATGAAGGCAAAGAGATCCATGCCCTCGGCGAAAATTCCGAAAAACAGCGCAACGCCACCGAAGGTGAATGCAACCGGGAAGCCCAGCATCAGCATCAGCAGGGCCACACCGAACATAATCATACCGATCATGCGAGGCCTCCTCCGCTGTGTTCACCTTCATACTCCTTGTCCCCCGCCATCACTCGTACGGCGTAAGTCGCCATATTGAGGCCGGCAATACCGATGAAGACGGCACTGACAGGGATGACGGATTTGATAATCCAGCGGTGCGGCAGCCCGCCCGGATCACCGCTACCTTCACCCATGCTGTAAGAGTCGAGGGCGAAATCGTAGCCGTAAATGCCGATCAGATAAGCGAAGGGAATGACGAAAATGAAGGCGCCAACAAGGTTGACCCAGGCCTTGGCCTTGTTGCTCCATTTGGTGTAGAAAACGTCGACCCGAACATGACCATCCGTGCGCAATGCGTAGGGAATACCCAGCAGGAACACCACAGAATAGAGGTGCCACTCCATTTCCTGCATGCCGATTGAAACGTTGTTAAAAGCGTATCGGGCCACTACGTCGTAAAAGACGTTGGCTGCCATCAGTATCATCGCGACACAGGCAACCCAGCCACAGAAGATGGACAGCCGGGCAAGCCCGTCGTCCAGTTTGATAATCCACCGCATTGATGATCCCCCGCCAAACGGACTGGCGCTTTTATCCGTTGCTATAAACGACAAAACCGGGATCACTCAGAGAGCGATCCCGGCTCCGTTAAAGCCTATATCTTACTCGACTTCGGCCATAGTGTTGAGGTAGGCGCGCTCAGAAATGTTGGTGTAAGCGCGGCTCTGCTCAAGATAGTTCTGCTGGGAGTCGATAATCTTGGCAGCCATATCGCTTTCAGCAGCTGCTTCTTTCAGCAGCTTGTTGTTGGCTTCGTACATGGCGTCAAAGATTTCGTCTGGGAAACGCTTGATCTGGACATTCGGGTACTCTTCGCGAATATTAGCCCAAGCTTCTGCGTTGGCGTGCTGGGAGTGAACCAGCATGTCGTAGGACGCAGTGCGCATGGCAACACGCATGATCTCCTGCAGGTCCGCTGGCAGCTTGTCCCAAACCCGCTTGTTCACAAGGAACTGGAGTTCGGTCGCAGGCTCGTGCCAGCCGGTATAGTAGTAGTCGGCGATCTGCTGGAAGCCGAGACGCAAGTCCAGGGCAGGACCTACCCACTCAACAGCATCGATGGTGTTGCGTTCCAGAGCAGTGTAAAGCTCGCCCGGGGCGATGTTGGTCGGGTTAACGCCAACTTCTGCGAACACTTCACCAGCGAAGCCAGGGATGCGCATTTTCAGACCCTGAAGGTCTTCCAGCGAGTTAATTTCCTTGCGAAACCAGCCGCCCATCTGAACGCCGGTGTTACCGCCCGGGAACGACAGCATGTTGTGCGGCTCGTAGACTTCCTGCATCAGCTCCATGCCACCGCCGTGGTAGAACCAGGCGTACTGTTCCATGGCGTTCATGCCAAACGGCATACTGGTGAAGAACAGGGTCTCTGGAACCTTGCCTTTCCAGTAGTAGGATGCGGAATGGCCCATGTCGTACTGACCAGCCTTGACCATATCAAACACGCCCAGCGGGGCTTTGTGCTTGTTGGCGGAATCGATGCGGACTTTCAGGCGTCCGTCAGACATTTTCTCGACGGTTTCGGCAAAACGCTTGGTGGTGTCACCGAAAATCGGGAAGTTTGGCCCCCAGGTTTCTGCAAGGCGGAGTGTGAAGGTATCTTGGGCGAGCGCCTGCGAGGAGGCAAAGGTTGTTGCCACAGCCAGCACAGCCGCGGAAAGAACAGAACGGATCTTCATTGCTCTTCTATCCTCTTATCTTTTTTGTGGGTCGAGCGTCTCCCCTTTTGGGGAAAATCACTCTTAATGCTAGTTCACGTTAGCAATTATCGTTAACAAACGAAATCAAAAACCGCTTGGTGTACGACCTTGGTCGTACGGCGGATCAGATGTCGTCCATGCGGCTGATCTGGCTCGACAGTCGCATGGCCTCGTGCTCTTCGAGGGAAAGCAGATCCTCAAGCAAGGCCTTGGCCTCGGGAATCTCTGCCTTGCCAATCAGGGAATCGTAGAGATCCATCACCTGGTCGTGGAACTGGAAGATTTCCCTGGCAATATCCTGAAAGCTCATTGACGCGTAGTGCGTGTAGGAGTCAGCACTGGCCCTAATTGGTTTGTGGTTCAGGTAGTCGTACATGCGGGTATTGAGAGCCTTCGGATCAGCCTGTTTCTCGAATTCCCGTACGGCTTTCTCGAGAATGGTTTCGTGGCTGGACAGGTAGTCGAGGAGGGCGCTGGCTCGCTCGTCGTTGTTGAGCTTGGCGGACTCTTTCAGGCACCTTGCAAGATGCGCGTGCAGTTGCCTCGTCCATTCGATGAGATCCTCGAACGTTTTTATTTCCATTGAGTTGCTCCTTGTCGGGCAGTTCGGTTGTAGTTGGCTTTACCGGTAAGTCTAGTCAAACTTGGAGATTACAGGGTACCTGAACCGGGCCCGGGAACCAGCGGAGCGGAAATCGGCCATGGCAACGACACTCGGCATCATTGAAGGATTTTACGGCCCCATGTGGACCTGGCAGGAGCGGCGGCAACTGGTTCGCACCCTGGCGCCCCATGGTTACGGATTTTATCTCTATGCCCCGAAGGCGGATGTTTTTCTGCGTCGGAAGTGGCAGCAGCCGCACCCGCCGGCGATGGCCGCGGAGCTGGCCGATTTCTCGCGCTTTTGCCGTAACGAAGGCGTTCGTTTTGGTGTCGGCCTGAGTCCGTTCGAGGTGTTCAACCGGTTTGACGACGAAGCCAGGGCGTCGCTGGCAGAAAAACTCGCCCTGCTGGAGCGCATCGGGATAGATGAGCTGGCGATTCTGTTCGATGACATGCGGTCAGACACTCCGGACCTTGCCGGTACCCAGACGGACATTGTGCACTGGGTCCGTGACCGTACTTCAATCAAACAGCTGAGTGTCTGTCCCAGCTATTATTCCGATGATCCGGTTCTCGACCGCGTGTTCGGGGAGCGTCCGGCGGATTATCTGGAGACGCTCGGGCGCAAGCTGGACCACTCGGTGAACGTGTTCTGGACCGGAGAGGAAGTGTGTTCCCGGGAAGTGTCACCCGGCCATCTGAAACGTGTCGGAGACCTGCTTGGCCGCAAGCCGGTGCTCTGGGACAACTACCCGGTCAACGACGGCGACCGGATGTCGCAACATCTGCACCTGCGAGCCTTCACCGGGCGACCGGCGGCCAACGCGGCGCACCTTGCCGGCCATGGTATCAATCCGGCCCTGCAGCCAACGCTGACGGCCATCCCGGCTATCACGCTGGCGGAGTCCTACCGCCTGGGACCCTCCTATCAATACGGCCAGGCATTCCGCCATGTCGCCCGCGAGGTGCTGGGCAGGGAGTTGGCAGCGCAGCTGCATGCGGATTTACTGGTGCTGCAAGACGCTGGCTTGGGCCGGATCAGTGATGAAAAGCGCCAGAGCCTTCAGCACACCTACGATGCCTTTGACCACCCTGCAGCCAACGAGATTCTGCGCTGGCTGGCGGGTGAATATCAGGTGACCGATGAGATGGTGGCCACGCAGTAGGCGGTTGGCCTAGCGAAGGTAATATTCGACGGTTGAGACTACCCGGACGGTTTTTACCGGCTGTTGCTGCTCCATAATGCCCGGCGCCTGATCCCGGGCCAGAATCTGGAAAACGCCCTGATTGGCGCGTCGCAGCCCCCCGAGTTCCGCTTTCGCATCCTGGGCGAACTGGTCGGCAGCTTCCCGGGCCGATGCCGTGGCCTCGGCAATCATCTCCGGCTTGATGTCGTTGAGCCCGTTAAATACGTACGTCGGGCCGGGCGGGCCGTAGTCCGAAGACAGCACCACTCCGGAGTCCACCAGTTCACTGACACCCTGGGCTGCCTGCCGGATTCGGTCGATGTCAGTACTGCGTACCATCAGCGTCTGGCTGATGATGAACTTCTGCTCTCCGTTGTTGGCCTGGTAGGGGTTGGCCCGGGTATCGGTGACATCCAGGCGCTGGAGTTCGACCGCGTTCTGGTCAATGGCCTGCAGTTTGAGGAACGCCATGATCGCGTCCCGGCTGCTTCTGGCTCTTTCCTGGGCTTCACTCAGGGACGCACCGGTGGCGACAAAGCGGATCGGCCACAAGGCCAGATCGGCATTCACTTCCCGTTCAGCCACACCTTTAACGGTCACGTAGCGATCGCCGGTGCGCAGATCGGTCAGGCCATTGCCAATCAGGGCGGCAGAAATGATGGCACTGACGCCGAGAATCACTGAGGCAAAAAGTTTCATGGGGTGTCCCTGTATTACGTCACCGGAATGTTCCGGAAAGCGTCCGGTGTCTGGCTGCTATCCTGAGATCATGGTCAAGATTAGCGTTTCATGCCCCAAGCGAAAAGGAAGGAAACATGACGGTTGTGAAAGTTGAGTGCATCAGAGGAAACATTGCTGAACAGCAGGATATGGATGTGATCGTCAATGCCGCCAACGCCGAACTGTTGCCAGGGAGCGGCGTGGCAGGCGCCATACACAGCGCCGCCGGACCGGGGCTGGCAGAGGAATGCCGGGCTCTGGCGCCGATCAGGCCGGGGCAGGCAGTCATCAGCTCGGCTCACGAGCTGCCGAACCGGCACGTAATCCACTGTCTGGGGCCGGTTTACGGGGTCGACAAGCCATCCGACCGGTTGCTGGCCGAGTGTTTCAGAAATGCCCTGTTGCTGGCAGATCGGCATAAGCTGAGGTCCATCGCTTTTCCTGCCATCTCCACCGGGGTTTTCGGCTATCCACTGCAGGATGCGGCGGCAGTGGCCATGAAGGCGGTGTCTGACACGCTGGCGGAGCTCAACTCTGTTCGCCTTGTCCGGTTTGTGCTGTTCAGCGACGAGGACCGGAAGGTGTTTGAACAGGCACTTGAGTTGGAATCGGGCCTGTCAGGCCGGTAGCCGGCCGTTTCAGTCACAGCTTTTGTCGGTCGAGCGGCGAAAGCGGGCTGTCATCGCCTCACGTTCCCGCTGGGCGTCCCGGAATTCGTCGGGCAGAGGCTGGATAAAGTAGATGAAATCACCCTTGGCGCGATTATTCTCCAGGGGCGCTTCGTTGACGTCCGAAGCCCAGAACGCCGGGCTTACGACGGCAACCGAGATTTCCGGCGCGCGCTGTTTCAGAAGCGCCACGGTGCCCAGGCCATTTTCACTGTGAAAGGTGCCAGTCACGTGCAGTACCTGGTGCTCCGGGTGCTCTGTCCGCGCCTGAAGAATACGTGTTGCCATGGTGTTGTCCCTGAGCAACTGGGCCTTGTAGGTGTTGTCCATCCGCTCGCTCATGGTGTCGTCTGCCTGGTGGCTGGCACCGATGGCCGCCATGAACTTTTCCCGGTATTCCGGGGTGTCCATGAAGGGGGTGGCGGGTAATTTCTGTCTCAAGGTGTCTGAAATACGGTCGAGATAGCCCGGGCCCTTGCGGCCAACGCAGCGGGCCACGTCGGCCGGCGCATTGGACGCGATCACCGGAAGGTCGTGCCGGCGTGCAAACTCCACCAATGGACGATAGGAGGCACGGTAATTGTCCCAGGCTTCGGCGTCTTCGATCATTTCGGTTTCGCCCGTCTCTCCCCGCAGATAACGGTTCAGTTCGTCCTGACGATCCAGGTTGAACTGCTCCATGCTGAGAATCTGCTCCGGCCGCAGCCGAAACAGGGCGCTCTGAAGCCGGGATTGCAGAAGGTGTGAGCCATGGTGCCCGTGGTATTCCCCGACAACCACAACATCGACGTCGGCTAGTTGCTGCGCCAGTTCTTCCGGAGTCAGCGCGGTCTTGTTTGCCGGGTTTACGAGCAGGGCATCGTACTGGGTTTGCGGTGCCGAATTCAGCGTGTCGGGGGCTTTCGATGAAGGCATGGCAGTGCATCCGTTCATAACAGACAAAGTGGCAAACAGCAGGATTGGCGCGATAGGTTTCATCATAGTCTTTACGTAATGAACCCCGTCAGGATTTCTTTTTACGATCTTCGCGCCAGTCCGATCCCAGTCTTTCTTCCACGTATTCCCGAATGAACTGGCGCACTTTCTGGGATGGCGTCACATCTTCCTGCTTGCACAGTTCTTCAAAGGCGGCCTTTTTCTCGGGATCGATCAGCAACGTCAGGCGGGCAGTGCGGTTTTCCATTGGGTTTTTCTTTACCTCGGGTGGCTTTCGATGATGTTAACCGTATTAACATTGAATGTAGATATAATGAGCATATAATTAGTCGTTAAAAGTTGCAATTAACGAGTCACCCATGCCGCATCGAGCCCACCTTTTTTCTCTCCGGATGGCCCACGCATTCCGGGAAGCGTGTATTGATGAGCCCTACCGGGGCCGCCGTTTCCTGCGCGATGTGATGGCGGGTTTGACGGTGGGCATTATTGCCATACCCCTGGCCATGGCATTGGCGATCGCCAGTGGTGTTGCACCCCAGTACGGCCTCTACACCGCCATTATTGCCGGGTTTGTGATCGCATTGACCGGTGGCAGCCGGTTCAGCATCTCCGGCCCCACCGCTGCTTTCGTTGTCATTCTGTACCCCATCGCCCAGAGCTATGGGCTGGGCGGTCTGCTTTTGGCCACCTTGATGTCGGGCGTTTTGCTGATTCTGATGGCTCTGATGCGACTGGGTCGTTTTATCGAATACATTCCAGAATCGGTAACCCTCGGGTTTACCGGGGGGATCGCCGTGGTGATTGCCACCCTGCAGATCCGGGATTTTCTGGGCCTTCAGGTTGGCGATATGCCCGAGCATTATTGGGACAAGCTGGCCCTGCTGACCGGTGCGCTGCCGGAATTTGATGGTATGAGTACCCTGGTGGCCGGTGTCACCCTTGCCTGCATGTTGCTCTGGCCACGCCTGAAAACCCCGGTGCCCCCGCATCTGCCAGCGTTGGTGATCGGAAGCCTGCTTACGCTCTGGTTGAATGCCCAGGGTGCTGCTATCGATACCATTGGTTCAAGGTTCAGTTATCTCCTGCCGGACGGCACCGAGGGAGCGGGTATTCCGCCGTTCTTGCCGGAATTCGCCTGGCCGTGGCAGCAGGCAGGGGCATCGGGCGAGCCCGTCGGGCTGTCATGGTCGCTGGTCCGGGATCTGCTGCCGGCAGCTTTTGCCATTGCCATGCTTGGGGCCATCGAGTCTCTCCTGTGCGCCGTGGTGCTTGATGGCATGACTGGCAAACGCCACAGCGCCAACAGCGAGCTCATGGGGCAGGGCCTTGGCAACATCATCACGCCGTTTTTCGGCGGCATTACCGCCACGGCCGCCATCGCCCGCTCGGCGGCCAACTACCGGGCCGGCGCCGAGTCGCCGGTCTCCGCAATGGTGCATTCGCTGGTCGTTCTGCTGGCGCTGGTTTCGCTGGCGGGCCTGCTGGCGTATCTTCCCATGCCGGCCATGGCCGCCCTGCTGGTGATGGTGGCCTGGAATATGAGTGAGGCCCCCAAGTCCCTGCATCTTCTGAAAACCGCGCCGCGCAGCGACATCCTGGTTTTTCTCACCTGCTTTTCACTGACGGTATTGCTCGACATGGTCATTGCCATCACCACCGGCGTCCTGTTGGCGGCGGTCCTGTTCATGCGGGAAATGGCCCAGATGACCCGGGTTACAGATATCACCCAGAGCAAACGGATTGCAGAATCCCGGCTGCCCGATGGCTGGCAGGTGTTCAAGATAAACGGCCCCCTGTTTTTTGCCGCTGCGGACCGGATTTTCGGGGAACTGGCAGTGCTCGCCCGGAACGCCCGCGGATTCATTCTGTACATGGACGGCGTGACGATTCTCGATGCCGGCGGGCTGTCCGCTTTGAACAAGCTTATTGCTACCTGTGAACGGGACGGTACACAGATTGTGATTGCCGATCTTCAGTTCCAGCCTTTGCGCACCCTCGCTCGTGCCGGGGTTGCGCCGATCGCTGGCGTTAGCCGCTATACTTCCTCCCTGGACGAAGCTTTGCGTCTGATCAGTTGCCCTGCGTCTGAAACTGATCGGGCTTCCGGATAAAAACCTGATTCCATCCGTTTCCGGATGGTCTACCCTGACGCGACGAAAATACTCTCTTCAAGAGGACTGCCATGCTGCCTTTCCGGCTGATCGACCGAGTCAAATTCATACTGGAACGCCAGCTCGTCAAAGGCGCGGGATTTCAGCTTCTCGTGGTCGGTGTCTTCATTGGCCTGATCTCGTTAATCGGTGGCCTGCTTGTGGTTCCCCAGGGCGGCGACTTCGAAGATCCGGGCTCTGCAATCTGGTGGGCGTTTCTTCGGTTGACCGATCCAGGTTACCTGGGTGACGACGTTGGCACCTGGCAGCGCTTTGTTTCGACCCTGCTGACTATTAGCGGCTATGTGGTGTTCATGGGCACTCTGGTGGCGATCCTGACACGGTGGTTGATCGCTAAAATGGCGGATCTTGAGAGAGGCCTTACGCCGGTTACGCTGAAGAATCATGTGGTGGTGCTGGGCTGGACCAGCCAGACCCTCCCGTTGCTCTCCGAGCTGTTGGGCTCCAGTGGCCGGGTGCGCCGTTTTCTGGAAAAGCACGATGCCCAGAAGCTCAACCTCGTGGTGTTGTCTGAGGAGGCGTCTGCAGCCCAGGTTCATGAGTTGCGCACCGAGCCTGGTATCGGGCGCCGGGCCCGCCAGATCATCCTGCGATCGGGATCCGCAATCCAGCCGGATGCCCTGCACCGGGTGGCTTGCCTGGATGCAGCGGCGGTTATCGTGCCCAGCGCGGCCCACGAAGCTGGCAGCCTGGTCACATCGGACGTGGAGACGGTCAAGGCGCTGCTGTCCATAGCCGCGCAGGCAAGGCATTTTCAGTCCTCGTTGCCGTTTGTGGTGGCCGAGATCCAGGACGTCCGCAAACTCCCGGTGATAGAGCGGGCCTACCCCGGGGCCGTGGAGGTCGTGGCAGGCGATGCCACCATCAGTCGCCTGATGGTGCAGAACATCCTTCATCCTGGCCTGTCTGAAGTGTTCAACGAGCTGCTGACAGCCGGTGAGGGTAACGAGATCTATATCCGCGGAGGCGAGTCGCTGGCAGGCATGACGCTGGGCGAGCTGGCGGCCGCCCGGCCCGAAGTCATCGTGCTGGGGCTGTTGAAACCCAGCGGTTCAGGATGGGACGTCCAGTTGCTGGCGCCCTCAGACTCACCCATTGCATCGGCTGATCGGGTGGTCATCATGGCCCGGGATTACTCCGAGACCGAGCCGAATCCCAAAAAGGCGCCCTTGCCTGCCTTGGTGAGAGGGCAGGCGGTGCGGGTTGAGCGGCCCGTGGACCAGATGAATCACCGGGTTCTGGTCTTAGGCTGGAACCGACGCGTGCCCAGCCTGATCGCGGAGTTCCTCAGCTATGGCCACCGTCATTTTGAGGTGGATCTGGTCTCCGTGGTTCCCAAAGCCGAACGGGAACAGGCCATTGCACGCTATGTCGACAATTCGGACCGCCTGACCTGTCGGCATATCGAGGCGGACTACATGGTGGAGGGGGAGCTCCGCCGGATAGGGCCGGCGGGCTACGATACCGTGATCCTGCTGAGCAGTGACCGGCTGGCTTCTGGTGAAGAGGCCGATGCCCGGGCGATGGTGGGGTACCTGCAGCTTGAGGACATCCTGGCCGATTTTGCCCGGAGGCCTCAACTGATCATGGAGTTGAGCGACCCCGACAACCGGCACCTGCTGGATGGGCATCAGAGCGAGATGATGATCAGCCCCATGATTCTCAGTCATGTTCTGGCGCAGGTGGCGTTGCGGCGCGAGCTTCGCATCGTGCTGGATGAACTGTTCACCGTTGGCGGTGCCGAGATCCAGTTCCGGGATCCGGCGGATTACCCTTTGCCCGCCAGTGCGACGTTTCAGGTGCTGGAAAAAACGGTGGCGGCCGAAGGTGAACTGGCACTCGGGATATTTCGGCACCGTGCCAATGAAAGCGAGCGCCACCTGCAGCTGAACCCGCCCCGCAAGGACTACCTTGAGTTACAGCCGGGTGACCGGTTGGTGGTGCTTTGCATGACCTGAATGCCGGTCAGTCGATGCTGTCGAGCAGGGCCGCCATGATGTCGTCCATGACCACAAAGCCTTTGAGATCATTGTCGGCCAGCACCAGAAGGCGCTTTACCCGGTATTTGCTCATCAGGCTGGCAGCGTGTCGGACGTTCAGATTCTCGCCAACGCTGATGACAGGCTTGGCGCAGGCGTCGTAAACGTTCAGAAGGTCGATGTCGCCGTCTTCGGCAATAACCGTTTTCAGCACGTTGGTATAGGTGATCAGACCCCAGGCATCGTGCTCGCTCGTTTTCTCCACCACCAGCGATTTCACAGAGTGCTGTTTCATCTGTGACAGCGCCTCACGGATGCTGGCAAACGGAGAGATGGTCATTACATCCCGCACCATCACATCTTTGACCAGTTTCATGGCTGTTCTCCGGTTACAGTGAATCTTTCAGATGTTGTTCGAATTTTGCGACCTGGGACATGTCGATCCCGCCCAGGTGTTCCAGGGGAAGTGTGAACACCAGTCCCCTGGAATCGTTATGGTCGGGCATGAGTATCTTCTGGATAACCTTCAGAATATCGAGCGAGAGGCCCTTCTCCAGCACCATCAGCAGAACGCTTTGGCTGCCGTCGTAGGTCAGGCCGAAGAAGGTTTTTTTCGCGGTGTTGCTGATGCCGCGGCCGGGAATCACCGTGATACCACCGGCGCCAAGGTCCCTCGCGGCATTAACGCAGTCCTGTTCCTGATCCTCTGGAACAATTGCTACCAGAACCGAAAATTTCATGAGTCTGTTTTCCTCTGCTTGGCAAGCATTTCAACAATGATGGCGTAGCCCATCACCGTCACGATCGGAAAGATGGAGGCGAATGCAATCAGGCCGAACCCGTCGATCAGCACGTTACGGCCTTCAATGCTGCTGGCCAGACCAATACCCAGTGCGGTTACCAGAGGTACGGTAACCTCGGAGGTGGTAACCCCGCCAAGATCGTACGCCAGTGGGATGATGTATCTTGGGGCCAGCGCGGTCAGGATGATGACCAGAATATAGCCGCCAATGATGTAATGGTGAATAGAGTCGCCACTGATGATCCGGTGGACGCCGAGGGTGATCCCGACAGCGACCCCGACCGCCACGATAATCCTGATGGCATTGCCGTTTATGGTACCGGCCGCGGCCTGTTCCGCCTGGTGTCCGATTGCGATCAACGCGGGTTCGGCCATGGTGGTGGCGAACCCGATCATGAAGGCGAAGAGATAGACAAAGACGAAGCCCTCCATGCTCATCAGTTGCCGGGCCATACTGGTGCCGATCGGGAACAGGCCGAGTTTCAGACCGACCACGAAGGCATAGAGACCAAGCACCACCAGCGCAAACCCGAACAGGATCTTGCGCGGGTTGGTCAGCCCCCGGCGCAACACCAGGTACTGGAAAAAAAGGATAGTGATAATGATGGGGAGTACATCCCGGATCATGCCGGCAAGATCAAGCAGCATCGTCAGTAGAACGGGAGTCTGATCGGCGGTTCCATTGTGTACCAGGGTTGGCACCGTGGTCGGATCGGTGGTCACATCGGAATAGACAAAAATCCCGTAAAGCTGAACGGTAATCATGGGAACCATCACCGCGAGGGCAACCAGTCCGAAGCCGTCCAACAGGGGGTTTCGGCCCCGAATGGAAGCTGCGAGACCAATGCCCAGGGCGGCAATCAGGGGAACGGTGACGATGTTGGTGGTCACGCCACCGGAATCGTAGGCAAGACCAACAATCTCGGGTGGCGCGAACCAGGTAATGATCACCACCACGATGTAACCGATGATCATGAACCAGTGCAGCGGGTAACCAAATATGGTTCTGAACACCCCCAGGGCAACGACGAGGCCAACGGAAACGGCCACCAGTATCCTGAGCGTCAGGGCCTTTATCTTGCCCTCGCTGATTTCCTCCGCCTGCTGGGCCACGGCAATCAGTGCCGGCTCTGCCACCACCGCAGAAAAGCCCATTGCAAAGCCGAACGAGAGCAGAACCGGCACAGAGCCCCTGCGGGCAAACTGATTGGACAGGCTTTTGCCAACCGGGAAGATGCTCAGCTCAAGGCCCTGGAGGAACAGGGCAACGCCGACAGCCACGATCAGCAGACCCGCTGCCATCGCAAACGTGTTGTCCGGCATTTGCCGGAGAATAACAAGCTGGAAGAAGACAACGACGGCGATGATCGGAAACAGGTTCTTCAGGGCATGCACAAGGGAGTGGCTGAAAGCTCGCAGGTAGAACACTGTTTGCGCCTGATGGGGTCGGGTGATGCTTGCTCACTGTTAACAGTAACAATAGCCACTTTTCCGATGTTGATCCAACTCAAGAATAAGGGGTTCTTACCATTCACCAGGAAAATGCCGAAAATAGATCATATAAATTTCAATTATAAATTTGAAACCACTAAAGTAACCATCAACGTCAGCGCTTCGCTCAAAAAGTGAGCAGGTTGTTGGCTTCGGAAGTGGCTGTACGCTTCTCCGCATCGACTTAGAAAACCAACGTAGAAAGGATTGAGACCATGCCCTACGCACAAGACGTTGACCAGATCGCTTCCCTGTTGAAGCAGCATCCGACCTGGAACGCCATCAACCCGAAGCACGCCGCTCGCATGCGCGCCCAGAACAAGTTCAAGACTGGTCTGGACATCGCCAAGTACACCGCCAAGATCATGCGCGAAGACATGGCGAACTACGACAAGGACACTTCCCAGTACACCCAGTCCCTGGGCTGCTGGCACGGCTTCATCGGTCAGCAGAAGATGCTGTCCATCAAGAAGCACTTCGGCACCACCAAGCGTCGTTACCTGTACCTGTCCGGCTGGATGGTTGCTGCACTGCGTTCCGAGTTCGGTCCGCTGCCTGACCAGTCCATGCACGAGAAGACTGCCGTATCTGGCCTGATCGAAGAGCTCTACACCTTCCTGCGTCAGGCGGATGCCTGGGAACTGAACCACCTGTTCCGTGCCCTGGAAGAAGCCGAGAATGCCGGCGACAACGCCAAGGCTGAAGAGCTGATCAAGCAGATCGACAACCACGAAACTCACGTTGTTCCGATCATCGCTGACATCGACGCTGGTTTCGGTAACGCCGAAGCGACTTACCTGCTGGCCAAGCAGATGATTGAAGCCGGTGCCTGCTGTATCCAGATCGAGAACCAGGTCTCTGACGAGAAGCAGTGTGGTCACCAGGACGGCAAAGTAACTGTTCCCCACGCCGACTTCCTGTCCAAGATCAACGCCGTTCGTCTGGCGTTCCTGGAGCTGGGTGTGGACGACGGTGTTATCGTTGCCCGTACTGACTCCCTGGGCGCTGGCCTGACTCAGAAAATCGCCGTGACCAACGAGCCGGGCGATCTGGGCGACCAGTACAACAGCTTCATCGACGGTGAAGTGATCGAGAAGGCAGAAGACATCAACAACGGCGACGTTGTGATCAAGCAGAATGGTCAGCTGGTTCGTCCGAAGCGTCTGGCGTCTGGCCTGTTCCAGTTCAAGCCGGGTACTGGCGAAGACCGTGTGGTTCTGGATTGCATCACCAGCCTGCAGAACGGTGCTGACCTGCTGTGGATCGAAACCGAGAAGCCGCACGTTGGCCAGATTGCAGCCATGGTTAACCGCATCAAGGAAGTGGTTCCCGACGCCAAGCTGGTTTACAACAACAGCCCGTCCTTCAACTGGACTCTGAACTTCCGTCAGCAGGTATTCGACGCATGGAAGGAAGAAGGCAAGGACGTTTCTGCCTACGACCGCGCCAAGCTGATGAGCGAAGAGTACGACAACACCGAGCTGGGTCAGCTGGCTGACGAGTGGTGCCGTAACTTCCAGCGTGACGGTTCACGCGAAGCGGGTATCTTCCACCACCTGATCACGCTGCCGACTTACCACACCGCGGCCCTGTCTACCGACAACCTGGCCAAGGGTTACTTCGGTGACGAAGGCATGCTGGCCTACGTGGCTGGTGTACAGCGCAAGGAAATCCGTCAGGGTATCGCAACCGTTAAGCACCAGGACATGGCTGGTTCCAACATCGGTGACGACCACAAGGAATTCTTCGCTGGTGAAGCGGCCCTGAAGGCCGGTGGTAAAGACAACACCATGAACCAGTTCGGTTAATCGACGGTTCGGATGTTGCTGAAGCGAGCCCTTCGGGTTCGCTTCAAGCCAGAAGACCCCGCCTGGAGCGGGGTTTTTCTTTTTGACACCACTGGTTTTTCGTAAGTATTTGAAAAAAATATATAAATAGCGGTTTGCTATTTTTCCTGCGTCCTCCCTGTTTCATCCCTGAAACAGTTTTCCTGTCTTTCTGCCCTGCCAAGTGTTGAGTGATATTTATAAAAATTAGCAAAAACATCCAGTTGGAGTCGGCTTACGGATTCTGGCACGGGAATCGCTCCTTTGTACTGGCGGGTCTGAACCTTGGCTTACCCGAAGGCTAGCGGGTTGGGTCGGATCCCTTAAAAGCCAATAACATCAAAGGAAATGACATCATGAACACCAAAAAAACACTGCTAGCAGCTGCCATCGCAATGACAATGGGCGTTGCCGGTTTTGCCTATGCCGATCAGGGCGGAGATGGCGATCCGAATACCAATGCGGACAACACCTCTACCGCCAATAACGACCAATCCGGCAATACCGATTCCGGTAACGATAATTCCACCAATACCGACAATTCGAATAACAGTACCAACTTGGCTGATAGTCAGAATAGTGCTCAGACCGACAATTCGAATAACTCGGACAACTCCGACAACTCGGACAGCTCTGACAACAGCACCAGTGTGGCGGATTCGTTCAAGATAGCTGAAAGCGGCAACGATATGTCGGACAACTCGGATAACTCTGACAATTCCGACAACTCCGACAACAGCACTAACGTAAGCGATGCCTTCAAGATCGCCGACGCTGGCAATGACATGTCGGATAACTCGGACAATTCCGATAACAGCGACAACTCGGATAATTCGGACAATTCCGATAACAGCACCAGCGTGAACGACTCGTTCAAGATTGCCGACAGCGGCAATGACAACTCCGACAACTCCACAAACGTTGCGGACAGTGCGAACGACAGTTCAGACAACTCCACCAACGTGGCTGACAGCGGAAACGACAGCTCCGATAACTCCACCAACGTAGCGGATAGCGGAAACGACAATTCCGACAACTCCACCAACGTAGCGGACAGCGGGAATACCACCGTCTCGGATAGTGGCAATGACAGCTCCGACAACTCAACCAACATTGCGGATAGCGGAAATACCACTGTCTCCGACAGCGGAAACGACAGCTCCGATAACTCGTTGGCTCTGGATCTGGATGTGTTCCTGAACAACGCCGATCTTGACGGCAGTGTATCGGGCTCTTCAACCACCTACGGCGATGCCAACGGCAGAGCGTCTTACACCGAGGCTCGCAACCGCAACGAAATCTCTGGCGGATCAGCGAACTACACAGGCGTTGGCGCCTTTGCCCAGAATGCAGGCAATGGCAGCGTTACACAGGCGAATGTCAGTGTAATGTCCAACCTGTCCACCGGTGGTGGCGGCACCCAGTAAGGAATGCGGGCCGCGCCCCAACCGGTGCGGCCCGGTTATTCCGGGAGAACTGCCATGGGTTACGTCATCAGATGGAAACTGAAGGCTGCCTTGCTGGCATTGATGCTCGGAACACCGGGACTTCTTTCGGCCGAGCAGTGGATGGATGCCATGCCCCTGACGGAGGATCAGTTGGAGGATGCAAGTGGTCGCCAGGGCGTTTCGATGCAATTGCAGATCAACAATAACCAGCAGAGCGCGAATGTCTCCGACAACCTGCTGTCCGGAAATGTTGTCACCGGAGATAACAGTATTTCCGACAACGCTTTTGGCAACATGAGCGGGGTTGCAACGGTTATCCAGAACACGGGTAATCAGGTGGTCATTCAGGACAGTACCCAGATCAACATACTGATCAATCACTGACGGAGGTGGGCCATGACCAGGAAGGTTCTTGTCGCGGTTTGCGCGAGTGCCGGGCTGCTATGGTCCACCGCATTTGCCGGCTCAGTCATGGTGCCGGGCATTGGTGGCGATATCCGGCTTACGGTAACCAGTTTCGAAAGCCGTCGTTTCGACAGTGTGCTGCGACAACAGTATGACTTCAGCTGTGGCTCCGCAGCGGTCGCCTCGTTGTTGAGCTTTCACTACGAGGATCAGGTCAGTGAGCATGATGTTTTCATTGAAATGCTGGCGTTGGCAGATGAGGAAAAGGTACGTCGGCATGGGTTCTCAATGCTCGATATGAAACGCTACCTGGGCTCTAGAGGGTACCGGGCCGATGGATTCCGCTTGCCCCTGGCAGGGCTCAGGGAGAAGGTTCGCTTGCCGATGATCGTATTGCTGAGCATTGAGGGGTTCAGGCATTTCGTGCTTATCAAGGGCATCAGTGAAGACGAGGTATTGATAGGAGACCCCGCCCGGGGTCTGAAAATCTATTCTTACTCAGAATTCAGCGAGTACTGGGACGGCACCGCCTTCGTTATTCGCAGTCATCTTGACCGAGGGCGCAATCACTTTCTCGATGACGGCCGTTGGCCCCAGGTGGCCAGGGCGCCATTGCATAAAGGCCTCGGAGGGCCATCCCTCGGACACACGTTGCCGTACTGGCCCTCCACGAGGGAATGGTGATGATCATGAAGGGCAGGATGCTTGCGGTCGCATTGCTGGCTATTGCCTGCGCGACCTTATCGTCGGTTGCCCGGGCAGAACTGAATCCCGGAGTTGACCCCATCAGTGACGGAGAGCTTGCCAAGTACCGGGGCGGCTTCCTCACGGATAATTTGGAGATCAGTATTGGTCTGGAGCAGGTCGTCGGTATTAACGGTGACACCCTGGTGATCAATCGATTGACCATTCCCAACCTGAACCAGCCCGGCAATAATCGTTTGCCGGACCACCAGATGGAAACCGTACTGGAGGTGATCAGCGCGAACCGGAGCGGTGAGGCGCGGATAGCCAGCAGCATGGCGGGCCCCAACGGCTGGATGACGATGGTTCAGAACAGCCTTGACGGCACTGTGATACAGAATATGCATCAGCTGAATATCGAACTGAACAATCTGGGAACAGGGAATCAGCTCCCGGTCCGGTTCAGTGATCAATTGATCCAGTTGCTTGGCCGCTGACAGGCCCCTTATCCCCCCTAGAGATTGATCGGAAGCTTCAGAGTAATCTCGCTGTTGGGCGCGTTCTCAGTGACGCCGATGCTCACCGTCAGGCTCAGGGAAGTGGACTGCGTCAGGCGCTGGGACAATCCGAATGAAAGTGATCCAATCTGAATACGGTCGAAATTGGACTCGAAAAGATCAATGTTCCTTTCGAATGTGGTTTTTCGGATAACCGAGTGATCGTAGCCCAGGCTGAACGAGGTGCGTTCATTGAAAGCGAACCCCATTCCGAAGCCAAAACGGACGATATCGCCGGGGTCGACCGTACCTCCGTTCTCAAAGCCTTGCTCCTCCTTGAGAGTCCAGACGTAACTCAGGTTGCCAAACAGCACGGCCGGGTCGGTCGGGTGGATGAATGAGAGTCCGGGTTCAAATGCCCAGAAGCCTGAACCTGTTGGCCGGCTCGCCAGTTCGATACCAATCGGGTTGCCCTGGTTATCAAATATCGTTCTTTGGTCAACGTCGTAGGGCCCCTCGCCGGTCGGCGCTCTCACTCGCATTCCGCCGATCACATAGGGCCAGCCACCCAGGCCATCGGTTAGCTGGTAACGAGCGGAAATCTCAACATCGCCGAGCCCCTCGCCAGAGGATTCTTTGAGTGTATCCACCGGTGTGCCCTGGAAAACTTCACGCTCCCTCAGATCCTCGTTGATGCTCAGGTAGGGCACGCGGATCGCCGCTTCAAATTTGCTGGTAAAGCCGTATTTGAGAGACACGGCACCGACGAAAATATCGCGCTGGATCTCCGAAATGTTGATCAGACCGATCAGCAGAGCGGGGATCACCGTGTATCCTTCGATCGCCACTGCCGTTGAGTTGCTGTGGGCGTGAGAAAAGGATGGCTCGATGGAAAACCGGCCCGGCCGGGTAACTATGCCCCGATCCGCAGTGATGGAGGCAATGTCCGTTGCAGGATCGTGACTTTCCTCGGGCGTTGTCCGGATGTCGGTTGCCAGGGGAGCGGCGTCCCTGTCGGCCTGCGCCGCTTCAGCCAGTATCGGAGAGCCCAGAGAAAGCATCGGGATGAGCCACAGTGTGTTCTTATTCATGGGGGTATCTCCTTCAGTTGTCTTCCTGCGCGCGGATTGAGGCACCATGAGGCACGTGGTGCTTATCCATCAGCCGGTAGAGCGAAACCCGCGAAATATTCAGAAGCCGGGCGGCTGCCGATACATTGTTGTGGGCAAGCGCGAGACTTACCGAGATAGCCTGCCGGTCCGCTCTCGATCGAAATGCGTCCAGTGAAAGCTCTCGGCTGTGGTTGAGGCTATCAGTCGGATTGGCGGTGAAACCCATGTCTTCGGGGCCGATCTGTGGGCCCTCTCCCAGCAGTAATGCCTGACGCAAGCGGTTCTGCAATTCCCTGAGGTTGCCTGGCCATGGGTGTCCAGCCAGACAGATTAATGCATCGTCCGTAAGCCGACTGATGCCTGTGGCCGAGGGTGAGGCAGATAGGATCCGTCTGGCCAGGCCGGGAATGTCTTCCTTGCGTTCCCGCAACGGTGGCAGCAACACATGCAGGCTTCCAAGTCGGTAAAACACATCACTCCGGAAATCTCCGTCCGCGACGAGCTGCTCAAGCGGCTTGGTGCTTGTTGCAATGAGTCGGGTGTCGACGCTGATCGGATGATTGGAGCCCAGGCGCTCGATCAGACCCTCCTGGAGAAAGCGGAGAATGGCCGATTGTTGCTCGGAGCAAAGTTCATCGACACCGAGCAATAAAAGAGTGCCGCCATTGGCCGCTTCAATTCGACCTTTCTGGGCGCTCATGGCATGGGTAAATGCCCCTTTTTCGTGGCCGAAGAGCTCGTTCTGGGTCAAAGAGCGGGGCAGGGCGGCACAGTTCACAGGGATCAGTGGCTTGTTTTTGCGTGGCGAATTGTCGTGAATGAAACGGGCTGCGGCTTCCTTGCCGGTTCCGTTTTCTCCATAGATCAGAACAGATTCTTCAGTGCGGGCAAATTTCTGCAACAACTCTCTGACATGCCGGATCGCTACCGACTCACCTTCAAGGGCAAATTCGTGATAACAGGCGGGTCTTGCCTGAGAGGCCTTCGCCTGAAGTTGAGACATACCCCAAAGGTGACCGAGAATGGCATTGAATCGGTCGGCCTGTAGCGGGAGTGTATGGTAGTCCTTGCAGTATCGGTTGATCAGAGCACAGATTTCCGGGCTCTGGATCTGGTGAGGTTCCAATGTAGCAACCCAGTGCTCGACCGGAATCGTGTCGAGCCACTCTGTCAGGTGGTCCAGTTGATCCGCTTTCAGGGAGCCAAGGTCAAACACACCAACTCTGGCGCCGCTGCCGGACCTTTCACCCACGTAGGGTCTGTCGGTCGGGGGAACATGGATAAGCTGCCAGTCCCTGAGCAAGGGTCCGCTGGCCGTTAAAGCCGGATACACCGCCGACAACCAAACCAGCGGTCGTTTTTCCTTCATGGCGACTCTCCCAAAGAATGTGCCTTGAAAAAAACGAACTGCTGAACGTTCAGTAAATGCTGGTAATACCGGAACTGCTCGATCCGATCACTGCCCTGTGACCGCATACGGCTGGGGGAAACAGGCAAAAACTCCTGCTGGCGGACATTCAGTTTATATGCCAGTTTATGTACTTGCAGACCTTTCAGGAGCTTATGAGCAGCGGCTTCTGCCTTACCGAGCATCCTGTAAAGTTTGCCGACACGGGCCATGCAGTGGGCAAAGTCATGGAGGTACAGTGAGCGCCAGTCAGGCTATTGTTTTTTCGATACTGGGTATCGCCCTGGTGCTGTTCGTCTGGAACCGAATCCGGTTCGATCTGGTCGCCCTGATCGCGCTTCTTGCTGTCTCGATTGCCGGGATCGTGCCTGTGGATCAACTGTTCGACGGCTTTGGTCATCCGGCGGTTGTCACGGTGGCGGCGGTTCTGGTGATCAGCCAGGGGCTGGTCAACGGCGGTGTGGTTGACCGCTTGGCCAGGCTGCTTGGAAAGGTCGGGCACCGGCCCACGCTGCAGGTGCTGATGCTGACTTCAGTGGTGGCCCTTTGCTCGGGGTTTATCAACAACGTTGGTGCACTCGCATTGTTGATGCCGGTGGCGGTCTGGATGTCCAGGGAAGCCGGGCGGTCGCCCTCGCTGCTGCTGATGCCCCTGGCATTTGGTTCCCTGCTCGGGGGAACCATGACACTGATTGGCACGCCTCCGAACATCATCATTGCCAGTTATCGGGAAGCTGGTTCTTTCGGCATGTTTGACTTCGCACCGGTGGGCCTTGCTATTACGTTGGCAGGCATTTGCTTTATCACGCTGGTCGGGTGGCGGCTGACGCCGCGGCGGGGTAAGCCCGACGACGGTGGCAAGCTGTTCAGTGTGGGCGACTATGTTACCGAGCTTCGGGTGCCTGAGGATTCCTCCCACGTTGGGGCAACCCTTCATGGGCTTCTGACGCGCGCCGATGCCGAGAAGGACGTCGTGGTTCTGGCGCTTATCCGGGATGACAAGCGGTCGCTGGCTCCCTCTACGTTCTCCGTCCTGCGCGGCGATGATCTGCTCCTGGTGGAAGCGGATACCGATGCCTTGCAGGACTTTCTGGACAGCACCGGGCTCGAGTTGGCGAGAGTGGAGGAAGCCTCTTCAGAAGCGTCCGATCAGGAAGAACCAGAGTCGGGAAAGCCGGGCGAAAAGTCCCTGTCTGAGGGCGACGTGCGTTTGATCGAAGCGGTCATCACGCCGGAATCGGGGCTGATCGGAAAAACCGCCAACAGGCTCAATCTTCGCGAGCAGAACGGTCTCAACATCGTTGCGATTGCGCGTCAGGGTCAGCGGTTGCAGCGACGTCTGGGTGATATTCGTTTTCAGGCTGGCGACATCCTTCTGGTCCAGGGCGAGGAGGAAACCTTGAGTGTCACGCTTCAGGGGCTCGGCTGCCTGCCCCTGGCCGAGCGGGGTCTCCGGTTTGGCAGGGAGCGCAACTCCCTTCTGGCTGGCGGCCTTTTTATCGCCGCCATAGCATTGATTGTGGTTGGCTGGTTATCGCCCCCCGTCGCGCTGGTCGCCTGCGCCGTGGTCATGGTTCTCAGCAAGGTTCTTAGCAACCAGGAAGCCTACCGGGCGATTGACTGGCCCGTTATCGTGCTGCTGGCCGCCATGATTCCTGTGGGGCAGGCCCTTGAGACTACCGGTGGGGCAGAATTGATCGCGTCCTGGATGCTGATGCTGGGTTCCGGAGGCGATGCCTGGGTGGTTGTTACCATTGTCCTCACGGGCACAATGCTGCTGTCGAACGTTGTGAACAACGCGGCAGCGGCCATCCTGGTTGCGCCGATTGCCTTGAGTCTTTCCGGGCAGCTTGGCATTGCCGCCGATGCCATGTTGATGGCGGTGGCGGTTGGCGCCTCCTGCGCCTTTCTGACCCCGGTAGGGCATCAATCCAATGCTCTGGTTATGGAGCCCGGAGGTTATCGCTTTGGGGACTACTGGCGGCTGGGGCTGCCGCTGTCTCTCCTCGTGACCGTGGTAGCTGTGCCGGTCATTCTGGCGGTCTGGGCGTGACGCCGTTTAACCGGTGTCTGTACTCTCTGTTATGCTGTTAGTCATCTGTTTTGATGGGTGACTGGCACGATGACAGTGATTGAGCAAATCGATCTGGCAAAGTCGGAATTGCTGGAGCAGCTTGAATGGACAAGGAAGCGAACCGAGACTCTCGTGTGTTCTCTTCCCGAGACCGCGCTGGACGTTCCCTACCATCCGGGCGTCAATCCACCGCTCTGGGAAATGGGGCATGCGGCCTTCTTTTACGAAGTCTTCGTCTTCAACCTGCTGGATGGCACACCGAGCCATGATCCTGCCATGGACGACCTGTGGGATTCGTTCCACATCGAACACCGGGATAGATGGAACCGGGAGTTGTTTCCCGGGCGGCAGAAAACCCTCGACTATTTCAATCTCATCTATGACCGCGTGGCCGAGCGGATTGAGAAGCAACCGTTAACCGACCAGGCCCGTTACCTCTACCGCTACGCAATCTACCACCAGAACATGCACATCGAGTCTATGATCTGGTGCCGTCAGACCGTCGGCTACCCGGCTCCGCCGGGTACTGATTTTTACCGACCGGCGCCAGGTGACTCGCATCAGGGAGACGCCTATGTTCCGGCAGGAGAGTGGTTGATCGGGATGCCGAGTGAGTCCGGGCAGTACGCCAGTGACGATTTTGCCTTCGACAATGAAAAGCCATGGTTTACCGTGACGCTGGAATCGTTCGCAATTTCAAAATGTCTGGTCAGCAACCGGGAATTTATGCAGTTTGTGGAAGACGGTGGCTACCGGCGGCCAGAGCTCTGGTCTTTTGGCGGGCGGAAATGGCTCCAGACCGAAACCGATGTTGCCCTGGTTCACGGCAGTGACGAGCCTCTTTTACGGGCGCCCCGCCACCCGCTTTACTGGCGCTGGCATGATGAGCAGTGGCAGGAGCGGGTGTTCGATCGCTGGCAGCCGCTCAATCCGGATGCACCGGTCACTCATGTGACATTCTGGGAGGCTGAAGCCTGGTGCCGGTGGGCGGGGCGTCGTTTGCCCACGGAGTTTGAATGGGAGGTGGCCGCCCTTGGTAATCGCCCGGGCAAGCCGTTCCGGCGTTTTCCCTGGGGCAACACGGCGCCGGATGAGCAACGCGCTGATTTGAATGGCCGTGCCATGGCACAGAATCCGGTGTTTGATTTCCCGGCCGGCGACAGCCCCTTTGGCTGCCGCCAGATGACGGGCACGGTCTGGCAGTGGACCAGCAGCCAGTTCTTCCCCTACGACGGCTTCAGGGTGGATATGTACCCGTTCATGTCGACCCTGCAGTTCGGTGATCACAAGGTGACCCGCGGGGGCGGTTGCGCCACCTCCTCCTGCCTGATTCGCGGCACCTATCGCCAGGCTTACCTGCCGGTACGCAACGACGTCTATACCGGGTTTCGCACCTGCGCGCTTGACGAGGAGTCGCCACGTGGCCGCCCTGGGTGTTGAGGCTACACGGATTTGCCGACAATCAGGGAGGGTTTCGCGGGTGTCCTGTCCATCAGGTGGCTGGCCAGGGCGACACCGGTCTCGCTCATGGTCAGGTAGGCCTCGTCGGCGCCGGCTTCCTGAATCTGTCTTGCTTCATCCTGGTACATGGTGTGAGCCACGATAAAGCCCTTGAATCCCATCGTTCTGAGCGTGCGCGCAGCAATCAGTTTGCCCTCGATGTCGCCCATGGCCAGGATCACCGATTCAATGGCGGGCATGTGCAGACCGTTCCAGAAGGAGGCATCCTCGGCGTCCGCGAAGACCACGTTACGCCCTTCCTTCTGGTGCTGGGCGGCCTTTGCCGGATCGGAATCCAGGCCCATCAGTTTCGGCTGCTTCTCCCTCAGCCAATCGTAGGCAGCGGTGCCCGTTCTCCCCATTCCCATGATCAGGACCCGCGTATCGCCCAGCGACAGGGGCTGTTCATCCGGATGGTGTTTGCTGCCCTCATAGCGGCTGAGGCCATGGGCGAAACGCTCGTAAAGCGTGTGGGAGAAGCGGTTGAGTGGCGCGGAAAAGACAAACGAGAGCGACACCGAAATCGCCAGCGGAACCAGCCATTCGGGTAGCGCAACACTCGCGACAATCAGCCCGAACTCGCTGTAGTTGGTCAGGGCCAGCGAACTCAGGAAGCCGCTGCGGGCCCGCAACCGGAACGCCAGTAGCAGGAAAAAGAACAGGATGCCTTTGAGCGGCAGCACCAGGCCAGCGATGACCGCGAACAGGAGGGCCTCCCCATCGGGCAGGCCGCCAATGCCAATCTGCAGGAAGAACCCCACCAGAAAAACCTCTTTTACACTCCAGAGCGACTTGGAGAGTTCCTGGGATCGCGGATGATTCGCCAGCATGGCACCGAACACCAGTGCCCCCAGCTCCGAGCTCAGGCCAACGGATTCGAAGCCCAGCCCGCCAATGACAAGTGCCAGCAAGAGCCCGAGCAGGACCAGCAGTTCGTCGTGGCCGCTGGCATCCAGCAGGCGGAACAGCACAGGGCGTAGCAGGGGCAGGCCAAAGATAATCAGTGCCCATTGCGAGGGCGTCTGCCCGGCGGCCACGCTCATCACGACCAGGGCGATAAGATCCTGCATGATCAGGATGCCAATGGCCACTCGGCCGTGAAAGGCTCGCAGCTCCCGCTTGGATTCCAGGACCTTGGCGGCCAGTACGGTAGATGAGAACGAGAGCGCGATGGCCAGCAGAAAGGCGGTCTTCCAGGACAGTTCCATCAGCAGATAGAGGCCCGGCGTAAAGATGGCGCAGGTGATCCCGAAATGCAGCAGGCTTCCACCAATCACCTCCGGGCTGACCACGGACCGGAGTTTCAGCTTGAGCCCCACCGTGAACAGCAGAAGCAATACACCCAGGTGCGCAATTCGCTCAAGGACGTCGGTCTCTTCGATCACGACGCCGGTTGTTTCGGCATTGCCGCTCAGAACAAAACCCGCGGCCAGGTAACCGACGAGAGGGGGGAGCCCCACAAGCTTGACCAGAAGGCCAAGACCAAAGGCAAAAGTTATCCAGATTGCTTCAGGCATGAGTGGTCAGTTCAGAGGTCAGGGGCATAATGCTTGCTAGGCTACCCTGTTTTCCCATGCCCTTGTAGTCGCTGAGGGCGGAATTCCATGACTTTTGCGGAAATCCGGTTTACTCCGCCGGCGGCCCGATAAATTGCCGGAACAGTTGTGCGGACTCCTCGGGGGCTTCCAGCATCGGCGCGTGGCCGATTCCCTCCATCACCTCCAGCCAGGCATCGGGTATCGCCGCCTCAAAGATCTCACCGTTACGGTAGTTGATGACCCGGTCTTCCTTGCCCCAGACGACCAGTACCGGCGCCTTGATCCGGGTGATGGCATTGCGGAAATCTGCCCCGGAACCGGCATCGCGAATGGCGGCAAAGATGACCTCGTTGACCTCCCGGTTGGCGATGGCGCGCTCCTCCAGCACGCCCATAATGGGCCAGGGCACAAACGGTTTTTTCTCCAGTGCGAAGTCCATCAGGCGTTCAAAGTCACCGGGCTGTTTCGGAATCAGGGGGTTGTCACCGGCCTTAACCAGATCCACCAGTTCGCTCTCGTATTCCAGGATGCCGGCGGGACTGAACAGTACCGCTGATTGCACCTTGTCCGGATGATTGGCGGCGTAAAGCGCGGTAATCGCCCCGCCCATGGAGTTACCCATGACGTGTGCCTCATCAACCGACAGCGCGTCGAGGATGCGTGCGACATAACCGGCCTGATCTTCCAGGCGGTAGCCGATGTCGAGGGGCTTGCTGCTGTCACCATGCCCCGGCAGATCGATCGCATAGACATTGAAGTCGTCGGTCAGGTGGCCGGCCAGACGGGTCCAGTTGTCCTTGTTGGCCCCGAAGCCATGGATCATGACGATGGTGTCGCCTGCGCTCATTTCCTGGTTCCTGAGATAGGCGATGTCAAGGTTGCCCACTGCCACGCTCGCCGCCTCCAGACCCGCCGATGATCGTTCAAAATCAATCGCGGTCTGGTAGATGTCCTGACGAGAGCAGGCACTGAACAGCAGGGAAGCGGCCAGTATGATCAGCAGGTATACCGGTGACGGGCGGCGCATCGAAGGGACTCCTTTGGGCGATGTGGTCGGAACTTTGTGTCCGCAGTCTACCTTACTCTCGGGCCGGAGAATGGGAATTGCTTCCCCTGCCCGGCATAAAAAAAGACCCGGCCAACGGGCCGGGTCTCATCAGTGGGCCATTCACAGCGGGTTCGCCCGGAAACCAGGCCAACCCGGTCATTCGTCAGAAATTAACGCTTAACCCCAGTGAAGCGGTGCGCGGCAGGTTCGCCATGGCGCCATCGGGCAAACGTGAGACAATTTGCTGTTCATCGAACAGGTTGTCCACTTTCAGGAAGACATCGGCACTGGCGGTCAGTGCGTAGCGGCTGATGAAATCGACCAGGAACAGGGACTCGGTCTCGTCCAGTTTCGTGGCGGTGTTGTTGCATCCCGCGCTGACACACATCTCATCGACGTAGGTGGCCACAAGGTAGTTGTCCCAGCCACTCGGGTGTTCCATGCCTGTCCGGAAGCTCATCTGGTTTTCAGGTACGTCCTTGAGCTGCTCGCCTTTTTTCAGGCCCGAAGCGGCATTGTCCTTGCTGATTTCCGCCTGGGTAAAGGTGTAGGTAAGGCTGACCGGAAGGTAGAACTCGCCTGCCCGGGTGCCGGTCTGGAGCTGGAACTCAACACCGGAAATTTCAGCCTCGCCGGTTACAAAACTGCCAGAGGTGGCGCCATTGCTGCACGGCGAGCCCACGGAACAGTTTTCGGCCTTGTTGGAGAAGTCGCTGTAGAAGCCGATCATTTCCGCGAAGAACGCATTGCCAAAGTACCGGAGGCCGGCCTCCCAGTTCTTGCTGGTTTCCGGATCTTCGTTTGCCTTGGCACCACCTCCGAGAGGGGAGAAACCCCGGTGCACGCCACCCAGAACCTGCCAGCTTTGGGACAGGTCATAGGTAAAGGAAGCGCCGGGCAGGAGTTCAGCACTGTCATTGGCGCGGGTGCTGTCGACGGTTGTGCGGCCGGGATCCGCGTATTGGGTGCGGCTGGTCTGTACATCCTCGTAGCGCAGGGCGAGGTTAACGCTGAGCTTGTCCGTCGCCTGCCAGGTGTCGAGCGCCCAGAAGCTCAGGGCTTCGCCGGTCTCAAAGCGATTATTGCTGCCCGTGGGGGCGACAGTGTTCTGGAACACCAGAGAGCCGTTGACCTGGTCATAAACATCGACCGGCTGGAAACGATCCATTTCATCTTCGTGGTAGCGGGCGCCGAAATCAAACTGGTGGCTGCCCATGTCGACATCAAAGTTTACCTGCACGCCCTCGGACAGGTAGTCCCTGGCGTTGTTTTTGTAATCCAGGCCGCTGGCGTCAACTGTGCCGTCCAGAATACCCTGGGCATTGGCGTCGCCGCCGTTTGCCGAGTCGATGATGCTTCCGCCGCCGCTGAGCTTGAACCAGTTCCGCTTGAAGTCGTTGCGATAGAGGGTGGCCGTGCTGCTTACGGTATTACTCCAGTCGAACTGATGGGTCAGGCTGATACCGGAGTGGGTATTGTTCATCTGGTCGATGCTGGACAACCCGTAACGCCGGTTCGGATCCTGGCTGAAGTCCGCATCGGTCA
>JGI24661J20069_1000150_pt1 | contig 33307 bp, 20 predicted proteins | sample MalvirmetaMSP144_FD_20069 | JGI IMG/M metagenome (IMG submission 20069) | reverse complement strand
CCCGCCACAATACCGCCGAGGAACCCGGCCCCCAGTTCACCCGCCAGAAACCCACCGATCATTCCCGGCGCGAGGCCGGGACGGTCGGCAATCGACCAGGCAATGTATCCGGCCAGCAACGGAATCATCAGTTTGAAGGCGGTGCCACCACCAATCTGCATCAGGGCGGCAGCCAACGTGCCTTCCTCCTGAAACGCTTCAATCCCGAACACGAAGGACAGAGCGATCAGCAAACCGCCAGCCACCACCATGGGCAGCATAAAAGAGACACCGGTCAGCAGGTGCTTGTAAGGCCCCTTTTTCTCTCCACTTCCGGAAGCGCCAGACGTTTTCTTCTGGCCGGCGTTCAGAACCACGGCCTGTTCCAGGGCATCACGGATGGTATCGGCTGGTTTTTTCAGGGCGGCACCGGTCGAGGTCCGCCAGACCCGCTTGCCAGAGAAGCGGCCCGGATCTACCTCAATATCACAGGCCAGGATCACCACATCGGCAGCCGCAATTTCCTCCTCCGTCAGCGGATCCTGGGCGCCGACCGACCCCTGGGTTTCTACACGGATCTTGTGGCCAGCGGATTGCGCCGCGGCGGTCAGGGCCTCTGCCGCCATAAAGGTATGGGCGACGCCAGTGGGGCATGCAGTAACGGCAACGATCCGCTTACCGGCAGAGGTACTGCCGACAGCGGTACTGGTTGCTATAGATTCCTGACTGGCCATTGCCGGGTCCCAGGGTGTGGCCTCCGCCTGCGCCCGGGTAAGGATGGCGTCTGGGTCTGGCAGGGCAGCGGTGACCGGAATCTGCAGCAAGCGTTTGCCGGCATAGACATCCAGATTTACCGGAACACCGACCGCGGCAATAACAAGATCGGCCTGTTGGATTGCCGCCTCGCTGGGCTTGTTGTCGGCTTTACCATCCGGGCCTCGAGTATCGGTGGTAACAGACCAGCCGCGCCGGTTCGCCGCCCGCTCAAGGGCCCGGGCGGCCAGGAAACGAGTCGCCACGCCCTGGGGGCAGGCGGTCACAATGATCAGATTCATAACCGTATCTTTCCGGTGTTGTTTTGCCCGGGCCATGGCTGCACCCGGGTTTGTTGGAGAAGGGAGGGAAAGTCCGGGGCCTCGGGGTCTCCGACACCAATGTGTTGCACACATTCGGCAGACAAAGCCGTGGCGAACGCCAACACTGTGTCTTCAGACTGTCCACCAAGCACGCCATGGAGCATGCCTGCGAGCAAGGTATCGCCGGCGCACACGGTGCTGACCAGCGAGACCGGGGGTACCCGGGACCTCAGGATGCCGGCCGGCGACGACCAGAACACGCCGTCTGCACCCATGGATACCACCACGTGGGACACGCCACCGGCACGGATGCCGTCAACCGTAGCTGCCACTGAGGCCAAATCCTTCAGGGGTGTGCCGGCCCAGTCAGACAGCTCGTCCGTGTTGGGTTTGATGGCGTAGGGACCAGCTTTGATGCCGGCCTTCAGGCCCGCGCCACTGGTATCCAGCCATACCGGTTTGTCTGCTTGGGAAGCTTGCTCGACAAGGTTTGCCAATCCAGAAGGCGGAAAGCCATCTGGCAAACTGCCTCCGATGACCACCGCGTCGCATTCCGGCAGCAGGGATTTAAGGCGGAGTTGAAGGCGCTGAACTGCGTCATCCGGGACCCGGAAACCGGGGCCATTCAGATCGGTTACCCGGCCGCCAGCCTCAGCAATCTTGATGTTGTTTCGGTTCTGGCCGGGAACGCGTACAAAACTGTCCTGCAGGCCCTCTGCCTCAAACAGACGTTCAAAGGGCGCAGCATTGGCGTCTCCCAACAGCCCTGCAACGGTGACCGAATGGCCCAAACGCGCCAGCACCCGAGCTACATTGATGCCTTTTCCGGCCGGCTCCATCAGGGTATGACCTGTGCGATTTACCTCTCCGAGAGCGAGGGGCGCCGTTTCAACACTCAGATCGAGAGCCGGATTCAGGGTGATTGTCAGGATACGGGCCATCACCAGGCCTCCAGGGCATCACGTACCTCGGACGCCGTCGCCAGAGACAGCGCCTTTTCAGCCTGTTGTCGGGCGTTTTCAAGGTTCAGACCGCGAATACAGGCCTTCACCAGGGGCACACGACGACTGGTCACAGACAGCTCGTCGACATCCAGCCCGACCAGAACCGGAATCGCCTGGGGATCTGAGGCCAGCTCCCCGCACACCCCGACCCAACGGTTGTGGGCATGGGCAGCTTCCACGGTCATCCGGATCAGCCGCAATACCGAGGGGTGCAGTCCATCCGATTCCGCAGAGAGCTGCCCGTGGCCGCGGTCGATGGCCAGTGTGTACTGGGTCAGGTCATTGGTACCTATCGAGAAGAAATCCACTTCCGGCGCCAGGGTCGAAGCCAGCAAGGCACAGGAGGGCACTTCAATCATCACGCCGACCTGAACATTACTGGCCGAAACCTCGCTCTGGACTTTTGTAACAATGGCCCTGGCTGCCCGGAACTCCTCGAGATCCTTCACCATGGGGAACATGATGCGAAGGGGGCGATCACCTGCCGCAGTCAGCAGGGCCCTGACCTGGGTTTCCAGGATGTCCGGGCGGGTCAGTGACAAGCGGATGCCACGCATGCCCAGAAACGGGTTGTCTTCCTGGGGTAACGGCCAGTAATCCAGCGGCTTGTCGCCACCCACATCCAGGGTCCGGGCTACCAGGGGCAAACCGTTCAGGGCATCGAACGCGTGCTGATATTCAGTGACTTGAGTGGCCAGATCCGGCGCTTCCGGATGGGCCATGAAAATGAACTCGGTTCGAAGTAGGCCAACACCGTCGGCGCCCCGTTCAACAGCATCCGGGGTGTGGGCGGTGTTGCCGAGATTGGCGCAGACTTCGATGGTATGGCCATCTACGGTGGTAGCAGGCTGATTGCGGTTCTCATGAGCTTCGGCCTGCAACGCGTCCAGTTGTTGCAGACGGCGACGGATCTTCTCGCAGCGTTCGGCCCCGGGGTTCGGCACCAGGCAACCCCGTTCGCCATCCACCACCAGATCGGAGCCATTCAGGATTGTCAGTATTCGCTCACCGGCACCCACGACCGCAGGCAGCCCCAGGGCTCGGGCCAAAATCGCACTGTGGGACGTCGCTCCCCCGCGGGCTGTGACGAGGCCACGCACCCTGGTGGTATCCAGCCGAGCCACATCCGATGGCCCGAGATCGTCAGCCACCAGGATATAAGGAGTGTCCGGCGGCGTCGGCATGGCCACGCCACAGAGGTTGGACAGGACCCGGCGCCCGACATCCCGCAGATCCGCGGCACGTTCGGCCAGCAAACGGTCCGCCAGCGCTTCCTGGGCCCTGGCCGCGGTATCTATGGCTTTCCACCAGCCTGCCTCGGCGGACGCCCCTTCGTTGATCGCTTCCAACGTAGCCTGGTAGAGATCTTCGTCCTGAAGCATTTCCACGTGAACCGAGAGAATAGGCGCGGCTTCGCCGCCTTCCGCCTGACGGATCAGGGTTCGAAGCTGACCGTCAGCACTATCGACGGCCTGTTTGAGGCGCTGGATCTGTTGTTCGCTATCTTCTGCGAATTGCGGATATTCAAGGGTCGGCTGTCGCATGACGAAAGCCGGTGCCAGCGCCAGTCCGGGAGATGCGGCAACCGCTTTAACCGGCTGATCATCCGTCAGTGCGGGAGCCTGTTCGGCTTCAGGCACCTTGGTTTGCGGATCCGCAGACCGCAATGGAGAAACTTTTTCACCCAGGCCGCCTTCAATGGCGCTGGTCAGAGACTGAATGGCCTGGCTTGCGTCATCCCCAGTCGCCGAAAGCAGCAACGTCTGACCCCTGCGGGCGCCCAGGCCGATCACCCGAGTCAGGCTGGTAGCGGATACTGCGGCACCTTCGCCTTCCAACAGGCGCAACCGAATACTGGCATTGTGGCGACGCGCCTCCTGGACGAGTTGCTTGGCGGGTCGCGCGTGTAGGCCATGGGTATTCAACAGGGTGACTTTAGCCGTCACTGCGTCGGCCGCCTCGCCGGAAAGCCTTGCCAACAAAGCCTCAGCACTCAGGCCCAGAATAGGTTCATCACCAGCCAGGAAAGTATCGATGCGCTCCAGCAGGTCATGGCACTCATCACCGGGTCCGGCCAGACAGAACACCCCACGCAGCTCCGCAGTTGCACGCTTTGGTGTTGCCAATGAAAGGGTCGGGCGCCTGGCGCCAACAGTGTGGTGGGTCAGCCAGAAGCCCTGACCAAGGTCCACCGGCGGTTGGCCGACAATGCTGGCCAGAAAATCCGTGTCGACGCACCGCAAACTCTGCAGACGTGCAGCTGCAATCAAGGCCAGTTCGTTCGGTGTGGAGGCATCTATTCCCAGACAGAGCGTCTCGCTGTCGCATTTGGCAACGGCCGGAGCTTTGGAAAGCAAGGCAACCAGTTCCGCGGCATCCGTAGCATGGCCAAGCTTCTCAGCCAGTCCTGGCTTATCCAGTACCCGGGTCAAATGTCGGAGAATATCCAGGTGCTCGTCGGACTGTGCAGCGATGGCCACCAGTACATTTACCCGCGCACCATCGTGCCAGGTGACCCCCTCGGGGAATTGAAGAATGCGAACACCGGTTTCAAGGACGGCATCCCGGCTTTCCGGTGTACCGTGGGGAATGGCGATGCCGTTGCCCAATACCGTGGAAGACTGTTGTTCACGGGCGTTCATTACAGCCAGGTATTCCGGGCAAGTCCGGCCAGCGCGCTCAAGGTCTCGAGCAGCCTGTTGCAGTGCGTCCTGCCAGTCAGAGGCAGTGGCACCCAATCGAACGTCATTGGCAGTTAGCGTCAGCATGAGGTTGCCTCGCTTTTTGTTTTGATACTGCGTATCAGTTTTTGTTTGCTGAATCGTGTCAGCATGCTTAAAATCGATGGTGAAACAGATATGATCAGAAATCAAGCAATCTTTTAATCGGAGCTGTCGTCCATGACCCTTGCAGAACTTGCCCGGCTTGCCGGCGTTTCAAGAACCACGGCCAGCTATGTCATTAATGGTCAGGGGGCTGCACGGCGCATCAAACAGGACACCATCGAAAAAGTGCTTACGGTGGCTCATAAGCACAACTTTCAGGTAGATACCCAGGCGGCAGCGCTACGGGGTGGGGCCAGCCGGACCCTCGGATTTATTCTGCCAGATCTCGAGAACACCAGTTATGCCCGCCTGGCCAAATTGCTTGAACAGGGCGCGAGGGCGAGAGGCTATCAGCTCCTGATTGCCGGCTCTGATGACGACCCCGAGACCGAAAAATCCCTGGCCCGAGCACTGAAAGCAAGGCGCTGCGACGCCCTGATTGTTGCCAGTGCTCTGTCCCTGGACGACCCCTTTTATCCCCAACTGCAAAAAGAAGGTCTACCGGTGATTGCTGTTGATCGCGCCCAGTCTCCGGATCAGATTCGATGTGTAGTCAGCGACAACCGCTCAGCAGCCGAGATCCTGACCCGTTCTGTGCTGGAAGGAGAAACCGGCAGTATCGCCTGGCTGGATGCCGTGCCGGAGATCGCCATGACCCGGGAGCGCCGGGAAGGTTTTATGGCGGCCGCAAATGAGGCCGGCATTGCCCCGCTGGTAGAAAGTGGCCTCCACTACGATCGCGCCTCCGGTGCCGCAATGATGCGTCGGATCCTGACTGACCATGGCTTGCCGGATGCCTTGGTTACAGCCTCTTTCACACTGCTTCAAGGGGTTCTGGATGTTCTGCTCGATCAGCCGGACCCGCTTCCGAAGGCTCTGAAAATAGCGACCTTCGGCGATGACCGGCTGCTGGACTTTCTTCCACTGGCGGTCAACTCTCTGCCCCAGGATCATGAGGCCATCGCCAATGCGACACTTGAGCAGGCACTGTCGGCTATTGCACAGGAAGGCCCTGTAGACACCATAGTGATTAACCGGTCTCTGAAGACTCGGGCCGCGGATCGGCAGAGTCGCCCTGTGCAAACCACCAGCGCGGAAAAAACCTGCTGATGGCCGGCTGCAGAAACCGGTCATCAATGAGCCAGATCACCCCCCGGTCTTCCGGGGTGCGAATCACCCGCCCCGCCGCCTGGGCCACTTTCTGCAGCCCCGGAATCAGATAGGTGTAGTCATAGCCGGCGCCGAAGCGTTTTTCGAGGCGAACCTTCAGGATTTCATGCCAGGCATCGAACGGCGGCAAGCCCAGGGTGGCCACAAAGGCACCGATCAACTGATCGCCGGGCAGATCAATGCCTTCACTGAACACCCCGCCCAACACCGCAAACGCCACACTGCCCTCCGGGTTCCGGAAACCGGCCAGAAAGTCTGCTCGATGCTGAGGCGACATGCCCGGTTGCTGAGCTCGCTGGGGTATATCCGGCGCATGCTCCGCCAACGCGTCGCTGGCCTGCTTCGCGTATTTGAAGCTGCTGAAAAACGCCAGGTAATGCCCGGGCCGCTCACGGAACTGGCGGGCGATCAGGTCGGCAATCGGTTTGAGTGATGCCTCCCTGTGAGCCTGGCGGGTGCTGATACCAGGCGTGAACTGCACCTGCAGCTGGTCGGCGCTGAACGGGCTGGGCAAGGAGGTAAAACGGGAATCCTCGGGTAACCCCAGCAAATCCCGGAAGTAAACACCGGGGCTCAGGGTGGCGGAAAACAGCAGAACCGAATGCGCCGCCTCGAACCTTTCCCTCAGGAAATCCGCCGGAATGAGGTTCTGGATGGTCAGGCTGGCCCGCCCCCGACCGGCGCGCTGGAACTCACACAGGGAATGATCACCAAAGGAGTCCGCCAGCTTCATGAAGGCGACGCTTTCAAACAACAGCTCCTGCAGGGCCAGATCCGGGGGATTATCGGCCAGGTAATCGGTCAGATTCGAGACCATGGCCTGCAGGGCACCCAGCAATTGCGTCGGCAGTGTCTCCAGAAACTCCGGGCTTTCTGTATCAGCCTGGTAATCCCGGATCAGGCTCTGCCAGGCGCGGGCGGTGCGATCGATGGCGGATTTCAGCGGCTTCGGTGCGGTTTTTTTGATCCTCAGTAAGCGCTGCTGATCCAGCCGAACCGAATACATACCCCGGCCACGGTCCACCAGGTTATGGGCCTCATCCACCAGCACGCTGGCCTTCCAGCTGTTCTGGCGAATCAAACCGTGGAGCAGGGCGGATTGATCGAACAGCCGGTTCACATCCCCGATCACCACATCGCTCCACCGGGCCATTTCCTGGGCCAGAAAGTAGGGGCAAATATCGTGACCGGCGGCGATCTTCGCCAGAGTGTGCTGATCCAGCGTGCCTTCGCTCTGGGCGGCTTCCGCCCGGGCGTCAGGAAGCCGGTCGAAAAACCCTTTAGCCAGGGGGCAGGAATCGCCATGACAGGCCTTGTCCGGGTGCTCGCAGGCATCGTCTTTCGAGACCAGTTCCAATGTTCGCAGTGGCCAATGCTGGGCAGCTTGAGCCGAACGCAGGCGGGCTACCGCATCCATGGCCAGCTGACGGGCGGTATTGCGACAGGTGAGGTAGAACAGGCGGTCCTGGCCGGCTGCTGGCATCGCCATCAACGCCGGGAACAGGGTGCCGAGGGTCTTGCCCAGGCCTGTGGGGGCTTCCAGCAAAAGGGTGCCGGACTTTACCGAGTTTTTGTACACCGTCTCCGCCAGCTGGCGCTGCCGGGGGCGAAATGCGGGGAAGGGGAATCTAAGGCCTGAAAGCAGGACATTGCGCTGCTCGCGGTGATGTTCTTCCTGCTCAGCCCAGGCCTTGTAATGACTACACAGGGTTTCCAGTTCCTGCCAGAGCTCTTTGGCACTGGCGGTCTCCACCACTGGCGTTTCCTTGTCTCTTCCAGTGTCGTAATAGATCAGTGCCAGCTCCAGGGTTTTCCGGTTTTCCTGCCGGCACAACAGCGCGCCGTAGGCTCTCAGCTGAGCGCGATGGAGTGCCCGCTGATGCTCACGGATTCGGGACAGGTCGCCCCGATGGGTTTTGATCTCTTCCAGCCGGCCTCGGTGGGGGTTATAGATATCGGCGCGGCCGGAAAGCAATAACCCCATACATTCACCGGTCAGTAAATGCTCGCTTTTATAGCCGTAGCCGCGCCGGGACTGGATTGCCTGATGGCCAGCAATGCCCTCCTCGGCACTGGGTGCCGGGGTATAGCGGAAGTCCAGGTCGCCCTTACGCGCGGCAAACTCGCACAGAGTCCGGACGGCAACTGTCACCGTCATTCCATCGCCTCGCTCGCCTGCCATCGCACGTAACAAACACTGGCGGGGATGCCTTCAACCGCAAAGAACTCGAGCCAACGAATCTGGTGGTCCTGCAAACGGTCACCCGGCCCCTTCACTTCGATCATTTCATAACGCTTGTCAGGCTCAGCCGCATTGGGGAGAAACCGGATCAGATCAGGAAAGCCGCTACGATGCTCCCGGATATTCAACAGCAGGCGACGGAACAGGCGTTCCAGATCCGCCGGTGGCAGACAGTCCAGCGCCAGGCTCAGCAGTTCCTCGGTGATGACCGGCCAGATGACGAACGGATTGGTGGTGCCCTGTTTGGCCCGGTAATTCGCCAGTATCCGCTCCCGATAACTGCCATCCGCCGGCCGCGCAAAGCATTGCTCGAACGATCCCTTCCGACGGCTGACGAAATCTTCCCGGGTCAGGTCCGCCGGGCCCACATGGAAGGGATGGAAAAAGGCCCCCGGCACCGGCGCAAAAATGGTTTGCCAGCACAGAAGGCCGAACAGGCCGTTGATCAGGGTGTTCTCCACATAAAGCACGGGCGCCTCGTCCCGATACAGGTGGTCCCGAACGGCGTATTCGACCGACCCGACCTCTGGCTTCGGCAGGGTGAAGGTGATCTCCCGGATGAGCGGCTGCTCTGGGGGCGGTGGCGGTATCTCGCCAAGCCGGCTCGCAAGCCGCTTGAGAATCCGCGCCAGGCCCTGGGCTTCAGCATCGCTCAGTTCCTGGTTCTGCCACTCGGAGGCAATGGCCCAGGCTTCCTGGTGACGCTTCATCCGCTCCAGCAACCGGAGCTGTTTCAGCCGCGCTTCCCGATGGCCGCTGCTGGCGAAAGCCTCCAACGCCAGCTTCCGTTCCCCCTGGCGCTCTGCCTGCCGGCCCAATTCCAGCAACAGCCGGTCCCGGCGGCTGGTCAGCCAGGCGTTATCCGAGGGTGCCGGAACCGCCTGCCAAACCTCGTGGGCGGGTACGCCCTGGTCCAGCCATTCCCGGCACTGGTGCATGGCAAGATACAGGTCGACCTCTGAACGATACTGGAACGCCCGGGAATCAGGCGTGAAGGTCACCGGCTCATACTGCTGATGGCCCAGTTCCACCAGCACAAAATCGGACCAACTCTGGCGGAGGTTGCCGAAAAACATCAGGCGCACCCGGTCAAACAACGCCATGGTTTTGAGCCTGATAACCGGTCTGGCGTGCTGGCCGAGCCAGTCGGCAACGATCAGAGGGTCGGGAAATCGCAGAAGCAGAGCGTCGCGCATCCGGCCTTTGGGCAGGTTGGCGGGCTCTCCGGCCGCCTTTAAAAGCGGCTCCATGGCCGGACGCAGTTCTCCAAGCGTGAACAACCGAAACAGCTCATCCAGGCTGAGCAGAGGATCGGTGTCCAACCAGCCTGCCTCCATGATTTCGTCGAGGGCACGGGCCTCTGGTACGCCGAGCTCCGGATACTTGAGCTTGTCCGACCGGAAGAGATCGCCCGTGCGCATCACCATTCGGGTCAGCAAGGCCCGGGCCGGCATTGAAAGGGTATGAAAACTGGCCAGTCGATCCAGCTCTTCTGCTGTCAGCAAGTCACCGTGATGGCTCTGAACCCAGCCAAGGACGGTTTCCATGTTCTCGAGGTAATAGAGCGGATTATCGAGATCCGCAGTGGCCAGTTGTGTGCTCTGTCGCTTCGCCGGTGACATGGCCAGGTTGATCTTCCTTCAAGATGGTTCGGGAAAGTGACGCTACCACGTTGAGCCGTCGGCATGACATTAACGTAGGTAAGACACTGATTACAGGAGAACACCATGACCGTACCCATCCTGATTACCGGCGCCGGCCAACGCATCGGCCTGGCCTTTGCCAGAGCCTGCCTTGACCGCGGCCAGCCCATCATCGTCACCTACCGCTCCTATCGACCGGCCATCGACGCGCTGCAGAAGGCGGGAGCAGTGTGTCTCCATGCGGATTTTGCCACGAATGCGGGCATTGATGACTTCATCCAGGCCCTGAAATCCCGGACGGACACGCTACGTGCCATTATCCACAATGCCTCGGACTGGATACCAGAGAGCGAAGACTCCGACCCGGCAGACGTGATGAACGCCATGATGCAGATTCACGTGATGACACCTTACCGGATAAACCTCGCGTGCCGGTCGATGCTGGAGCAGGAGGGTTCGACAACCGACATTATCCACATGACCGACTACGTGGTGGAGAAGGGCAGCGCGAAGCATATCGCCTATGCCGCCAGCAAGGCAGCCCTGACTAACCTGACCCTATCGTTCGCCCGTCTACTGGCGCCCAGGGTCAAGGTGAACGCCGTGGCGCCGTCCCTGATCATGTTCAACCAGGGCGATAGCCAGGCGTATCGGGAGAAAACCCTGAAGAAGTCGCTTATGGGAATAGAACCGGGGGCTGAGGTCGCTGTCGCCACGCTTCAGTTTCTGCTGGACAACCCCTATATCACGGGCCGCACCCTGCCCCTGGATGGTGGGCGCCATCTGGTTTGATACCGTTAAATGCCCAGCTCGGCCGGCTGGAGTCTCACGCCGGCCACCTTCCAGACCCCTTCAGTGAGCACCATCCGGTAATAGGCGTCCCATCGCTTGCCCTCCGGCCCCTGCAACCGCACCACCTGGATTTCAAAGGCGCCGTGGGGCACGCGCTGGGTAAACTCGATGGCCGTGGCGTTGTGCACCGCCGGGTAGGCTTCACGAACCATATCGACAAACACCTGTGACGACCCGAATCGACGCTTGATACCCTCGGAGGCGTGGGCCCAGGCCTGCTCCTCGTCGTTGTTCGCAAACGCTTCGATCTGGCGCAGGATGGTGTCGCGGATTTCTGCGTCTTTGTCACTGGCCACAGACTGTGAGGACCCGAGAACCGCGAAGCCAATGAAAGCCAGAAGCACGGGAATCAGCCACTTTCCGGAAACGATGTGTTGGTGACCCATGATGGCACCTCTCTATTGTTCATCTTTTAAACAATACGGTCGGATCAGGGCTCCGGATTCGCGTTCCGCCAGCCAGCTTACTCTCACCGACGCGCCTTCTCCGGCCAGATGATCTTCATCAGGGCCCGACGCTTTGGATCCGGGAAGGCAATGGCGTTGTCAGACCTCGCGATTGAAAGGACCTCGCCGAGCATACGAAACAGTTCGATATTATCGTGAACACAGCGGGGAATGGCCTCATCCCTCAGAAAATCCAGGTAGCGCTCCAGATTCTCCTCATCAGGCCGCCAGTGATCGCCAAAGGCGTTCCGGAACAGGGCCCGGGTAGCAATGGCTCGCCATTCGTCGCGATACCCGGTATCGAGCCTTTCCGGATACACGTACAGATCTTTGATTTCCTGATCAATTTTCACTTCCACGTGGTCCGGGGGGAACAGCATCCGCATGGCCAGCAGGTCGTAGCTGTCATTCAACTGCTCGTCCACGGCGGCTTTCACCAAATCAATCCTGCTCATAGTTGCTCGCTTTATGACCTGTAACGGAAAGCGGTTCGTACCCTTCCTTACGACAACAAACCTGCGGGAGACTTCCCATGCACATGGACACTGGCGAACTGAAAAAACACAAGCACGACACGATTTCTCTGTTGGAGATTGTCTCGATGGAAGGACGCTATTATATGGCGCGGTTCTATCTGGAGGGTCAGGGCTACGTTCTGACGGACCCCTACGACAAGCCAGTCATGTTCACCGGCGCCTGTGCCGTGCGAGAACATTTCCACGAATACGAGGTCGAGCGCACCGAGGTGATTCCGCCGACTGGAACCGATGAAATGATTGGTATGCCTGACAGCGGCTCCGAAACCATGCGGGTCCCTCTCTAGGGCCCGCTTGACGTTCCCCTAGCTTCCAGCGAATGAGAGCGAATCCACCAGATCGGCGCCGTTGAAAACGGCCCCGTGAAAATCGCTCTCCGGTATCTGATTGAGCGTAAACACGATGGCACTGGCGGCCTGTTCGGCACTCAGGCAATCCCCCGACGTCAGACGATTGGCCAGCCACTCCGCGTGGGGCAGATCTAACTTGCCCGCCTTGTCGATATGGCTTCGAATACCCGGCGTATCCACCAGCCCCGGCTGAAAGAGGCTGACAACCGGCCCGTCCGACATGGTGTCGAACTCAACGGACATCTGACGCACCAGCCGACGCAGCGCCATCTTGCTGATCCCGTAGCTGCCCGTTCCGGGTTGCGCATGCTTGTCCATACCCGCACCAATCATCACGATTCGCGACGAGGGTTCACCCCCTTTGAGTATCGGTAACAACGATTGGGTGAGCAGCATGGGCGCGGACACGTTCACGGCCAGGGCTTCCTGGAAATCGATGAGCCCAAGGCTGGCAAAATCCGCAGCCGGCTCACCCACGCCAGCGCAATACACGAACGCTGAGAGATGATCGACGGCATCACTTAGCTGTTGAGCCAGATTGCGGGTGCTTTCGGGATCCGCAAGGTCCACTTCCAGCGTCATCACTTCACGGTCGGGCGCCTCCACGCGGAGCTTTGTCGCGACCTCCTCCAGCTTCGACACGGTGCGACCTGCAAGGATCAGGTCGTGGCCTTGAGCAGCAAGTTCCAGGGCCAGGGCCCGCCCAATGCCCGACCCCGCGCCAGTGATCAGTGTCCACATAGTGCTTCTCCCTTTTGCCGATAATTCACGACACCGTTTGTCGCGACGGGCCGTTATGATTTTTGGAGATCAGACGTTTCAGACAGTCCGCATCTGTGGTCACATACGGTAACCTGTAGCAACAGGATTGAACTGCACACCAGACAAGGAAATTCATGGCCGCACTCTCCACCGAGCCCACCGAGCAACGCGCCAGGATCGAACCCGGGTTTCACGCAATCCACGCCAACCATCTGGAAGACTTGCGCCGGGCCGTTGTCTACATCTGTCGGCACAACCCCATGCCGCCACTGGAGAGCGAGACCTTCCTGGTGCAGAGCAACGGTATTGCCCAGTGGCTAAAGCTGGCGCTGGCGGAGAAGCGCACCGAAGATGGCCTTGAGGGCGGCCTTGGGATTGCCGCCGGTATGGATTTCCTGTTCCCGGCCCGGTTTATCTGGCAAGCCTACCGGGCCGTGCTTCCGGACGGTGAGGTACCGGAACAGTCGCCCTTCGACAAACGGCGGCTGGTGTGGCGGCTGTACCGGTTATTGCCACGTCTGGTGGGGCAGGACGAGGCCTTTACACCGCTCGCCCGGTTTCTGGAAGGTAACGATCCGGACCTGCGCAATTTCCAGCTGGCCGAAAAGGTGGCCGATCTGTTTGATCAGTACCAGGTGTTCCGGGCCGACTGGCTGGCTGCCTGGGAGCAGGGCAAGGACGTGATTATCACGGCCCGGGCCGAGGAAAAGTCGTTGGATGCGGAAACCCGCTGGCAGCCCCTGCTCTGGCGCCGGCTGGTTGAGGATGTGGGCGCAGACGCTCATACCAGCCGCTCCCAGATCCATACCCGGTTCATGGAACAGGGCCAGCGACTTCAGGCGCCGGCCAACCCGTCCCGCCTGCCAACCCGGATCGTGGTGTTTGGCGTCTCGTCGCTGCCACGGCAAGCTCTGGAAGCCCTGTACGTCCTGAGCCGGTTCAGTCAGGTGGTGCTGTGTGTTCACAACCCCTGCCAGTTCTACTGGGCCGACATCATCAGCGACCGGGAACTACTCACCGCCGAACGCAAACGGGGCAGGACCCATCCGACACTTTCCGCCATTGAGGATCCGGACCAGCTGCACCAGCACGCCAATCCACTGCTGGCCGCCTGGGGCAAGCAGGGCCGGGACTACATCCGGCTGCTGGACGAGTTCGACAACCCGGATCAGTACCGGGGCAGCTTCCAGACCCCGGACCAGAAAATTGATATTTTCTCGGACCATGGCAACGAGGACGCACCGCGCCTGCTGCATCAGCTGCAGAACGATATCCACAACCTGACGCCCCTCCAGGAAATCCGCCAGCAACAACGACAACTGGATATTCAGCGGGATCATTCCCTGGCGTTCCACGAGGCCCACAGCCCCCAGCGGGAAGTGGAAATTCTGCACGATCAGCTTCTCGCCGCCTTCAACGTCGATCCCACGCTGCGGCCCCGGGACGTCATCGTGATGGTGCCCGATATCAACGTGTACGCGCCCCACATCCAGGCCGTATTCGGCCGCTACCAGCCGGGCCGGAAGCGCCACATTCCCTTCACCATTTCCGACCAGGGCCAGCGCCACCACGAGCCGGTGCTGATTGCCCTGGAAACCCTGATGTCACTGCCCCGCAGCCGTTTTGCGGTGAGTGAGATCATCAGCCTGCTGGAAGTACCCGGCATACGGGACCGTTTCGGGATCAATGAAGACGAGATCCCCCTGGCTCGTCGCTGGGTCGAGGGCGCCAATATCCGCTGGGGTCTGCACGGCCAGCACCGGGAAAGCCTGGACCTGCCCGCCGAGCTGGAGCGCAACACCTGGCAATCCGGGCTGCGTTCGATGCTGCTGGGCTATGGCATGGGCGACGATGAGCCCTGGGCCGGTGTGGAACCCTTCGGGGAAATCGGGGGCCTGCAGGCCAGCCTTGCCGGCCGCCTGAACGACTTTGTGCATCAGCTGGAAACCCTCTGGCAGGCGCTGCAGACCCATCGCACACCGGACGAATGGGAGGGCCTGTTCTCAGAGATGCTCGGGCAGTTCTTCCATAAGGTCGAAGGCAGCGACCTGTTGCTGCTGAACCGTTTCCGCCGCCAGTTGGCGCAGTGGCTGGAAGACGCCCTGGCAGCGGGCCTTGAGGAACAGACCCTGCCCCTGAACATCGTCAAGGATGTGCTGCTGGAGGGGCTGGATGAAGGCGGCCTGAACCAGCGTTTCCTGGCCGGCAAGGTCAATTTCGCCACCCTGATGCCCATGCGTGCCATACCCTTCCGGAAAGTGTGCCTGCTGGGCATGAACGACGGCGACTATCCCCGCTCCCGGCCGCCGGTGGATTTCGATCTCATGGCCCAGGATTACCGCCCGGGGGACCGATCCCGCCGGGAAGACGATCGCTACCTGTTCCTGGAAGCCCTGTTGTCTGCCCGGGAGCAGCTTTACATCAGCTGGGTCGGCCGCAGCATCAAGGACGATTCGGAACGGCCGCCGTCGGTTCTGGTGGGGCAGCTTCAGGATCATCTGGACAGTCTCTGGTCTGTGTCAGGGCAACCCGAAACCAGGGTCATCGAGGCACTGACGACCCAACACCCGTTGCAGCCGTTCAGCCGGAGCTATTTCCCGAAAGCCAACGGGCTGAAGGAGGGTGGAAAGGGGGAAAACAGTTCGCCCCGTCCCCTGACCGAGGTGTTGGAGGCACGCCGGTTATTCACCTACGAGCGGGAATGGCGCAGTGCCCATGGTGGTGAGGCTGCCGCGCAGACACAGTCGGCACTACCTTACCAGGCGCCCGAAGAGCCCATCAGTCTGAACGATCTGGCGGCTTTCCTGAAAAAGCCCATCGACACCTTTTACCAGCGCCGGCTGCAGGTGCGCTTCGAGGATGTCGAAGACGACGACACCGACAACGAGAATTTCGAGCTGGACGGCTTGGACCGCTGGCGCCTGGACAACGAGCTGATCCAGGACGGGCTATTGAAAGCCAGCAGCGAAGAGGAACTGCACGATCGGTTGCAGGCAACTCTGGACCGCATGGCGCGACGCGGCGACCTGGGTATGGGCGTGACCGAACACCGCCTGCGTTCCGAGCTGGCGGGGCGCTTGCCCGATCTGTTCGAGCGTTACCAGAACGCACTGGCTGACTGGCCGGAAGCGGTTGCTGAACCGCTGCCCTTTGATTACCGGTTTGAAAGCGCCCTGGGTTCGGTGGAAATCGCGGATCTGATCGACAACCTGCGCTGCAATGCCCAGGGAGAGCTGTGCCGGCTGGTGGTGGCGAGTTCCAGCCTGCTGACCGGTTCAGGATCCAGCAAGAAAGTACGCTATGCCAATCTGATGCGGGACTGGCTGATCCATCTGGCAGGCCAGCTCGGCGGTCAACCTTTTGAGACCCTGGTTCTGGGCAAGGAGGAGGGACGGAAATTCCGCTTTGCTCCATTGCATCCAGAGCGGGCCAGACCGTTGTTCGAAACGGTGCTCAGCGGATGGATGGACGCCACCACCCGGGCGCTGCCCATTCACTGCGAGGCCGGCTTTGCCTGGATCACCAGTTTCTACGGCAGCAAAAAGTACGTCGGTGACCATGAACGAGCCATATCAGAGGCGCAGCAGGCATATACCATTGCTCTGGAGCGGGATACGGGTTACCTGAGAGGAGCCTTTGAAACACCGGAGCTGCTGATGGCCAGCGGTGAATTCGAAGCCCTGCTGCATCAGCTCTACGTGCCGGTTTGGGAAGCCGAGCAGGACAAATCGGCTGCAGATCAGATCGGAGGCCTGGAATGACCGAGCAGATGACCAACCGGAATCCGAACCTGGATCCCCTGGCACTGGCCCTCAACGGCAGTGCTCTGATCGAGGCCAGTGCCGGCACCGGCAAAACCTTTACCATTGCTATTCTGTACGTACGCCTGGTGCTTGGCCACGGCCAGTCGCCCGACAGCCCTCTGCAGAACCTGCTGCCTCCCAACCTGCTGGTGGTCACTTTTACCGAGGCCGCCACCAAGGAACTGCGTGACCGTATCCGCACCCGGCTCACCCAGGCCGCCGAGGTGTTTTCTGACGCGCCCGACGAGCCCAATCCACCCGCGGAGACGGCACTGATCTACCAGCTACGGGATGAAAGCTACCCGGATCCGGCCAGCTGGCCGGAATGCCGAAAGAAGCTGCTATTGGCCGCCGAATGGATGGACGAGGCGGCGGTATCGACCATCCACAGTTTCTGCAACCGCATGCTCAGCGAGCACGCCTTCGACAGCGGCAGCCTGTTCAAACTCACCCTCGAAACCGACCAGAGCGAATTGCTGGACGAGGTCGCCCGGGATTACTGGCGCACCTTTGTCTATCCTCTGCCGCCGGCGCTGATGGACGAGGCCCTGAGCCACTGGAAAACCCCCGGGGACCTGCGCCAGGGTGTTCGCAATCTGATTGACGATCCCCTGAGCCTGGGCACACCCCCGGAGAGCGTTCATAAAGCCATCGATCAGGTGGTCCGCCGGCGTCTGGAACAGTCACAGTCTCTGAAAGCCCACCCCTGGAGCCAGTGGCGCGATGACGTCATCGAGCTGCTGAGCGATCTGAACAAGAGCAAGCGACTCCATGGCGCCAGCAAGAATGCCATGATCAAGGTCTGGGATTTGCTGGTTGCCTGGGCGGAATCGGACGACCTTTTGCCCGAAAAGATCGATAGCGCCGCGGGCTTCAAGAATCAGACGCCCGAAGGGCTCGACAAGATTCTCAAGGGCGATGATCCTGCCCCTCATCACCCGGCCTTTGATGCCATCGGAGCGCTGCTGGATTTCAGCCAGAACCAGCCCAACGCCAAATCCGACATTCTGCGCCACGCCAGCCACTGGATTGCCGAGCGGCTGGAGTCAGAAAAGCAGAAACGCTCGGAAATGGGCTTTGACGATCTGCTCACCCGGCTGGACGATGCGCTGCACGGCCCCCGGGGCGACCAGCTGGCCGCGACGATCCGTCGCCAGTTTCCCGTTGCTCTGATTGACGAATTCCAGGACACCGACCCGGTGCAGTACCGAATCTTCGACCGCATCTACAACGTGGCAGGTGGCGATCACGGTACCTGCCTGCTGATGATCGGCGATCCGAAGCAGGCCATATACGGTTTCCGGGGTGCCGACATCTACACCTACCTGCAGGCCCGGCAGGGCGTGAAAGAGCGCACCTACACACTGGGTAAGAACTTCCGCTCCGCCAAGACCATGGTGGCGGCGGTTAACCGGGTCTTTGAACACAGTGACCAGAACAGCCGGGACGGCGCCTTCCTGTTCGGCAAGGGCGATACCTCACCGCTGCCGTTCCAGGGTGTGGACGCCCATGGCACCAAACGAGTCTGGGCGATTAACGGGGAAGTGCAGCCCAGCCTGGTGTTCTGGACCCACGAATCCGGGGAAGAGGACAGGGACGGCAATCCGAAAGGTATGGCCAAGGGCACTGCCACCGCCGATGTGGCGGAAACCTGCGCCAGTGAGATCGCCCAATTGCTGACCCTGGGCCAGGCCGGGCAGGCCGGTTTTGCGCGGCCCGATCATCCCGAGGATCTGGAGCCGGTTGCCCCCAAAGACATCGCGATACTGGTCAACAACCGCAACGAGGCCAGCGCAGTTCGGGAGGCCCTGGGCCAGCGGCGTATCAAGAGTGTGTACCTGTCAGACCGCGATTCGGTGCTGACCTCACGGGAATCACAGGAAATGCTCTGCTGGCTTCGGGCATTTGCCGAGCCCCGGCAGCTGGCCTATATCCGTGCGGCCCTGGCTACACCCACCCTCGGTCAGTCCTGGCATGCCATGAATCAGCTGCTGACCGACGAGCTCGTGCTGGAACGGGAAATCGAGCGCTTTATTGGTTACCAGCAGCAATGGCAGAAGCAGGGTGTACTGCCCATGCTGCGAACCTTCCTGATGGATTTCGAGGTGCCAGGCCGGTTACTGCAACGCCCTGACGGCGAACGGCGGTTGACCGACATTCTGCACATTGCCGAGTTGCTGCAGCAGGACAGCCTGCAACTGGACGGCGAGCATGCCCTGGTGCACCACTACACCCAGATTCTGCGTGCAGCCGACGAGGAAGATGAACACCGTACCCTGCGGCTGGAAAGTGATGCCGGCCTGGTGAAGGTCATCACCGTGCACAAGTCCAAGGGTCTGGAATACCCGCTGGTGTTTCTGCCCTTTGGCACGGCCTTTCGCGCCCAGAGTGAAAAGCAGGCCTTCGTGCGCTATCACAATGACCAGGGCAGGCTGGTCACGGTATTCGACCCGTCGCCGGACGACGTGGCCAGGGCTGACCGTGAGCGCCTCGGCGAGGATATCCGCAAGTTCTACGTAGCCCTGACCCGGGCCCGCTTCGCCACCTGGGTCGGCACGGCGGCCCTGGACAACTGGCAGCAAAGCGGACTGGGCTACCTGATTGCCGGCGAAGGGCAAAGCCGTATCAGCGATTGCCTGGGGAAACTGGCAGAGGGCAGAGCAGAGATCCGGATAACCCCGTTACCGGATCCGGACGATACGCACTACCACGAACCGGCGCCCGAAGCGCTTGGCCCGGCCATGGTCTCTTCCCGTGAGGCCAGAGAGGACTGGTGGATTGCCAGCTACTCCTCCATCGAATACACCGGCATGACCGGCACCGGGATCGCGTTTACCGGTGAGGTGGAAGATGCCCAGACCCAGAACCTGCTGGAAGAAAGTACCTTGGACGAAGAGGAAAACCCGGCTCAAATGGCCAACCAGCGCAACCAGCATAACTTTCCGAAAGGCGCCGGACCCGGCACCTTCCTGCACGAATTGCTGGAATGGTGCACACAGCAGGGGTTTCAGCGGGTTGTGGATAACCCGCCGCTACTTCATGAGCAGCTGACCCGGCGCTGCGGCACTCGTGGCTGGAACGAATGGGTGGAGCCGCTGGAGCGCTGGTTGCTGGCATTGATCAGCAAACCATTGAGCCTCGACCGGGCCGGTGCAGAAACCGTCTGCCTGGCGGACCTGATCACCCTGCGCCCGGAACTGGAGTTCTGGTTTGAAAGCCGCAACGTCAGTATCCGCAAACTCGACGAGCTGGTAACCGTGCACACCCTGAATCGCGCGGACCGTCCCCGAGTCGAGGAGACCCGATTCAACGGGATGCTCAAGGGGTTTATCGATCTGGTGTTCGAACACAACGGGCGCTATTACGTGCTGGACTACAAATCCAATACCCTGGGCGAAGACGACAGCGCCTATACCGATCAGGCAATGGGCAACGCCATCCTGGATAAACGCTACGATCTGCAATACGTGCTCTACCTGCTGGCCCTGCACCGGCTGCTGAAAGCCCGTTTGCCGGATTACGACTACGACCGACACATTGGCGGCGCGGTGTATCTGTTCCTGCGAGGCATTGATTCCAGCAGCGGCGGTGCCTTCACCGACAAACCGCCCAGAACCCTGATTGAACAACTGGATGCCCTGTTTGATGGCGAGTCCGTAACCGGGGAGGTGGCTGCATGAGCCGTTCCCGTTCTCACACCGGAAAATCCGACCACCAGATTGATCTGTTCGCCGAGGACACTGCCCCGGAAACGTCGACCATGACGGCAGCCGGTGATGCCAGCATCGATATCAACGATCTGCTCACCAGCCCGGATAAAACCGAGGCGCTGCTGGTTCACTGGCAGCAGGCGGAGTGGATCCGCGCGCTGGATGTGGGGTTTGCCCGGCTGATCCGGGAGCTCTCGGAAGAGCAGGGCGAACGCCCGGACCCACTGCTCCTGCTGCTGGCGGCACTGGTCTCCCATCAGGTGGGGCGTGGCCATGTCTGCGTCGATCTGGGCAATCTCCTGGCCGATGCCGGGCATACCCTGTCACTGCCGCCAGAGGAGTCGGTCCAGGAGCCGCTCACCGATTCCGGCACCAGCGAGCCGGACCGGCCCAAGCCCGCCGACGTGCTTGCACTTGTAACGCTGCCGGAATGCTTGATCATACTGGAAGGCGCCTGCGCCGTAAGTGATGGCTCACATACAACACCCCTGGTGCTGAACGGAACCCGGCTCTATCTGCGCAGATTCTGGCGCTACGAACAACGCATTGCGGCGGGTATCCGGCACCGCCTGGCTTTGCCATCACCCCTGGCAGATCCGGAATCCGGTCCGGCCCGCACCCTGTCTCTCGCTCTGGATACGCTGTTCCGGTCGTCAGAACCGGTGGATTACCAGAAACTGGCCTGTGCCCTGGCGGCCCGCAACCATTTCGCCGTGATCACCGGCGGGCCGGGCTCCGGCAAGACCACCACCGTGGTCAACCTGCTGGCGGCCCTGCAGGCCGTCGCCGGGGAATCCCCCGAACGGGCCGGTCGGAAATACCGGATCCGCCTGGCAGCCCCGACCGGCAAGGCGGCAGCCCGACTGAACGAATCCATCGGTGGTGCGGTGAGCCGGTTACCCCTTGCCGAACTGCCGGGCAACGTGGACCTGAATGATATCCCCACCAGGGTCACTACCCTGCACCGGTTACTGGGCAGCCGGCCGGATACCCGCAAATTCCGCCATAACCGGGACAACCCTTTGCTGGTGGATATCCTGGTGATCGACGAGGCCTCGATGGTGGACGTGGATCTTATGGCGTCGGTGTTTGATGCCCTGCCCGCCAACGCCCAGCTGATCCTGTTGGGCGACAAGGACCAGCTGGCCTCGGTGGACGCCGGTGCGGTACTGGGGGAGCTGTGCCAGCGGGCGTTGCTGGCGCATTACACTCCGGAAACTGCCCGGTGGCTGGCCGCCTTGGCCGGAGGCGAGATACCGGAGTCACTGGTGGACGAAACCGGCCAACCCATGGATCAGGCCGTGGCCATGCTGCGCAAGAGCTACCGGTTCCGGGAGGACAGCGGTATCCGCGCCTTTGCCGAAGCTGTGAATACCAATGCGCTTGATAACGCCATGTTGCGCCAGATCCGGCAAGCAGAATTCGACGATGTCATTTTGCTTAACAGCCGGTCGAAAAGTGGGGATACGGAAGACACCCTGGACCTGGTGTGTCGACATGCCATCACCGGCTCACCCGAGGCATTCCGAAATGCCGGGCAGGGCCGGCAAGTGAATGGCCAAAGCCTGCCACCACCCGTTGGTTACCGCCATTACCTCGAACGCTTGCAGAATCATGGCCTGAACGAAAGCAGCCCCCGCGAAGACTGGGATGCGATGGCGGTGCAGCTCCTTGAAGCCTTCAGTGACTTCCAGGTGCTCTGTGCCCTGCGCAAGGGCCCCTGGGGCGTGGAAGGCCTGAACGACCGGATCGCAAGGCAGTTACTGGCTGAAAAACTGATTTCGCGGGCCGAGGGCTGGTATGAGGGCCGGCCTGTGCTGATTACCGGCAACGACTACAACCTGGGCCTGATGAACGGCGACATTGGCATTGCCGTCAACGTGCCCTGGGATCGGACCGACACCGGTGAGCCCCGCTATACCCTGCGGGTGGCGTTTCCGGATAGCGACACCGCTGGCGGTATTCGCTGGATCTCGCCCAGTCGTCTACAGCAGCTGGAAACCGTGTACGCCATGACGGTGCACAAATCCCAGGGTTCGGAGTTCAACCACACCTGCCTGGTCTTGCCGGACCGTTTGAGCCCGGTCCTGACAAAAGAGCTGGTCTATACCGGCATCACCCGCGCCAGAAACTGGTTCAGCCTGATTGTTGGGGACATTCCGGTGCTCAGGGAGGCCGTCTCGCAGCAGGTCTCCAGGGCCTCAGGTTTGGCGCTCGCACTTGTGGAATCTACTGACTAATGGGTATCGCCTCCAGCTACATGTTCTTATATGATCGCCGGGAACTCTCTGACATGCAGTACGTGGAATGCCCTCTCATTCTTTTTATCTTCAGCAAGACGAAGCCTCACGTCTAAAAACCATTCTGGAAGGGACCGGCGCCGGAACCTGGGAATGGAACGTCCAGACGGGGGAGACGATTTTTAATGAGCGCTGGGCGGAAATCATCGGGTATTCGCTGGAAGAACTTCAACCGGTGTCCATTGACACCTGGATGAAGCACGCCCATCCGGACGATCTGGCTCTCTCAGAGCAGAAGTTAACGGCTCATTTCCGCGGCGACTCCGAGTATTACGAGTGTGAAGCCCGCATGCGTCATCGCGACGGCTATTGGGTTTGGGTCCGAGATTATGGTCGCCTCGTCAGTCGGACACTTGAAGGTGAGCCCGAGTGGATTTCCGGAACGCACATAGAGATCTCCAGCAGCAAGCAGTACGAACAGAGGCTGGAGCAAATCAAGGCTGAGCAACAGCAAACGATCCAGCGTTTTGAAAAAATGGCGTCGCTCTTGCCGGGTGTGGTGTTCCAGTTCGAGATCAAACCGGACGGAACCATGACGTTTCCCTATGCCAGTGCCGGCATTGAACGGGTCTATGGCGTGACGCCTGAGCAGGCGCTCGCCGATGGGACTATTGTATTCCAGGCCATTCATCCAGAAGACCGCGGCTTTGTTGAACAGACCATTAACCACTCGAAGAAAAGCGGCGAAAACTGGATCTGTGAATATCGGGTTATAAACGAGGGCGTGGTCAGCTGGGTTCTGGGCCGTTCCAAACCGGAATTCAAGCCGGACGGTACGGTCATCTGGCACGGCGCGATCCTGGATATCACCTCCCAGAAAACGCTTGAAGAAGAGCTCCGACAGACATCAACCACTGACGATCTCACAGGTGCAGCCAATCGGCGTCGCTTCACCGAGGTGCTGTCCTGGGAGTTTGAGAGGCTGAAACGGAACGGCGCCGGCTATGCGGTCGTACTCTTCGATTTTGACTGGTTCAAGAGAGTGAATGATCATTACGGGCACCACGTTGGTGACCTTGTCCTGAGGGAGACTGCCCACCGCATCAAAAATGAACTGCGTACGGGCGACACGCTGGGGCGAATCGGTGGCGAGGAGTTTGCCGTGCTCTTGCCTCAGTGCGACGAGAACAGTGCCAGGCAATTTGCAGAACGCCTTCGCCGATCCGTTGAACAATTGCGGTTCATTGGCTTTGATGAACTGCGGGGCACCATAACCTGCGGTGTTGCCATTTCCGACCGGACTGACGAAAAACCCAGCCAGATTCTGGTACGTGCGGACCAGGCGATGTACCGGGGCAAGGCTCAAGGCCGCAATCAAGTGGTCGTGTTTGACTACAACGATCAGGATTCCGGCTGAATTTCGGTATCCCCGCCATCAGACTGGTGTTGCTGGAACCACAGCCGGGCGTAGTGCCCGTTCCGGGCCAACAAATCCTGATGGTGTCCGCTCTCCACGATTTTTCCGCCCTCCATCACAAGGATGCTGTCCGCATCCATAACAGTCGACAGCCTGTGGGCAATCACCAGTGTTGTGCGCCTCTGGCTGACTTCCTTGAGCGCCGTAAGGATGGCCTGCTCCGAAAGTGAATCGAGGGAGGACGTGGCCTCATCCAGGATCAGCAACGGCGGGTTCTTCAGGATCACCCGGGCAATGGCCACCCGTTGTTTTTCACCACCGGAGAGCTTGAGGCCCCGTTCGCCGACTTTGGTTTCATAACCCTCCGGCAAGCTGTGGATAAAGTCTTCCAGGTGAGCCATTCGAGCTGCCCGGTACACCTCTTCTTCCGTGGCTTCCGGCCGGCCATAGGCCAGGTTCTGGTAAAGGGTATCGTTGAACAGCACCGTATCCTGAGGCACCACACCAATCGCCGAGCGCAGGCTGTCCTGGGTCACCTGCCGAATGTCCTGGCCGTCGATCCTTATGGCGCCCTGATCGACGTCGTAAAAGCGGAACAGCAGGCGGGCGAGGGTGGACTTGCCGGCGCCACTGGCTCCCACCACGGCAATCTTGTGGCCGGACGGGATGGAAAAATTCACATCCTTCAGAATCGGGCGGTCCGGTCGGTAAGCAAAGTGGATGTGGTCAAACTGCACTTCGCCCCTATTCACGGCCAGCTCGGTAGCATCCGGAGCATCTTCAATCGCCGGTTTGTCCGCCAGCAGTTTGAACAGGCGCTCGACATTCACCAGTGCCTGCCGGATTTCGCGATAGACAAACCCCAGGGCGTTCAGGGGAATGAACAACTGGAGCAGGTAGGCGTTGATCATGGTGAAGTCACCGAGGGTGATCTCACCACTGGCCACTTCCCGGACCGCCATGGCCATGATCACGATCATCGCCAAACCGATAATCAATGCCTGACCGGAGTTAAGCGCGGCCAGGGACAGGCGGTTTTTCAGACGGGCCTGTTCCCAGTCGTCCAGATCCCGATCATAAACCTCGGCCTCGTACCGCTCGTTATTGAAATATTTGACGGTTTCATAGTTCAACAGGCTGTCTATGGCCCGCGAGTTGGACTGGTTATCCCGGGCATTGGCTTCGCGCACGAATTTCGTCCGCCATTCCGTGATCTTGATGGAAAAGACCACATACACCACCACGGCTACCAGGATCGCCAGCACATAACTCACGTTAAACACCACGAAAAGAATGCCGGCGACCATCAGGATCTCCAGCAGGGTGGGCACAATGTTGAACAGGGTAAAACGCAGCAGGAAGCTGATGCCGTTGGTACCCCGCTCGATATCCCGGGCCAGGCCACCGGTCTTTCGATCCAGGTGGAAGGCCAGTTCCCTCTGGTGCAGGTGCTCGAACACTCGCAGGGACACCCGGCGCATGGCCCGTTCAGCTACCCGGGCAAATACCGCATCCCGAAGCTCATTGAACAGGGTGGCGCCAAAGCGCAACGCGCCATAGGCCACCACCAGAACCACCGGGATCCAAAGCAGCATGTCCGCGCCGCGGTTCTGATCGAGGTAGTCGACGATGTATTTCAGGGCAATGGGCGTGGCAACGGTGGCCAGCTTGGCCAGCACCAGCAAAGCCAGGGATAAGGCCACCCGGCCGCGGAATTCGGCGAGATAGGGCCAGAGGCCTGAAATGATTTTCCAGTCCGGTTTATGATCTGCCGGGTAATCGTTGTCGGCGTAGGCTCTCAATTCATGTTCCTTCCGCTTCGGAGTAGTCGAGCGCGCGGGTGGAGCGGCTTGCCAGGACACGCTGTAAATACGTCCCTGTACGCTCGGCGAAAGCCATCCCTGGCTTTCGACGGTCCTGGCAAGCCGCTCCACCCGCACGCTCTTGCGTAGCTGTATGATAGGTCTTGTATGGAGTACAAACCGTATTGTTAGCGGAGTCTACAGCACCCCGTATCCAGGAGGCACATCATTAACACTCGTCACCGCAAAGCCCTGAAACTGGTCATCGACTTTATCAGCCCCTATCGCCGGGCTGTTGCCGGTGCCCTGGTGGCGCTGATTTTTACGGCCGGAATTACGCTCGGGTTAGGGCAGGGTTTACGTATCCTGGTGGATCAGGGATTAGCTACCGAGTCGCCGGAGAACCTGGCCAGGGCCATCGGGTTGTTTTTCATCCTGGTATTGGGGCTCGCATTTGGCTCGTTTGCCCGGTTCTATCTCGTGTCCTGGATCGGCGAGCGGGTGGTGGCGGATATCCGCAAAAAAGTCTTCAACCACCTGATTGATCTTCATCCGGGCTTTTTCGAGCAGAACCGGGCCCTCGAGCTCCAGTCTCGGTTTACTGCCGATACCACCGTGCTTCAATCGGTGATTGGCTCGACCGTATCCATTGCCCTGCGTAACGCCCTGATGCTGGTCGGCGGGTTGCTGCTGCTGTTCATTACCAACGCCAAGCTGGCGAGTATCATTCTACTGGGCTTTCCACTGGTGATTGCCCCCATCCTGTTCTTTGGCCGGAGAGTTCGCGCGCTGTCCCGGCTCAGCCAGGACCGGGTGGCCGATGTTGGCAGTTATGTGGGCGAGAACCTTACCCAGATCAAGACCGTGCAGGCCTTTAACCATCAGCCCCACGACCGTCGGTATTTTTCCGAGGTGTCGGAACGGGCCTTCGACATAGCCCGGCAGCGGGCCTGGCTGACCACGCTGGCTATTTCCCTGGTGATGGGCGCCGTCGGGATTGTTATCTGGATAGGGGGGCTGGATGTGATTAACGGCCGGATCAGCCCCGGCGAACTGGCGGCCTTTGTCTTCTATAGTCTGCTGGTGGGTGTTGCTGCCGGCGCCATCAGCGAGGTCATCGGCGAGTTGCAGAGGGCTGCAGGCTCGGCGGCGAGGCTGTTTGAACTGTTACAGACTGAGCCGGCGTTTGAACGCAAGGAGTCGACACTGACACTCCCTGAACACGTTCAGGGGGCAATCCGGATTGAGCGGCTGAGCTTCAGTTACCCGGGGCGGCTGGAACAGCCCGCGCTGACAGATCTTTCGCTGGAGGTCAGGGCCGGCGAGACCCTGGCCCTGGTGGGGCCGTCCGGAGCCGGAAAATCCACGCTGTTCGATTTGCTGCTGCACTTCTATCAGCCGACAGAGGGCCGAATTCTACTCGATGGCGTCGACACTGCCGATCTGTCTCTCGATGCGCTGCGCCGGTGTTTTTCCCTGGTGCCCCAGAATCCAGCCCTGTTCCATGGCACGGTGGCCGACAACATCCGTTACGCCCGGCCTGATGCCAGCCAGCAGGATGTCGAGCAGGCTGCGAAGGTCGCCCATGCCCATGATTTCATCCAGAGCCTCCCAAAGGGCTACGGCACGCTGCTCGGAGATGCCGGCCTGGGGCTGTCCGGTGGCCAGAAGCAGCGTCTTGCCATCGCCCGGGCGCTGCTGGCCGACGCGCCAGTGCTGTTGCTGGATGAGGCCACTAGCGCACTGGATGCAGAGAGCGAGAATCTGATCCAGAAAGCGATGCCAGCTCTCACTGCCGGGCGTACCACCCTGGTGATTGCCCATCGCCTGGCCACGGTCCGGGACGCGGACCGGATTGCCGTTATGGACCAGGGACGCCTGCTGGCGGTGGGCACCCATGATGAACTGATGCGCCATAACGCCCTCTATCAACGCCTGGCAAAACTGCAATTCCGGGACAATGCGGCCTGAGGGCGACAATAGTCGGTTTGTTTCCTGTGACCGTACTACTTACACTGTTAGGTGAAACTTTCGAACCTGAACCCAGGGAGAATGGCAAAGTGAGCAATAAAGAATTGCAGGCACTCAAAGAACGCTACGTTGCGGCGGGCGCGGCAAGTCCCAATGAACAGTTTGCCGACCATGCAACGAATGCAGAGCTGTGGGATGCAGACGGCAAGCGCATGATCGATTTCGCCGGCGGCATCGGCGTACTGAACATCGGCCATCGCCACCCGAAGGTGGTAGAAGCGGTCAAGGCACAGCTGGACAAGCTGATGCATACCTGCCAGACGGTTATGCCCTATGAGGGCTACGTGAAACTGGCGGAGAAGCTCAGCGGTGTGGTTCCTGTGCGTGGCCACGCCAAGGTAATGCTGGCCAACTCCGGTGCCGAGGCCCTGGAAAACGCCATGAAGATCGCCCGTGCAGCGACTGGCAAGACCAACGTCATCTGCTTCGACGGTGGTTATCACGGCCGGACCTTCTACACCATGGCCATGAACGGTAAGGCAGCGCCGTACCAGACGGATTTCGGCCCCATGCCCGGCACCGTTTATCGCGCGCCTTATCCGGTTCCGTACCACGGCGTCAGTGAAGATGAAGCACTGCGTGGCCTGAAAATGGCCATGAAAGCCGATTCCCCGGCCCACAACACCGCAGCGATCGTTATCGAGCCGGTGCTGGGTGAGGGCGGCTTCTACGCGGCTCCGACCAGCTTCCTCAAGGAAATCCGCAAGATCTGCGACGAGAACGATATCCTGATGATCGCAGACGAAGTGCAGAGCGGCTTTGGCCGGACCGGCAAGATGTTTGCCATCGAGCACAGTGGCGTTGAGCCGGATCTGATGACCATGGCCAAGAGTATGGCTGATGGCATGCCGATTTCCGCCATCGTCGGTACCGACAAGTATATGGACGCGTCCGGTCCGAACTCTCTGGGCGGCACCTACACGGGCAGCCCGACCGCCTGTGCAGCAGCCCTGGCCGTATTCGACGTGTTCAAGGAAGAGGACATTCTCGGCAAGTCCCAGGCGCTGGGCGAAAAACTGAAGCAGCGCTTCAGCCAGTGGCAGGAACAGTTTGCCCACGTCGACAATGTGCGCAACCTCGGTCCCATGGCTGCGTTTGAGCTGGTGGAAAGCAAGGAAAGCCGTACGCCCAAGCCGGAACTGGCAGCGGCGGTAACCAAGAAGGCGAAGGAGAAGGGTCTGATTCTCCTGAGCTGTGGTATGTACGGCAACACCTTGCGGTTCCTGATGCCGGTCACCATCGAAGACGAGGTGCTGGAAGAAGGGCTGGCGATTGTGGAAGAAAGCCTCAAGGAAGTGGGTGCCTGATCGGCGCTGACGTTCAAGAAGAAACAGAAAAGCCGGGCATAAGCCCGGTTTTTTTATGCCCGTTTGGAAAGCGTCTATTCAGTCAACCCGCCGCTTCTGTGTGCGGTGACGGCGGTTACGTCCACACTTGGATTCATCGTATACTGCCCAGACTACTCCGGCAGTGCCTTCCGGCCTGCTCCAGTTTCACCAATCAGGCTAGAACATGACGTCTCCGAGCTCCGCCAACGTTCCGGACCACAAACCAAGGCCCTGGGTCGACTTGCTGGTCAGCATTATCATTCCATCCGTTATCCTAATGAAGTTCAGTGGCGAAGAACATCTGGGCAGCGTGAACGCACTGGTCATCGGCCTGGCGTTTCCACTGGGCTGGGGGTTGTTCGAACTGATCAAGTACCGCAAGAAAAACTTCATTGCGGTACTCGGTCTGGTCAGTGTCGGGCTGACAGGCGGCATTGGCCTGCTTGAGCTGGATGCGGGTTGGTTAGCCATCAAGGAAGCCGCGATTCCCGCGATCATAGGTCTGGCGGTACTGGCTTCCACACGAACCAAGTACCCTCTGGTACGCACCCTTCTGTATAACCCGAGTGTTCTGGATGTCGATAAGATCCACAAAACCCTTGAAGAACACAATCGGGTTGAGGAATTCGAGGCCCGCCTGCTAAAGGCGAGTTACTTCTTTGCGGGCACCTTCCTGTTTTCATCCATCATGAACTACGTGATTGCTAAATGGATCGTGGTCAGCCCGTCCGGTACCGAGGCGTTCAATGAGGAGCTTGGTCGGATGACCCTGGTGAGCTATCCCATGATCGCCATTCCTTCCATGATTATGATGATGTTGATCTTTTATTATCTCTGGCGCACCATCCGCCGGCTGACCGGGTACACGCTGGAAGAGGTGATGGCACCGCATCTGGCGGAGAAAGAGAGGGAGCGAAACGAATCGTCGGAATCGAGCACCGGTAAATAAAACCTCCGGTGGATCGTTGTCGCACGGGATCGAAAACAAAAAAAGCGGCGAAGGTTTGAAGCCTTCGCCGCTTTTTTTTGTGCCTTTTGGACGGTTGTGATCAGACGTCCAGGTTGGTCACTTCCAGGGCATTGGTCTGAATGAAGTTACGACGCGGTTCGACATCGTCGCCCATCAGGGTTGTGAAGATCTGGTCTGCCGCAATGGCGTCTTCGATCGTCACTTTCATCATTCGGCGGGTCTCCGGATCCATGGTGGTTTCCCACAACTGCTCTGGATTCATCTCGCCAAGACCCTTATAGCGCTGGATATTCAGACCACGCTGGGCCTCTTTCATCAACCAGTCCAGGGCACCTTCGAACGACAGCACCGGCTGCTTGCGCTCGCCACGTTGGATATAGGCGCCGTCTTCAATAAGGCCATCCAGGGTTTCACCCATGCGGGCGATCGCCGCGTACGAGGATGATTCAAAGAACTCATGGCTGAATACATGCTCGTAGGGAATGCCATGCACGTAGATGGTTACCTTCGGCAGGTACAGCGCCCGCTCGGTATCCTTGGTGACCGAGAAGGTGTATTTGGTACCGGTGCGGGTATCCAGGTCCAGGCCATCGCCGAGACGCGCAACCCAGCGAGCCACGGAAGCTTCTTCCTTCAGATGCTCAGGCTTGAGCGTGACGTTCTGGAGCATCTGCTCCAGCACCTTGGCCGGGTAGGCCCGGGACAGTCGCCCAATCATGTTCATGACCGCCTGGTAGTCCTTGACCATGGTTTCCAGAGCGGAATCCTTGATCGCCGGGGCTTCCGGGTTCACATAGAGCTGGGCACCTTCCAGAGCGGTCTGGGTGAGGTAAGCTTCCTTGGCCTTCTCGTCCTTCAGGTACTGCTCCTGCTTGCCACGCTTGACCTTGTAAAGCGGCGGCATGGCGATAAAGACATGGCCACGCTCGATGATTTCGCGCATCTGACGGAACAGGAAGGTCAGCAGCAGCGTCCGGATGTGGGAACCGTCCACGTCCGCATCGGTCATGATGATAATGGAGTGGTAACGCAGTTTATCGGGATTGAATTCTTCCCGGCCGATACCACAGCCCAGAGCCGTGATCAGGGTGCCCACTTCTGCAGAGGACAGCATCTTGTCAAAGCGGGCTTTTTCCACGTTCAGGATCTTACCTTTCAGCGGAAGGATTGCCTGGGTCTTGCGGTCACGGCCCTGTTTGGCGCTACCACCGGCCGAGTCACCCTCCACAATGTAAAGTTCGGAAAGGGCGGGGTCCTTCTCCTGGCAGTCCGCCAGTTTGCCGGGCAGACCAGCGATATCCAGGGCGCCTTTGCGGCGAGTCATGTCACGCGCCTTTCGAGCGGCTTCACGAGCCCTGGCGGCTTCCAGCATTTTGTTGACGATGAGCTTGGCTTCGTTCGGCTGCTCCTGCAGGTACTCCGCAAAACTCTGGTACAGCTCCTGCTCAACCGCAGTCTTCACCTCGGAGGAGACCAGCTTGTCCTTGGTCTGTGAGGAGAACTTCGGGTCCGGAACCTTAACGCTGATGATGGCAGTCAGGCCTTCCCGGGCATCGTCACCGGAGGTCGCAACTTTCGCCTTCTTGCCCAGACCTTCCTGCTCGATATAGTTATTGAGGGAACGGGTCAGGGCCGCCCGGAAGCCCGCCAGGTGTGTGCCGCCATCGCGCTGGGGGATGTTGTTGGTGAAGCAGTAGATGTTCTCCTGAAAAGCATCGTTCCACTGCATGGACACTTCCACCGCGATACCGTCTTCGCGCTCGCGATTAAAATGGAAAACGCGGTTGATCGGGGTCTTGTTGGAATTCAGATGCTCGACAAAGGCGCGCAAGCCACCTTCGTACTCGAAGACTTCTTCCTTGCCAGAGCGCTCGTCGGTCAGACGAATGCGCACGCCACTGTTCAGGAACGCGAGCTCACGCAGACGCTTGGCGAGAATGTCGTAGTGGAATTCAATGTGGGTAAAGGTTTCCGGCGAGGGAATGAAATGCACCTTGGTACCCGATGCGTCGGTCTCGCCGACGGCTGCCAGAGGTGCATTGGGAACACCGTGGGTGTAGGTCTGCTCGTAAACCTTGTTGTCTCTACGAATGGTCAGGGTGAGGGTAGAGGACAATGCGTTCACGACCGAGACGCCCACGCCGTGAAGACCGCCGGACACCTTGTAGGAGTTATCGTCGAACTTACCGCCGGCGTGCAGCACGGTCATGATAACTTCCGCAGCCGAAACGCCTTCCTCTTCGTGGAGGTCCACCGGGATGCCACGTCCGTTGTCTTTCACGGTTACCGATTCGTCCGGGTGGATAATCACACCAATCTCTGAGCAGTAGCCCGCAAGCGCTTCGTCGATGGAGTTATCCACCAATTCAAAAACCATGTGGTGCAGGCCAGTGCCATCATCGGTATCCCCGATGTACATGCCTGGCCGCTTTCGCACCGCATCCAGCCCTTTCAAGACTTTGATACTGGAGGAATTATAGTTCGATTCACTCATTCGGAAACTCCTGAAGCGTGATAGGCCGGAGCATTCTTTGCTCTTCGCACCGGTCTTATTCTTCCGTCAATTTGCCATGTTCCACGTGGAACAATCTGTAATCCGGTGCATTACCCTCGGGCCAGAGCTGATCCACCATAGGACGCTCAATCGACGTGATAAACACCTGACAACGTAATGCCTGTAACCTGATAGCCAGCATGGCGCGATGGCCCTCATCCAACTCGGCGTTAATATCGTCGAGCAAAAAGGTCACCTGCTTGCCCATGGCACTCAACACCATGCCTTGGGCAATCTTCATCAAAATCACCAGGGTTTTCTGCTGGCCCCGGGAGAACGTTTCGGCAACAGGCCTGCCCTGAAACTTCAACCGGATGTCTGCGCGATTCGGACCATACAATGTGTGCCCGACTTTTCGCTCCTGATCCCGATGGTCTACCAGTAATTCTGCCAGCGGCCGACTGACATCCCAGCCCGGGTAATACTCGAGCTTCAGACCTTCGGTCCAGGGTACCTCTACTTCCCGAACCAGCTTTTCAAAAGCCAACTTGAACCGGCCAAAGGTGCCGGCACGGGCCTCAGTAATGCGCTCACTCAGGGTAGCGTACTGATGATCCCAGACACGCA